>Ga0247820_10000031_pt1 | contig 63686 bp, 49 predicted proteins | sample 13C_Glucose_Day1_2_FD_192480 | JGI IMG/M metagenome (GOLD analysis project Ga0247820, IMG submission 192480) | Soil microbial communities from agricultural site in Penn Yan, New York, United States - 13C_Glucose_Day14 | ecosystem: Environmental > Terrestrial > Soil > Agricultural land | place...
GTCCAAAAGCAGTCCTGATGACCTTCATTCACTTGCTGATCCGGCTGAAGGAATTCGTCACGATCAGTCCGACCCTCAAAGCAAAAACGACGGGGGAGGATCTGAGCCAGGTAACCCCGATCAGGGAGGGCAAATCCCAGAGGTCTCCGGCGGCACTACCTCTGGGTCTAAAGCACACCTGACCGTCCAGCAGAAGCTGTTGTAAGACTGGCTCAGTATCTGTGAGCGGTGGTCTTTTCTCCCAATCCAAACAATGACTCTCCTAGATTCTGTATGAAAACCTTTGAAACCTCACCGGAGCCTCTGGATGCCTGATTTTCCGTGTGTGTTATGGGTGCTGTGCTCCGGTGCAACCTGGCGGGACATGCCTGAACGGTTCGGGCCTTGGTCGACGGTCTATCAACGATTTCGAGACTGGCGAAACCATAGAACCTTCAACAAAATGCTCAAGCGGTTACACCCCAAACTCAATGCACAATTCTTGGCGTGCCGCTCTGCGGACAGGCTGTCGTAAACCGAGTCCTGCTCTTGCAGGTCGCGGCCCTCACGGGCTTTCATCCTGCACGCCTTCGGCCGGTGGCTTGCGCGCTTCGCTTGCCAGTAGAGCATCAGCGCGCAGAGGCAGCCCACTGTCCCTAGAGGAGGCTTTCTGTTCCAGCATCTATGGCTTTCAGCAACGACCCAGCTTATCCAGCACGTAATCGAGCGCGCGTCCGCCCTTGATGCTGCTGATACGCCAATTATGCCTATTATCGACGATGTCTTTTCGGAGGTCGTCATTGATCCGTAGCATGCTCGGATCGAAATATGTAAAGACCTCATCTGAAACATATTCTGTCGATAAGAAATCTACCCACTCATTTTTGCGGGCACACACGTAGAGTGGGTATTTTCTGTCTAAGGCCTCAAGTAAGCTGTCATAGGACACAATCTTGAAGTCATCTCCCTCCATAGCTTTGATTCTGTTTCGCTTCACAGCGTTATCCGCGAGCTCCTTGCGGCGGCCGTGCACAAGGACATATTTGATGTGACAAGGATTGTAACCCATGGGTTCGCGCACTGTTCCCAACGTCCCATTAATGAAGCCTGCATAGTTATTAAGGTTTTGAAACCATGCACGCCATTGGAGGATTTGGTTATACGCAGATACCAAATCTTGATGGAGTTCATTGCTGCCTTCTTTGAAGTATTTGGATTGCGGCTTCTCGATCTCTATAAGCACTAGGTTCCAATCAGCTGAGCTTTTGGACATGTAGAAAAAATCAGGCGCGTAGTCGCTTGCCAGGCGGAGCTTCCGAAAAACCAAATCAAATTGAATGCCGTGGTTCTGCACGAACTCGCGAGGTATGAACTGTGTGTGCTTCTCTAGGAAACTCTGGTAAACCTGCTCGGGGTGGGCCTCATCAAGCAGCTTGGCAAACTCTTGCTTCAGTTTATCTAGGACATGAAATTCAGGGTGCATCGGAGTCCGTTCCTATCGGGTGGGCACTGTCAGGGCATGCTTAACGAGTGTCGTTCAGAAGGCAGGACTTGTGAAGGAGGGGTTTAAAATTTTTGGGTAACAGGGATGCAGGAGAAGCCGGCGAGGCCTGGATAGACGCTGCCGGCGTGCTACCGAGGGTTTAGAGCATCACCCACGCTGGAGCAACCGTCGGACCTTTGGCCAGGAAGTGTCCGAAGTGGATGTTCATTTCACCGATCATCCGGGTTTGCAAATCGATCAAGCCTTGCTCATTCAATCTTAGGTGCAAGCATTTGAGCGTCTAATCGAAGGTGCCCTGGTTTCGCCAACCCCGGAACCGTTGATACACCGTTGACCATGGGCCGAAGCGTTCCGGCATACCTCGCCACGCAGCGCCCGAACAGAGTACCCACAGCACGCTGCGAAAGGTCGTCCGGTGGGCGAGCCGATCGATTTCTTCGGGGTGCCAAGGCAGATCATGGTGGTGCCGGAAGAAGATTTGGTGGTGCTCAGATACGTGCGCGACAGCAGCTATGTCACGCGTGAAGCCGCGGGCACTTACACGGGAGCGCAGAATGGGCAGCTTGTGCACACGGAATACTGGGAGGATGTGCAGCACTCAGGCAGCTGTCAGATCGATGTGTTCATCAACAGGGCTCGACTGGTGCAGAAGGTACGGACGAAGGGACGCTGCGCAGTTGTCGAGATGGCGCCGGCAGCTCGAGCGTGATCGCAGGCATAAACCACAGGTGATCGACTCAGGAGGTCACCTCCCATAATACGTCATTTAACATAATATACATTATGCGTAGGTTCGTATTGAGCGTCATGCCCAGAGGGAGGCCAGATTTCAGCCTCCATCAAAGCCCCGTCGCCAACCCAGATCACTGGAACGTCAATTCCTTCGGCACCCCATACCGTCCGCCGTCATAATCCAGGCTGAACGTCTTCGTCGTCGACTTGGCCTCGAACTCCTCACAGTCATCCTCGCCCTTGAGAACGGCCTGCCTCCCAGTTGAAACCTCAGTAACCCGCAATCGGGCAAATCCATTATTGCCAGGTTTGCCAATCGCCAGCGTCCGCTTTGTCTCGCCGAACTCACCGACGCAGAAACCATCCCATTCGCCAGTGCTCTCGCTTACAACAAAATGCCCCATGATCTGGCGCAACGATGAACCGTCGCTCGCATAGAGATTCAGGGTTTCACTGCTGAACGGATTGACCCGTGATGAGCCTGTATGACTGATGCGCACGCCAAATGCCCGCAGCCCGGGTGCAACCTGATAGCGTGCCGTGTCCAGGCTCAGGCCTGAAAACCGCACCGCGTCGGACGCGATCGCGGTGTTTTGGTAGCTGTGAGCAATGAACTTACCGCTGGCGGCATCGGCTACCAGAACTTCCAGCCCGTAATCGCCATGCCCGTTTTCATCGACGTTCACCATAAAAGGCAAGGCTGCAAGTACCTGGCTGGCATTCGCAGGATTGGCCTTGCAAACCGCAAACTCGCTGGCGAGCGTCAAGGTTGGATGCAGGTCCTGGGCCCAGGCTTGCAGGTGCTCCGTGCAGTCGCCCCAGGCGATCATGGGAAAAAACAACAGTGGTACTACGGTGAATCCACGCATGGTGGTGTCTCATTCCTTTGGGTTTTGCCAGGGCATGTGAGTCGATGGCTACCTGCAATCGCCCTGCCCGTTTTTTGATAAACCTGTATTTTAACTCAACTAAATGCTCATTTAGTTGAGTTAAAATACTTATCAAGTGCCCCGGCGTATTCAAGCCCGCTGACACAGCAAAGAACTTCCTTGCAGATATCCTCAAGCAAACTGAATGAGCGCCCCATATCGGTCAAGGGTATCGGGAACACACCATCGTGAAGAAGCTTGGATCTATATCCGAAAAAGCGCCCTATTTCCAGCGTTTCCTTTACGTGCTTGGGGGCTTTGGACATATGCTCCCCTAGTTGGTCGCTGATCGGACGTATATCGGACGTTCCGCTCATTGGCCAAATTTCCAATATCGTCCAAAGGTACAGGAATTTCTCCTCCCCTGGTGGACTTGATATCGCTTTAGAGTAGTACTTTGCCATCAAGTCAACTTTAGATGAGCCGTCACCGTTTTCATTTTGCTTGGCGTTTATCACCAGCCAGCGCTCTCGGCATTTGGAGTCTATTAGAGTGGCCTCGACATGCTTGACCCAGCTCTCGTGGATCGAGCGCTCCTTGGAAACCAACCATCCTCTGTAAATACAATTCGAAAATATGGATGGATCGGCTATCAAGGAAAGATTCAAAACAGCACGATCAATCGCAGCTTCGCAAAACGCTCTTGCTTGTGATGGATGTTCCGCTTTCGTTCTGGCTGTAAGTGAAAAATAACTACCCTCTGGTAGTAAAAGCTGCTCAGTAGGAAAGACCAGGTCTTGACTGGGCGTAGCGACTATAGAGGTTTGCAATGCAACCGAAAACTGTTTGGGCCCTCGAAAGAATATCAACTTTACTGGGTCTACTATTATTTTTTCCTGTGTAGGGTAAACGGTAGCGCATTGATAAATTGCGATGAACTCGAAAAAACCACTCATAACTATTGCCTTGGCTCGCCGCTGCTTGCGTGTCTGAAATATGACTGGCACCGCCAGTGATTCAAAAGCTAACCTTCTAACGCAGAACTGTATGGATTACACTTTTGACCAGTTTATCGCAGTTCGCCATCATTTTGGCATCATCAAGATGCAGAAATGATTTTTCATAGAGGAAATAGAGGCTAGTAGAAACTATGCTCACCAGACCCACCCCACGGAGCCTGTTCGAAATGGACATTCGCCAGAAAACCATCGGGTTCGGTCTGGTCAGCATCCTTGCCGCGCTGTTGCTCGGCGGCAGCGGCCTGCTCGCCGAGCATGACCAGAACCAGGCACTCAAGCGCAGCGAGGACAGCATGGCCGCCCTGCGCAACCACATGGAAGGCGACATGATGCACGACGCGCTGCGCGCCGACGTGCTCGCCGCCCTGCTGGTCAAGCCGGGCGATGTTGATACCGCCAACCAGGTGCTGGCCGACCTCGACGAGCACGCCAAGTGGTTCCGCAGTGTTGTGCAGAGCAATCTCGAGCTGTCCCTGGACGCCGATCTGCACCAGGCCATCAGCGACCTCGGCCCCCTGCTGGACCACTACATCGCCAGCGCCACCTCGATCATCCAGCTGGCGTTGAAATCGCCCGAACAGGCACAGGCGCAGTTGCCGGCCTTCGTCGCGGCGTTCAAGGAGCTGGAGCAGCGCAACAGCACCCTCAGCGACCTGATCGCCGGCAACGCCGACAAGAGTCGCGAGCAGAGCACCGCCACCCTGCACCAGGGCGTCGCCGTGCTGGTCGGCGGGATGGTCCTGGCCACTCTGGTCCTGGCGCTGTGCACCGTCCTGCTGCTGCGCTCGATCCTGCGCCCCTTGAGCCAGACCATGGCGGTGGCCGAACGCATCGCCCAGGGCGACCTGACCACCGAGATCCAGGTCCATGACCGCGACGAGACCGGCCGTTTGCTGCGCTCGCTGGCCGACATGCGCGACAGCCTGGGCAACATGATCAAGGCGATCCACCAGGAGAACCTGCTGCTGCGCGAGGTGGCCGACGAACTGGGGCTGGCCTCAAGCAGCCTGGTGGAGCGCACCAGCCAGCAGTCCGACAGCGCCGTGAGCATGGCTTCGGCCACCGAGCAGATGATCGCCAACCTGGCGCAGATTGCCGAACATGCCCGGGATGCGCAGTCCATTTCCGGGCAGTCCGAACGCCTGGCCAGCGACGGCGGCGAGGTCATCCTCAGCGTGGTCGGCGGCATGCAGGGGATCGACGAGGCGGTCAACCGCTCCTCCGAGACCATCACCGTGCTGGGGCAGAGTTCCGAGGAGATCTACTCGATCATCCAGGTGATCAACACCATCGCCGAGCAGACCAACCTGCTGGCCCTAAACGCGGCCATCGAGGCGGCCCGCGCCGGTGACGCCGGTCGCGGCTTTGCCGTGGTGGCCGACGAGGTGCGCGGCCTGGCCGGGCGCACGGCGCAGTCGACCCGGGAAATCGCCGACATGATCGAGCGCATCCGTCACAGCACCGGCAATGCCGTGGACAGCATGCAGACTGGCGTCACCCGGGTACGCGCCGGGGTGGAGCTGGCCACCCAGGCCGGCGCGTCGATCCAGCAGATTCGTGAAGGGGCGCGCCGCGCCGCCTCGGTGGTCGAGGAGATCTCGCAGACCATCGGCGAGCAGACCAAGGCCAGCCAGGAGGTGGCGCAGCAGGTCGAGCTGATTGCCCGCATGTCGCGGGACAGTACCGACACCACGCGGCAGCTGGCCTCGGCGGCGCAGCGGTTGGGGGAGATTGCCCAGGGTATGCAAGCGAGTGTGTCGCGGTTTCGGGTGTGAGGGGGCTGCGGGGTGTCCGACAAGAGAGTTGCAGCGCTCTTGAGATCGAGCGCCACCCGCGCGGCGCATCGCGACACAAGGCCGCTCCTACATCTGTTTCGGGCCAGTCAATCCTGTGCCATTACCGGGTCCGTCTTGTTGGTATGACGCGGTTTCAGCGTGGGCACCACTGGCGCCTCACCTGTCTCAAGGCAAGCGCCAAGGCGGGCAACCATAGCCTGACAGGTTCGGCACGTTGCAAAAAATGTAGGAGCGGGCTTGTCCCGCGATGCGCCGCGCGGGCGGCGCTCGATCTTGTAGGCGCTGCAAGACTATCGCCAAGCACTTGGTGACCACACGCCTGGCACCGGCTATGCCGGTGATCGCGGGCCAAGCCCGCTCCCACGCTGATGATGCTTGTCAACTTCGAACCCTGTACGAGCGGTTATGCGTCACCGTGCGGCGCTGGTAATGGTGTGTCCGTGCCGAGGCTATCAACCCAGGCCTGAACGGCCTGATGATCAATCACACAGTCAGTATCAACATCCGCCAGTGCTTCCAATGTTAACCGCATGTGTTCTTTTTCATTGGCCAAGATTGAGCAGGCTTTGATACGAGTCACCATGATCGGATCTCCTCAGTAGTCGGGCTGAAACTGACCGCCCGCTCATGAACACCTTCACCAGTGCTCCATTTTGCAAGGCCGTTCAGCAGTTTGATGCAAAAGTAGCAAATGGTCATCCAGCGTCCATGGGCTGCAGAGCCTGGCACCGGCTGCGTGGTGATCGCGGTGCAAGTCGCACCGCCCCTCCCACGTAGCCAGCGCTGGTCTGGCTAGAAATCCACCGAGGTAGAGAACAACAACGACCGCGGCGTCCCCAGCCCCCCGGACAAACCACTGCCATCACCGCCATTCCACGAATCGATCCAGTAAGCCTTGTTGGCCACGTTCTGCACGGTGGCGCGGAAAGTCACCGGCTTGTCCGAAATCTTCAGGCTGTAGCGGGCGCCCAGGTCGAAGATCGTGTAGGACGGCAGCGACAGGTTGTTGGCATCGGTGGCGTAGCGCCGGCCGGCATAGTTGGCGTTGCCGGTCAGGGTCAGGCCGGGAAGCGCGCGCAAGTCGTACTCGACGCCGAGCTTGGCCAGCACCTTGGGCACGCCGGTGGCCTGGTTGCCTTCGTTCTCCTTGCGTATCGATTTCGTCAGCTCGGCCTTGGTGTAGGACGCACCGCCCAGCAGGCGCAGGCCCGGCTCGAGCTCGCCGAAGAACGACCATTCCAGGCCACGGTTGCGCTGCTCGCCGTACACGCCGTAGATCTGCGTGGCCGGGTCGGTATAGGCGCTTGGCTTCTTCACCTGGTAGACACTGACCGTGTGGGCGAAGGTGCCCATGTCGAGCTTGGCGCCCAGCTCGTACTGCTTGGTCTGGTACGGCGCCATGATCGCGCCCGCGTTTCGCGCGTTGTCCGGCGCGATGCCGCCCTGGCTCAGGCCTTCGATGTAGTTGCCGTACAGCGACAGCTCGTCGGTGACCTTGACCAGCAGGGCCGTGGCCGGCGATACACGGCTTTCATCGTAGGCCTTGGAGGTGCGCTGGTGGTTGCCGTCGTAGTTCGACGCTCGCACGTTCTGGTGGCGTGCACCCACGGTCCACTGCACCTTGTCATCGAGGAACGACATCGTGTCGAGCAAGGCTTCGCTGCTCAGCCGGGCGCGCATGCGCGAGGTGACGTTGCCGTACTCGCCGATCTCCGGGCGCGGGCCGTAGTCCAGGTTGTAGTAGTTGGTGAGGATGCGCGTCGGCAGGCGCTTGTCCTTGAAGCTGTTCTCGGAGTCGTAGCGGGTGGCCGCCAGCGACCAGGCATGGTCCACGGGCCCGGTGGCGAAACGCCCGCGCAGGCCGACTTCGCCAGACTTCTGCTCGCCGTCGCGGGCCGAGCGGATCGGTGTGGCGGCGATGTCGCCGGCATCATTGAGCAGCATGCCGCTGGTCATCAGCGCGTTGTAGCCCCCTTCCCTATGGCCCCAGCCGGCAAAGGCGGTGAGCGAGTCGTTGAGGTCGTACTCGCCGCGCAGCACCACGGTGTCGGTGTCGTTGACGGTGTAGCCCCACTCCGGAGCCAGCGAGTGATCGCCCTTCTTGGCCTTGGGCAGGTGGGTCACCCCGGGGCTGATCGAAGAGATACCGAAATAGTTGACCCCGTCCATGCGCTCGCGCTGGTGGTAGTAGTCCAGCGACGCCCTCGCCCGCTCGCCGCGCCAGTCCAGGGCCAGCGACGACAACTGCATGCGGTGCTGCTGGTCGTCCACCGGGGTTTCGCCGTCGCGGTAGACGCCGTTGAAGCGCACGCCGAACTGCTTCTGGTCGCCGAAGCGGCGGCCGATATCGGCATGCATGCCGGCCAGACCGTCGGACTCGTAGGAGGCGGTCAGCCGGGCCAGGGGCTCGTCGCCGGCTCGCTTGGGCACGATATTGATGCTGCCGCCGACGCTGCCGTCGGGCGGCATGCCGTTGAGCAGCGCCGACGGGCCCTTGAGCACTTCGATGCGCTCGGCCAGCTCGGTGGAGCCGCGCATGTTCGGCGCCATGCTCGGCAGGCCGTTGAAGGTAATGTCGTTGCCGGTGCTGTAGAGGCCACGAATGAAGAAGGTTTCGAAGATGCCGCGCTTGCTCGGCACGTAGACCGACGGATCGGTGGCGCCGATCACCGAGCCGATGTCCTGGGCCTGGCGGTTCTCGATGTATTCCTTGGTGTAGCTGATGGCGTTGAACGGCGTTTCGCTGAAGTCCTTGTTGCCCATCAGGCCGAGCCGGCTGCCTGAGCCGACCTGGCCACCGGCATATTCCGGCGGCGGAGCGCCGAGGGCGTCGCGGGTGTCCTGTACCAGTGTTTCCGGCAGGGTCAGGCCCTCTTCCTTCAAATCGGGGGTCTGTTGCTGCGCCGAGGAGGTGGGGCGTGGCGGTTGCGCGAACGTGTTGCCGGCAAGGGTGGCCATGCCCAGCAGCAGGGCCATGTGCAAGGCCCTGCGGGGCAGGTTTGGGGCCTTGGGGTATTGCAGTGGCGACATGAGGGGTTCCTTCGGGACGGAATGGTAATGTTTCTCATTAGTCATTCCGTACGAGGCGGTGAATCCCTCAACAGAAATTACAGTCATTTGGCCACTATCCGTGTAGGAGCGGCCTTGTGCCGCGAAAGGGCTGCGCAGCGGCCCCAGGATTTCAGCGTTGACGCAAAGATCGCCGGGGCCGCTTTGCGGCCCTTTCGCGGCACAAGGCCGCTCCTACAGGGAGTGTGTCAAATGGCAGGATCAGCCCTGATACCCCTTCACCACTTCGTCCGCTACCCGCTCCAGGCAGGTCACGCTGGCCGTGCACAGGTACCAGGTCTGCGGGTCGACGAACACCACATGGCCGTTTTTCCACGCCTTGGTCTGGCGCAGCAGCGGGTTGTCCAGGGTCTCGCGGTCCAGCGCGGCCCGGCGCTCCATTACTGCGGTGCGGTCGATCACGTAGAGGATGTCCGGGTCGGCCTGGTGAATGAACTCGTTGGAGATCGGCTGCCCGTGCAGGCCAGCCTGCATGTCGTCGCTGGCCGGTTTGACCCCGAGGGTGTCGAAGATGAAGCCATAGCGTGAGCGCACACCGTAGGCGGTGAACGCGCCGTTGTTGTGCAGCACCACCAGCGCCTTTTCCGGGCGCCCGTCGGTCACCTGGCGTACCTGGGCCACCTTGGCGTCGATGCGCGCGGCGGTTTCCCGGGCCCGTTCTTCCTTGCCGAGGATCCGCCCGACGGTCAGCAGGTGCTGCTTGGCGGTGTCGATGACGTTGCCCTGGCGGTTGTCCATGTCGATGTCGTAATGCACCGTCGGCGCGATCTGGCTCAGTTCCTGGTAGCTCTGCGCCTGCAACGGCGAGATCAGGATCAGGTCGGGCTTGAGCACATGCAGGCGTTCGAGGTTGGGCTGGATGGTGGTGCCGACATCGGCCACCTTAGGGTCGTCGCGGTACTTGGCCAGGAAACCCGCCACATAGTCCTTGGCGATGCCGACCACCGGCGCGCCGAGCTGGTCGAGGGTGTCCAGCTCGCTCATGTCGAAGGCCACCACGCGCTGCGGCTGGTGTTCGACCAGCGTGGTGCCCAGGGCGTGCTCGACCTTCACCGGGGCGTAGTCGGCGCTGGCGGCGCGCTCCTGGGCCGGCGGGGCCTGGTCGCAGCCGGGCAGCGCGGCCGCCACGGCGGCGGCCAGCAGTATCTTGCAGATTCCGTTCATACCAGCTCTCTCGATAGTGATGGGTTGAAGTAGTTGCAGACGAAACCGTGCGCGCTGGGCAGGATCTCGAAGGCCAGGCCGAACAGCGCGCGCAGGTTGGCCTGGGTGACCACCTCGGCGATCGGCCCGTGGCTGTGCACGGCGCCGCCCTTCATGGCAACGATGTGGTCGGAATAGTTGGCGGCGAAGTTGATGTCGTGCACCACCAGGATCACCGTGCGTCCCTGCTCGTCGCAGAGCCTGCGGATTGCCTGCATGATCTGCACCGCGTGCTTCATGTCGAGGTTGTTCAGCGGCTCGTCGAGCAGCAGCAGGTCGGTGCGCTGGGCGATGGTCATGGCCAGGAACGCCATCTGCCGCTGGCCGCCGCTGAGCTCGTCGAGGTAAGCCCCGCGCAGGGGTTGCAGCCCCAGGAAATCCAGCGACTCGTCGATCACCTGCTGGTCGTCGGCGGTCAGCAGGCCGCGGCTGTACGGGAAGCGGCCGAAGGCGACCAACTCCTCGACGGTCAGGCGCAGGTTGAAGTCCAGCACCTGGCGCAGGGTGGCCACGCGGCGGGCGTAGTCGGCGATGGCGATGCGGCCAATGTCCTGGCCGTCGAGCAGGATCCGCCCGCGATTGGCCGGCAGCAGCCGGGCGATGCACATCAGCAGGGTGCTCTTGCCGGCGCCGTTGGGACCGATCAGCGAGGTGACCTGGCCTGCGGGAAACGCCAGGCTCACGTTGTCGAGCACGGTCTTCTCGCCGTAGGCCTTGTACAGGTGTTCAAGGGTGATCATGGGGTGCCTCGGGTGCGGACCATCAGCGCGAGGAAGTACGCGCCGCACACCAGGTTGACGAGGATGCTCACGCTGGTCCGGTAGTTGAACAGGTGCTCGACCAGCAGTTGGGCGAGCAGGAACATGCCGATGGCCACGGCGCAGGCCAGCGGCAGGATGACCTGGTGCTGGGCGCTACGCGCCAGGGCGTAGGCGATGTTGGCGACAAACACCCCCATGAACGCGGTCGGCCCCACCAGGCTGGTGGACACCGCCACCAGCACGGCGATCAGCGCCATCTGCAGGCGCAGGCAGCGGCCATGGTCCAGGCCCAGGGCGATGGCCTGGTCGCGCCCCAGCGCCAGCACGTCGAGCACCCGCGTGCCGCGCGCCACCAGCAGCGCCACCGCCGCCACCAGCAGGCCCGAGTACAGCACCTGGGCCGGCTGGGCGCGGTTGAAGCTGGTGTAGCCCAGGCTCTGCAGGATGGAGAATTCCCCCGGGCTGGTCTTGAGCTGGATGAACTGGGTGAAGGTGCCCAGCACCATGGTCAGCACCAGGCCCAGCAGCAACAGGCGATAGACATCACCCCGCCCCTCGCGCAGCAGCCAGCGTTGCAGCAGCCACGAGTAACCGAGCATCAGCGCAATCGACAGCAGCGCGTTGCCCTGGGCGCCCAGCAGCGCCACGCTGGCGGTCCCCAGCCACAGCACCAGCAGGGCCTGGAACAGCAGGTAGATACCTTCGTAGCCCATGATCGCCGGGGTCAGCACGCGGTTGCCGGCCAGGGTCTGGAAGATCACCGAGGACAAGGCGATGCACACCCCGGCCACGACGATCGCGCCCAGGCGCACCAGGCGCTTGGGGATCACGTAGCTGAAGTCCATGCCCGAGCCCAGCAGCAGGAACGCCAGCGCCAGGGCCGGCAACAACAACCAGGCGACGCGGCGCATCATTTGCACTTCCACAGGATCAGCAACAGGAACAGCACGCCGCCGACACTGCCGGCGGTCAGGCCAATGGGTACCTCGTAGGGATGGATCAGCAGCCGGCCGAGGATGTCGCAGGCCAGCAGCAGCGCCGCCCCGCACATGGCGACGATGGGCAGGGTGCGCTTGAGGTTCTCGCCGTAGCGCAGCGCCACCAGATTCGGCACCACCAGGCCGACGAAGGGAGTCGCGCCCACGGTGATCACCGTGGCCGACACGGTCACCGCCACCAGCACCAGGCCGAGGATGGCGGTGGCCGCGTAGTTGAGCCCGAGGCTGGTGGCCATGCCCTCGCCCATGCCGAGCACGGTGAAGCGCTGGGCGTACAGGTAGGTGAGCACGACGATCGGCAGGATCAGGTAGATGATCTCGTAGTTGCCCTCGATCACCCGCGAGAAGTCGCCCAGCAGCCAGCCCTGCATGCTCTGCAGGATGTTGTGGCGATAGGCGTAGAACTCGGCGATGGCGCTGAGCAGGCTGCCGTACATCAGGCCGATCACCGGCACCAGCACCAGGTTGGTGAAGCGGATGCGGCGGATGATCGCCACATACACCAGGCTCGCCAGCAGGCAGAACACCAGGGCGAACAGCATGCGCCCGCTGGCCCCGGCCCCGGGCAGCACGGTCAGGGCCACCAGGATGCCCAGCTTGGCCGCGTCGAGTCCGCCGCAGGTGGCCGGCTCGACGAAGCGGTTGCGCACGATCTGCTGCAGGATCACCCCGCAGATCGACAGGCCGACACCGGTCAGCACCAGCGCCGCCAGGCGTGGCAAGCGGCTGGCGGTGAGGGTCAGCCAGGCATCGTCGCTGGCCGACCACAAGGCCGACCAGGACATCTGGCTGGCCCCGACCATCAATGAAACGCCACACAGCAGCAACAACAGCGTTGGCAGCAGCACCCGACTCAAGCGGTCACTCCATCACCCGCCGCCTCACCGATACGCCAGCCCTTGGCGGCCCGGCGCTGCTCGAGGAAGTGCGCGTACAAGCCACCCTCTGCGGCCAGCTGGGCATGGGCGCCCTGCTCGCGGATGCGCCCTTGGTCCAGCACCACGATCTGGTCGGCCATGGCCACCGTCGACAGCTGGTGGGCAATGACGATCAGCGTGCGCTTGCCGCGCAGCCGGGCCAGTGCCTCGGCGATGGCCGCCTGGTTCTCGGCGTCCAGTGCCGCGGTGGCCTCGTCGATCAGCAGGATCGGCGCGTCCTTGATCAAGGCACGGGCAATCGAAATGCGCTGGCGCTCCCCGCCGGACAGCCGCGCCCCGCCCTCGCCCACCGGCGTGTGCAAGCCTTCGGGCAGGCGCTCGAGGATCTCCTGCACCCCGGCCAGCCGCGCTGCCTCCAGTACCTCGGCCTCGCTGGCGTCGGGTTTGCCGAGGCGGATGTTGTCGGCGATGCTGCCCTGGAACAGGTAGGCGTCCTGGAAGATCTGGCTGATCTGCCCGGCCAGCTGTTCGGCGGACATCTGCCGCACATCCACCCCGCCGACCTTGACCCGGCCCTGGGTGACATCGAAGAACCGGGCGATCAGGCGCACCAGGGTGGTCTTGCCCGACCCCGACGCGCCGACCAATGCGGTCATGCTGCCGGGCGCGATGTCCAGGCTGACTTCGCGCAGTACTTCAGGTAGGTCATCGCCGTAGCGGAAACCGACCTGCTCCAGCTGCACCGAACCATCGGCCGGCGCCTGCGGCGCGGCGGGTTCGGGCAGCGGCTCGACGGCCAGCAGCTCGGCCACGGCCTGCAACTGGCCACGGGTGCCGCGCAGCACCTCGCTGTAGCCGGCCACATCCAGCAACGGGTCGATGAAGCGGGTCGCCAGCACCAGCGCGACCAGGGTGGCGATCACCGCCGCGCTGTCGAAGGTTGCACCGGCCTGCTCGCCGAGCCACAGCGTGGCGGTCACCAGCAAGGCGGCGAAGCTGGCCTGCACCGCCCAGACATTGAGCACCGACGACAGCGCCGAAAGCTGGATCAGCTTGCGCGCGGCCTGCTGTTGCTGGGCCACGGCCTGCTCCAGGAAGCGCGTGCCGCCCTGCTCGCCATTGAAGGCGCGCAGCACCGACTGCGCCTGGGCGAACTCGACCATGCGCTGGCTGGTCTGCGCGGTGTCGCGCTGGTAGCGCTGGTCGGCACGCTGGCCCAGGCGCATGGTCGCCAGCATCACCAGGGCCAGCAGCGGCAGGCTGACCAGGGCCACCAGGCCCAGGCGCAGGTCGACCAGCAACAGCGCGACGAGGATCACCAGCGGCGTCACCACCCCGGTGAACAGCGGCGTGAACACGTGGGCTGGCAGTTGCGCGATCTCCATCATGCCCTGGGTGGTCACATGGCTAAGGCGCGCGGTATTGGCGGCGCTGAACCAACCCACCGGCAGCGTGCCGACATGCTCGCCCAGGCGCTGGCGGCCGCTGCGCAGCACCGCGATGCCCACGGCGATGCCGGCCTTCTCCACCCGCCGGCGCAGGTACCAGCACACCACCACGCCCACGGCCAGCAGCGCCAGCCATTGGCCGGCGGCTTGCAGCTGGTTGCCCAGCAGGTGACGCAGGATCGGCACCAGGGTGACGATGGTCAGCCCGCACAGCACGCCATACACCAGTGCCAGGCGCAGGTAGCGGCGCAGGAACACGGCGTCGGCGCCGAGCAGTCGAACGAAAATCCCCAGCATGATCAGTGCTCCTCCACCTGCGCGGTCACCCGCGCCTTCGCATAACCCCCGGCGGCCCACAAGCGGGCGTACAGACCGCGACGGGCCAGCAGTTCATCGTGATTGCCGCGCTCTGCGACCGTGCCCTGGTCCAGCACCAGGATCTGGTCGGCGTGCATCACCGTGTCCAGGCGGTGGGCGATCACCAGCAGCGTGCGCCCCTGGGCGAAGCGCGACAGCGCCTGTTGCAGCTTGACTTCGCTCTCGGCGTCGGCCGCCGCGGTGGCTTCGTCGAGCACCAGCACCGGCGGGTCGAGCAGCACGGCACGGGCGATGCTCAGCCGTTGCAGCTCGCCGCCGGAGAACTGCACGTCCTCGCCGATCACCGCATCGTAGCCGCGTGGCTGGGCGAGGATGCGCTCGTGGATGTTGGCGATCCGCGCCGCCGCCTCGATCTGCTCCTGGCTCGCCGAAGGCCGGCCCAGGGCGATGTTCTCGCGCACGCTGGCATGGATCAGGCGCACGTCCTGCAGGACGAAGCCGATACGCCGGTACAGCTGGGCGCTGTCGATCTGGCGCAAGTCGACGCCGCCCAGGGTGATGCGCCCGGCGCTGGGGTCGAAGAAGCGCAGCAGCAGGCGCGCCAGGGTCGACTTGCCGGCCCCCGAGGCACCGACCACCGCCGTCACCGTGCCGGGCTCGAGGGTGAACGACACCTCGCTCAGCACCGGATTGCGCGGGTCATAGTGATAGCCCAGGCCCTGCACTTCGATCCGAGCATTGGCCGGCAGCTTGTCGGCGCCCTGGCCGTCGGTCTCCAGCACCGGTGTGCGCAGCAACGCCTGCACGCGCTGGGCGGCGCCGGTGGCGTTGTTCAGGTCGTGGGTGATGTAGGCCAGCAACAGCAACGGTGCGCAGATGCCCGGCGCCACCAGGGCGAACGGCAGCACCTGAACCGGGGTGATCCAACCCAGGCCGACGAACAGGGTGCCGAACGCCAGCACCACGCCGAGCACCGACACCGGCGCGATCATCGCGTTGGCGTTGGCCATGGCGCTGACCAGCGGCCGGGTGAAGTCAGTGAAGGCCGCGGCGAAGGCGTCCACCGCCTCGCGGTAGCTGCCATGGGCCTTGCGCTGGCCACCGAAGGCCTTGACCACCGGGATGCCGTTGACGAACTCGACCACCGCCTGGTTGATCCGCCCCATGCCGGCGCCGAAGGCCTGCATGTTGCGGGCGCTGGCCTGGTGGGCGCGGGCGAAGAACAGGAAGAACAGCGGGAACGGCAGCATCGACACGATCGCCATGCGCCAGTCCATGGCGAACAGGTAGACGATCGAGGCCAGCACCGCCCCGGCGCTGCGTCCGAGAGTGGTATAGAAGTGCGCGGTGAGGCTGTGCAGGATGCCGATGTCGTCCTGCATGGCCTGCTTGACCTCGCCCGAGGCGCGGCTGGTGAACCAGCCCAGCGGCACCCGCGCCAGGCGGCGGATGATCGCCAGGCGCAGCGTGCCGGTGATGTGGTTGTCGGCCAGGTGCGCCACCAGGTCGCCCAGCGAGATCAGCGCCATGCCGGCAAACAGGCAACCCAGCCCCACGGCGATGACCGGCCAGGCCTGGTCGAGGCCCTGCCCGCCGGCGAAGGCCAGCCGGGCGACTTCGGCGATCGCCGCCAGGGGCGCCAGGGTCAGCATGGCGCCCAGGGCGGCAAGCAGCCCGGCGACGATCAATCGGCCGCGTATCGGCGCAAGCACTGCGGCGACCGGCCCACGGGCGGACGATTCCGCCACCCCTTGTTCAACACTCATGAATGCTCCTTTTCAGCACGAGGGGCGGGCCGGGCCGTCCCAGGGGCGCCCTGCCCGCGTGTCCTTCTCAACCTGTATTCCGCACGAGGCGGTCAAACCCGCAAGAAAATCTGCGCACGCTCAGGCGCCGCCCAGCCGGTAGCGCCTGCAGGTGCGCAGGCCGGCGGCGATGTATTTTTCCACCGAGGACACCGAAACCCGCAGCTCGGCGGCGATGGCGCGATGGGCCATGCCGTCGAGGCGGCACAGCAACAGGGCCTGGCGCGCCTTGGGCGAGTGCCGCTGCAGGGCGCTGTCGATTGCCCCCAGGGCCTCGACCACCAACGCCCGCGCCTCCTCCGACGGCACCCGTGGCTCGGGCAGCAGGCCATGGTCTTCGAGGTAGCGGGTTTCGCGCTGACGACGGCGGTACAGGTCAATGACCTTGCCGTTGGCGATCTGCGTGAGGTGGCAGCGCGACTGCTCGGCGCTGGGCACCTGGCCCTTGTTCATCAGGTGCAGGTAAATGTCGTGGGCCAGGTCCGCCGCGTCCACCGAGTTGCCCAACTTGCGCCGCAGCAGGTCGCACAGCCAGCCGTGATGATCCTGATACAGCTGGTGCAGCTGCTGACGAAGCGCGAACGTTCCGTTGTCCACGGTACCTCTCCCTGAGCGTGGTGCATTCCAGACGGCTTGCTTTGACGTGCGCCAATCTAGATGATAATTATTTGCATCTTTCACACCATAACGAATCCCCGGGATTCACGCAATGCACCCCGGTGGTGCAACCCCTCTGCGCGGCCACTCACCGCGATCCATGGATGGCAGTGAGGCCGACGCGGGCCTTGAACGATCGAACAGCAGGAAGCTAGCTATGTTGGAACGCAACACCACCCCACCCTCGCCCCAGGTCCTTGACGAACACGAGGAACTCGCCTGGTTCGCCCAGCAGCAGCAACCCGAGCGGTTGCACCGGCAACTGGGCGCCTGGCGCCTTGGCCCCCGGGCCGACCTGTCGCTGCTGGCCCTGGCCGTGCAGGCGGTGGTCGAAGCCACGCCGGGCCTGAACAGCCGCTACCACTTCAGCGACGACGGCGACCTGTACAAGACCCAGGAACCCGGCTGGTACCCGTGCCTGCGCATCGAGCGGAGCGCGGCCGAGGGCATGGACGCCCTGCTGCGGGCGCGCCAGGTGGCGCCCTGGGATTCCACCAGGCAGCCGCCGTTCGAGGCCCTGCTGCTGGCCGGCGAACAGCAGGCCGCGCTCGGCCTGCTCTGCCATGCGGTGCTGCGCCAGTCGCCACAAGCCTTGCTCGAACGCATCCGCGCCGAATACGACGCCCAGGCCGGCGACCAGCCACTGCTGCTCGAACCGCTGTCGCAGGCGCCCTCGACGGACATCGCGCAACGCATCCTCGACGCGTTCCGCCAGGCACTGGCGGAGCCTGGCATGACCCTGCACGACGACTTCTTCGACATGGGCGGCCACTCGCTGCTGGCCACGCGGATCATCGGTCGCCTGCAGGGCGAGCACGGTATCGAACTGCGCTTCAGCGACTTTTTCGCCTCGCCCAGCGCGTCGGCGCTGGCCACCCGCGCCAAGCTGAGCCAAGGGCAAGCCAACCAGGCCAGCGATCAGGCCGGGGATATCCAGCAGGCGCCAATGGCCCTGGCCCAGGCATCGTTGTGGCGCGCCTGCGCGGCCTTCGACTACGGCACCATTTTCAACTTGCCCTTTGCCCTGGACTTCCACGACCCGGTGGACGAAGTGCTGCTGCAACAGGCCTTCACTGACCTGCTGGAGCGCCACGCCAGCCTGCGCACCACCTACCATGGCGAAGGCGACAGCGCCTGCCAGCGCATCGTGCCGCTGGCCGAACTGGGCCGCTACAAGTGGTTCTGGAGCAGCGCCGAGAGCACCGGGGCAAGCCTTGCCAGCGAGGCGGCGCACCGCTTCGACCTGGCCCGCGAGCTGCCGCTGAGGCTGCGCCTGCTGCGTGACCCGCACAGCGGCCACCAGGTGCTGTCGTTCCTGGTCCACCACATGGCCATCGACGAGTGGTCGCTGAACGTGATCATGGCCGAACTGGCCGAGGCCTACCTGGCCCGCGCCCAGGACCGGGCGCCGCAATGGTCGGCGGCGGCGCGTACCTTCCACGAATTCGCCCTCGCCCAGAGTGTCCAGGGCCCGAACCCGCGCCACCTGGCGTACTGGACCGAGCTGCTGCGCGACGCCACCCGTGGCCTTGCCCTGCCCGCCTGCGCCGACGCCCCGAGCGTTCCCGCCGAACAAACCACCACACGCGCACGCTGGCTGGAACTGCGCCCCGAACCCGGCGTGCTGGAGCAACTCGGCGCCAGTGCCCGGCAGCACCAATCATCGCTGTTCAGCGTGATCTACACCGCCATCGCCCTGTCGCTGCACAAGCTCGGCAACCTCTCGGACCTGGTGATCGGCACCTCGGCCTCGGGGCGTACGGATCCGGCGTTCTTCGACACCGTCGGCTACTTCACCACCATGGTCGCCCACCGTGTGCAGTTCGCCCCCGAGCAGTCGCTGGGTGAGCTGCTGGGCGATGTGACGCGGATGATCAACGACTCGATGGCCTATGCCGACGTGCCCATGGAGACCATCCAGCAGGCACTGGGCATGACGCCCGCCGAGGGCCTGATGTTCGATGTGTACGTGCAGATCCACGCCAACAACGCCCTCAATGGCGCCCTGCGCACGCCCGAGGGCCAGGCGATCCGCTACAAGCAGATCGACCCGGACAAGAGCGAGTCGATGTTCGGCCTGCAGTTCGAGATCATGGAGGATGTGTTCGACGGCCAGCGCTCGCTGCGACTGGTGGTCACCTACCGCAGTGATCGCTACAGCGCTGTCCAGGTCGAGCGCCTGTGCGCGATGATTTCGGCGGCGTTCGGGGTATTTGCCGAGGTGGATGCCGGCCGGCGGGCGCTGGGCGACGTGGTGTTGTAGCACCCCGGGGGCGCTTTGCGCCCCTTTCGCGGCGCAAGGCCGCTCCTACAGAGAGGTACGCGTTCCCCTGTAGGAGCGGCCTTGTGCCGCGAAAGGGCTGCGAAGCAGCCCCATGGCTCAGTCCTGCGGCAACCCGTAGAGCTGGAACGACGACCGCTGCGGCACCCGGTACTGCGCCCGGCCCAGCAACTGGTTGAGGATCACCGCATTGCGCACCGGCCCCAGACCCAGGTCCGGCGAGCCGACGCCATGCTGGAAGATCTCCGCGTTCTGCACGAACACCCGGCCACTGCCGCCATCGCAACGCTGTGCGGTGAAATCCTCACCGACGATGCAGTCACCGTGCGCGTCGGTGGCCAGCACCGTGCCCTTGAGCTGCTCGAACCACTGCGGCCAGGCATGGGCATAGCCGGTCGCCGCGACGATCGCATCGGTTTCCAGCGTCGCCCGCTGGTCCAGTTGGCGGTGGCGGAAGGTCATGCGCAGGCCCGCCGAGGCCAGGTCCTCCACAGTCTCCACGTCGCAGTTGGACAACAACGTCAGCCCCGGCTCGCGCCCGCCGATGGAACGCTCGTAGATCAGGTCGTAGATTGCGCCGATGGTGGAGAAACTGATGCCCTTGTACAGCAGGCCCTGCTCCGCGACGATCTCGCGGCGCTTGTCGCGGTCCAGGGTGTGGAAGTAGTTCATGTAGGACGGGGTGAAGCACTCCTGGCCAAGCTTGGAGTACTCCATGGGATGGAAGCCCCCCGACCGAGTAATCCAGTGGATCGACGCCCCCGCCTCCACCTGCTGCGGCGTCAACGCATTGAACAGGGCCAGCACGCACTCCGCCGCGCTCTGCCCGGAGCCGACCACCACCACGCGCTGGCACTGCTCCAGTTCGGCCTGGCGCTTGCCGAACTCCGCCGAGTGCAGCACCGGTGCCTGGCTGCGCGCGCGCGCCCAGGCCGGCAGCCACGGCCGGGTACCGAGGCCGATGGCCAGGTCGCGGCTGCTGTAGCGCCGCTCCAGGCCCGATACCGACACGCTGTCGATGACGAAGCGCTCGCTGCCGCCATCGTAGCGCACCCCGGTGACCTCTTCGCCGAAGTGGCAGGCTGGCAGCTGGCGCGCGGCCCAGCGGCAATAGTGATCGTATTCGCGCCGGGGCACCTGGAAGTGGTCGTAGTAGTAGAACTGGAACAACCGGTCGTGCTGGTGCAGGTAGTTGAGGTAGCTCAACGGGTGGCAAGGGTCGGCCAGGGTCACCAGGTCGGCGAGGAACGGCACCTGCAAGGTGGTGCCCGGCAGCAGCAGCCCCTCGTGCCAGCGAAATTCCGCCTTGCGCTCGAGGAACGCGCAGCGCAGGTCCGGGTGGCGCGACAGCAGCGCGGCCAGGCCCAGGTTGAACGGTCCGACGCCGATGCCGGCGATGTCTACGGTTGCTATGTCCATATGCTCGATGATTTCCCAAAAACTACGGATGGCGCCCTGGGTGCGACCCAGGGCGGTTGATTCAGGCAGGCGTGGCGGCGAGCAGGCGTTCGACGTCTTCGACCGTGCGGCACGCCAGCAACTGTGCGGGCGACAAGCGCACCGCAAAGGCCTCGCCCAGGCGTGCCGCCAGGGGCTTGAGGTGCTGCGGGCGCAGGCCCATGGCGAGGAAGTCCAATGCCGGCTGCGTGGCGCCGAGCACCTGCTGGTAGATCGCCAGCACCTGGGCGCAACGCTGCGGGTCACTGGGCGTCGCTGCCGGCGCCTGCTCGGTTTCGCCTTCCAGCAACGCGCGGGCGCGGCGGCGGTCCGGCTTGCCGTTGGCCGTCAACGGCAACTCGGCCACTTCGACGAAGCGCGTGGGCACGTGGGACTGCGCCAGCAGCGCCCGGGCATGCTCGCGTAGCGCCACGGCGCCGGGCGGCGCGCCGTTGCGCCGCACATAGAGCGCGCCGATGCAGGCCTCGCCCTGTTGCGTGTCGCCATAGTCCACCACCAGCACCTGCTGCACCGCCGGGTGGCGGATCAGCTCGATCTCGATGTCCGGCAGCGACACGCGCACGCCGCGCACCTTTACATAGCCATTGACCCGGCTGTCGAACAGCAGCACGCCGTCCTCGCGATAGCGGCCACGGTCGCCGGTACGGAAGGCACGCACCGGCGCGCCGTGCTCGTCGAGCACGCTGACGAAGTCGTTCTGCACCAGCTCGCCCTCCTGCAGGTAGCCCAGGGCCAGGCCCACGCCGCTGGTGTGAATACGCCCGGCGACGCCCTGCGGGCAATGCTCGCCGTGCTCGTCCAGCAGCCAGTAGCGATTGCCCGGCAGTGGCCGGCCATAGGGCACCCTGGCACGGTCCTGGTCACCGATCTCGTGCCAGATGCTCCAGATGGTGGTCTCGGTCGGCCCTCCAAGGGACACCAGCCGTGCCGCCGGCAACTGCTCGCGCAGCTCAGCGATCACCGCCGGCTTGATGTAGTCGCCGCCCTGGGCCAGCAGGCGCAGGCTGTTCAGTCCGTCGCCCTGGCGGCAGGCCAGGAGCATTTCGAGGATGGCCGGCACCGAGCACCAGAGGCTCACGCCATGCTGCCTGACCAGCTGGTTCCAGCGCAGCGCGTCCTTCTCCTCGCCGGGCTCGGGCAACACCAGCGCCGCCCCGGCGCAGAGGCTGCCGAGCACGTCGAACACCGACATGTCGTGGTGCAGCGGGGTCACCGAGATGAATACGTCATTGCGGCTGACCTGCCACTGCGCCAGGGTGCTGCCGATGACGTTGGCCGTGGCGCGGTTGTTCAGCACCACGCACTTGGGCTTGCCGGTGGTGCCAGAGGTATAGAGGTAGTAGGCCGGCGCGCTGCTGGCCGACAAGGCCGCCAGGCCACCCAGGTCCAGGGTTGCCGGCGGACTCGCCAGCAGTGGACCGACTGCGTCGACCACCAGCGCCGGCTGGCAGTTGTCCAGCAGGTAGCGCAGGCGCTCCTCGGGCGCCGCCGCGTCGATCGGCACCCAGACCAGCCCGCTCAGGGCGCAGGCCAGGGTCGTCATGCTGTGCTCGGGGCCACGTGGCAGGCAGATGGCGACCACCTGGCCGGGGCGCAACCCGCGAGCCTGGAATGCCCCGGCGATGCGATTCACGCCCTGCCCCAGTTCGGCATAGCTGATACGCCGTTCGCCGTGCAGCAAGGCAATGCGCCCATTGTCCGGGCCGAACAGGTTGTGGGCGATGCGCCCGAGGATGTCGACAGGTTCGGCCTGCGCCTCAGTGCTGTTCAGGCGGTAGTGACCAAGGTCGATGAACTGCCGTGCGTGAATTTCGAACGCGGCCTGCCCGGCCAACTGCTCCACCGCCTGGCCAAGAGCCGCGAGCAACTGCCCGACCCAGCGGCCATCGACCGCTTCGCGGGCATAGTCGATCTCGAACGCCAGGCCTCCCTCGGCGGTGTTGCAGAAGCGGATGTCCATCGCCACCTGGGGCGTCTGGGTCAGGCCCGCGCTCAAGGTCATCGGGCCATCGACCGCGCCCACCGGCCAGGACAGGCCATTGGTCAACACCACCGGCAGTGCCGGGCCCGGGCCGTTGCTGTCGTACAGCAGGCGGGCCAGGTCCACGCCGGAGAACGCCAGGTGCTGCAGCCCCTCCAGCACATCGGCCTGCAGGCGCTTGGCGCGCTCGGCGAGCGTGGGCAGGCTGCGTTGCCAATCGAGGGCGATAAAGCTGGAACGGTTGGCGAACGCGCCGTCCTGGGGCGGCGCCACCGGCACCGCCACGCACAGGCTGCCCTCATCGAGCCAGTGGCCGAGCACTTCCAGTACCACGGCCATGATCGTCGAGTTCTTGAACAGCCCCTCGCGCGCACCGGCACGACTCAACGCCTTGAACGCCGGGGCCGGGATCACCTGACGCTGGCGTGCATACCGGGCCACGCCGACCTTGTCCAGGGCGCAGCGCCACGGTAGCCGTGGCGCGCCATCAACCTCGGCCAGCTTTGACTTCCAATACTCGGCATCGGCTTTGCGCACCTCGCTTTGGTCGTTAACAGCCGCCGTCGGCTCGCTGGCGGTCAGCGGCTGGCAGTGCCCGTTGAACAGTTCGACCATCAGGGTAGCGATGGAGCGTCCATCGAGGATCAACGCATCGAAGCGCACGAACACCACCAGCTCGCCCTGCGGCAACGGGAAGGCGGTGACATTCCAGGGCGGCCCGGCCAAGTCGAACAGCGCATGGGCGTAGACCTCACGACGAACGTCGAGCTGTGCCTGGGCCTGCTCGGCCGTCAAGGCGTGCAGGTCGATCACCTCCAGGTTGACCTGCACCTGGTCGCTTACCGACTGGGTCAGCGCCTGGGCGTCGATGCGGGTGCGCAGGCTGTCGTGACGGTGCACCATGTCCGTGAGGCGGCTGCGCAGCAGCGCCAGGTCCATGCGCCCGCGGTACTCGCGAAACTCCTGCATGGCCACGCCGCCCAGTGGCAGGTGCTCGCCACGCCCCAGCAGGTAGGCCTGCTGCAGGGCGTTCAAGGGTCGGTCCCGGCTGGCCTCGATCGCCAATGGCTGGTGCAGTGCGCCGGAGTCGGCGGCCACCGCGACGGCCAAGGCAATGAAGCGCTCGAACAGTGACCGGACCCAGTCCGCCGGCAATGCATCCAGGCGTACATCCCAGTTGACCAGCAGGCCGCCGTCGACCTGGGCCACCTGCGCGTCCAGTGCCACCTGCGGACCTTGGGAGATCACCCAGTCCATCGGCCCGAACACCCGGCCCACGCGCTCGGAGAACAGCTCGCCACCGGGCAGGTCCAGCCCTGCGGTAAAGACCACCGGCGCCAGTTGCGGCGTGCCGTGATGGCGCGACAGGTCGCGCATCAGGTCCACGCCTGGATAGGCACTGTGCGCCAGGCGCTCGACCAATTGCCGGTGCAGGTCCTGGCACAGCGCGGCAAGGCTGGCGACGCCGGTGAAGTCGACATCGACCAGCACCAGGTTTGCGAACTCGCCGACGATCCGTTGCACCGGCTCCAGCACCGGCTCGCGCCAGAACACCGGCACGTTCAGGCGCAGGCGGCGGTCCCCGGTGTGTTCGCCCAGGGCGCTGGCGAACAGCCCGAGCAGCAACGCCGACGAGGTGATCCGCTGCGCCCGCGCCGCCTGCTGCAGGGCGCGGTACTGGGCCGGCTCAAGCCGGGCGGCAAGGCGCTCGCTGCGCGCCGGCCCTGGCGGGAGCAAGGGTAATGAGGGCGCCGGGGCGATATGCGCCAGGCGTGCTCGCCACCAGCCGCGGTCACGGCTGCGGGCGGCGCGCAGGTCGGCATCGGCACGCACCTGGTCCAGCCAGTCGAAGTAGCTCGGCGTGGTCGGCAGCACGGTTCCAGGGGTGTCGTACAGCCGGGCCAGGTCTTCCATCAGTACCCGGAAGCTCGACGGGTCCACCGCGATCATGTCGGTGTCCACATGCAGCCGGCTGGCATTGCCCGGCAGCAGGCTGAGGCCGAAGCGTGCGCCCTGGCCGACATTCAGGTCCAGGCGCTGGTGGCTCCACTGGCGACGTTTCTCCAGCAGGCGCCGCTCCACGGCCGGCCCGTCCAGGTGGCTGAAATCCTCCAGCTCCAGCTGGGCGCACAGCGCCTCGTCGATGGTCTGCCGCCCCTGCCCGTCGATGCGCAGCCTGAGCATCGAATGCGCCCGGTACAGCCCCTCAAGTGCGCCCGTCAGGCGCGCCACATCGATGGCCTGGCCATCGAACTCGGCATACAGGTGAGCGCTGACGCCACCCAGTGCCGCATGTGCATCCCGCCCGATCCAACAGGCGGCCTGCATCGAAGTTAACTCTCTCATCGCTTACCCGCGTGGTTGACAAATCCATGTGTTTCGCGTCCTCATATTTACTAACGAGAATGATTATATTTCAAGGTTTTCTTTCTCACCCATCGCCAAGGAGGCTACCCATGAAGACAGGCACCCTGCGTTTGCAAGACAGGGACACCGTGCCGCTCAGCCAAGAGGACTCGAGCTTTTCATTCACATCCGGCGACCGCGAACTGAGCGTCAGCGGTCTGCGCGAGCGTATCGACACCCCGGCGCAAGGAAGCCATCTGGCCGGCGGCGCACTGCGGCGCAGCATCGACCAGGCCTTCGAACGCGCCCGCCAGGCGGGGCAGGACAACCCGATCGTGGTCGGCGCCATCCCTTTCGACACCACCCAGGCTTGCAGCCTGTACGTCCCCCAGGCCTATGCCTGGCAGGCGCGCACCGCGGCTCCCGCCCAGGCCGGCGCACTGCCGGCGTTGCTCAGCCAGGCCAACATCCCCGACGAACACGGCTTCAAGCGCGCCGTGCGCCACGCCATCGTCAACTTCCAGCACAGCGATGTGCGCAAGGCCGTGCTCTCGGTGCAGCGTGAACTGCACTTTGCCGCACCCGTGGACCCGGCACAGGTGCAGGCCAACCTGAAAGCACTGAACCGCGAGGGCTACCACTTCCGCGTGCCCCTGGCCGATGGCGCCACCCTGCTGGGTGTGAGCCCGGAGCTGCTGGTGCACAAGCAAGGCACGGCGTTCGTCAGCAACCCGCTGGCCGGCTCGGTGCGGCGCATGGCCGACCCTGAGGCCGACCGCGCCAATGCGCAATGGCTGGCGGCGTCGGAGAAGGACCACTACGAGCACCGTCTGGTCACCGAGGACATCGCCCAGCGCGTCGGCGAACTGTGCAGCCGCCTGCAGGTCCCCGAGCGACCGTCGCTGATCAGCACTGCCGCGCTGTGGCACCTGTCCACCCGTATCGAGGGCGAACTGGCGGCCGATATCGACGCCCTGCAACTGGCCTGCCGCCTGCACCCGACCCCCGCCGTGTGCGGCTACCCCACCGAGCGGGCACGCCAGTTGATCCGTTTCGTCGAGCCTTTCGAGCGCGGCCTGTTCACCGGCATGGTCGGTTGGTGCGACGCCCAGGGCAACGGCGAGTGGGTGGTGACCATCCGCTGCGGCACCTTCAACGGCCAGCGCGTGCGCCTGTTCGCCGGCGCCGGCATCGTCGAGGCCTCCAGCCCCGACACCGAATGGAACGAAGTACAGACCAAGCTCGGCACCATGCTGCGTGCCTGCGGCCTGGACCATTGACCTCAAATCCGTTTTCCGAGACCTTCATGACTATCGAATTCACCCCCTGGCCGGCGGACCGGGCGCAGCGCTATCGCGCCGCCGGCTACTGGAACGACCAGCCGCTCAGCCAGTTGCTGATCGAGCGCGCCGCCGCGCAGCCACAAGCACCGGCGATCCTCTGCGGTGAGCGCCGCATCAGCTACGGCGAACTGGACCGGCGCGCCTCCAACCTGGCCTCGCGCCTGGCCGCCCACGGCCTGGGCCAGGGCGACACGGCGCTGGTGCAGCTGCCCAACGTCGCCGAGTTCTACATCGTGCTGTTTGCCCTGTTCAAGGCCGGCATCGCCCCGGTCAACGCGCTCTACAGCCACCGCCAGCACGAGATGGGCGCCTTTGCCCGGCAGATCCATCCCGCGTTGCTGATCGCCTCGGCCGAGCACGAAGTGTTCCGCAACGACGCGTTCCTCGACGACCTGGCCAAGGAAGGCCTGCGTCCGAAGCTGACGCTGATGCTCGATGCCCTCGACGACTGGAGCGCCAGCGCCGATGTGCGCGGCACCCACTACGCGCCCAGCCCAGCCGGCGCAGTGGCGCTGTTCCAGCTGTCCGGCGGCAGCACCGGCACTCCCAAGCTGATTCCGCGCACCCACAACGACTACGCCTACAGCGTGCGCGCCAGCGCGCAGATCTGCGCCCTGGACAGCGACACACGCTTTCTCTGTGCCCTGCCCGCGGCGCACAACTACACCCTCAGTTCCCCCGGTGGCCTGGGCGTGCTGCACGCCGGCGGCTGCATCGTCATGGCGACCAACCCGGAGCCGCTCAACTGCTTCGCCCTGATCGAGCGCCATGCCGTGACCATGGCCGCCCTGGTGCCCAGCGCCGTGGCCCTGTGGCTGCAGGCCGCCCCCGGGCACGCCGCCAAGCTGCGCAGCCTGCGCCTGCTGCAGGTCGGCGGCGCCAGTTTCGCCGAGGCCCTGGCCCGGCAGGTCCCCGAGGTGCTGGGCTGCAGGCTGCAACAGGTGTTCGGCATGGCCGAGGGCCTGGTCAACTACACCCGGCTGGATGACAGCGACGAGCAGGTGTTCACCACCCAGGGCCGGCCGATCAGCGAGCTGGACGAAGTGCGCATCCTCGACGAACAGGGCCAGCCGGTCGCCGACGGCGAGCCGGGCATGCTCGCCACCCGCGGCCCCTACACCTTCTGCGGCTACTACAAAAGCCCCGAGCACAACGCCCAGGTGTTCGACCAGGACGGCTTCTACCACTCCGGCGACATCGTCCAGCGCAGCGCCGACGGCAACCTGCGGGTGGTCGGCCGGGTCAAGGACCAGATCAACCGCGGCGGCGAAAAGGTCGCTTCGGAAGAGATCGAGAACCTGATCGTCATGCACCCGGACGTGACCCACGCGGCCCTGGTGGCGCTGCCCGACGACCTGCTCGGCGAAAAGAGCTGCGCCTTCATCGTCTCGCGCAATCCGCAGCTCAAGCCGATTGCCCTGCGCCGTCACCTGATGGGCCTGGGCATCGCCGAGTACAAGCTCCCGGACCGGATCCGGCTGATCGACGCCATGCCGCTGACCGCAGTGGGCAAGATCGACAAGAAGCAACTGCGCGCGCTGCTCGCCGTTGCCCCGACCGCCTGACCGTCCAAGGACCCGACATGACCATTCCAACCATCCACGACTATGCCATGCCACAGCGGGCCAGCTACCCGGCCAACAAGACCCAGTGGCAGCCCGACCCGGCCCGCGCCGTGCTGCTGATCCACGACATGCAGCGCTACTTCCTGCGTTTCTACCAGCCCGACGGCGCCCTGCTCACCGCCCTGGTGGACAACCTGTCGCGGCTGATCCAGTGGGCCCGCGAGCAGGGCATCCCGGTGGTCTACACCGCCCAGCCCCATGAACAGCCGCCCGAGGACCGCGCCCTGCTCAACGCCATGTGGGGCCCGGGCCTGCCGGCGGCCAGCCCCGAGCAGCAACCGATCATCGACGCCCTGGCGCCGCAGCCGGGCGATACCGTGCTGACCAAGTGGCGCTACAGCGCCTTCCAGCGCTCCGACCTGCTCGAGCGCATGCGCGGTTGGCAGCGTGACCAGTTGCTGATCGGCGGCGTGTACGCCCATATTGGCTGCATGATCACCGCCGCCGACGCCTTCATGAACGATATCCAGGCCTTCCTGGTGGGCGATGCGGTGGCCGACTTCTCCGAGGAGGAGCACCGCCTGGCCCTGAAGTACGTGGCCACCCGCTGCGGCCATGTGACCGACACCGCCACCCTGCTGACCCAGCCCGCGGGCGAAACCACCCGCGACTGGCTGCACGGCCGGGTGCGCCAGATGATCGAGGACGACAGCGACCTCGACCCGCAGGAAAGCCTGATCTTCTACGGGCTGGACTCGCTGCAGGTGATGAAGCTGGCCGCCGAGCTCAAGCAGCGCGGCATCGCCGTCAGCTTCGAGGAACTGGCCAACGCGCCGACCCTGGACGGCTGGTGGTCGCTGGTGCAAGCGCGGGGTGCCGCCTGATGGCCATGGCCCGTTTCACCGGCCGGCGCGTGCTGGTCACCGGTGCCGCCAGCGGCATTGGCCGCTGCGTGGCGCAACAGTTTCTCGACGAAGGCGCCGAGGTCATCGGCCTGGACTGCGAGGAGGCCGACGTGCCGTTCCCGCTGCTGCATGTCGACCTGACCGACCCGGCCGATGTGCAGCGGGTCTGCGACCGCCTCAAGGAGCAGGCGCAGTACCTCGATGTGCTGGTCAATGTCGCCGGCGTGCTGCGCCTGGGGCGCAGCGACGAAGTGTCCTGCGAGGACTGGCAGCGCTGCCTGGATGTCAACGTGAGCGCGCCGTTCTACCTGATGCGCCAGTGGACCCCGGTGTTCCGCCGCCAGCGCCGCGGCGCCATCGTCAATGTCGCCTCCAACGCCGCCCACGTGCCGCGCCTGAACATGGCCGCCTACTGCGCCTCCAAGGCCGCTCTGGTCAGCCTGAGCCACTGCGTGGGCCTGGAACTGGCGCCCTATGGCGTGCGCTGCAACGTGGTCTCGCCGGGCTCGACGCGCACGCCGATGCTCGCCGGCATGCTCGGCGACCCGGCGCTCGAGCGCCAGCTGGTCGACGGCCTGCCCGGGCAGTTCAAGCTCGGCGTGCCGCTGGGCAAGATCGCCACGCCCGACGACATCGCCAATGTGGTGCTGTTCCTGGCCTCCGAGCAGGCCGGCCACGTGACCCTGCAGGATATCGTGGTCGACGGCGGCGCCACCCTGGCCGCCTGAGCCTGATGCGGCACTGACAAGGACTTTCACCCGCACCGCGCTCGGCCCTGGCTGGCCGAGCGCGCACCATGGAGCTGGACATGACATTCTCACCCGCCAACCACAAGCGTCTCGAGGCTTTCTGGCAATACTGCCTCACCCACCAGTACTTCAATGTCGGCTACCCCGAGTCAGCCGACTTCGACTACAGCCTGCTGCACCGTTTCATGCGCTTTTCCATCAACAACTGCGGCGACTGGAACGAGCCCAGCAACTACCTGCTCAACTCCTTCGACTTCGAGCGCGAGGTGATGCGCTACTTCGCCGAGCTGTTCCACATCCCGTTCGAGGACAGCTGGGGCTACGTCACCAACGGCGGCACCGAAGGCAACATGTTCGGCTGCTACCTGGCCCGCGAGCTGTTCCCCGCCGCCACCCTCTACTACTCCAAGGACACCCACTACTCGGTGGCCAAGATCGTCCGCCTGCTGCGCATCAAGGCCCAAGTGGTGGAGTCCCAGGCCAACGGCGAGATGGACTACGACGACCTGGTCGCGCGGATCGCCGCCGATGGCGAGCGCCACCCGATCATCTTCGCCAATATCGGCACCACCCTGCGCGGCGCCACCGACAACATCGCCACCATCCAGCAACGCCTGGCCCGGGCCGGCATCCGCCGCGAGGACTACTACCTGCATGCCGACGCGGCCCTGAGCGGCATGATCCTGCCCTTCGTCGACGCCCCCGAGCCCTACTCGTTCGCCGACGGCATCGACTCGATCTGCGTCTCCGGACACAAGATGATCGGCTCGCCGATGCCCTGCGGCATCGTCGTGGCGCGGCGTGGCAACGTCGAGCGCATCTCGGTGGAAATCGACTACATCAGCGCCCGCGACCAGACCATCAGCGGCTCGCGCAATGGTCACACGCCACTGATGATGTGGGCCGCCCTGTGCAGCCGGTCGCGGGAGGACTGGCGCGCACGCATCCAGCGCTGCCTGGACCTGGCCCAGCACGCGGTGGACCGGCTGCGGGCGGCCGGCATCGAGGCCTGGCGCAACCCCAACTCGATCACCGTGGTGTTCCCCTGCCCCTCGGCCAGCGTGTGGAAACGCCATTGCCTGGCCACCTCGGGCGACACCGCGCACCTGATCACCACTGCCCATCATCAGGACAGCGCACAGATCGACGCCCTGCTCGACGAGGTGATCGCTGACCTCAAGTCTCGCACCCGATACCCGCTGCAGGCGCCACTGGTGGATGGCCTGGGCAGTCGTACCCGAGTCTACAGCACGGCAGGACTACCCCGGCCGGAGCCGCTGCCGGGCCATGCCAGACCCGCGCGCGACAGCGGCCTTGCCCGCCTCAAGGACAGCGATATCTGAACGCTTGGTCGTCTTTACAACCATTTACATGTAAGCCTTTTCTTACGGCGCACTGCTCCGGGACCTTGCGCGCCGAAAAACAGGGGGCGGGCCTGCCCGCCGCCTCGGCACCGTGACGGGGCACCGCGTTGCAGACACCGGTCGCCCCCCGTTTGACGGCCCATGGCGTGGCTCTATAGTCCGTTTCCTGGCAGCGGCAAGGATTTCCGCTGGCCTTGGACAAGAACCCGCCATGTACAGGAGTCGTATGATGGCCATGCTCACGGATGACGCACCCTCGCCTCACCCTCTACACACATCACCCAGCCGCGCCGACCTGCGACGACATCCCCGTCACTGACCCCTGCACCCACCCCGCCACGTGCCTGTGACCCGCCTTGGGCGGTCACTGCATTCGTTCGCCTTCAATAAAGACAAAAGGTGCGTCATGACTGCGACCCGTTCGCCGCAAACGGCCGTTGCGCCGTTGCCGGAAACCGAATCACTGCGTTATCGCCCGGCCAGCCCCGCCGATATCGAAGCCCTCGCCGCGCTGTTCCAGCAGGTGTATGGGCAGACCACCCACCCCTGCCAGAACCCGGGCTATATCCGCCACTCCATGGGCAGTGGGCAACAACAGTGGTTCGTTGCCGAGGCCGAGGGCCAGCTGCTCGGTTGCTGCTGCATCGCCCGTCGCCCCTGGAACCGCTCGTGGGAAGTCTGCCACGGGGTCATCCACCCCGATGCGCGCAGGACCGGCGCCATCTCCAGCCTGATCCGCCTGGGCTTCGAGACCCACCGGCCCGAGCCCGTGGAACTGGGCTTCTACATCACCCGCAACATCGCAAGCCACAGCGTCATGAACAAGATCCGCCCCGCCGTGCTGGTGGGGCATGACGGCGGCCCGGACACGGTCGACGGCCTGCGCGAATATCACCTGACCGCCATCCAGCCGGTGCTCCAGGCCGGTTTTGTCCATGTTGCGCCCTGGTACGTGACCACCCGCGCCGCCGACTTCGTCCGCCGCCTGCTCTACCCCGCCCTGCGGCTCGGCGTCACCCCCGGCAGCTACCCGGAGACCTTCCTGAGCGGCCCCACCGGCGCCGAACGCCATGGCCAGCTCAGCTACACCCACGATCCCAAGGCCGGCGCGCTGATGCTGTCGGGCCAGTGCGGTCGCTACCTGTCAAGCCAAGCCGTGCTGGCGGAGCTGGGCGCACTGCTGCGCCAACATGCGCAGGCCGAGTACGTCAGCCTGGTGATCCTGGCCGACAAGCTGGAACTGCTGGCCAGCCTGCGCCGCCTGGGTTTTGCCATCACCGCCTACCTGCCGGCCTGGCACCTGGAGAACGGCACGCGCTACGACTGCCTCCAGCTGGTGTTCCAGGACTTCGACGTGGCGCCGCGCAGCCACGGCTTCGACGACGACATCGCCCGTTTCGACCTGGCCTACGCGCACCTGGCCAACAACCTCTGCAGCCTTCCCGCAGCCCCGGCTTCCCGGGCCGCCAGCTAACCGATCGGAGTTTTTGCAAGTGACCAAGGACCAATGGCTTAGTGTAAGAAAACAGATCCCCGACGGCGCCCGGGAACCCTGGACCGTGATGCTCTGGGTCGCCGACCTGCTGTTGTTGGCGGTGGCCTGGAACCTGTGGCTCGCCGACTCCACCGCCTTGCAGTTGCTGGGCCTGGCGCTGGCAGGCCTGGCCACCGTGCAGCTCTACCTGATCATGCACGAGGCGACCCACGGCGCCGCCTCGGCCAACCGTCGGCTCAACGACTTCATCGGCCACTGCGACGGCTGGCTGATCGCCTTGCCGTTCCTGGTCCGTCGGCGCTTCCACATGGCCCACCACACCTGGACCGCGCACCCGGTGAACGACCCGGAGAACCGCGGCATGATCGAGCGCTTCTCGGTGATGACGAAAAAGCAGGAGCGCACCCTGGAGTTCGTCTGGAAGCACTGGATCCCGATGATCGCCGCCAACCATTTCCTGCTCAACTGGCGCGCGCCGTTCATTGCCCGGGCCAAGGGCGACAGTTCGCCGAGGATTCTCAAGGAGATCCGCTTCGCCCGCCTGTACCTGGCCGGGTACCTGGCGGCGGCCGTGCTGGCCTGGAGCCTGGGGCACCTGCTGGACCTGGTGCTGTTCTACGGGATCACCTGGGTATTCCTGTTCTTCATGGTCGAGCTGCTCAACCTGCCGCACCATGCCGAGGCGCCGTTGCTTGCGCGGGACGCCGACCGCCTGCAGTTCTGGGAGCAGGACGGCGTGTCCCATGACTGCAAGGACCTGCCGCTGTGGTCGCGCTATGTGATCCTCAACTTCAACCTGCATATCGTCCACCACGCCTTCCCTTCGGTGCCGTGGTACCGGTTGGCCCAGGTGCAGAAGCTGCTGAGCGAGCATGAGGTCGGCCATGCGCCGTCGCAGACCCATGAGTGGGAGTTCGCGGTGAAGAACCGGCGGCGGCCGTTGTTGCAGCTGATGGGGCATTTCTTCGATCAGCGGGGTTGAGCTGCCCCTCCGGGTCAGTACAAGTATTCGTGGGAGCGGGCTTGCCCCGCGATAGCGTCAGTTCGCTAATGACGCCATCGCGGGGCAAGCCCGCTCCCACAGGTGGCATGCTCAGTTCGAAAAATGGTGATTGGGCACATACCGCAATCCCAGATTATCCCGCAACGTAAGCCCCTCATACTCACGCCGGAACAACCCCACCCGCTGCAACTCGGGCACCACCTGCCCGACAAAATCATCCAGCCCACCCGGCAGGTGGGTAAACAGCAGGTTGAAGCCATCCGCCGCCCCCTCCTCGAACCAGCAGGCCATCTCCTCGACGATCTGCCCCGGCGTGCCCACCAGCAGCCGGTGCCCGCCCGCGCCGAGCCTGGCCAGCAACTGCCTGGCGGTGGGCCGTTCGCGGCGGATCAGGTCCACCACCAACTGCTGGCGGCTCTGGTGCCGCTCGGTCAACGGCAAAGGGTCCGGCAGCACCACCGGGGCATCCGCCGGCAACTGCTCCAGGTCGATGCCGATGTCCAGCAGGAACGACAACGCCTTGAGCGCCGCCTCCGGATCCACCAGCGACTGCAGCTGCTCGTGCTTCTCCTGGGCTTCGCTGGCCGTGCGGCCCACCACCGGCGCCAGGCCCGGAAACACCAGCAACGACTCCGGCTCCCGCCCGGCCAGGGCCAGGCGCCGGTGGATGTCGGCGTAGAACGCCCGGCCCTCGCTCAAGGTCTGCTGGGCGGTGAATACCAACTCGGCGCTGCGTGCCGCCAGCGCCCGGCCGGCCTGCGAGGAACCGGCCTGGGCAATCACTGGCCAGCCTTGCAGCGGCCTTGGCGCATTCAAGGGACCCTGTACGCGAAAATGCTCGCCCTGGTGGTCGAGCACCCGCATGCGCGCAGGCTCCAGCCAGGTACCGGAGGCCTTGTCCAGCGGGAAGGCATCGTCCGCCCAGCTGTCCCAGAGCCCGGTGACCACATCGAAGAACTCCTCGGCGCGGGCGTAACGATCAGCATGGGGCAGGTGCGCCCCCTGGTTGAAGTTCTCGCCACCGATCAGCGCGGTCACCAGGTTCCAGCCGGCGCGGCCACCGGACAAGTGATCGAGGGAGGCAAATGTGCGGGCAATGTTGTACGGCTCGTTGAAACTGGTGTTGGCGGTGGCGATCAGGCCGATATGGCGGGTTACCACCGCCAGCGCCGGCAACAGGGTCAGCGGGTCCCAGCGCAGGCTGTAGGCGCTGCTGCGCAGCACCCGTGGGTCCAGCTCGCCGACGGCGACGTTGTCGTTGAGGAACAGCGCATCGAAACGCCCGCGCTCCAGGGTCTGGGCGTACTGCCGGTAGCGCTCGAAGTTGATCGAGGCATCGGCGTCGGCCTGCGGATGTCGCCAACTGCCGGCGTGAGCGCCGGCGCCGGAGAGAAAGGCGCCCAGCCGCAGGCGGCCGTCACGCCTTGCCATGGCTGGGCTCCTGGGCGGGCGCGGCGACTTTCGCCGTGCGCAGCAGCAAGGTCACGCCGCCCCAGACCAGCAACAGGCTGACGGCGAGGAACACCATCAGCGCCTGGTAACCGTCGAGGAACGCGGCATGCACCCAGCCCTGCAGGACATCGCCGCCCTGCCCCAGGTGCTCGGCCAACAAGGTCGCACCCTGCTCCGGGGCAGCCGCCGCCCGGGCCAGCCAGCCGGTCTGCACGGGCACGCCGCTGGCGGCGGACAACGTATCGGTGGCCACCGCCCGGTACAACCCTACCCCCACCGCCAGCCCTAGCCCACCGCCGACATTGTGCAGGGTCATCAGCGAGCCCATGGCCACCGAGCTCACCTGCTGCGGCACCGACGAGATCCCCAGCACCGTCGAGGGCCCGAGGATGCAGGCCCAGCCCAGTCCCATCACAGCGAAGGCGCCCAACAGATGCACCAGCGAGGTGTGCTCGCCGAATGCTGCCTGCAGCACGGCGGACAGCACGAACAGCAGCAGCCCGGCCTGCACCAGCAGCGCCGGGCCCTTGCGGTCCACCAGGCGGCCCACCAGCGGCGACAGCAACGCCACCCCGAGCGTTGTCGGCAACAACAGCAGGCCGCTGGCCTGCACGCTCTCGCCACGGATCAACGCCAGGTACAGCGGCATGACGAAGAATGCCACGCAATAGAACACCGCCAGGCCGAAGCTGGCGGTGACCGCCGCGACGAAACGGCGGTTGGCGAACAGGCGCAGGTCGATGATCGGTGCATCGACCCGCAACTCGACGCCAACGAAGACCAGCAAGGCGAGCAGCGCCACCGCCAGCAGGCCCAAGGTATTGGCCGAGGTCCAGCCCCAAGCGGCGCCCTGGACGATCACCAGCACCAGGCTCGGCAAGCCCACCAGCAACAGCAGCGCGCCCAGCCAGTCGAGCCGCGCGCCCTCCTCGCCGGCCCGCGACTCGTCCGCCGCCACGGCGATGATCGCCAGGCTCAGCAGCACGAACGGCACGTTGACCAGGAAGATCCACTGCCAGCCGAAGGCGCTGGTGATCAGCCCGCCCAGCACCGGCCCCGCGGCAAGACCAATGCCGTTGACCCCGAACAGCACGCCGAAGGCCTTGCCCTGCTCCTCGCTGGCGAAGGTGGCCGCGACGATCGCCCCCGACGCGGTGTACAGCACCGCGCAGGCCAGGCCCTGGGCGACCCGGGCCGCCACCAGGGTGTCGATGCCGGTGGCCAGCCCCGCCGCCAGCGAGGCCAGTCCGAACACTCCCAGCCCGATATTCAGCACCCGTCGGCGGCCTTTCAGGTCGGCCAGCCGGCCGACCAGCACCATGGCGCTGGAAAGCGCCAGGATGAAGCCGTTGATCACCCACTGCAGGCTGTCCACCGAGGCGCCGAGGTCGGCCTGCAGCGCCGGCAGCGCGGTATTGACGATGGTGAAGTCGACGCAGCCGAGAAAACTGGCGATGCTCACACCGAGCAAAGCCCACCATTTGCGTTGCTGTTGCGCAAAAACGCCCATGGAAACTCCTGTTCCGGATTTCAGAGTGAAGGCCATCATCCGTGTGGCGTGGGGCCGGGGTTGCTAGGCTTTGTACAAAAGTGCCTGCGCGACGATCATGCTGCGTTGAAAACAGGCTCGGAATGCTCATTGACAACCAGTCAACTCCGCTTCCTCGCCTGTTTTCGCCTTGCCTGATCGCCGCTCGGCTACTTTTCGTACAAACCCTAAGGTTCAGATGGCAATGGCGCTGGCGGCCCAGGCCGGATGCGCCGCTCCTGGCAGGGTGAAGGGAATCGGGATGCCGCGCTTCTTGAACTTCAGCGGCAACCAGTGCACCCGCTCCGGCGCGTGCGGCTCGACCAGCAGGCGCCGGGCGGTGGCCATGGCATCGGTCATCTGCTGCGGGTAGATCACGTAGTCGTACCCCTCCTCGGCCCACTGCGGCAGGATGATCGGCACCTCCTCGAGGATGTACTCACGGCATTGGGCGGCAGCGCGCTCCAGGTCCGCCTCGGGGTCGCGCAATCGCAAACGCTCGATGAACACGCCGATGGTCGCCTCGATGGCGCCGCGCAGGTCCTCGCTGTCGCGGTACAGCTGGTTCACCTGCTGGCGCAGCTCGGCGTAGCGGTCCGAGGCCAGCTCCTGGTTCCAGCGGCTGATGCGCACCGGCGCCTCGAGCCCGGCCAGGTACTTGCGATTGCGCGCCAACCACGCGTCGCCGTCGCGGATCGACGCCGACAGCGCCTCGCCCGGCGACTTGCCGTGCTTGTTGTGGCGCTGCAGGGTGTCGGCCACCACCACCTTCACCTGGCTGAAGCCGGATTTGTTGATCAGGTGCACGGTGGAGCTGAGCTTGTGCTCCTCGTGGTATTCCTGGCCCACGCTGACCGCCAGCACGCAGCGCTTGCCGGTGAAGTCCAGTTCTTCGCCGCCCTTGTTGAAATAGGCTTTGAGGTTGATCGCTTCCACATTGCTCATGTCGCTTAGCTCCAGTAGGCCAAAGGCTGGTCGTCGCCGAAATAACCGATGAATACGCCGAGGGTGACCCGGGTGCTGGTGGCCGAAGGGCGCACCGCGTGGATCAGCCGCGGGTTGAGGAAGATCAGGTCGCCCGGCTCGGGCTTGACCACCAGGTCCGGCGGCGGCAGCAGGTGGCGCTCGATGCCGTAGGCGCGCTGGCCACGCAGGCGCTGGTATTCGGCCTCGTCCGGGTGCAGGTTCCAGATCTCCAGCTCGCCGCCGTCCTCGGGGATCTGCAGGTAGATGTTGGTCGACAGCTGGGTGAGCAGCCGCGGCTGGTGGTCGGCCGGGGCGTTGCGCGCCAGGTCGTCGGTATGCGGCGTGAGGTCGACATTGTTGCCCTGGAAGCGGGCAATGCCGACGAAGCACTTCTGCCCGTTCACATCCAGCAGCCGCGCCCCCTTGGGCCAGACCTCGTCGAGCAGCAGGCGCAGGTGATCGATGGGCGACGCCAGCGGGCCGAAGGCGCTGCGGATCTTGCGGATGTTGCCGATGGCCTGGCCGTGATACTCGGCGCGGCTGGCTTCGTCCTTGATCTCGATATAGGCCTTGCCCAGGCGCACGAACTCGGTCTGTTCGCTGAAGGCGCCGCGCAGTTCGTGATGGCTCAGGCGCTCCAGAGCCAGGGCCACGGTATCGGCGGGTGCGAAGCCTTTGATCAGGATGCCCAGTGTACGGGCGTGAATCACATCGTCTAACTGTGCGGCGGTCAACTCCTCGACCGTGGTAATTGTCAGCATGAACACTCCCTCGCCTATTCCTGAACGGTTTGACTGCACCTGTGATGGGCGGATAACCGGCGACATCCGATGGTCGCCAGGCCATCTTCAACAAGCGGCAAGCACTTGTGAAATATCGTTTTTCTCTAGCGTCAAAACTTTTTCAAAATATTACAGAGCAACTTCAACCATTATCAGCAATGCGCATGAACATTATAAAAATGACAACTTGGCTCATGTGTTACGGATAACTTTTACTGAACTTCCGGCGCCTCATTGAACTGCCTGTCCACCTGTTGTTCGGCAACGAAGCCCGGACCGATCACCCCCTCGTCCCGGTACAGCCTGGCGGTGTCGGCCAGGTCCCTGACCAGGGCGTCGTCGACTGCGACCCGGCGTGGCTGTGAATAGCGGTTCGAGCGCAGGTGCACTTCCAGTGGCAGCCCGCTCTGGCGGGCCTGGATCGCCGAGAATTGCTCGACATGAGCGTTGGCCCAGTCCCAGGCGCGGCCGACCCGATGCAGGAAATCCCGCAGTTGCGCCGGCTTGTCGCGAATCGCCGCGGGGTTGGCCACCAGCAGCATGTTGCCGGCGAACAAACCTTCGCCGCTGACCAGCACCCGCGTGCCGCCTTCGAGCTGGACCATGCTGGTGTACGGATCCCAGGTGGCCCAGGCATCGGCGCCGCCGTTGGCCAGCAGGCTGCGCGACTCGCCCGGCTGCAGGAACACGAACGTGGCGTCGCGGCCTTTATGGCCGCTGGCGCGCAATGCGGCCAGCGCCAGGTAATGGCCGATGGAGCCACGGGTGGTGGTGATGCGCCGGCCCACCAGCGACGCCGCGTCGGTCAGGGGTGAACTGTCGGGCACGACGATTGCCACCGCCGTGGGCGTCACCTGCAGGCGCACCACCCCGACGGTCTTGAGCCCGGCGCCGGCCGCCGTGGCGAACACGAACGGCGCGGTGCCCAGGGTGCCGATATCCACCGCGCCGGCCGCCAGGGCTTCGGCGGTGGGCGCGGCGGCGCCGAAGGCGGCGAACTCCAGGGGGTATGGCACATCCTCGAGCTCGCCGGCGGCCTGCAGCAGCACCTGCAGCGAGTTCTTCTGGCTGGAGACGCGCAGGGTTTCTTCGGCGTGTGCGATCCCCAGCATCAGGCACAGCAACCCCGCCAGGATGTAACGCCCCCTGAATCCCGTGGGAGCGGGCTTGCCCCGCGATGCAGGCAGCGCGTTGGATGGCACCGGCTCTGCCGGTGATCGCGGGGCAAGCCCGCTCCCACGCTCAATCATGCAGGAAACTCCCATGGCTGGCCGGCGTGTGACACGCCCGGCACAGCAACACGCCAGCGAGCCACGCCCCTGTGGGAGCGGGTTTACCCGCGAATGGCACACCGCGGTGGATGGCACCGGCCATGCCGGTGTTCGCGGGTGAACCCGCTCCCACAGGAAAGCCGTCAGCTTCGCGAGTACCCATCAGAACGCCAGGCTCACACGGCCGTAGTAGTACCCCCCACCCAGTCCATAAGGCGAGAACATGCCGTACTCGTAGGTCCCGGCCCAGGGCACGATGCCGATCTTGTCCGGGTACTTGTCGAACAGGTTGTTGGCGCCCAGCGCCACTGTGATGTTCTGGGTGAGGTCGTAGGCCACGTCGATATCGGTGATCCACTTGGCGCCGTAAGTTCGGTCGTTGGCCGGGATGTTCGAGCCTTCGGTGTACTCGCCGTAGCGGGTCAGGGTCAGGTTCACCGTCCAGTCGTCGACCTTGTAGTTGCTGTTGAGGATCCACTTGTCCTTGGGTGTGGCCTTGGTCAGGTCGATCTGCTGCTGGCGGTCGAACAGCACGTAGCCCGCGCCCAGGCTCGACAGGCTCGCCGGGGTGTCGGCCAGGTCGCGGATGCTGGTCTTGTTGTGGTTGTAAGCCAGGCTCCAGCGCACGGTGCCGTACTCGGCCAGCGGCTGGCGATACTCGGCCACCAGGTCGACACCCTTGGTGCGGGTATCGGCGGCGTTGGCAAAGTATTGCCCCGAGAGGTCCGGCGACAGGCCGTTGGCCACCAGGATGCTCGACACGGCGGGGCCGGTGAGCACGCCGGTCTGCAGGATGCGGTCGTCGATGTCGATCAGGTAGAAGTCGGCGGTCAGGCGCAAGCGGTCGGTGGGTTCGGCGGTGAAGCCCAGGCTGTAGTTGCGCGACTTTTCCGGCTCCAGGGTCTGGGCACCCAAGGCGATGGCCTCGGGCGAGCCTGGGCGCATCTGCTTGGTGCGCGCCGTGCTGGTGCTGCCGCCGGCGCCGAAAATGGTCACCGAACTGGTCGAGGAAAACACGTTCTGCGCCAGCGACGGCGCGCGGAAGCCATTGCTCACCGCGGCCCTGACCGCATAGCCCGGCGCGAACTCGTAGCGGGTGGTGAACTTGCCGCTGACGGTCTCGCCGACCTCCTGGTTGTAGCGCTCATAGCGCAGGGCGAAGGCGCTGTACCACTGTGGGGTGAGGTTAATACCGAAGTCGACATAGGCCGCGCCGCTGTGGCGGATCATCTGCCCGGCGTCCTCCGGGGTGGTGCCGTTGACCGAGAACAGCCCCGGGTCCGGGCGCCGCCCGGCCAGCGGGCCGCTGGGGATCACATAGTCGCCGTAGTTGTAGGAATTGGGTTCGCCCTCGGTAAGCTCGTACTTCTCCCAGCGGTACTCGACGCCGAACGAGGTTTCCAGCGGACTGCTCCAGCCGATGTCCAGGGCCCGGCTGAAATCCAGGTTGGTGGTCCACTGGTCGAAGATCTCGTCGGTCAGGTGAAAGCGCCGCTGGCTCAGCAAGGGGTCGTTGGACAGGTTGAGGTTGTTGTCGGTGTACAGCTTGGCCTTGTCGCGGCCATAGGTGGTCGACAGGTCCCAGTCCCACTCGGCGGCCAGGCCCTTGAGGCCGGCGAGCACTTGGTAGTCGGTCTCCTCCACTTCGCGGGTGGCCTGGCCGCCTTTCGGATAAGGCGCGTTGGGCAGCCAGTTGGTGGCGGTGATGTCGGTGGGCGCGCGGTGGCCGAGGACTTTCTTGCCGTCGCGGTAGCTGAGGGTGGAGAACGAATACAGCTTCAGTTCCTCGCCCAGCGGCAGTTCCAGGTTGTAGGCGCCACTGTAGGTGCGGTCGCGGCCCAGGCCGTATTCCTCGCCCCAACCGTGACGCTCTGTCAGGCGCGGGTCGGGCTGGCCGTTGGCCAGGGTGGTGAAATTGCCGCGCACGGCGCCGGCGCGGTCGTAGGGCTCCTGCACCTTGGCGTCGAACGACAGGTTGAGGAAGCCGCCGTCACCCAGGCCGAAGCCGGCATTGGCCGCCTCATGGCCGCTGGTGCCGTCGCCGGCGTAGTACTGGCCGAGCGAACTGTCGGAGGTGATGCCCTCGGCATCCTGCTTGAGGATGATGTTGATCACCCCGGCGATGGCGTCGGAGCCGTACTGCGCCGCCGCGCCGTCGCGCAGCACCTCGATGCGCTCGATCGCCGCGGTGGGAATCAGGTCGAGGTCCACCGGCACCGCGGCGGTGCCGACCCGGGCGTTGTTGTTGATCATCGCCGTGTTGTGCCGGCGCTTGCCGTTGACCAGGATCAACACCTGGTCGCCGCCCAGGCCGCGCATGCTGATGCCGCGCACCAGGAATGCAGTGCCGCCGCCGTTGATGGTCGGCGCGTTGAACGAGGGCAGCAGGCGCGTGAGCATGTCCTTGAGGCCGTTCTGGCCGCTGGTGCGCAACTGCTCGCCGGAAATCACGTCCACCGGCACCGGGCTGTCGGTCACGGTGCGCTGCTGGCTGCCGCGCACGCCGGTCACCACCACGGTGGACAGCGCCGGGTCTTCGGCGGCCATGGCCTCGCCAGCCAGGCTCAGGGCCAGGGCGGTGGCCACGGGGGAAAGCTTGAAGGTCTTGGGCATCTGCGGATATTCCTTGTGGCGACCATGGCCCGGCCGCCGCTATCGGGTTCGGGGTTCAACGGGCCTTGGCGGCGACCGCCTCGACTTCGATCAGGGCGCCGGGCAACACCAGCCCGGCCACCTGCACCGTGGTGCGGGTCGGTTTCAACGGTTGACGGTCATTGCCGAAGAACTGGCGGAAGCCGCGCTGCAGGCCGTCGAAATCCATGCGTCCCTGCAACCCCGGGTCGCCCACCAGGTACACCCGCAACTGCACCACGTCGCCCAGGCCCAGCCCGCGCGGCGCCAGGGCGGCCTCGACCTTGCGCAGCACCGCCACGGTCTGCGCCTCGGTGTCGCCGCTGGCGCGCAGCTCGTCCTTGGCCGCCTTGGGGTCGGCCGGGTCGGGCAGGATGCCGGAGACGAAGGTCAGCGCCGTGCCCGGCGGCAGGGTCGCCGACTGCAGGATCGGCGAGTTGGGATAGGTCGAGGGGACGCGCTCGATATCGGCGGCCTGGCTGGCCGCGGCGAACAGGACCCCCAACCCCAGAAGGGCGTGCTTGAAAGGCATGGCGAAGCTCCACTGATGTGTAGGCGCCAGCCTCGGAGGTCCGCTACCTGGCAGATGGTTTTAGTTGTGTAGTAGTCAGGCTGTCTGCCGGCTCTGCGAGGTGCCCTGGGCACGCTCGCACAGGTTGCGCACCACCCGCCGGGCGGCTCCGGCAGCGGTTTCCTGCCAGATACCGATACCGCTGTGGGCCAGGGCGTCGCTGGTCAGGTGCACCCGGCCCTGGGCCTGGTTGAGCAGGTCGTAGTCGGCGTCGGCCAGCGGGTGGCTGATCCACGGCCCGAGGCTGTGGGGTATGCGCCCCCAGTCCACCACCAGCGGTTTGCGCAGTTCGTGGTCGTGGCCCGGGTGCAGCAGCTCCACGGCCTGGCGCGACAGGGCGATCTGCTCGGCGACCGACTTGTCGGCAAACTGGCGGGCGGTCTCGCCGTTGTTGTAGGCGGCGACGAGAATGCCCTCGGCCTGGTTGAAGCCGCCGCTGGGGTACCACAGCCCGGACGACGCCTGGTTGATGAACGACAGGCCGCCGTAGATCTGGTAGTCGGTCTCCCAGAAGCGCCGGGACTGCCAGGCCACCTTGTTGGCGTGACCGAACTGCACGGCGGCGATGGCCTGGCGCACCGGGGCGCTGAAGTTGCTGTCGAGCTTCGCCAGCAACGGCAGCGGCAAGGCGATCACCGCATAGTCGCTGGTGATGCGCTGCGGCTGGCCATGCTGCTGGTAGCCGATCTCCACCCGGTCGTCGAAATGGCGAATCGAGCGTACCTCGGCCCCCAGGCGCAGGGCATCCTGCAGGTGGCGCTGGAACGCCAGGGGAATGCGGTCCATGCCGCCCACCGGCTGGAACATGGTCGGCGAGAACTCCGGGTACTCGTCGATCATCAGCGCCGTGCCCAGCGCCGGGTTGAGCAAGGTGCGCAGGGGCAGCGGGTCGTTGCGCAGGGCTTGTTGGTCGCCGGCCCCGGGCCAGACCTTGTAGCCCGAGCGCGCCGAACCCAGGTACTCGAGCTTCTCCGACAGGTCGCCCCAGGTGCGCAGGAAGCCCAGCAGGTTGCGCTGGTCGTCCAGGCTCAGCTCCTGGTCCAGGGCCTGGCGGTCGACGGCCTTGGCCAGCAGTTCGGCCAGGTGCCCGCGGCTGTCGTTGACCGCCTGGCGGATCTGCATCGGTGGCTGGTCGAGGTCGGGACGCACCAGGGCGTTGCGGCTGGTGTTGACCAGCACTTCAAGCTCCACCCCCAGTTCGCGGCAGTAGCCGAGCATCAGCTGATGATGGCTGGGCAACCGGCCAGGGCCGGCGTTGAGGTAGAAACCATCGTCGAACTCGACGGTCTGCACGCTGCCATCGGTGAACGCGACCCGGTCACCCCGGCGCACGGTCCAGTTGCGCCCGCCAACCCGCTCGCGGGCCTCCAGCAGGGTGACGGCAAAGCCGGCCTTGCGCAGCTCGTAGGCGGCCACCAGGCCGCCGATGCCGGCGCCGACCACGGTGACACTGGCGCCCTGCCCGACACGGGCCAGCGGCAGCTGAGCGTAGTTCTCCTGGCTGGCCCGCGCCGGGGCCAGCGGCCCGAACAACCCGAGGGCCGCCGTGGCGGCTTGCAGGCCACCGACCATACCGATACGGGCAATGAGCTGGCGTCTGGTCAATGGCATCGCGGGCACTCTCCCTGGTCCACGGTTATCGCTTTCGGTTATGACTTGATGTTTTCAAGCTACGAAAACGCTCTATGTGGAGCCATCCTAGAGAGCGGGATGAGCTAAGAGAAATACATTTTGAGCATATGCAAATATTAAAATGTGTAATGTCTTAAGCTTTGCATGCTGCGCAGAACGCATAATTATTTTGAAACACCTGCTCTATTTCTGGGGGACTCTATCGTGGGAGCGGGCTTGCCCCGCGATCACTGGCGAAGCCGGTGCCACCGAATCGCGGGGCAAGCCCGCTCCCACGCTGCCCCAGTTAAATCAAACAATGTGGTTTTGGTCCATGTGAGCGCGTTACTCAATGAGCAGCCTGCGCTTCTCCCATCACCCGCAACAGGTTCCCACCCCAGATATCCGCCAGGTCCTGCTCGCTGTACCCCGCTGCCAGCAACCGCGCAGTGATCTCTGGCAACTGGCTGACATCGCGCAACCCCTCCACCCCTCCACCACCGTCCCAGTCAGCGCCGATGCCGACATGCCGCGGGCCGACCACCTCGAGGATGTGCAGCAGATGGCGCATGAAGTCGTCCAGGCTGGTGGCCGGCAACGGATGCCGGGCCTCGGCCTCGCCTATGCGCCGGGCCAGGTCCGCCACCTGCGCCGGCGGCAGGCTGGCCGCCAGGCGGAACTCCCGGTACAGCGGCGCCAGGGCCTTGTCCCGCTCGGGGTTCGGCGCACGCGGCACCAGGTCGCTGGCGTAGGTGTTGACCTGCACCACTCCACCCTTGGCGGCGAGATGGCGCAATCGTTCGTCATCGAGATTGCGCGGATGCGGGCCGATGGCCCGGGCCCCGGAATGCGAGGCGATCACCGGGGCGCTGGACAACGCCAGCACCTGGTCGAACACCGCATCGGAGGCATGGGACACGTCAATGAGGATTCCCAGGCGGTTGGCCGCCTGCACCAGTTCGCGGCCAGCCGGGCTCAGCCCATGCCAATTCGGCAACGCGGTGGCCGAGTCGGCGAAGTCGTTGTTCTGCGCATGCACCAGGCCCAGCATGCGCAAACCCAGGCGGTGGTAAGTGGCCAACCGGCCGGGGTCGGCCGCCAGCGGTTCGGCATTCTCCATGCTGATCAGCACCACCCGCCGGCCGGAGGCGACGATCGCCGGCACCTCCTGCGCCCGCGTGGCCAGGGCGAATGCGTCCGGCCGGGCGGCGACCATGTCGCGGATCCGGGTGATCACCGCCAGGCCATGCTCGCTGGCCAGGGTACGGCCCTCGGGCGTGAGCGGTCCCTGGGGGGTGAAGATGGCGAAGAAACCGCCGTCCAGACCACCGTCGCGCATGCGCGGCAGGTCGACCTGGGACAGGTCGTCGGCATAGCGGTGGCGCTGGCCGATGTCCCAGCCGGGCCGGGCCAGTTGCATGGGCGTGTCCAGGTGGCTGTCGAGGACGATCAGGCGTTCGTGGAGGGCGCGGACATCGGCCAGCGCGCAGCCGCAGGCGAGCATCAACGCCACCCAGACATATCGAGTTGAGCGAGGCATAGAATTCCTTATTGCCAGGCGCGGTCCCTGTAGGAGCGGTCTTGTGCCGCGAAAGGGCCGCAAAGCGGCCCCAGGATTTTGGCGTTGTCGCAAAGATCGACGGGGCTGCTCTGCAGCCCTTTCGCGGCACAAGGCCGCTCCTACAGAGCGGCCGCGTTAATCACGAAGCCCAGCTGAAACTCCGATCCCACAACGGCGCCACATCCAGGCGCTGGGGCAGCACGCCGGCGGCGTAGAAGGTGTCGGCCACGTCCTGCTGCGAGCGCACCGCGGCATCGTCCACCGCCTGCAGCACCCGCGGCCCGCTCTGGGCCTTGTACTGGGCGATGAACACTTCCCGGGGAATGCCCAGCACCTGCTCGCAACGCGCGGCCCAGGCCTCGGGGTGGTGCTGCACCCACTGCCAGCTGCGGTACTCGCGGCGCACATAGTCCTCGATCGCCGCGCGCTTGCGCGGATCTTCGATCGCCCGCTGGTTGGCGGCGATCACGTAGTTGCCCGACAGGTAGCCCTGCCCGGTGCGCAGCACCCGCGCCCCGCTGCGCAGCTCGGCCAGCTGGATGAAGTAGCCGAAGGTCACCCAGACATCCAGGTTGCCGTTCTGGAACGCGGCGAAACCATCCTGGGGCGTCAGCGCCAGGGGCTGGATGTCCGCCAGGGTAAGGCCCTGGTCCTTGAGGGCGCGCAGCAGCATGTAGTGCGAGGACGTGGAGCGGATGTACCCCACGCGCTTGCCCGGCAGCTCGGCCAGCGACTGCATGGTCGAGCCCTTGGGCACGACAAAGGCCTGGTTGTTGACGTCACCGGTCAGCACGGCGATGAGCCTGACCGGCGCCTGGTTGCGGATGCCGAAGATCGGCGGGATCTCGCTCATCGGCGCCAGGTCCAGGGTACCGCTGATCAACGCTTCAAAGCCGAGGTTGCCGCCGTTGAACTCGGCGTATTTCACCGCGTAGGGCGGGCGCTCGATGCCGGCCTCCTCGAAGAAGGTCGGCGCGGCGCCCTTGTAGGTGGCCACGCCCAGGGTCAGCCCCTGCCAGTCGCGGGCAAAGGCGCCGGGCAGCGCGCAGGCGAGCCCGCCCAGGGCGCTGTACTGCAGAAAACGACGGCGATTCATGGCGCCTCCTTGCACTCAGTCGAGAAAATCGGGTTCGTCGCGCAGCAGGCGGTCCCAGTACGGCTGGAAGCTGAACCAGCCGCCGAACTCGGTGCCGACCTGGCGCGCGGTGTGCTCGGCTACCGCCGCCGGGATCGGCCGCGGCGTGCCGGCGGCCTCGGCCAGCAGTTGCGCATGGGCGGCGTTGTCCAGGGCGATGAAGCGCCACGCCGCGGCCTCTACCGTGCGCCCGACCGTGAGCAGCCCATGGTTCTGCAGGATCAGCGCGACCTTGTCCGGCCCCAGGGTGGCGGCGATACGCGCCCCCTCGCTGGCCTCCAGCACCACCCCGGTGAAGTTGTCGAACAGCGCGTGCTTGCCATGAAAGGCGCAGGCGTCCTGGGTCAGCGGGTCGAGCAGGCGTCCCAGGCTCGACCACGCCTTGCCGTACAACGAATGGGCATGGGCGGCGGCCACCACGTCCGGACGCGCCTCGTGCAGCGCCGCATGGATGGCGAAGGCGGCCAGGTTCAACGCGCCCTGCCCTTCGACGATCTCGCCCCGTGGGTTGACCAGCAGCAGGTCGCTGACGCGGATATGGCCGAAGTACACGCCCACCGGATTGACCCAGAAGTGATCGGGGTACTGAGGGTCGCGCACGGTAATATGGCCGGCGCCGCCCATGTCGAAGCCGTGCCGGGCGAACAGCCGGAACGAACCGGCCAGGCGCTGCTTGCGCAGCAACCGCTCGGCCTCGTGGGTCGATTGTTGCGGCGGGTCCTGCCAGCGATGCACGGTGTGGCCGTCGCGGGGCAATGAATAGGCGGTGGGTAGGCGGCTCAGCCTGGCGCTCATGCGGTCTCTCCTTGGGCCAGCAGGTTCTCCAGCGGTCGTCCGCTACGGAAATGGTCGAGGTTGCGCGCCAACAGCGCGGCGAGGTTGCGGTACACCTGCGGCGTGTTGGCCGAGGTGTGGGGGCTCAGCCGGACCTTGGGGTGGCTGTACAGCCGGTGCCCGGCCGGCAGCGGCTCGGGCTCGGTGACGTCGAGGCTGGCCAGCGCCACCTGGCCACTGTCCAGGGCCTCGAGCAAGGCGTCCTGGTCCACCAGAGCGCCACGGGCAATATTGATCAGGTGCAGGCCGGGCTTGGCATGGGCGAGGCTGCGCCGATCGACCACATGCCGGGTAGACGGGTCGGCCGGCGCCGCCAGCACCAGGTGATCGGCGCGGGCGAACAGTTCCTCGACACTGGCCACGCCCCGCACGCCGGCCACCTCGAACGGCCTGGCCGAACGGCGCAGGGCAATCACCTCGATGTCCAGGGCCAGGGCCTTGCGCGCCAGGGCCTGGCCGATCCGCCCGAAGCCGTAGAGACCCAAGGTGCTGCCGGCCAGCGAGGCCAGCGGACGTGGTTGCCATTGCCCGGGTTCGTCGATCCACAGATGTGGCAGTTGCTTGGCGGCGGCGAACATCGATGCCAGGGCGAATTCGGCCAGGCTGTCCGCCGTCACCCCGCGAGCACTGGCCACAGGCAGCGGCTCGAGCAGCCAGCCGGGAAAGTAGTCGATGCCGGAGCTGACCAATTGCACGAAGCCGAGCCCGAACGGCCAGCCCGAGGGCGGCGCAACGGCGTCACGCAGGCTAGCGTCGGGCGCGGCCAAAAGGACCCGTACATCGTCCGGCAGGCCATGGGGCACACCCCTGGGCAGCGCCAGGATCTCCACGCCCGGCACGGCGGCGGCCAGCAACGCGTTGGACCGCGCGTCCAGCTGGCTGGCGATACGCACGCCGCTCATGCCTGGCCGCCACGGCTGGGCAAGGCGAACGCCGCGCGACCGGCGGCGCCGAGCACCGCGTCGTTCTGCGGCGTGTGGATACGGCTGCACAGCACGTCGCGGTAATGCCGCTCAAGCGGATTGCCCCGGGCCAGCGCCGGGTTGCCGATGGCCTCCACGCCCAGCTCGACGGCGCTGATGGCCTGGGTGGTCACCAGGTACTTGACCTGAGTGGCCTCGCTCGCCGGGATGCGCCCTTCGGCGGCGGCGTCGAGCAGGACCCGGTTGGACAGCAGCAAGGCATCGACACGCCCCACCAATTCCTGGAACCGCGGCAGGCTCGACAGCGGCGCGCCGAGGTTGGCCGGCGTGCGCCCGGCCAGCCAACCCACCAGCCAGTCGCGGGCGGCACGGGCGACGCCGTCGTAGATGCTCGACAGCAGCACGGCCAACCACAGCACACCGTTGTGATCGAGCTCGGACGGGCGTGGCTGGTGTGCCGGGAGAACATCCACGGCCTGTTCGGCGGGCACCAGCACATCGTCGAAGATCACATCGTGGCTGCAAGTGGCACGCATGCCCAAGTGGTCCCAGGTTTCCTCTATGCGGATGCCCGGTGTGTCGCGGTGCACCAGCCAGGTGCCGACCCGCGGCTCGGCCTCGTCGCTGCGCGCCCATACCGCCAGCCAGGTCAGGCCCGGGATGCCGGTGGAGTAGATCTTGCGCCCACTGATTCGCCAGCCCTCGGCCACGCGCCGGGCGACGGTGCCCGGCAGGCCGCCACGGGCCGGGGTGCCCAACTCGGGTTCGACGCGCAGGGCGTTGACCAGCGCACCGTCCGCCACCGCCTCGCGGGCCAGGCGCAGGCGCAGGTGCTCGGGCCAGGCCTGGTTCTGCTGCAGGCGGGCATGCTGCAGGTACTGCATCACCAGTACCAGGGCGGTGGACGGCTCGCCCCGGGCCACGGCGGCGATCACCCGCCGTGCCTGGGCCAGCGTCGCTTCGCTGCCACCCAGGCGGCGCGGCACGGTCAGGGCCAGCAGGCCGTGTTTATGCAAGCGTTGCAGGTTGGCGTGGGGGAAGCTGCCCTGGCGATCGTGCTCGGCGGCGCTGGCGGCGAATTCGTCGCTCAGGCGGGCCAGCAGGTCGGCGAAGGCCGGCGAATCGAGATCGGGCGCCTTGGCGCTGGTGTGCAGGTCGAGGCTCATCGTTGGGCGGTCCGTGCGAGGGTGTGGGCATGGCTGGCCGCGGGCGCTTCGACACCGAGCAGGGCCAGCAGGTGTTGGCGCAGTTCCTGGAAGCCACGGCTGGCCACCTCGCGGTGACGCGGCAGGCGGATCGGGATCTGCTCGGCGAGGCGCCCCGCCTCCAGCACCACCACGCGGTCGGCCAGCAGCAAGGCCTCGTCGACGTCGTGGGTGACCAGCAGCACCGACGGCTGATGGGTGCGCCACAGTTCGAGGATCAACTGGTGCATGCGGATGCGAGTCAAGGCATCCAGCGCGGCGAACGGCTCGTCGAGCAGCAGCAGTTGCGGCTCGCGCACCAATGCCCGGGCCAGGGCCACGCGCTGGGCCTCGCCGCCGGACAGGGTGCCCGGCCAGGCCTCGGTGCGGTGCGCCAGGCCCACCTCACGCAGCGCCGCCAGGGCACGCGCTTTCGGCTCGGCGCCCCTCAGGCCCAGGACGACATTGCGCCAGGCCCGCTTCCAGGGCATCAGCCGCGGCTCCTGGAACACCGCCGCATGGGCGCCGGGCACCTCCAGGGTGCCCGCCTCCACCCGGTCGAGCCCGGCCAGCGCCCGCAGCAGGGTGGTCTTGCCCGAGCCGCTGCGGCCGAGCAAAGCGACGAACTCGCCGGGTGCCAGGTCCAGGTCCAGGCCGTCGAGCACCGTGTGGCCCTGGAACCTGCGCGTGAGCCCGCGCACCCGCACCGGGGGGCGCAGGCGTTGCAGTGCGACTTCCATGGTCAGTTCCTTATGAAGGTGGGGCGCCAGGCCAGGGCCAGGCGTTCGAGCAGGCGCACCAGGGCGTCGATGGACAGCCCCAGCACGCTGTAGACGATCAGGCAGATGACGATGACATCGGTGCGCATGAAGTCGCGGGCGTCATTGACCAGGTAACCCAGGCCAGCACTGGCGTTGATCTGCTCGACCACCACCAGGCCCAGCCAGCTGATGCCGAAGGCGTAGCGCAGGCCGACGAAGAATGCCGGCAGCGCGCCGGGCAGGATCACATGCCAGACCAGCCCCAGGCGGCCCAGGCCGAACAGTTGCCCGGCCTCCACCAGCTTGGGGTCGACGCCGCGGATGCCGGAGAACAGGGTGAGGTACACCGGGAAGGTGGTACCCAGGGCAATCAGGGCGATCTTGGGCGTCTCGCCCACGCCGAACCACAGGATGAACAGCGGCACGATGGCCAGGAACGGCAAGGTGCGCAGCATCTGCACCGGCGAGTCGATGGCCAGTTCGCCGCGCCGTGACAGGCCTGCGAGCAAGGCCAGCGCGGTGCCCACGCTGACACCGATGGCCAGGCCGCTCAGGGCGCGCTGGAGGGACACCCACAGGTGCCCGGCCAGCTCGCCGCTGACGATCATCTGCCAGAGGGTGTCGCCGATGGCGCTGGGCGCGGCGATGATTCGCGGCGGCAACATGCCGCTGCGCGAGGCCAGCTCCCAGGCCGCCAGCAGCAGCAACGGGCTGACCAGTCGCAGGCCCAGGTTGCGAAAGCCCTGCCAGTGCAGCAGGGCTGTGATGGGTACCAGGGTGTTGCTGTACCGGGACATTCCATCTCCTCGCTCAAGGCCGTTCCATTGATTGCTGGCGGTGGCGGGAGTGTGGATCGAGCCCGCCGGTGCCTGGCTTGATCCTTATGCTATCGATCTTAAAAAGGGACGTGAAATTCGATCTGCTTCTAACCTAATATACAAAATATGCATTTATTTATTGTTTTTATATAAACAATATTTTAATTGTTCGGGCGCAGGGCTATTGCTTGCGTGATGGCCGCAAGGTGTCCGCCGCAACCCTTGCAGCGCCCTCAAGATCGAGCGCCGCCCGCGCGGCGCATCGCGGCACAAGGCCGCTCCTACATCTGTTTCGGGCCAGTCAAACCTGTGCCATTACCTGGTACGCCTTGTGGGCACTACTGCCGCCTAACCTGTCTCAAGGCATGCACCAAGGCGGGCAACCATGGCCTGACAGGTTTGGCACGTTGCAACAAATGTAGGAGCGGCCTTGTGCCGCGATGCGCCGCGCGGGCGGCGCTCGATCTCGTAGGCGCTGCAAGGCTATCGCCAGGCACCTCTTCGCCTAAACACGATCAAAACCCAAAACCTCACCCCTGACTCACCACCCGCTGCGCCACCGTCTCGCCAAACAACGCCACCGGCGCCTGCAAATTCCCAAGAAAACGCGGATGAATCAGCCACAGGTCAATCACCGGCTTGAAATCACTCACCTGCACAATCTCCAGGCGCTCGCGATGACGGCTGTTGTCCAGCAACGGCCGCGGCACCAGGCCGAAGCCCAGGCTATTGGCGATCAAGCCCAACTGCAGCTCGGTACCGAAGGTCTCCAGGTTGATCCGCAGCGACAGCCCTTCGTCGTTCAACGCCCGCTGCAGGCCGGCACGGAAGCCACAGCCGTCGGGGTTGAGCACCCAGCCGCGCTGGTAGCAGTCGGCGAGCTTGCAACTGCGCTTGCCCACCTCGCCACGGGCGGCCACCACCACCAGGTCCATGCGCGCCAGCGAACGGCCGACGATGCCCTCGGGGAATACCTTGCCGGCCGGGAACAGCGCCGCCACGGCGTCCAGCTCGCCGTTTTCCATCTTGCCCAGCAGATGGCTGCCCCAACCGGTGGCGACCTGTGTCTGCAGGTCGGGGTACAGCGCCTTGAGCTGGCTCAGGGCGTCAAGCAGTACCACGTCACCGATGGTCTGTGGCACCCCCAGGCGCAGGGCGCCGCTGGGCGAAGAGTCGCTCAGCACCAGCTCGCGCAGCGCGTCCATCTCGCGCAGCACCGCCCGGCACTGCTCGTAGACGCGCATGCCCATGGGCGTGGGTTTCAGCGGTTTGGTGTTGCGGTCCAGCAGGCTGACGCCCAGGGCCTCCTCGAAGTTCTGTACCCGACGGGTGATGGCCGGCTGGGTCAGGCGCAGCGATTCGGCCGCCTGGCTGATGGACTGGCTGCGGATGACGGCCACGAATGCATCGATATCATCTATCTTCATTCTTAATTCGCATAATAAATATCTGGAAAAATACGCAACAAGAATAATACCTTTTCCCTCGCCACGGTAGCGCCCGGCGCTGCCTCATCTGACGGACATCGAGGGAACCCATGTCTCAAACGCCCAACCTTGGACGGCTACGCGGCTTCATCGGCGAGCTGGCCGCCCTCCTCGCCCAGGCGCCGGACGAGCCGCGCCTGCTTGACCACGGCGCGCGGCTGCTGCGCGACCTGGTCAGTGTCGACGACTGGCTGCCGGACGACTACGCCCGGCCCAACCCGGAGCGCTACCAGCAATACCTGCTGCACGCCGATTCCAGCCAGCGCTTCTCCATCGTCAGTTTCGTCTGGGGGCCGGGGCAGGAAACCCCGGTGCACGACCACCGTACCTGGGGGCTGATCGGCATGCTGCGCGGCAGCGAGATCAGCCAGGGCTATGCCCTGGCGCAGGATGGCCTGCAGCAGGAGGGGCCGGCCGAACGACTGGAGCCCGGCCAGGTGATCGCGGTGTCGCCGCGCATCGGCGACCTGCACCAGGTGCGCAACGCCCATGCCGACCGCACCTCCATCAGCATCCATGTCTACGGCGCCAATATCGGCGCGGTGCGGCGTGCGGTGTACAGCGCCGAGGGCGCAGAGAAGCCCTTCATTTCCGGCTATTCCAACAGCTACCTGCCCAACCTCTGGGATCTGACGAAAGAGAACCGCGCATGAGCCAGGCCACCCACCGCAGCTATCACGCCATCCGCACCGCCCTCCTTGCCGGCCAGGAGCTGGCCTTGCTCGATGTCCGCGAGGAAGACCCGTTCGCCCAGGCCCATCCGTTGTTCGCCGCCAATGTGCCGCTGTCACGCCTGGAGCTGGAGATCTACGCCCGAGTGCCACGCCGTGACACGCCCATCACCGTCTACGACGACGGCGAAGGCCTGGCGTCGACCGCCGCGCAGCGCCTGCTCAGCCTCGGCTACACCGACGTGGCGCTGCTCGAAGGCGGCCTGGCCGGCTGGCGCCAAGCGGGCGGCGAACTGTTCCGCGATGTCAATGTACCGAGCAAGGCCTTTGGCGAACTGGTCGAGGCCGAACGCCATACGCCCTCGTTGGCTGCCGAAGAGGTCAAGGCGCTGCTGGACGCCAACGCCGATGTGGTGGTGCTGGATGCCCGCCGCTTCGACGAATACCAGACCATGAGCATCCCCGGCGGCATCAGCGTGCCCGGCGCCGAACTGGTGCTGCGCGTGGCGGAGCTGGCCCCCGATCCGGGCACCCGGGTGATCGTCAACTGCGCCGGGCGCACCCGCAGCATCATCGGCACCCAGTCGCTGGTCAATGCCGGTATTCCCAACCCGGTGGCGGCCCTGCGCAACGGCACCATCGGCTGGACCCTCGCCGGGCAGACGCTGGAGCAAGGCCAGTCGCGCCGTTTCCGCGCCGTGACCGCCGCCACCCATGACAGCGCCGCGCAACGCGCCCGCCAGGTGGCCGACCGTGCCGGTGTGGCGCGCATCGATCTGGCAGGCCTGCGCCGATGGCAGGCCGAAGCGCAGCGCACCACCTACCTGTTCGATGTGCGCACGCCAGAGGAGTTTGCCCTGGGCCACCTGCCCGGCGCCCGCTCCACGCCCGGTGGCCAGTTGGTGCAGGAGACCGACCATGTCGCCAGTGTACGCGGCGCCCGCCTGGTGCTGGCGGACGACGATGGCGTGCGCGCCAACATGAGCGCGTCGTGGCTGGCCCAGATGGGCTGGGAGGTGGCGGTGCTCGATGGGTTGTCGTCGGACGACTTCACGCAAACCGGTGCCTGGGTCGCCCCCGTGCCGACGCCGCCCCAGGTCGAAACCATCAGCCCCGCCCTCCTCGCCGACTGGCTATCGGAGCCGGATACCCAGGTACTGGACTTCACCACCAGCGCCAACCATGTCAGGCAGCATATTCCCGGTGCCGTATGGGCGCTGCGCAGCCAGCTGAAGAAAGTACTGGCCTCATTGCCAGCAGCACGGCACTTCGTCCTGACCTGCGGCTCGAGCCAGCTGGCGCGCTATGCCGCGCCGGAGGTGGCGGCGCTGAGCGGCAAGTCGGTGTTCGTGCTTGAAGGCGGCAACAGCGCCTGGAGTGCCGAAGGGCTGGCGACCGAGCAAGGCGAGCAGCGCCTGGGCGCGCCGCGCATCGATCGCTATCGACGTCCCTATGAAGGCACCGACAATCCGCGGGAGGCGATGCAGGGGTATCTGGATTGGGAGTTCGGGTTGGTGGACCAGTTGGGGCGGGATGGGACCCATGGGTTCTTTGTGATCTGAAGAAAAAACACCCGACTATCGGCCCTGTGCTGTCGATTGCGCGGCTGGCGCGCACCCTGTGGGAGCGGCTTTAGCCGCGAAGCAAGCGACGCGGTGGATGGCACCGGCTTTGCCGGTGTTCGCGGCTAAAGCCGCTCCTACAGGTCCCTGCTGAACCCATCAGTTAGATGCCAGTCAACCAAGCCCGCCAAACCGCCGATAGTAACTCTCGTTGGCATCCGGCAACGGCCCATCCGCCGTTTCCAGCGCGCAGGCCAGGTATTCCTCCGCCCTGCCCTGCACCAGCCGGTACAGGTTGCGGCACAGCTGCCGCGCCGCGCGCCCTTCCCAGTCACCCGGCAACAGCTCGTCCGGCAGTTGCGGATCACGCAGCAGCAGGCGGCGGTATTCATGGATCAGCAGCGTGCGCGCCAGGAAGCAGTCCTGCGGGCTCGGCGCCTCGAGGTCCTTCATGGCCTGCCACAGCGGGCGGAACAGGCGGATGAACTCGCTGTAGTGCTGGCCCAGCTCCTCGATGTTCCAGCTTTCCCGCACCTGGGCGCGCAGAGCCTTGGAGGCCAGCACTTCCTGAGCGTGGGTTTCGAAGACGATGCAGTCGTCCTCGGCGTCCTGCTCGCGCAGGGTCGCGGCGAGGTCGGCGCGGTCGGTGCGCGGGCAGCCCAGCAGGTTCGTGCCCATGGCGCCGAAGCCCTGCCATTCCAGCTCTTCGCGCACGGCCTTGCGCTTGCCGGCGTCGAGCTGCGCCAGCAGCACCAGGGTCCAGGCGCCGTTCCAGGCCGGCAGGCTGGCGCTGTAGACGCGCTTGAAGGCTTTCTCGAAACGCCGCCGACCGGTGCCGGTCAGGCTGTAGTAGCTGCGCCGGCCGACTTTCTCGGCGGTCAGCCAGCCTTCCTTGGTCAGGCGGAAGATCGAGGTACGGATCAACCGCTCGTTGATGCCCATCGGCTCCAGCAGGTTGATCAGGCTGCCCAGCCAGACCGTGCCGCCATGGGGTTCAATGGCATCGCCATACAGGGTGATGATCAGGGAGCTTGCGCGGATCGGCGTCTGCTCATGGAAACGGGTGATCAGGTGGTTCAGGGGGGCAAGGCTGCTCATGGGGGAACGAGGCGCGGCTAAAGCCTCGACTATACCTGCCTGCCGCGACCGCGCAAGGCTCATGCGCCGCCCTCGGCCTTGGGCCGGAAGCCGGAGTCGCCCATGCGTGGGCGGTCAGCTTCGGGCGCAGTCAGCGGCGGGCACTCCACCAGCGCGGTCATGCAGCGCCGGGCCAGGCTGTGGTATTCGGCGGTGCCGCGCTGCTTCCAGGCCAGTTCCTGGTCGCTGAGCGGGCGCTTGACCTCGGCTGGCGCGCCGACCACCAGGCTTTGCTCCGGGCAGGTGAACCCCGCCTTGACGAAGGCCGTGGCGGCGACGATGCAGCGTGGGGCGATATGCGCGCCGTCCATGACCACCGCGTTCATGCCGACCAGGGCGTCCTCGCCTATCCGACAGCCGTGTAGCACCGCGCCATGGCCGATATGGCCGTTGCGCTCGACCACCGTGTCGCCGCCGGGGAAACCGTGCATCACGCAGGTGTCCTGCAGGTTCGCGCCCTCTTCCAGGATGATTCGCCCGAAATCTCCGCGCAACGAGGCCAAAGGGCCGATGTAGCAGTTGGGGCCGACCAGCACGTCGCCGATCAGCACGGCGCTGGGGTGTACATAGGCGCTGGGATGAACCACTGGGGTCAGGCCGTCGAGGCGATAGCAGGGCATGGGCTGGGTGCTCGATATGATTCAAAAGACATAGAGATCCTGTATCAGATCAAATCACTTAGTCAATGCCTTGCTGATGTATCGCTTTCTTCACAAAGCTTCAGACCAGTGATGACCTAATCGCTGGGCAAGCCAGCTCCCACAAATGGCTACAACAGTGAGGCAGCGTGGGAGCGGGCTTGCCCCGCGATAGCGTCACTCATCTTAAATACAGATACGTAATTACAATTTCCATGTTGATTTTACGTATCACTTTGAACATATACTTGCCCCAGCACCACGAACAATTCCAAGAAAAGCCGGCCCCAGCCGGCGCCGAACGTGCAGCCTGAGGTACCCCCATGCCAAGCAACCTCATCGTGCAGGCCCCGGCGGACGGCGTCCGCCTGATCACCCTGCACCGCCCGCAAGCCCTCAACGCCCTGAACACGGCGCTGCTGGAAGAGCTGGCCGCGGAACTGGACGCCGCCGACCAGGACCCGCAGATCCGCGCCGTGGTCATCACCGGCAGCCGCAAGGCCTTCGCCGCCGGCGCCGATATCAACGAAATGGCCCAGCGCGACCTGGTCGGCATCCTCAATGACCCGCGCGTGGCCCACTGGCAGCGCATCGCCGGCTTTGGCAAACCGCTGATCGCCGCCGTCAACGGCTTCGCCCTCGGCGGTGGCTGCGAACTGGTGATGTGCGCCGACATCGTCATCGCCGGCAGCGACGCCCGTTTCGGCCAGCCGGAAATCAACCTCGGCATCATCCCCGGCGCCGGCGGCACCCAGCGCCTGCTGCGCGCCGTGGGCAAGCCGCTGGCCATGCAGATGGTCCTCGGCGGCGAAGCCATCGACGCCCGTCACGCCCTGCAGGCAGGCCTGGTAGGCGAAGTCACCCAGCCCGAACTCACCGTCGAGCGCGCCCTGCAGGTGGCCGCCGCCATCGCCGCCAAGGCACCGCTGGCGGTGCGCCTGGCCAAGGAGGCGCTGCTCAAGGCCCAGGACATGGACCTGGCCTGTGGCCTGCGCTTCGAACGCCACGCCTTCACCCTGCTGGCCGGCACCGCCGACCGCGACGAGGGTATCCGCGCCTTCCAGGCCAAACGCCCGGCCCGATTCCAAGGGCTGTAAGCCTTCCACCGACTGACGGAGCGAGCCAGTCATGTCCTTCCAGCACATCCTGTTTTCCATCGGCGACGACGGCGTCGCCCTGCTTTCGCTGAACCGGCCCGAGCAGCTCAACAGCTTCAACAGCGCCATGCACCTGGAAGTGCGCGAGGCGCTGAAGCAGGTGCGCCAGAGCGAAACCGCCCGGGTGCTGCTGCTGACCGGCGAAGGCCGTGGCTTCTGCGCAGGCCAGGACCTGGCCGACCGCAATGTCGCCCCCGGCGCCGAGCTGCCTGACCTGGGCCAGTCCATCGAGCAGTTCTACAACCCGCTGGTGCGCAGTCTGCGCGACCTGCCGCTGCCGGTGATCTGCGCGGTCAACGGCGTGGCCGCCGGCGCCGGGGCCAACCTGCCGCTGGCCTGCGACCTGGTGCTGGCGGCGCGCTCGGCGAGCTTCATCCAGGCGTTCTGCAAGATCGGCCTGGTGCCGGACTCCGGCGGCACCTGGCTGCTGCCGCGCCTGGTCGGCATGGCCCGGGCCAAGGCGCTGGCCCTGCTCGGTGAGCGCCTGAGCGCCGAGCAGGCCGAGCAATGGGGGCTGATCCACCGGGTGGTGGACGATGCCGCGCTGCGCGACGAAGCGCTCAAGCTCGCCCGCCACCTGGCGACCCAGCCCACCTATGGCCTGGCCCTGATCAAGCGCGCCCTCAACCAGAGCTTCGACAACCGCTTCGACCAACAGCTGGAACTGGAGCGCGACCTGCAACGCCTGGCTGGGCGCAGCGAGGACTACCGCGAGGGCGTCGGCGCCTTCATGAACAAACGCACAGCTGTGTTCAAGGGGCGCTGACCATGGCCGCACTCGACAACAACGCCCTGGTGGCAGTGATCGGCGCCGGCGCCATGGGGGCTGGTATCGCCCAGGTGGCGGCCCAGGCCGGCCACCCGGTACGCCTGTATGACAACCGCCCCGGCGCCGCCGCGCAGGCCATCGAGGGTATCGACCGACAGCTCGGCCGCTTGGTGGAGAAAGGTAGGCTTACCCCCGACACCCGCAGCACCATCCGCGCTCGCCTGCAACCGATCGACAGCCTCGCCGACCTGGCCGATGCCCGCCTGGTGATCGAGGCCATCGTCGAAAGCCTGCCGATCAAGCAGGAGCTGCTACGCCAGCTTGAAGCCCACTGCGCCGACGACTGCATCCTGGCCAGCAACACCTCGTCACTGTCGATCACCAGCCTTGCCGCCGGGCTCCGGCACCCGCAACGGGTGATCGGCATGCATTTCTTCAACCCGGCACCGCTGATGGCGCTGGTGGAGGTCGTGTCCGGACTGGCCACGGCGCCGACATTGGCGAGCACCCTGTACGACACCGCCCACAACTGGGGCAAGCAACCGGTGCACACCCGTTCGACACCGGGCTTTATCGTCAACCGCGTGGCTCGGCCCTTCTACGCCGAAAGCCTGCGCCTGCTGCAAGAAGGCGCCGCCGACTGCGCCACCCTCGATGCCCTGCTGCGCGACGCCGGAGGCTTTCGCATGGGCGCCTTCGAGCTGACCGACCTGATCGGCCATGACGTCAACTACGCGGTGACCTGCTCGGTGTTCGAGGCGTTCTATGGCGACTTCCGCTTCCAGCCATCGCTGGTGCAAAAAGAGCTGGTCGACGCCGGGCGCCTCGGGCGCAAGACCGGCCAGGGCTTCTATAGCTACGCTGAAGGCGCCGAGCGGCCAGCGCCTGCGGCACTCACCAGCCAGGCGCCTGTCGAGCGCTGCACGGTGGAAGGTGACCTCGGTGTCCTGCGGCCCCTGGTCGAGCGCCTGCGCGCCAAGGGTATCGACGTCACCGAGCGCGCTGGCGGCGGCCTGCTGCGGGTGGGGGATGCCACCCTGGCGCTGTCCGATGGTCGCCTGGCCAGCCAGCGCGCCCGCGAGGACGGTTTGCGCAACCTGGTGCTGCTGGACCTGGCCCTGGACTACACCAGCGCCACGCGCCTGGCCATCAGCCACGGCGCCGAGTGCAGTGCCGAGGCCCTGGACCAGGCCGTCGACCTGCTCGCCCGGGCCGGCTTGAGCGCCTGCCCGGTGGCCGACCTGCCCGGCCTGGTGGTGCTGCGCACCGTGGCCATGCTCGCCAACGAAGCCGCTGACGCCGTGCTGCAAGGCGTCGGCACGCCCGGCGACATCGACCTGGCCATGCGCGCCGGGGTCAACTACCCGCGCGGCCCGCTGGCCTGGGCCGACGACCTGGGGGTCGGCTACACCCTGAACGTGCTCGACAACCTGCAACGCAGCTACGGCGAGGAACGTTATCGCCCGTCCCTGCTGCTGCGCCGCACCCACGCCGAAGGAGGCCGCCTGCATGGCTGAACAATCCGCACACACCCTGGCCCGCGCCTGCGCCCAGGCCATGTTCGCCCGCGACGCCGCCAGCCAGGGCCTGGGCATCGAACTGCTCGACGCCGGCCCAGGCAGCGCCCGGCTGGGCATGCGCGTGCGCGCCGACATGCTCCAGGGCCACGGCACCTGCCACGGCGGCTACCTGTTCGCCCTGGCCGACTCGGCCTTCGCCTTCGCCTGCAACAGCTACGATGAAGCCGCCGTGGCCCTGGGTTGCAGCATCGACTATGTGGCGCCGGCACGCCTGGGCGATCAGTTGCTGGCCACCGCCAGCGAGCAGAGCCGCAAGGGCCGCACCGGCAACTACGACGTGCGCATCGAGAACCAACAGGGCGAGCTGATCGCCCTGTTCCACGGCAAATCCTACAAAGTGCGCGGCACCGTGCTGTCGCCGGAGACCTCCCATGACTGACGCCACCCTGCCCCACGCGCTGATCATCGATGCCGTGCGCACGCCCATTGGTCGCTATGGCGGCGCCCTGGCAAGCGTGCGCCCCGACGACCTCGCTGCGGTGCCAATCAAGGCACTGATGGCGCGCCACCCGGAGCTGGACTGGGCGGCCGTGGACGATGTCATCCTTGGCTGCGCCAACCAGGCCGGCGAAGACAACCGCAACGTCGCGCGCATGGCCGGCCTGCTGGCCGGGCTGCCGATCGAGGTGCCCGGCACCACCCTCAACCGTCTGTGCGGCTCGGGCCTGGACGCCATCGGCAACGCCGCCCGCGCCCTGCGCTGCGGCGAGGCCGGGCTGATGCTGGCCGGCGGCGTCGAATCGATGTCGCGGGCGCCCTTCGTCATGGGCAAGTCGGAACAGGCCTTCGGCCGCAGCGCGCAGCTGTTCGACACCACTATCGGCTGGCGTTTCGTCAATCCGCTGATGCAGGCGCACTACGGTATCGACTCGATGCCCGAGACCGCCGAGAACGTCGCCGAGCGCTTCGCCATCTCCCGCGAGGACCAGGACGCCTTCGCCCTGCGCAGCCAGCTCAAGGCCGCCGCCGCCCAGGCCAATGGCCGCCTGGCCCGGGAGATCGTCGCGGTGCAGATCCCCCAGCGCAAAGGCCCGGCCAAGCGTATCGAGCAGGACGAACATCCACGGGGCGACACCACCCTTGAGCAACTGGCGCGCCTGGGCACGCCGTTTCGCGAGGGCGGCAGCGTCACCGCCGGCAATGCCTCGGGGGTCAACGACGGCGCCTGCGCCCTGCTCCTGGCCAGCCCCACGGCAGCCCGGCGACATGGCCTCAAGGCTCGCGGCCGGGTGCTTGGCCTCGCGGCGGCGGGCGTCGAGCCGCGACTCATGGGCATCGGCCCGGTGCCGGCCACCCGCAAGGTACTGGAACTGACCGGCCTGTCCCTGGCCGACATGGACGTGATCGAACTCAACGAAGCCTTCGCCGCCCAGGGCTTGGCCGTGCTGCGCGAGCTGGGCCTGGCCGACGACGATCCCCGGGTCAACCCCAACGGCGGCGCCATCGCCCTGGGCCACCCGCTGGGCATGAGCGGCGCACGGCTGGTCACCACCGCCCTGCACCAGCTGGAACAGACCGGCGGGCGTTATGCCCTGTGCACCATGTGCATCGGCGTCGGCCAGGGCATCGCCCTGGTGCTCGAACGCCTCTGATCAGCCGCCAGAGACGCCACGCGACGCGGGCAGTATGCTGCCTGCCATGACACTCAGGGCTTCGGCCCACGACAAGAACAACTCGAGTGAAACCATGAACCTCTACCACGATGCCGACCGCGCCCTGCTCGACCCGATGGAAACCGCCAGCCTCGACGCGCTGCGCCAGCACCAGCTGGAGCGCCTGCGCTGGAGCCTGAACCACGCCTACGCCAATGTGCCGCTGTATCGTCAGCGCTTCGACGCCTGCGGCGCCCATCCCGACGACCTGAATTCGCTGGACGACCTGGCGAAGTTCCCCTTCACCGGCAAGAACGACCTGCGCGACAACTACCCCTACGGCATGTTCGCCGTGCCCCAGGACCAGGTGGTGCGCCTGCACGCCTCCAGCGGCACCACCGGCAAGCCGACGGTGGTCGGCTACACCCAGAACGACATCGACACCTGGGCCAACGTGGTGGCGCGCTCGATCCGCGCCGCTGGCGGGCGTCGTGGCGACAAGGTGCATGTGTCCTATGGCTACGGCCTGTTCACCGGCGGCCTGGGCGCGCACTACGGTGCCGAGCGCCTGGGCTGCACGGTGATCCCCATGTCTGGCGGCCAGACCGAGAAGCAGGTGCAGCTGATCCGCGACTTCCAGCCCGACATCATCATGGTCACGCCGTCGTACATGCTCAACCTGGCCGACGAGATCGAGCGCCAGGGCATCGACCCGCACGACCTCAAGCTGCGCCTGGGCATCTTCGGCGCCGAACCCTGGACCGACGAACTGCGCCGCTCCATCGAGCAGCGCCTGGGCATCGACGCACTGGATATCTACGGACTGTCGGAAATCATGGGCCCGGGCGTGGCCATGGAATGCCTCGAGACCAAGGACGGCCCGACCATCTGGGAGGACCACTTCTACCCCGAGATCATCGACCCGGTCAGCGGCGACGTGCTGCCGGACGGCCAGCTTGGCGAGCTGGTGTTCACCTCGTTGAGCAAGGAGGCATTGCCGATGGTGCGCTACCGCACCCGTGACCTGACCCGCCTGCTGCCCGGCACGGCGCGGCCGATGCGGCGCATTGGCAAGATCACCGGGCGCAGCGACGACATGCTGATCATCCGCGGGGTCAATGTGTTCCCCACGCAGATCGAGGAACAGGTGCTCAAGATAAAACAGCTTTCAGAGTTGTATGAGATTCATCTGTATCGCAATGGCAACCTCGACAGCGTCGAGGTGCATGTGGAACTGCGCAGCGACAGCCAGTACCTCGACGAGGGCCAGCGCAAGCAGGTGGTGGGCGAGCTGGCGCGGCAGATCAAGACCTATATCGGTATCAGCACGCAGGTCCAGTTGCAGCCTTGCGGCACGCTGAAACGTTCGGAGGGCAAGGCTTGTCATGTGTATGACAAGCGGTTGGCTGGCTGACGGCAAGCGCTGAGAAGGAAGCCCCGGCATGGTCCGGGGCTTTTTTTGGCCTTTAGAAAGCTGGGGGGCGCTCTGCGCCCCTTTCGCGGCACAAGGCCGCTCCTACAGAGGAGATCGCATTCCCC
>Ga0247820_10000032_pt1 | contig 63207 bp, 61 predicted proteins | sample 13C_Glucose_Day1_2_FD_192480 | JGI IMG/M metagenome (GOLD analysis project Ga0247820, IMG submission 192480) | Soil microbial communities from agricultural site in Penn Yan, New York, United States - 13C_Glucose_Day14 | ecosystem: Environmental > Terrestrial > Soil > Agricultural land | place...
CGAGGGAGTGGAGTGGGCGGACGGGCGGCGGGTGCCGGCCGACGTCATCCTGTGGGCGACCGGATTCCGGCCCGCCATCGAGCATCTCGCCCCGCTGCGGCTGCGGGAGCCGGGGGGCGGGATCCGGGTCGAGGGCACACGGGCGATCGCGGACCCGCGGATCCATCTGGTCGGCTACGGCCCGTCGGCCAGCACCATCGGCGCCAACCGGGCGGGGCGCGCGGCGGTGCGGGACATCCGGCGGCTGCTGGCGGCGGAGCCGGTCCCGGGGTGACGGACGGCGGCGGAGCCGGCCCCGGCGTGACAGCCGGCGGCGGGCCCGCTCACTTCGCCGACGGTTCGGCCGCCTTCTTCCGCAGCTCGTCCGACTCGGCGACGTTGCGCTGGTGTTCGGCCAGCTCGGCCGTGAAGCGGGTGTCGCCGGGCTTGACGGTGACGAAGTACAGCCAGTCGCCCGGGGTGGGGCTGATCGCGGCGCGCACCGCGTCCTCGCCCGGGTTGTCGATCGGGGTCGGGGGCAGCCCCATGCGCCGGTAGGAGTTGTAGGGGCTGTCGACCTCGGGGTCGGCGGCCGTGGCGCTCGGCGCCGAGCGGCCCAGGGCGTAGTCGACGGTCGAGTCCATCTGGAGCGGCATTCCGCGCTCCAGCCGGTTGAAGATCACCCGGGCCACCTTGCCCATGTCGGCCTTGCCGGTCGCCTCCGCCTGGACGATGCTCGCGACGGTGACGGCCTGGTAGACGTTCATGGCGTTGCGCTGCGCGCCGGCGGCGATCGGCGCTCCGTTGAACTTCTTGTTGGCGGTGTCGACCATGCGGGACAGCAGTTCCTGGGGCGTCGCCTTCTCCCGGAGCGGATAGGTCGCCGGGAAGAGATAGCCCTCCGGATTTCCCTGCGCCTCGTTCGGCAGCTTCAGGTCCGCCTTGGCGAGGGACTTCTTCGTGGTGCCCGCGGGCAGGTCCAGGGTCTTGTCGATGGCGTCGTACACCTGGCTCGCCCGCCACCCCTGCGGGACCACCAGCGCCGTGGGGCGCGGCTCGTCGTCGCCGCCCATGATCAGCAGCGGCACCGCCACGGCGGTGCCGGCCACGACGGCGCCGAGCGCCGCGAGGGCGAGACGGCCCCGGCGCGTCAGTCGGATCGAGCTCCGTGACGGAGTGTTCGTCTGCATGCGGGCACGGTAACCCGCATATCGTCATAAACCTGGCATATCTTCATCTTGTCGGCTCGAGTTGGGCGTCCCGGCGGACGAGGGCCGCATAGCGTCCGCCCCGCTCCAGCAGTTCCTCGTGGGTGCCGCGTTCGACCGCGCGGCCGGAGTCGAGCACCACGATCTGGTCCGCGCCCCGGACGGTGGACAGCCGGTGGGCGATGGTGATCGTGGTGCGGTTGGCGGACAGCGCGTCGATGGCCTTCTGGACGGCGGCCTCGGTACGCGTGTCCAGGGCGCTGGTGGCCTCGTCGAGCACCAGGACCGGCGGGTCGCGCAGGATGGTGCGGGCGATCGCCAGGCGCTGCTTCTCGCCGCCGGAGAAGCGGTGTCCGCGCTCGCCGACCACCGTGTCGTACCCGTCCGGCAGGGCGGCGATGTGGTCGTGGATCTGGGCGGCCCGCGCCGCCGCGTGCAGTTCCTCGTCGGTGGCGTCGGGTTTGGCGAAGCGCAGGTTGTCCGCGACCGAGGCGTGGAAGAGGTAGGTCTCCTGGGAGACGACGCCCACCGCGCGGGCCAGCGTGCCGAAGTCGAGGTCGCGGACGTCGGTCCCGTCGAGGGTGACCCGGCCGCCCGTGACGTCGTAGAGCCGCGGCACCAGGTGGCCGAGGGTGGACTTGCCGGCACCGGTCGGCCCGACGACGGCGAGGCTGCCGCCCGGCGGGACGGTGATGTCGATGCCGTCGAGAACGGGGCCGCCCTTGCCGTCGTAGCCGAAGGTGACGTCCTCGAAGCGGACCTCGCCCTTCACGCGGTCGAGGCGCACCGGGTCCTCGCGCTCGGTGATGTCGATCGGGAGGTCGAGGTACTCGAAGATCCGCTGGAAGAGGGCGAGCGAGGTCTGGATCTGGACGCCCGTGGACAGCAGGCTGACGGCCGGGCGGAACAGGCCCTGCTGGAGCGAGACGAACGCGACGACGGTGCCGATGGAGACCGCCGAGCCGCCCGTCCCCAGGGCGATGCCGGCCGTCCAGTAGATGATCGCCGGCATGGCGGCCATCACGATCGTGATGACGGCCATGCGCCAGCGGCCGGCCATGTTCGACCGCACTTCGAGGTCGACCAGACGCTCGGACTCCTCGGAGAAGGCGCCGGTCAGGGAGTCGGAGCGGCCCATCGTGCGGCCCAGCAGGATGCCGCTGACCGAGAGCGACTCGGTGACCGTCGCGGCCATCGCGGCCATCTGCTTCTGGCGCTGGGTGGTGATCCTCTTGCGCTCGTTGCCGACCCGGCGGCTGATCCAGACGAACACCGGGAGCAGCACCAGCGACACGATCGTCAGCCGCCAGTCGAGGGCGAGCATCGCGACGACGGTGGCGACCACGCTGGTGAGGTTGGAGACCAGGGAGGTCGCCGTGGAGGTCACGGTGGCCTGCATGCCGCCGATGTCGTTGGCGATGCGGGACTGGACCTCGCCGGTGCGGGTGCGGGTGAAGAAGGCGAGCGACATGCGCTGCAGGCGGCCGTAGACGGCGGTGCGCAGGTCGTGCATGACGCGCTGGCCGACGGTGGTCGAGATCAGGGTCTGCAGCACGCCGAATACGCTGGTGAGCACCGCGCTGAGGATCATGCCGAGCGCCAGCAGGCTGAGCAGCCCGGTGCGGCCCTCGGGGATCGCGACGTCGAGGATCGCCTTCAGCAGGAACGGGGTGGCGACGGAGACCAGCGACGCGGCGCCGACCAGCAGGCCGACGACCGCGAGACGCCCCCGGTAGGGACGGAAGAGCCTCAGGATGCGCCGCACCTGCCGGGGCTGCTCCTCGGCGCCGGCAGGCGGGGTCCAGTCGGGTACGTGGTCGGGATGCATGGTCTCCTCGGGGACGGCGGTCCGGACGCGGGGCGCGAGCGGAGTCCCGCTCATTGTTACCTATACTCACAATGAGCGGCATCCTGATAATGTTCCCGCATGACCGCCCCCGATCCCGACGGCCTGCTCGCCGAACAGCTGCTTCGGCTGACCCGCCGGGTGCACCGCATCCAGAAGCGCCACCTGGAGCGGCGCGAGCTCGGTGTCACCCCCGCGCAGTCCCGGCTGCTGCGCACTCTCGCGCACTACGGCTCCCCGCCCCGGATGGCCGATCTGGCCGAGCGGCTGGAGGTGGTGCCCCGGGCCGTCACCACCCTGGTCGACGGGCTGGAGGCGAACGGCAAGGTGCGGCGGGTGCCGGATCCGGCCAATCGGCGGGTCATCCGGATCGAGCTCACCGACGACGGCCGCGCGGCGCTGCGGGAACTGCGTGCCGCGCGGCGGGCCGCCGCGGAGGAGATCCTGGCCCCGCTGGGCGACGAACAGCGCGCGGTGCTGGGCGAACTGCTGGACACCCTCATCGACGGGACGGTCCCCTCGCGGTGCGGCGACGCGCCCGCCCGCCCCGTGTGACCTGACGGTCCGACGGAGGCCGCCGTCGGGGCCGCCGGTTCCGTGCGGTGGCGAGGAAAACCGTTTGCCTCCGGGTGCGGGGCGGAGTCAACCTGTCACGGTTTGCTGCCTCCGTCCGCGGACGGAGCGCGGGCCTGCCCTCTCCGCCTCCCCCACCGCTTCCGCCGCCCCCTGACCCGAGCCACTGGGACGACATGCAGATCCAAGACCTTCCGTTTCCCGACCCCGGTGTGCCCGACGCGCGCTCGGGTCCCCGATTCCTGTGGTGGCTCTTCCGGAATCAGCTGTCCGGGCAGCTCAAGTCGCTGGCCTGGGGCCTGCTGCACTTCGCCTCCGTCGCCTCGCTGCCCTTCTGCGTCGGCGTCGCGGTCCAGGCCGCGGTCGACCGCTCCGGCGGCCGGCTCGCGCTGGCCGGCGGCCTGCTGGCACTGGCCTGCGCGGGCAACGCGATCGGTGAGACCTTCCTGCACCGTGCCGCCATCACCAACTGGATCACCGCCGCGGCCCGCGTCCAGCAGCTGCTGGCCCGCAAGGCCGCGACGCTGGGCTCGGCGCTGACCCGGCGCGTCGCCGCGGGGGAGGTCGTGGCGGTGTCCACCGGGGACGTCGAGAAGATCGGCTGGTTCGTGGAGGCGCTCTCGCGGTTCACCGCGGCGGCGGTCACCATCGTGCTGGTCTGCGTGGGCCTGGTCGTCTACGAGCCGGACCTCGGTGTCGTCGTCGCCGTGGGGCTGCCCGTCCTGGCGGTCGCGGTGCTGCCGCTGCTGCCCCGCGCCACCCGGCGGGCGGACACCCAGCGCGAGAAGGCAGGGCGGGCCACCGAGCTCGCCTCGGACACCGTCGCCGGGCTGCGGGTGCTGCGCGGCATCGGCGGCGAGGAACTGTTCCTCGACCGCTACCGCCGCGCCTCCCAGGAGGTCCGCCACGCCGCCGTGCGCAGCGCGCGCATGTGGTCCCTGATCGCCGCAGTCCAGGTGCTCCTGCCGGGGCTCCTGCTGATCACGGTGGTCTGGTACGGCGTCCGTCTCGCCCGCGAGGGCCGGATCGGCGTCGGCGAACTGGTCACCGTGTACAGCTCGGTGATGGTGCTCACCTACCCGCTGCGGCACTTCGAGGAGATCGCGATGGCGTACTCCTTCTCCCGCCCCTCGGCCAAGCGGGCCGCGCGGGTGCTGTCGCTGGCCCGGGCCACGGACACCGGGGGGTCGCGCGCCGCGGAGACACCGGCCGGGGACCTGTACGACCCGGCGACCGGTCTGCTCGCCCCCGCCGGCCGGTTCACCGCCGTCGTGTGCGGCGACCCCGACGCGGCGGGACGGCTGGCCGAACGGCTCGGCGGGCACGCGGCGGAGAAGGGCACCTCGGCGCTGCTCGGCGGGGTGCCGCTCGACGAACTTCCGCTGGACTCCGCCCGCCGGGCCGTCCTGGTGCAGGACAAGGATCCGGTGCTGCTCTCCGGCACCCTGCGGGAACTCCTCGACGTGCCCGCGTCCGGCGCGGTCGATCCGCGCGACGCGCTGGAGGCCGCGCAGTGCGGGGACGTGCTGGCGGCACTGGTGCAGGGATCGCTCGGCGCCGACGACCCGATGGACGCCCGGATCACCGAACGCGGACGGTCCCTGTCCGGCGGACAGCGCCAGCGGCTCGCGCTGGCCCGGTCGCTGGTCACGGACCCGGAGGTGCTCGTCCTGGACGAGCCGACCTCGGCCGTCGACTCGCACACCGAGGCGCGGATCGCCCAGGGGGTGCGCGCCCTGCGGACGCGTCGCACCACCGTGGTGTTCACCTCGTCCCCGCTCCTGCTGGACCGCGCCGAACACGTGGTGTTCCTGCACGACGGCACCGTCGCGGCGGCCGGCGGCCATCGCGAACTGCTGCGCACCGAGCCCCGGTACCGGGCCGTGGTGACACGCGAGACCGAGGACGAGGCCGCGCTCGCCGGGGTTCCGGACACGGCGGGCGTCCCCCGCGAGGACGGCGCCCTGCACCGGCTGGACGGACTGGAAGAACTGCGAGAGATCGAGGAGACGGCATGATCGGCGTGGCGCCACCGGCCTACGACCCGGCGGCACCGACCGCGTCCGGCACGCTGCCCGTGGGAGCCCCCGCGACGGTCCGCGCCTACGTGGCGGAGCTGCTGCGCAGACACCGCCGGGCCTTCGTGCTGCTGATCACCGTGAACACGGTCGCCGTGCTCGCGTCGATGGTGGGCCCCGCTCTGCTGGGCGGACTGGTGGAACGGGTCCAGGACCCGGAGCGGGAGCTGCGCATGGGGCTCACCGCCACGCTGTTCGTGGTCGCCCTGACCGTTCAGGCGGTGTTCGTCCGGCAGGTCCGGCTGCGCGGGGCGATGCTCGGCGAGCGGATGCTGGCCGATCTGCGCGAGGACTTCCTGGTGCGGTCGGTCGGGCTGCCGCCGGGCGTGCTGGAGCGTGCGGGCACGGGTGATCTGCTGTCGCGGATCACCACCGACATCGACCGGCTCGGCAACGCCATGCGCGAGGCCGTGCCGCAGCTGGCCATCGGCGTGGTGTGGGCGGTGCTGCTGCTGGGCGGACTCGTGGTGACGGCGCCCGAACTGGCTCCGGCCGTGCTGCTCGCCGTGCCGCTGCTGGTGGCGGGCTGCCGCTGGTACTTCCGGCGGGCGCCGTCCGCCTACCGCTCGGAGGCCGCCGGGTACGCCGCCGTCGCGGCCTCGCTCGCCGAGACCGTGGACGCGGGAAGGACCGTGGAGGCGCACCGCCTGGGCGCGCGCCGGGTGGCCCTGTCGGACCAGCGGGTCAGGGAGTGGACGGCCTGGGAGCGCTACACGCTCTGGCTCCGGTCGGTGCTCTTCCCCGTCGTCAGCGTCACGCACGTCATCGTGCTCGCCTCGGTGCTGATGATCGGCGGGGTGTTCGTCCTGCGGGGCTGGATCGGTGTCGGCCAGCTGACCACGGGCGCGCTGATCGCGCAGATGCTCGTCGACCCGGTGGGGCTGATCCTGCGGTGGTACGACGAACTGCAGGTGGCGCAGGTGTCGCTGGCCCGGCTGGTCGGCGTCCGGGACATCGAGCCGGACGCCGGTGACGCCGCGCTGGCCCCCGAGGGCCGCCGGGTGCACGCGGACGAGGTGCACTTCGGTTACCTGGAGGGGGTGGACGTGCTGCGCAAGGTGTCCCTCGATGTCGCCCCGGGGACCAGGCTGGCGCTGGTCGGCCCCTCGGGCGCGGGCAAGTCGACCCTGGGCAGGCTGCTCGCCGGGATCTACGCGCCCCGGGACGGGCGGGTCACCCTGGGCGGCGCCGAACTGTCCCGGATGACCGCCGAGCGGGTGCGCACGCATGTGGCCCTGGTCAACCAGGAGCACCACGTCTTCGTGGGCTCCCTGCGCGACAATCTGCGGCTCGCCAGGACGGACGCCGGGGACGCCGAGCTGTGGGCGGCGCTCGGGGCGGTCGACGCCGACGACTGGGCGCGTGCGCTCGGCGAGGGGCTGGACACCGAGGTCGGTTCCGGCGGGTTCCCGCTCACCCCGGCCCAGGCGCAGCAGATCGCGCTGGCCCGGCTGGTGCTGGCCGACCCGCACACGCTGGTCCTGGACGAGGCGACCTCGCTGCTCGACCCGCGCGCGGCGCGTCACCTGGAACGCTCCCTGGCCCGGGTGCTGGACGGCCGGACGGTCGTCGCCATCGCGCACCGTCTGCACACCGCCCACGACGCGGACGTCATCGCCGTGGTGGAGGACGGCCGCATCAGCGAACTGGGCAGCCACGACGACCTGGTCGCGGCGGACGGGGCGTACGCGGCGCTGTGGCGGTCCTGGCACGGGTGAGCCCGCGCCACCGCCCCGGCGGGGGCCGGCCCTCCGCGGCGGCGCCCTCCGGGGCGGCCGGACGATCCCGGCCGGCCAGGCCCCCCGCTGCCATGGCGGCGCACACCGCCGCGCTCCGACGGCCCGGAGCGGGCGACGCCCACCCTGCCGCCGTCTGCCGGCGGCAGGGTGGGCGTGGCCGTCCCGGCACCGTGAGAGCGAGGCGCCCGGGAAGGCCCGGCCTGCGGTGGCGAGGCGGGTCGGCACGCCCGGCGTGACGGGGCCGACGAGGGCAGCGCCTGACCACGGGCTCGGCGCCCGGCCCCGTCGCCAACCGCCGCGGGGGTGCCGGTCCTGGCGGGGGCCGGGACGTGTGCGGCTGGGGGGTGTGCCGTTGCGCGGTGAGGAGATCCGGTGGAAGGCTGGAGTCAGGCACCGGCCCGGGGAGCTCCCGGAGTCCCCGCGGACAGAGCGCGGGCGGCGCCGGTGCCCCGTACTGGTGGCCCGGCGCGGGCCGTGGCGGGAGAGGGCCCGTCCCCACTCTCTGGAGGTAGTCGTGAACAGCGCCGACGGTTGGGGAGACGATGTCTACCAGCCCGACGGGTCCGAGGTTCAGGACGACGCCGGACTGCTCGACGCCGAGGACACCCTGGAGAACGACGGCGTCGCCGACCCCCTGGACCGGGGCTATTCCCCTCCGGAGCGGCCCTGGGCCGTGGAGCACTACGGCGTGACGGCGGCGGAGCGCCACGAGGGCGAGACGCTGGACCAGCGGCTCGCCGAGGAGCTGCCCGATCCGGCCGCCTCCGACGGCGACGGCATCGGTGATTCCTCCGGCACCGACGGGGAACCCCTGGACAACGAGGTCGGCGCCGCCCGCTCCGGACGGCTGGTGGCCCCCGACGAAGGAGCGCACGAGGACGAGGAGGAGGCCCTGGTCGCCATGGACGTCGGCATCGACGGCGCGGCCGCCTCCGCCGAGGAGGCCGCCGTGCACGTCGTCGACGAGGACAACCTGCCCGGCTGACCGCGCCCGGCCCGAGTCGCCCGAGGAGCATGCATGCAGCAGGACAAGCACCCCGACTACCACCCGGTCGTCTTCCGTGACCGCGCCGCGGGTTACGCCTTCCTCACCCGGTCCACCGCGACCAGCGAGCAGACCATCGAGTGGGACGACGGCGAGACCTACCCGGTGGTGGAGGTGGAGATCTCGTCGGAGAGTCACCCCTTCTACACGGGCAAGGCCCGGACCGTGGACACCGAGGGCCGCGTCGCCCGCTTCGAGCGGCGGTACGGCGGTGACGCCGCCGGCTGAGCCCGGGGCCCGGGGCGCCCTCAGATCACGTTGAGCGCCGCCGCGCAGCCCACCCCGCCCAGCAGCATGAACACCGGCATCAGCACCCTCAGCTCCACCCAGCTGCCGGCCCGGAACCGCATGGCCTTCGGCGGCCCCACCGGGTACCAGCGCTTGCGGCCCACCGGTATCGGCCACAGGATCGGGCAGCCGGAGACGGTCAGCGCGTCGCCGATGTCGTGCACCAGCGCGCCCAGCACGATCGGCAGGCCCAGCCACAGGTACTCCTGGCCCGGCTCGGTGAACAGCCAGTCGGCGCCGCTGCCCGGCTGGTCCAGGATGCCCGCGAGGATCCAGGCGCTGGTCGCCGCCAGCAGCCACACCAGGACGTCGCTGCTGGAACCCCGCGTCGCCCGCCACAGCAGGCCCTCGATGGCCAGCACCATGTGCACGAAGAGGATCGCCAGCACCGCCCAGCGGCCGCCGGTTATCGCCAGCACCGCCGTGCCGGAGCCGATCAGCACCGCCCACAGCCAGGTGTGGGTGAGCGTGCGGTGCCCGCCGGAGCGACGGGGGTCGCCCGGCTTCCTGGTGGCCTTGTAGACGGCGTAGGACAGCTTGTCGACGATCTCGCACAGCCAGCGGGAGACCGGGCCGAAGGCCCTCGAGATGGTGGCCGCCTTGTGGTCCAGGTCCGGGGCGAGTGCGGCGCCTGCGCAGATCAGGGCGCCGGCCAGGAGCACCGGCCAGGGCATGGGGTGTCCGGCCGCGGCCGCCGCCGCACCGACCCCGAGCCAGGCCGCGGCGCCCGACAGTGAGTGCGCTGGTCCCATCATCGCCGTCGCCCGCCCCATTCCTCGTTCGCCGCTGTCCAGTTGACCGGCCGCGCTCACGCCCCGCCGGCGACACAGCGTAGCGTTCGCGATCTTCGTCTCCGCAGCCGATTCCCCCATCGGGCGGCCGGACAGGCAAGATGGGGGCGTGACCCTCATCGATCAGCTGCCTCCGACCGCCGACCCCGACGCCCTGTACGAAGCCTTCGAGTCGTGGGCACAGGATCGCGGTCTCACGCTCTACCCCCACCAGGAGGAGGCGCTGATCGAGGTGGTCTCCGGGGCGAACGTGATCGTGTCGACGCCGACGGGCTCCGGCAAGAGCATGATCGCGGCGGCCGCGCACTTCGCCGCCCTGGCGCGCGACGAGGTCACCTTCTACACGGCGCCCATCAAGGCGCTGGTGTCGGAGAAGTTCTTCGAGCTGTGCAAGATCTTCGGCACGGAGAACGTCGGCATGCTCACCGGCGACGCGTCGGTCAACGCCGACGCCCCGGTGATCTGCTGCACCGCCGAAGTACTGGCGTCGATCGCGCTGCGCGACGGCAAGGACGCCGACGTGGGCCAGGTCGTGATGGACGAGTTCCACTTCTACGCGGAACCGGACCGCGGCTGGGCCTGGCAGATCCCCCTCCTCGAACTGCCCCAGGCCCAGTTCGTGCTGATGTCGGCGACGCTCGGCGACGTCTCCTTCTTCGAGAAGGACCTCACCCGCCGTACCGGCCGCCCCACCAGCGTGGTCCGCTCGGCGACCCGGCCCGTGCCGCTGTCCTACGAGTACCGGTACACGCCGCTCACCGAGACGCTCACGGATCTGCTCGGGTCCCGGCAGGCGCCGGTCTACATCGTGCACTTCACACAGGCGCAGGCGGTGGAGCGGGCGCAGGCGCTGATGAGCATCAACATGTGCACGCGCGAGGAGAAGGACAGGATCGCCGAGCTGATCGGCAACTTCCGCTTCACCACCAAGTTCGGCAGCAATCTGTCCCGCTACGTGCGGCACGGCATCGGTGTGCATCACGCCGGCATGCTGCCCAAGTACCGGCGGCTGGTGGAGAAGCTGGCGCAGGCCGGTCTGCTGAAGGTCATCTGCGGCACGGACACGCTGGGCGTGGGCGTCAACGTCCCCATTCGCACGGTGCTGTTCACGGCGCTGACCAAGTACGACGGCAGTCGGGTGCGCACGCTGCGGGCCCGTGAGTTCCACCAGATCGCGGGCCGCGCCGGCCGTGCCGGCTTCGACACCGAGGGCTTCGTGGTGGGGCAGGCGCCCGAGCACGTCATCGAGAACGAGAAGGCCCTGGCCAAGGCCGGGGACGACCCGAAGAAGCGCCGCAAGGTGGTGCGCAAGAAGGCGCCCGAGGGTTTCGTCGCCTGGAGCGAGCAGACCTTCGAGAAGCTCATCGGCTCCGAGCCGGAGCCGCTGAACTCCCGCTTCCGGGTCACCCACACCATGCTGCTGTCGGTGATCGCCCGGCCCGGCAACGCCTTCGAGGCGATGCGACGGCTGCTGGAGGACAACCACGAGCCGCGCAAGCAGCAGTTGCGGCACATCCGGCGGGCGATCGCCATCTACCGCTCGCTCCTCGACGGCGGCATCGTCGAGAAGCTCGACCGGCCCGACGCCGAGGGCCGGATCGTCCGCCTCACCGTGGACCTGCAGCAGGACTTCGCGCTCAACCAGCCGCTGTCCACGTTCGCCCTGGCCGCGTTCGAGCTGCTGGACCCGGAGTCGCCGTCGTACGCGCTGGACATGGTGTCCGTGGTGGAGTCCACGCTGGACGATCCCCGCCAGATCCTCGCCGCCCAGCAGAACAAGGCGCGGGGCGAGGCGGTCGCCGCGATGAAGGCCGACGGGGTGGAGTACGAGGAGCGCATGGAGCGGCTCCAGGACGTCACCTACCCGAAGCCGCTGGAGGAGCTGCTCTTCCACGCGTACGACACCTACCGCAGGAGCCACCCGTGGGTCGGTGACCATCCGCTGTCGCCGAAGTCGGTGATCCGGGACATGTACGAGCGGGCGCTGACCTTCACGGAGCTGGTGTCCCACTACGAGCTCGCCCGCACCGAGGGCATCGTGCTGCGCTACCTCGCGAGCGCGTACAAGGCGCTGGAGCACACCGTCCCGGACGACCTGAAGTCCGAGGACCTGGAGGATCTGATCGCCTGGCTGGGCGAGACGGTGCGCCAGGTCGACTCCAGCCTGCTGGACGAGTGGGAGCAGCTGGCCAACCCGGAGGAGATGACGGCGGAGGAGGCGCAGGAGAGGGCCGACCAGGTCAAGCCGGTCACCGCGAACGCCCGCGCCTTCCGCGTCCTGGTCCGCAACGCCATGTTCCGCCGGGTCGAGCTCGCCGCGCTCGACCAGCTGGACGAGCTGGGCGGACTGGACTCCGACGCGGGCTGGGACGCCGGCGCCTGGGGTGACGCGATGGACAAGTACTGGGACGAGTACGAGGAACTCGGGACCGGCCCCGACGCCCGCGGGCCGAAGCTCCTCCTGATCGAGGAGGAGCCGGAGAACGCGCTGTGGCGGGTCCGGCAGATCTTCGACGACCCGAGCGGCGACCACGACTGGGGCATCAGCGCCGAGGTCGACCTCACCGCCTCCGACGCGGAGGGCCGCGCGGTCGTCCGGGTCACCGATGTCGGCCAGTTGTGAACTCAGGAGAATCCCACCCATGACGAACCCGGCCGAGAGCCTCGTCGCCCTGCTCGACCTGGAGCGGATCGAGGTCGACATCTTCCGTGGCCGCAGTCCGCAGGAGTCCCTCCAGCGGGTCTTCGGCGGCCAGGTGGCCGGCCAGGCACTGGTCGCCGCCGGCCGCACCACGGACGGCGACCGTCCCGTGCACTCGTTGCACGCGTACTTCCTGCGTCCCGGCAGGCCCGGGGTGCCGATCGTGTACCAGGTGGAACGGGTGCGGGACGGCCGGTCGTTCACCACCCGACGGGTCACCGCGGTGCAGCAGGGCCGCACGATCTTCAATCTCACCGCCTCCTTCCACAAGCCCGAGCAGGGGAGTTTCGAGCACCAGCTGCCGCCTGCCCGCAAGGTCCCCGACCCCGGGTCGCTGCCGACGGTCACGGACGAGATCCGGGAGCATCTGGGCGCGCTGCCGGAGCAGTTGGAGCGGATGGCGCGCCGGCAGCCCTTCGACATCCGCTATGTGGACCGGCTGCGCTGGGACCCCGACGAGGTCGAGGGCGCCGAGCCGCGCAGCGCGGTGTGGATGCGCGCGGTCGGCCCGCTCGGCGACGATCCGCTGGTGCACACCTGCGCCCTGACCTACGCCAGTGACATGACCCTCCTGGACGCCGTGCGGATCCCGGTGGAGCCGCTGTGGGGGCCGCGCGGCTTCGACATGGCGTCGCTGGACCACGCGATGTGGTTCCACCGCCCGTTCCGCGCGGACGAGTGGTTCCTGTACGACCAGGAGTCGCCGATCGCCACGGGCGGGCGGGGCCTGGCCCGGGGCCGGATCTACGACCTGGAGGGCCGGATGCTCGTGTCCGTCGTCCAGGAGGGGCTGTTCCGGGCGCTGTAGGTCACCGGGCTCCGCGCCGTCACCGGCCGAGCGGACCGCGGGGTGCCGGCCGGTGGGCCCGCGCCTCCTCCGTCAGCCGTGCCAGATCGGCCTGCAGCCAGGCGACCTCGTCCGGGTCCTGGGCGGTCATGAGTTCTTCCGCCAGGCCCGCCGCCGGGGAACCGGGCGCGCCCTGGGACGGCGGCGGCCGGCGGAACCGGTCGAGGTGGCGGCGGTCGTGGGGGTCCCTGACGGCTTCCGCCACGTGCGGGGGACCGAGCAGCGACGCGACGGCCCCGGCGCGGGCCCAGGGGCCGTCGGCCCGGCGGAGCATGAGGCCCAGCCGCCGGGAGCGCCAGTTGCGCGGCCGCAGGTCGACGCCGGTGTCGAGCAGGCCCCGGAGGTTCCCGGGCGTGCGCCCCGTCAGCAGGGACGCGTTGCCTTCGTCGGAGGCGAACAGGAGCAGTTCCTCCGCCTGATAGAGCCAGACCACGGCGTGGTGGCGGTTCACGCGGAACCCGGCCGGCACCAGCAGTCCCAGTCTCGCCAGCCGGGTGAAACGGGCCTTCGGCACGCCGAGGAGGGCCGCGCCCTCCGTGGTGCCCACAACCCGCTCGCCCGGCCCGTCTCCGCCGCCGTCGAGGCCCGGTTCACGTGTGGTGGTCGCGTCGTGCGCGGTGGTGCGCGGTGCGGACATGTCCGTCTCCCCCGTGGAGTGTGGGCGGTGGACGCCTGGTGCGCCCGCCGGAAGAACCGTAGCCGCTCCGTCACTCTCCGTGGCGAGCCTGTGGAAAACTCCTCAGCCCGGGACGAACACGCTGGTCAGAGCTCCGTGCCGGGCTCCGGCCGTCGGGCGTCCACGTCCAGGTGCTCGCCGACCCGGTTGACCAGCAGCGTCATCTCGTAGGCGATGTGGCCGATGTCGACCTCGGCCGCGCTGAGCACGCACAGACAGCTGCCGGTGCCGGCCGCCGTGACGAAGAGGACCGCGTCGTCGAACTCGATCATCGTCTGGCGCACCCCGCCCGCGCCGAAGTGACGTCCCGAACCCTTGGCGAGGCTGTGCAGTCCGGACGACACGGCGGCGAGGTGTTCCGCGTCCTCGCGGCGCAGCCCCGTGCTCGCGCCCGTCACCAGCCCGTCGTTGGACAGGACCAGTGCGTGCCGTACGTGTTCGACGCGTTGGGTCAGGTCGTCCAGCAGCCAGTCGAGTCCCTGGTTCTGCCCCATGTCGTGAATCTCCCCCTGGTCTTCCCCGTGGTCTTTCCGTGGTCTTTCCGTGGTCCTTCGGTGGTCTTCCCCGTGTGCAGTCCCCTCCATTCGGGAGGGTCCCCGCGCCAGCCTTCCCCACGACAGGGCGCCGGGCAAGGAGGATGGAAGCCATGGGACACAAGATGACCGAGGAAGAGTGGCGGGAGTTCTGCTCGTACGGAACCCGCACCGCCAAGTTGTCCACCGTCCGCGCCGACGGCAGCCCGCACGTGGCGCCGGTCTGGTTCCTGGTGGACGGGGGCGACGTGGTGTTCAACACCGGTAAGGGGACCGTCAAGGGGCGCAATCTGGCACGTGACGGGCGGGTCGCCCTCTGTGTGGACGACGACCGGCCGCCGTTCGGCTTCGTGGTGTTGCAGGGCCGGGCCCGGCTCTCGGAGGACCCCGGGGAACTCCGGCACTGGGCCACGCTGATCGGCGCGCGGTACATGGGCGAGGACCGGGCCGAGGAGTTCGGGGCGCGCAACGCCGTGCCCGGCGAGCTCCTGGTCCGCGTGACGGTCGAGAAGGTGGTGGCGGAAAAGGGCGTCGCGGACTGACAGCCGGGCGGGTGCGGCGGCCCCGCGGTCGTCCCACGGGGCCGCGCTCGCGTGCGCCGCACGGCACGACGGGTGCAGGCCGTCCCGGTGAGGAATCATGCGGAGCATGAGCGACGACCACACGCACGTCCAGGAGTTCTTCACCGCGCGGGCAGCCGGTTGGGACCGCCGCTTCCCCGACGACGGACCGGCCTACGCGGCCGCGGTCGCCGGGATCGGACTGCGCGAGGGCGACCGGGTGCTCGACGCGGGCTGCGGCACCGGGCGGGCCCTGCCGGCGCTGCGCGCGGCCGTGGGGCCCTCGGGTGTGGTGCTCGGCGCGGACCTGACCCCGGCCATGCTGCGGGAGGCGGCACGGGCCGGGCGGGACCGCGACGGTGCGCTGCTGCTGACCGACGTCGCCGCGCTGCCGCTGCGCGCTTCCTCGCTGGACGCCGTGTTCGCGGCGGGTCTGATCGCCCATCTGCCCGACCCGGCCGGGAACCTCCGGGAGATCGCGCGGGTGGTGCGCCCCGGTGGCGTGCTCGCCCTGTTCCATCCGATCGGCCGCGCGGCGCTCGCCGCCCGGCAGGGCCGCACGCTCACCCCGGACGACCTCCGCGCGGAGCCGAACCTCCGCGCGCTGCTGTCACGTTCGGGCTGGCGCATGACCTCGTACGCCGACGAGGACAGCCGGTTCCTGGCCCTGGCGGCCCGCGCGGACTGAGCCGCCGGTCAGGTGCCGGGCGCCCGGTCGGGGTGCCGTACCGGGCAGCCCCGCAGTCCCGGTACGGGGCTGGTGCCCAGGTCCGCCAGCCGGTAGCCGTCCGGGTAGCTCCTGATCTCCCGGTTCTGCCGGGCGAAGTGCGGGGCGTCCCGCGGCGGCAGCAGCCGTACCGCCCGGCCCCGCAGCCGTACCGCGCGGCGCACCCACGCGCGGGTGGCCGCACTCGGCGGGGTGTAGCGGAACGCGCGCAGCAGGGGTTCGTCGAGCAGCGCGAGCGTGGCGGTGCGCAGCACGGGGGCGAGGGGGCGTGGATACCAGGAGGCCATGAGGTCGAGCGTGGCGTCGGAGACCCGTCGCGCTCCCTCGTCCCAGGCGAAGTGGGCCTCCTCATAGGCGTCCAGGCAGCTTTCGAACTCCTCGTAGGTCCCGGGGATGTCCTTGATGCCCATGTGCTGTCCGAGGGTGCGGTAGTGGACGGCGCCGGCGACGGTCTCGTGCCGCGACAGCCTGCGCCATCCGTATGCGTCGATCCACCTCTTGGGCATCACCACGAACGTGCACAGGACGTACCGCATGTCGTCGTCGGGGATGTCGTAGGCGTGGTGCATCCGGTTGACGCGGCGGATCGCGGTCCTGCCCAGGACGCTGCCGAATCCGTGCTCGACGACGGCGTCCAGGAGGAGCGAGGTGTCGTCGTAGCGCTTCTGGGACCGGTCGGTGAGCTCCGCCGTCGTGGCGAGCAGCCGGCCGATCCGGGGGACGGCGTAGGTGCGGTAGAGGGCCAGTTCCAGGGAGCGGGTGTAGTCCCAGGGGAACTCGTACGCGGCGCTGAGCCGGTAGATCTCGGTGGCCTCCCGGTGGGGATCCATCCGCCGGATGCGTTCCAGCCGTTCGTAGCGTCGCACCGCGCCGCCCCCTTATGCCGTCGGAGCTTCAACTCTACGTTGAGTGGCAGGAGATGAACGGTATGTGAGGGCAACCGTGCTGGGGGAAAGGTGGAGCTCATGTGGGGAAGGGTCCGGGGGATCGGGAGCAGAGTGGCCGGCAGTCTGCGCGCGGGTGAGCGGACCCGGCGCGAGGAACGTCCGCACAACATCTTCGAGGCCGCCGCGGCGTACGTCTCGGCCTGCGCGGAGGACGATCAGGACCGGATCGACGAGGCGGCCGGCTGGGTGTCGCCGGAGGCGCTGTCGTTCGGGGTGAACGAGCTGGCGTGCCGGGCGGTCGTCGCGCTCGCGCGGGAGCGGCACGAGTCGCCGGGGACCGTCGCGCGGGCGCTGCTGGGGCTTCCGGCCGCCTGAGCCGCTCCCGGCGCCTGGCCGATTCGCCCCGTCCGGGCGGAAACCTGCAGCTCCGGGCACGGCTGCGGGGGTCGTGACAAGCGGCTTCGGGTCGGCATAGGGTGCGCGCCGGTGGACGAACCGATGGGGAGGCTGGGATGGCCGGGACGGACGAGGAAGCCGTCGCCGCCGCGGACGACGCGCTCTATGTGCTCACCGCGGCGCTGCTGACGCCGGCGAAGTTCCCGAGCGTGCTGGGCGACGACTACCCGGAGGCGTGCGCGTCGCTCGGCCTGCCGCCTCTCGCCGACGGGTACGGGCTGGTGCTCGGCCAGGACGGCGAGGGCGCCCGGTGGACGGTCGTCGTCGACGACGTCTCCCTGGTCGCCGTCGCGATCGCGTCCTGGGACTGCGGCATGGAACAGGACCTGTCGCCGGACGAGCGCACGGTCGTCGCCGCGCTGCCGGGCTGGCCGCTCGCGGTGGCCGTCGCGGCGCCGAACGTGCCCGCGCCGCACGATCCCGCTCCCGACGCCGCGGACGGGCCCCCGCTGACGCCCCCGGACGCCGGGCTCTGGGGCCCCGCCCAGCGCCGGCTGGGGGCGGACGAGATCGCGCTGCAGTGGGCGGTCTGGCGGGAGCAGGTCGACGATGCGGCGTTCCCGGCGCCCGGCGGTCCGGCCCCGGCGGCGGACGGCGCCGGGGAGTCCGCCGGGGACGACGTGAAGGACGGGGACGGAGACGCCCGGACGGGCGAGGAGGAGGACACCCGCCGGGACGGGCAGCCGCGCCACGGCGGCATCCGCCGCGTACTCGCGGAGGCGCGGGCGTACGTCGACTCGCCGCCGCCGCTCGGCCGGGTCCGCTCGTCCTTCGCACCGGGCGGCGCGCGCACCCTTCGCGCCGACGGGCCCGGCTGGTCGCTGGTGGCCCGGACGGACGACATCGCGTTCGTCCTGCTCGACGACGAACCCGGCGAAGTCCTCCCGGTCGGCCGGGGACCGGAGCTGCCGGGTCTTCTGGAGGCGCTCGACCAGATGGCGGTACGTCCGCTGTGAGTCCGGGCGGCCTGGGGTAAGGGACGTGGGCGTGCGCTGACTTCCCACGGGCGGGCGTCGTCCAGGGGGCGCCGGCCCGTCGGTGACGGCGGGGGCGGGCCCTCACCGTGGGGCGGTTCCGCGCCGCACCCCTTTTTTCCGCCGCTCGTCCTCCCGGAGGCAGTCATGCGCCCCTCCCGTGGCGTTCCGTTGCTCGTCGCCGCCCTCGCCGCCGCCGTTCTCACCGCTCCCTCCCCGGCCGGTGCGGCCGGGGACGGTCACTGCGCGCGCCAGGACCGGTTACGGGTGCCCGGCGCCGCCCGTCAGCGCGACGCCTGTCTGTCCGATCTCACCACCGCGGGGCTGGCCGGCACTCCGTACACCGACATGGCCGACCAGACGGGACTGACCGCGGCGGCCACCAGGTCGCCCTCCGGGGTGCCCGGGGTGCAGATCGACGGCTACTTCCCGGACTCCTCCCACTTCAACGACACCCACGGCTGGGGGCACGACGCGCAGTTCGTGATCCGGCTGCCCGACCGCTGGAACGGCGGGCTGGTCGTCACCGGCGCACCCGGCAACCGCAAGCAGTACGCGACCGACAAGGCGGTCTCCGATCACGTGCTGGCCCAGGGCTTCGCCTACGCGTCGACCGACAAGGGCAACAGCGGCCCCGACTTCCACCGTGACGGCGAGCGGCCCGGTGACGCGGTCGCCGAGTGGAACGCGCGGACCACGCAGCTCACCCGGGCGGCCCGGCAGGCGGTGGCCCAGCGCTACGGGCACGCCCCGCGCCGCACGTACATGACCGGTGTCTCCAACGGCGGCTACCTCACCCGCTGGCAGCTGGAGAACCACCCGGAGCTGTACGACGGCGGGGTGGACTGGGAGGGCACCCTGTGGGCCGCCGGAGGGCGCCACCCGCTGCTCTCCCTGCCGGTGGCGGTGGCGTGGACGTCCGGCGCGGCCACCGACGAGGACATGTACGAGGCCGGCTTCGCCCGCGGGTCCGAGTTCCTCTGGCCGTACCACGCGAAGGCCTACTGGGGGGTCACCCAGAAGATCTACCGCGCCGAGTTCGACCCGGACTACGACCCCGGCTGTCCCGGCGCCTCCGCCGGTTCGACGCTCGAGCAGGTCCTGGCGCCGTGTCCCTCAGACGCCGTCTACGACTACGCCTCCCGTCCCGCCTCCGTGCACCGCGCCGTGGAGCGCGTGGCGCTCACCGGGCGGATCGGCAGGCCGCTGATCACCCTGCACGGCGACCTGGACGCGCTGCTGCCCGCGTCCGTCGACTCCGACGTGTACGACCGCATGATCGAGTCGAGCGGACGCGATCGTCTGCACCGCTACTACACGGTGCGCAAGGGCACGCACGTCGACGGGCTGTACGACAGCCATCCGGACCGGCTGCGGCCGGTCCTGCCGTGTTACCGCTCGGCGTTCGACGCCCTGGTCGCCTGGGTGGAGCGCGGAGTCGCGCCGCCCGCGGACCGGACGGTCGGCGAGCCCGCGGACGGCGACGTGGTCGACTCCTGCGCGCTGGGCTCCGGGGCGGCGGTGAGGCCGTAGCTCCTCAGCGGCCCAGCTCCTTGCGCGAGACCCGGCGCAGCCGGCGCCGCTGTGCGGGGTCCAGGGTGAGGTACGCGGCGGCCGGCACTCCCAGGACTATCAGGAGCGCGGCCCACCAGGGCAGCCAGATGAGCAGGATGAGCCCGGCCGCCACACCCCCCGCGGCGATCTTGGCGTTCTTCGACATGAGTGTCGCCTCCTTCGCGGCCCTTGCCGCTCTCTGCCGTGAAAACGGGCCCGCGCCTCCGGCAGTTCCGGACCGCGCCCCTGAGACGTCCCTGAGGTGCGCCCCCTAAGGTCTCCGGGAGCCTGTCGTGAGCCTCCATGGCCTGGGGCTCGCGTAGTCCCATGGTGACCCGGCTCACGGCACAGGCATAGCCGGCCGACGCCGGCCGTGCTGTACCCTCGGCGACTCCGGCTTCACTAGTCAAGTTTGAGGACTTGTCATCGCTGCGCAGTCGTCTCCCCCGGCACGCTCGTCCGATCCTTCCGAACTCGCCCACTCGGCGGTCGTCTTCGTACCCGGAGACCCCGCACGCGCCGGTCGCGTCGCGTTCTGGCGGCCGGACGGCTCGGCTCCCCCCGAAGTGGCCGGGGCGGCCGCCGAGGACCTGACCGTCGTCGTTCCCCGCGGGGGCGGGGTCGAGGCGGTGCGGGTGCCCGCCGCCCTGCTGCCCGTGCGTGCCGCGCTGCCGCTCCTCACGCGTGCGCGTGCCGGCGGCGCGGGACACCGGGCCGCCTCGTTCTGGGGCGCCGCCGCCGTGCACGCCCTCCACCTGGTGGCGCGCGGACTGCTGCTGCCGGGACTCTCCGCCGCCGACCACGACGCCTGGCGCGTCGGCCCGCTGGACGCGGCGGACGCCGAAGCGGTCCGCCGGCTGGCCGCCGCGATGCCTCCCGAGGCGCACGCGGTGCCGCTGGACGGCTCCGGGCCGCCGCGCCTGCCCGATCCCGAGCGGCTGCTGCGCGCGTTCCTCGACGCGGTCGCCGACACCCTCCCCCGCTCCCCCGCCGCCCAGCTGGTCACCGGCACGGCGGCCTTCGCGGCACCCGGGCCCCAGCGGCTGCCCGGGCTGCGGACCTGGGCGGCCGGCGTCGCCGCGGGCCAGGACGCGGGCGTGCGGCTGTCGCTGCGCATCGAGGTGCGCGGACTGGCCGACGCGGCGGACGACCCGGCAGGCAACCCGGCGGACGACCCGGACGTCTCGTTCCGGGCCGTCCTGCAGATGCACGGCGTGCACGACCCCGCCCTCGTCGCGGACGCCGGCGAGGTGTGGGCCGGGGCCGCCGGCGCGGCCTTCGGGCCCGGCGCGCGGATGGACGCGCTGCTCGCGCTGCGCCGAGCGGCGCGGGCCTGGGCGCCACTCGCCCCCTTGCTGTCGGCGGCGGTGCCGGACGCGGTGGACCTGGTGGCGGAGGAGGTCTCCGACCTCCTCGGCGAGGGCGCCCGGGCGCTCGCCGGCGCGGGCGTCGACGTGCACTGGCCCAGGGAACTGGTCCGCGGGCTCACCACCCGCGCGCAGGTCGGCCCCGCCGGCGACGAGTCCGGGCCTGGGCGGGCAGGCTCGGCGGACGGGACGTCCTTCCTGTCTGCGGACGCGCTGCTCGCCTTCGACTGGTGGTTCGCCCTGGGCGACCGGCGGCTCACGCGCGAGGAGCTGGACCGGCTGGCCGAGGCGAACCGCCCCCTGGTGCGGCTGCGCGACCAGTGGGTCCTGGTGGATCCGCGGGAGCTGGCCCGGGCACGGGCCCGCCAGGACCACAAGATCACGCCGGTCGAGGCGCTCGGCGCGGCCCTGACCGGCTCCATGGAGGTCGACGGCAGCCGGATCGAGGTGCGGCCCACCGGATGGCTGGCGGACCTGCGGGACCGGCTCGCGGACCCCGGGGCCCAGGAGCCCGTCGCGCAGCCCGGCGCTCTCGCCGCCACCCTGCGGGACTACCAGCGGCGGGGCCTGACCTGGCTGGCCCGGACCACCTCCCTGGGTCTTGGCTGCTGCCTCGCCGACGACATGGGGCTCGGCAAGACCATCACCCTGATCGCCCTGCATCTGCACCGCCAGGCCGACCCGGAGTCGGCGGGTCCCACCCTCGTGGTCTGCCCGACCTCCCTGATGGGCAACTGGCAGCGGGAGATCGAACGGTTCGCGCCGGGCACACCGGTGCGCCGCTTCCACGGCACCCGGCGGGCGCTGGACGGCCTGGCGGACGGCGAGTTCGTGCTCACCACGTACGGCACCATGCGGCTGGACGCCGCCCGGCTCGCCGGGGTCCCCTGGGGGCTGGTCGTGGCCGACGAGGCCCAGCACGTGAAGAACCCGTACGCGTCGACCGCCCGTCAGCTGCGTTCCATCGGCGGACGCGCCCGCGTGGCGCTCACCGGCACACCGGTGGAGAACAACCTGTCGGAGCTCTGGGCGATCCTCGACTGGACGACTCCGGGGCTGCTGGGCCGGCTCGGCACCTTCCGCCGGCGGTACGCGAACGCCGTGGAGAGCGGGCAGGACCCGGCCGCGGCGGAACGGCTGGCCCGTCTGGTGGGGCCGTTCCTGCTGCGCCGCCGCAAGTCGGACCCGGGGATCGCGCCCGAACTGCCGCCCAAGACGGAGACCGATCACGCCGTGTCGCTCACGCCCGAGCAGACGGGGCTGTACGAGGCGGTGGTGCGCGAGGCGCTGGCCGAGATCGCCGGCACCGACGGGGTCACGCGCCGCGGACTGATCGTGAAGCTGCTGACCGGCCTGAAGCAGATCTGCAACCACCCGGCGCAGTTCCTCAAGGAGGAACGGCCGGTGGTCGCCGGACGGTCCGGGAAGCTGGAGCTGCTGGACGAACTGCTCGACACGGTCCTCACCGAGGGCGCCGGGGTCCTGGTGTTCACGCAGTACGTGCGGATGGCGCGGCTGCTGGAACAGCATCTGGCCGCCCGGGGCGTACCGGCGCAGTTCCTGCACGGCGGCACGCCGGTCGCCGGGCGGGAGGCGATGGTGCGCCGGTTCCAGGACGGTGAGGTGCCGGTCTTCCTGCTGTCGCTGAAGGCGGCGGGCACGGGCCTGAACCTCACCCGCGCGGAGCACGTCGTGCACTACGACCGCTGGTGGAACCCGGCCGTCGAGGCGCAGGCGACGGACCGCGCGTACCGGATCGGCCAGACCCGGCCGGTGCAGGTGCACCGCATCATCGCCGAGGGGACCGTCGAGGACCGTATCGCCGCCCTCCTGGAGCGCAAGCGTGAACTGGCCGACGCGGTGCTCGGCTCCGGTGAAACGGCATTCACCGAACTGACGGACGCCGAGCTGGCGGACCTGACCGAGCTACGAGGGGGACCGCGATGAAGCGGTACGACGATGACGGCGGCGACCTGGAACGCACCTTCGCCGCGCTGCCGCCGGCGCGGGGACGCGGATTCGCGCGAACCTGGTGGGGCACGGCCTGGCTGACGGCGCTGGAGGACACGGCGCTGGACAACGGGCAGCTCAAGGCGGGCCGCAGGCTGGCGCGCGCGGGAGCGGTCGGCGCGGTGTCCGTACGGCCGGGGCGTGTCACCGCGGTCGTACGGGACCGGGACGGCACGGCCCACCGCGCGGACGTCCTGCTGCAGGAGCTGTCCGGGGAGCAGTGGGAACGGTTCCTGGCCATGGCCGTCGAGCGGGCCGGGCACGTCGCGGCGCTGCTCGACGGGGAGATGCCGACGCAGCTGGTGGAGGACGCGGAGCCGGCCGGCATCGAACTGCTGCCGGGCATCGGCGACCTGGAGCCGGAGTGCGGCTGCGGCGCCTGGGACCACTGCGCCCACACGGCGGCGCTGTGCTACCAGGTGGCCCGGCTGCTGGACGAGGACCCGTTCGTCCTGCTGCTGATGCGGGGGCGTGGTGAGCGGGCCCTGCTGGAGGCGCTCCGGACGCGGAGCGGGGCGTCCGGCGGGCGGCCGGCCGCGGGTGCGGAGGGCGTGGACGCGGCCGAGGCGTACGCGGCCCGCGACATCCTGCCGTCGCTTCCGGACGCTCCCGCGCTGCCCGCGGAGCCGGGGGTTCCGCCGGTGTGGGACACGGAGGCGGAACCCGGCGCCGGAATCGACCCGGCCGCGCTGGAGTTCCTGGCCGCCCGGACCGCCGTGCGGGCCCACCGCCTGCTGGCGGAGGCGCTCGGGGACGGTCACGGGCGGCAGCCCGTGGAACCGGAACCGGCCGTCGCGCGGGACGCGGTGCGGCTGGCCGACGGGGAGCCGGGCCGCGCGGTGGCGGACCGGCTCGCCGAGGGCTCGGGGCGGGGGCGGGAAGGACTGGCGGTAGCCGTACGGGCCTGGCGGCACGGTGGTGCGGCGGCGCTCGCGGTGCTCGACGAGGAGTGGACGCCGGACGGCGAGCGCCTGGCACGCGCGCGTGCCGCCCTGGAGTCGGCCTGGGACGGGGACGAACGGCCGGAACTGCGGTCCTGGGCCAACCGGTGGACGGTCGTCGGCGCGCCCGCCCAGCTGCGCCTGGGCCGCGACGGCCGCTGGTGGCCCTACCGCGAGGAACGCGGCCGGTGGGTCCCGGCGGGCGGCCCCTCCCGGGACCCGGCGACCGCCCTGGCCTCGGCGACGGGTTCCACCGGGGAGTGACCGGGGGCGTGCCCCCGGTCATCAGGGAAGTTCCAGGTCGCCCAGGGAAGGCAGGACCGACTCCAGGCCGCTGGGCAGGCCGCTCGGGAACCCGGACGGCAGGTCTGTGGGGAACCCGGACGGCAGCCGGCTGGGGAGACCGTCGGGCAGCTCCGAGGGGATGCCCGGCGGCGGAGCGGAGGAGCCGGGGGGCGCGGTGGGGCCGCCGGGCTGCCCGTCCGGCGGGCCGTCGTCGCCCGTGACCGTCAGCACGACGACCAGGGACACGGCGGCGACGGCCAGGAACGCGGCGAGCAGGACGAGCGCGCTCCTGCCCCTGCCGGGAGGCCGGGGCGGCGGCGTGTTGCCATACGGGGGCGGTCCGAAGCTGCCGCCGTCCGGCGGCCGGGGCGGTACGGGTGGCGTGGCCATGCGCACCATGCTCGCCGCGCGCACCGGCCGTCCGCGAGGACGCGGCAGTGAAGTTGATACGGACTCAGGGCACTCGCGCCATGAGTCCGGCGTACCTCGTGCGGAGCGCGCACCGCCGCGCGACCGGGCCGGCCGCGGGATCGCCCCACGGCCGGCCCGGTCGCGTGCCGCCCGGTTTCAGCCCCGGGCGCCCAGCAGGTGATCCATCGCCAGCTGGTCCAGGCGCTCGAAGGCCATCCCACGGGCCGCCGCCGCGTCGACGTCGAACTCCTCGAAGGCGGACCGGTCGTCGAGCAGGGCCTGCAGACCGTCGGCCGCCGTGGGCCGGGCCAGCTCGTCCAGACGGGACGCGCGCAGCGCCTCCTGCACCTCGGGGTCGGCGCGGAAGGCCGCCGCACGCTCCTTGAGGATCAGGTAGTTGCGCATGCAGCCGGCCGCCGAGGCCCACACCCCGTCGAAGTCCTCGGTCCGCGGCGGCTTGAAGTCGAAGTGCCGCGGGCCGCTGTAGCCGGCCGACTCCAGCAGGTCCACCAGCCAGAACGCGGCCCGCAGGTCGCCCGCGCCGAAGCGGAGGTCCTGGTCGTACTTGATGCCGTTCTGGCCGTTGAGGTCGATGTGGAACAGCTTGCCCGCCCACAGCGCCTGCGCGATGCCGTGCGGGAAGTTCAGCCCGGCCATCTGCTCGTGGCCGACCTCGGGGTTCACGCCGTACAGCTCCGGTCGCTCCAGGCGCTCGATGAACGCCAGGGCGTGGCCGACGGTGGGGAGCAGGATGTCGCCGCGCGGCTCGTTCGGCTTGGGCTCGATGGCGAAGCGGATGTCGTAGCCCTGGGAGGTGACGTACTCGCCGAGCAGGTCGAAGGCCTCCTTCATGCGGTCGAGGGCGTCCCGCACGTCCTTGGCGCCACCCGACTCGGCACCCTCGCGGCCGCCCCAGGCCACATAGGTCTCGGCGCCGAGCTCGACCGCGAGGTCGATGTTGCGGATGGTCTTGCGCAGGGCGTAGCGGCGCACGTCGCGGTCGTTGGCGGTGAAGCCGCCGTCCTTGAACACCGGGTGGGTGAACAGGTTGGTGGTGGCCATCGGCACCTTCATGCCGGTGTCGTCCAGCGCCTGCCGGAACCGCTTGACGTGCTCCTCGCGCTCGCTGTCGCTGGAGCCGAAGGGGATGAGGTCGTCGTCGTGGAACGTGACGCCGTGGGCGCCCAGCTCGGCGAGCCGCCGCACCGACTCGACCGGGTCGAGGGCGCGCCGCGTGGCGTCACCGAAGGGGTCCCGTCCCTGCCAGCCGACGGTCCACAGTCCGAAGGTGAACCTGTCCTCGGGGGTGGGCTGGTAGTTCATGCCGCGGCTCCTTGCTCGCTGAGGCTATTTCGTCATGGCCGTTTACAAATTAGTATGCAGGAGCACTTCTGGGAAGAGACACACCCCGCTGAGCCGCGGAAAAGGGAGAAACCGATGTCAGCAGCCGAGGGTCCGCTCGTCGTCGGCGTGGACACATCCACCCAGTCCACCAAGGCACTGGTCGTCGACGTGGCCACCGGCCGGGTCGTCGCGAGCGGCCAGGCACCGCACACGGTGACCTCGGGGGCGGGCCGGGAGAGTGATCCCCGTCAGTGGTGGGACGCCCTGTGCGAGGCGCTGCGCCAGTGCGGCGAGGCCGCGCACGAGGCCGCCGCGGTGTCGATCGGCGGGCAGCAGCACGGCCTGGTCACCCTGGACGGACACGGGGAACCGGTCCGCCCGGCGCTGCTGTGGAACGACGTCCGCTCCGCGCCGCAGGGCCACAGGCTGATCGAGGAGCTGGGCGGCGCGAAGTTCTGGGCCGAGCGCACCGGAAGCGTGCCGGCCGCCTCCTTCACGGTCACCAAGTGGGCCTGGCTGGCGGAGCACGAGCCGGAGGCGGTGCGCGCCACCCGGGCGGTGCGCCTCCCCCACGACTACCTCACCGAGCGGCTCACCGGGCAGGGCACGACCGACCGCGGCGACGCCTCCGGCACCGGCTGGTGGGCCTCGGGCACGGAGGCGTACGACGAGGAGATCCTCGCGCACGTGGGCCTCGACCCGGCGCTGCTGCCCCGCGTGGTGCGTCCCGGCGAGGTGGCCGGGACCGTCCGCGACAGCCATGAACTGCCGTTCTCCAAGGGGACCCTGGTGGCGTGCGGCACCGGCGACAACGCCGCCGCCGCGCTGGGCCTCGGGGTGCGTCCGGGCACGCCGGTGATGAGCCTCGGCACCTCGGGCACGGTGTACGCGGTGACGCAGCGCAGGCCCGCCGACCCGACCGGCACGGTGGCGGGCTTCGCCGACGCGCGCGGCGACTGGCTGCCGCTGGCCTGCACGCTCAACTGCACGCTGGCCGTGGACCGGGTCGCCGCCCTGCTGGGCCTGGACCGGGAGGCCGTGGAACCCGGCCATGGCGTGACCCTGCTGCCCTTCCTGGACGGCGAACGCACCCCGAACCTCCCCCGCTCCTCCGGCCTGCTGCACGGGCTGCGCCACGACACCACCGGCGGCCAGCTGCTGCAGGCCGCCTACGACGGCGCCGTGTACTCCCTGCTGGCCGCGCTGGACCTCGTCCTCGACGAGGACGCCGACCCGTCGGCGCCCCTGCTGCTGATCGGCGGCGGCGCCCGGGGCACGGCCTGGCAGCAGACCGTGCGGCGGCTGTCGGGGCGGGCCGTGCAGGTGCCCCGGGCCGCCGAACTGGTCGCGCTCGGCGCGGCGGCGCAGGCTGCCGGGCTGCTCACCGGGGAGGACCCCGCCGCGGTCGCCCGCCGCTGGGAGACGGCGGCCGGCCCGGTGCTGGAGGCCGTGGAGCGGGACGAGGAGACGCTGGACAGGCTGGCCGGGGTACTCTCCGACGCGGCCCCGCTGCTGGAGCGCGGCACGGGCGCCGGCTGACGACGCGGGACGGCCCGGGCAGGGGACGCCGGCGGCGTCCGCCGCCCGGGCACGGCAGGCACGGACCGCCGGCACCGAGCCGGCGGACGGCACCAGGACGACCGCGGAGACCGAGGAACGACGGAGGAATGAGCGCACCGCTGCACAAGGCACGCCCGGCCGGGCCGGGACGCGCGCTGCCCGACACCCAGCAGGGCATGCGCCGCCGCAACCTCTCCCGGGTGATGCACGCCGTCAGCGCCGAGGGGCCGCTGTCCCGGGCGGCGATCGCCTCGCGCATCGGTCTGACCCGCGCCGCGGTGTCCACCCTGGTCGACGAGCTCATCCGCTCCGGCCTCCTGGAGGAACTGGGCCCCGAGCGGCCCGGGCGGGTGGGCCGGCCCGGCTCGGCGCTCGCCGTCAGCGGGAGCGGCCCGGCGGGGATCGGCGCCGAGGTCGGCGTCGACCATCTCGCGGTCTGCGCGGTCGATCTGCGCGGACGGGTCCGGTCGCGGGCGGTGCGGCACGTCGCCAACCGGGGCCGCTCCGCCGGGCCGGTACTCGCACAGCTCACCGCGATGACCGAACGGGTCGTCGCCGAGGCGGAGGCCGAGGGCCTGTGGCCGGCGGGGCTCGCCGTCGCCGTGCCCGGCCTGGTCGCGCGCGACGCCCGGACCGTCGTACGCGCCCCGAACCTCGGCTGGCACGACACCGACCTGGGCGAGCTGCTGCCCGGTCTGCCGCTCACCGTGGCCAACGAGGCCAACTTCGGCGCCCTCGCCGAACTGTGGCTCGGCGAGGACACCCCGCGCGACTTCCTCCATGTGTCCGCCGAGATCGGCATCGGCGCCGCGGTCGTCGTGGACGGCCGGCTGCTGCACGGCAACCGTGGCTTCGCGGGCGAGCTGGGCCATGTACCGGTGTGGCCCGACGGCCCCGAGTGCGCCTGCGGCGGCCGGGGCTGTCTGGAGCAGTACGCCGGCGAGGAAGCGGTGCTGCGCGCGGCCGGACTGGAGCCGGGCGAGGACCGCGTCGGCCTCCTCGCGGGCCGCGCCGAGCAGGGCGACGCACGCGTACGACGCGCCCTGGAGGACGCGGGTACGGCCCTCGGGATCGCGCTGACCGGGGCGGTCAACCTGCTGGACCCCGAGAGCGTGGTGCTGGGCGGAGCCCTGTCCGGGCTCGCGCCCTGGCTGCTTCCGGCGCTCCGCTCCGAACTGGCCCGCCGCACCGCGGGACCGCCCTGCCCCGTGTCCGTGTCGCCGCTGGGCCCCGAAGGCCCGCTGCTGGGCGCGGCGCACTCGGTGGTGCGCGGGGTCCTGGACGATCCCGCGGCGGTGGCCGAGCGGGCCTGACCCGGCGGGCCGCGGGGGAGCCGGGCGGGTGGCGCCCGGCCGGGGTTCCCGGCGGCTTCACCACCTCACCACTCGATTACGAATCGCCCAACTTCTGGTGGCCGGCCGTTGAGCAGGCGACGATGGGGGCATGACACCGGCGCAGCGAGCCATGGAGCGACTGCTCACGTGGCCCGATCTCACGGCCTGTCCGGCGGGCTGCGGCACGGGGCAGGCGCTCCGTACCGCCCGTGACGAGATCGTCCACTTCCACTCCGCCCGGGACGTGGACCTCCACCTCACCCAACGCGCCATCCAGCGCTTCCACTACGACCTGGGCGGGTCGAGCGCCATACAGCTCGTCCCGGGCTCGTGCTGGGTGACGGTCCATCTGGACTGCGCCACGGACGCGGACCTGCTGCTGAGCCTCGTGAGCGTGGCGCTCAAGGCCCATCAGAACCGGCCCCCGTCCGCGGTGCCCGCCGCGGCGGGGTGCAACTTCCACCGCGTCACGGTGCTGCCGCGGGACGCGGTGGCCGACCGCTGAACCGCGCCGCGCGCGGTGGCCTCACGGCCGCAGACTGCCGACGATGTCGGCGGTCGCCGTGAGGCCGCTGTGGATCGTGGGCGCGATGCTGGTGCTGGCCAGGTAGAAGCCGAGCAGCAGACAGACCAGCGCGTGGGAGATCTTCAGCCCGCCGTTGCGCAGGAAGATCACCGCAAGGACCGAGAGCAGCAGCACCACAGAGATGGAAATGGCCATCGTCAACCTCCTCCGCCACATCCGTTTCGCGGCGTTCGGCCGCAAGTGTGGCGTAGCGGAGGGTTCGTCCGGGCGGCTGACCTGTCCTCCGAACGTGTGGTGTCACGCCCTCCGGTGGGCGTCGAGGAAGGACGCGAGTCCCGCCAGGTCGTCGGTGTTGAGGTGGTCGACGCCGGCCGCCACCAGTTCGCCCCAGAGCGCGTCGCGGTCGGGCCCCGGCAGGTCCGGGGTGGCCCAGAACCGCACCCGCTGCCCGCGCGCGTGGGCGGTGTCCACGATGCCGCGCAGTTTCCGGCGTTCGGCGTCGGGGAAGGCCCCGACGCCCCGCCAGGTGAAGTGGAGGGTCCAGTTGTCGCTGAGGAGCGGGACGAAGGAGGCCGGGGCCGTGCTGCCGAGGTCGGTGAGCCGGCCGTCGTAGAAGGCGCGGCGCACCCGCTGGGCCTCCATGGGCGCACGGGCCGCGCGGTCGCCCGAGACCACGGCGGTGACCGGTCCCGGCAGCACCCTGCCGTGCGCGTAGGTGGTGAACAGGCTTCGGTAGCGGCCCAGTTGGCGGTCGAGTTCCAGGTAGGTGGACGCGCCCTCCGTCTTGATGTCGATCAGCAGCTGGAGCGGCCGGCGGTGTCCGCGGTACACGGAGCCGTGGTGGGCGCGGACCCGCGCGGCGAGCGGGCCGAGGTAGAGGGACTCGAGGGTGCGGGAGGGGTCGAGGTCCTCGGGGTCGTGGGCCACCAGGAGTTGGCCGCCGGCCAGGTAGATGTCGGCCTCGACGCTGCCGAAGCGGTGGTCGAGGGCGTCGAGGAGGGGACGGGGGTGCTCGTAGTCGTTGTGGGCGTGGGCGCGCCACAACGGGTTCGGGCGGTGCCTGCGTTCGCCGGCCAGCGCCTGGGTCGCGGGGAGGGCGACGGAACCGGCGAGGGCGGCGCCGAGGGTGGTGAGGGCTCTGCGGCGGGTGGTGAGGGCCATGCGCTGCCTCCCTGGAGATGCCGTACGGGACGTCAGTGAGTATGAGGTCCGCGGGGGCCAAGGAGCAGGGGCGTGCGGGGAGTTGGCTGATCCGCCGTCGGGCGTTCACCTCACCGGAGCAGGGCGCGCGAGGAAGCCCGCCCCGGTGGGGCGGGCTTCCTCCGTGGTCCGGCCGCTCAGGGTGCGCGCAGGTCGACCAGCTCGGCCAGCGCCTCGCGGTGGGCGCCCGCCGTGCCGAGGGCGATGGAGTTCGCCTTGGCGCGCTTGAGGTGGAGGTGGACCGGGTGTTCCCAGGTCATGCCGATGCCGCCGTGCAGTTGCAGTGCCTCCTCGGCGGCCCTGACCGCGACGGGCGCGGCACAGGCCTGGGCGACGGCCACCGCCACGTCGGTGTCCTCCCCGGTGGCGAGCGCGTCGGCGGCGTTGCGGGCGGCGGCGCGGAGGCCGACGGCGTCCAGCCACAGCTGGGCGAGCCGGTGCTTGAGGGCCTGGAAGCCGCCGACGGGGCGGTTGAACTGCTTGCGGTCCTTCAGGTAGCGGACGGTCTCCGTCAACGACCATTCGGCGGAGCCGAGTTGCTCCGAGGCGAGCAGTCCGGCCCCGGCCCGCAGGGCCCTGCGCACGGCGGGTCCGGCGTCGCCCAGCCTGCGCCCCGGCGCGCCGTCCAGGGCCACCCGGGCCACCGGACGGGTCAGGTCCAAGGACACCTGGGGGGTGACGGTGACCACGCCCGCCTCCACGGCGTACAGCCCGCCGTCGTCGGCCGGCACCAGCAGGAGACCGGCGACGGCGGCGTCCGCGATGCCGGACAGCTCCCCGTGCAGCACGCCGCCCTCCGCCCGCACGGTGGCGTACGCGGCGCCGGGGGCGGTGTGCAGGCCGACGGCGAGGGCGCCGATCTCACGCCCGGACGCCAGCCCGGCGAGCAGGTCGCCGCCGTCCCGGCAGGCCAGCAGCGCCTCGGTGGCGATCACCGCACTCGTCAGATAGGGCACGGGAGCGACCGCGCGGCCCAACTCCTCGAGTACGACGGCGGCTTCGCGATGGGTTGCGCCCTGGCCGCCCCTGTCCTCGGGCACCAGCAGACCGGCCAGGCCCATGCCGTCGGCGAGCGCCTTCCACAGGGACAGGTCGTGCGGGGCGTCGGACTCGGAGCGGGCGATCACGCCCGCGGCGTCGCAGTGGTCGGTGAGCAGGTCCCGGACGGCGGCGCGCAGCGCCTCTTCCTCCTCCGAGTACAGCAGGTCCGGCTGGGTGCTCATCGGGCCAGGTCCTTCCATGCGACGTCCTTGTCGGTGCGCGGCTCGGCGGGCAGGCCCAGGACGCGCTCGGCGACGATGTTCAGCAGGACCTCGCTGGTCCCGCCCTCGATGCTGTTGCCCTTGGAGCGGAGGTAGCGGTAGCCGGCGTCGCGGCCGGTGAAGTCGACCAGTTCGGGGCGGCGCATGGTCCAGTCGTCGTACAGCAGGCCCTCCTCGCCGCGGAGTTCCACCTCCAGGCCGCTGATCTCCTGGTTGAGCCGGGCGAAGGCCAGCTTCATGCCGGCGCCCTCGGGGCCGGGCTGTCCCGCGACGAGCTGCTGGCGCAGGCGTTCGCCGGTGAGCCGGGCCACCTCGGCCTCGACCCAGAGCTTGAGCAGCCGCTGGTGCAGGTCGTGGGTGCGCAGTGCGGGGCGCTCGCGCCAGGTCTTCGCGACCGGGCCGATCATGCCGCCCTCGCGGGGCAGCCGCATGCCGCCGATGGCGACGCGCTCGTTGTTCAGGGTGGTCTGCGCGACCCGCCAGCCGTCGCCGACCTCGCCGAGGCGGCGGGAGTCGGGGATGCGGACTCCGGTGAGGAACACCTCGTTGAACTCGGCCTCGCCGGTGATCTGGCGCAGCGGCCGCACCTCGACCCCGGGATCGGTCATGTCGCAGACGAAGTAGGTGATGCCCCGGTGCTTGGGGACCTCCGGGTCGGTGCGGGCGATGAGGATGGCCCAGCGGGCGAGGTGGGCGCTGGACGTCCACACCTTCTGCCCGTCGACCACCCAGTCGTCGCCTTCGCGGACGGCGCGGGTGCCGAGCGCGGCCAGGTCCGATCCGGCGCCCGGCTCGCTGAAGAGCTGGCACCAGACCTCCTCGCCGGTCCACAGGGGCCGCAGGAAGCGCCGCTTCTGCTCCTCCGTGCCGTACTGGAGGATCGTCGGCGCGGCCATGCCCAGGCCGATCCCGATGCGGCGCGGGTCGTTGTCGGGTGCCCCCGCGGCGGCCAGTTCGGCGTCCACGACGGCCTGCAGGGAGCGCGGGGCGCCGAGCCCGCCGAGTCCCTCGGGGAAGTGCACCCAGGCGAGTCCGGCGTCGAAGCGGGCGCGCAGGAAGTCCAGGCGCTCCGTGCCGGCGGGCGGCCGGGCGGCCAGCAACTCCTGGGTGCGGCGGCGCATTTCGGTGGCGTCGGTCATGCGGCGGCTCCGTTCTCCGGCGAGGGCAGCACGGCGACGCGTCCGGTGGTGACGCCGTCCGCGACCCGCTGCACGGCGTCGGCGGCCCCGGCGAGCGGCACACGCTCGCTCACCAGCGGCTTGATCGCGCCGCGCGCGGCGAGTTCGGTGAGCCGCTCGTGGCAGTGCTGGACCAGCTTCGGGTTCCTGGTGTTGTAGAGGCCCCAGTGCAGGCCGAGGATCGCGTAGTTCTTCACGAGCGCGTGGTTCAGGGCGGGGCTCGGGATGGACCCGCTCGCGAAGCCGACGACGACGATCCGTCCCTCGAAGGCGACGGCCTTGGCGGACTGTGCGTAGGCCTGGCCGCCGACCGGGTCGTAGATCACGTCGGCGCCCCGGCCGCCGGTGGCCTCCTTGACGGCGGCCACGACGTCCTGTTCGCGCCGGTCGATCACCACGTCGCAGCCCAGTTCGCGGGCGACGGACGCCTTCGCGGCGCCGCCGACTACGCCGATGACGGTGGCGCCGGCCGCCTTGCCGAGCTGCACGGCCGCGCTGCCGACGCCTCCGGCGGCGGCGTGCACCAGCAGGGTCTCCCCGGCCTCCAGACCGGCCCGGCGGTGCAGGCCGAACCAGCCTGTCTGGTAGCCGATGTGCAGGGCCGCGGCCGCGGCGTCGTCCAGCGCCTCCGGCGCGGGAAGCAGGGCGGCGGCGTCCGCGACGGCGTACTCGGCGAAACCGCCGTACGGCAGCGCGGGGTTGGCGATCACGCGGCGCCCGTCCTCGGTCTCGCCGCAGATCTCCACGCCCGGGGTGAACGGGAGCGGCGGCCTGACCTGGTACTGGCCGCGGCACATCAGCGCGTCCGGGAAGTTGATGTTCGCGGCGCGCACCTTCAGCAGGACCTGCCCGTCGGCGGGTACCGGCCGCGCCACCTCCGTCAGGCGCATCACCTCGCCCGGTTCGCCGAGCTCGTGCACTTGCCATGCCTGCATGCGGGGCCTCCACGGGGCTGTGAACGTCGTGTTCGCCTGACCGGGTCCACCGCATACTAAGCGGTCGCTTGCCCGTGAGGGAACCGTCTCGTCCGTCACGCCCGCCTGGGCCGCGCCCGCACGTGCATCCGCTCCCCCTGCGGACCGAACAGGCTGAGGAACTCCACCGGCCCCTCCCCCGTCGACCCGAACCAGTGCGGCACGCGCGTGTCGAACTCGGCCGCCTCCCCCGCCGCCAGCACCACATCGTGCTCGCCGAGCACCAGCCGCAGCTTCCCGGACAGCACGTACACCCACTCGTAGCCCTCATGGGTGCGCGGCTCGGGCTCCAGCCTCCGCTTCGGTTCCAGCACCTTGTACGCCTGGAGGCCGCCGGGCTGGCGGGTGAGCGGCCAGTGGGTGCGGCCGTGGCGGCGGATCGGCTCGGAGGCCCGGATGCGCGGATCGCCGACCGGCGGCGCGCCGACCAGCTCGTCCAGCGGCACCTGGTGGGCCTGCGCGATCGGCAGCAGCAGTTCCAGACTGGGTTTGCGCAGGCCGGACTCCAGCCGGGAGAGGGTACTCACGGAGATGCCGGTCGCCTCGGACAGCGCCGCGAGGGTCACCTCCCGCTCCTTCCTGATCCTCCGCAGCCGGGGGCCCACTTCCGCGAGAACGTCGTCGGTAGTCATACCGGTATTGCAGGATCGGCAAAGTTGTTTGTCAATACGGCAGCCTCCGGGCGACTGTCGTGATGGAGGTGGTCAAGATGAACGAGACTTTCGGAGAAGAGACGTACGACGTGGTCGTCGTCGGCGGCGGGGCGGCCGGCCTGTCCGCCGCGCTGGTGCTCGGCCGGGCCCGGCAGCGCACCCTCGTCGTCGACGCGGGCGAGCCGCGCAACGCGCCCTCGTCCCACATGCAGGGGTACCTGACCCGGGACGGGATGGCGCCGGCCGAGTTCCTGGCGCTCGGCCGGGAGGAGATCGCGCGCTACGGCGTGCGGCTCGTCCGGGACCGGGTCACGGACGTCACCAGGGACGGGGACTTCACCGTCGCGCTCGACGCGGGACGGACCGTGCGCGCCCGCCGGCTGGTCGTCGCGACGGGGCTGAGGGACGAACTGCCGGCGGTCCCCGGGGTCGCCGAGCGGTTCGGGCGGGACGTGCTGCACTGCCCGTTCTGCCACGGCTGGGAGGTGCGCGACCAGCCGTTCGGCGTGCTCGCGTCGAGCGCGATGAGCGTGCACCAGGCGCTGATGGTCTCCCAGTGGTCCAAGGACGTCACCCTGTTCCTGCACCGGGTCGCCGAGGAGGAGCTGTCCGAGGAGGACCTGCGCCGGCTGGCGGCCGCGGGGGTCGGCGTGGTGCCCGGTGAGGTCGCGGCCCTGGAGATCGAGGACGACCGGCTCACCGGGGTACGTCTCGCCGACGGCACCGCCCACACCCGCTCGGTGCTGTTCGTCGCCCCGCGCCCGGTGCCCCGGACGGGCCTGCTGGAGCGGCTGGGCGCCGAGCTGACCGAGACCCCGTTCGGCGCGTACCCGGTCGTCGACCCGACCGGGCTGACCACGGTGCCCGGGGTCTGGGCGGCGGGCAACGCGATCGGCTTCGCCGAGCAGGTGGTGCACGCGGCGAGCGGCGGCTACCGGGCGGCGGCCGCGATCGTCGGGGACCTGCTGATGAGCGACCTGGACGCCGCGGTGACCGGATAGCCGCCGGGCGCCCGGGTGTGGAGCGCCCGCCTCCGTAGCACCATGGCTGCATGCTGTTGTCCCGGCTGGCCCGTGTGTCCCAGGAGGTGGCCGCCGCCTCGGCGCGGTCCCGGAAGATCGCCCTGCTCGCCGAGCTGTTCCGGGAGGCGGAGGCGGACGACGTGCCGGTCGTCATCCCCTACCTGGCGGGCCGGCTGCCGCAGGGCCGGATCGGCGTGGGCTGGAAGGTGCTGAGCCGCCCGGTCGCCCCCGCCGCCGAGCCTTCCCTGACGGTGCGGGAGGTGGACGCGCTGCTCACCGAGCTGGCCGGGGTGTCGGGTGCGGGGTCGCAGGCCGAGCGTGCCCGGCTGGTCGGCGGGCTGCTGGGCGCGTCCACCGAGAGCGAGCAGCGCTTCCTGGTCGGACTGCTCACCGGGGAGGTACGGCAGGGCGCCCTGGAGGCGGTCGCGGTGGAGGGGCTGGCGCGGGCGACGGGGGCGCCGGCGGCGGACGTACGGCGGGCCGTGATGCTCGCGGGGTCGCTGCAGACGGTGGCCGGGGCACTGCTGGCGGACGGGCCGGGGGCGCTGGAGCGGTTCCGGCTCACCGTCGGCCGCCCGGTGCTGCCGATGCTGGCGCACAGCGCCTCCTCGGTGGCGGAGGCGGTGGAGAAGCTGGGGGCGTGCGCGGTCGAGGAGAAGCTCGACGGCATCCGCGTCCAGGTGCACCGCGACGGGGACACCGTGCGGGTGCACACCCGCACCCTCGACGACATCACCGACCGGCTGCCGGAAGTGACGGCGGCGGCCCGGGAGTTGCGCGGCGAGCGGTTCATCCTGGACGGGGAGGTCATCTCCTTCGACGAGGCGGGCCGCCCCCGCTCGTTCCAGGAGACCGCCGGGCGGGTCGGCTCGCGGGCCGACGTGGCGAGGGCCGCCCTGGAGGTCCCCGTCTCCCCCGTGTTCTTCGACGCGCTCGCCGTCGACGGCCGCGATCTGCTGGACCTGCCGTTCACCGAGCGGCACGCGGAACTGGCCCGGCTGGTGCCGGAGCCCCTGCGGGTGCGGCGCACCCTCGTGTCGGGCCCCGGGGACCTGGGTGCGGCGGAGGAGTTCCTCGCCGCGACGCTGGAACGCGGCCACGAGGGCGTCGTGGTCAAGGGCGTGGACGCCGCCTACAGCGCGGGCCGGCGCGGCGCCTCCTGGCTGAAGGTCAAGCCCGTCCACACGCTGGACCTGGTGGTGCTGGCCGCCGAGTGGGGCCACGGCCGCCGCACCGGGAAGCTGTCCAATCTGCATCTGGGCGCCCGCACCGCGGACGGCGGCTTCGCCATGCTCGGCAAGACCTTCAAGGGCATGACCGACGCCCTGCTGACCTGGCAGACCGAGCGGCTGCGGGAGCTGGCGGTCGAGGAGGGTTCCCACGTCGTGACGGTGCGCCCCGAACTCGTCGTCGAGATCGCGTACGACGGCCTCCAGCGCTCCACCCGCTACCCGGCCGGCGTCACCCTCCGCTTCGCCCGGGTGATCCGCTACCGCGAGGACAAGCGCCCCGAGGAGGCGGACTCGGTCGAGGCCCTGCTCGCCGCGCACCCCGGGGTACGGCCGTGACGGCGGCCCGGAGCGCCGGACTGCTGTTGTTCCGGCACACCGGTCAGGGCCTCGAGGTGCTGCTCGGTCATATGGGCGGTCCGTTCTTCAGCCGCCGGGACAGCGGGGCGTGGACCGTGCCGAAGGGCGAGTACGGCGCCGCCGAACCGGCCTGGGACGCGGCGCGCCGCGAGTTCCGGGAGGAGCTGGGCCTGCCGCCGCCGGACGGGGAGGCCGTACCGCTCGGGGAGGTCCGCCAGGCGGGTGGCAAGACCGTCACGGTCTGGGCGGTGGAGGCCGACCTCGACCCGGCGTCGGTCGTGCCGGGCACGTTCGAGATGGAGTGGCCGCCGAAGTCGGGGCGGACGCGCGAGTTCCCGGAGCTGGACCGGGTGGCGTGGTTCCCCCTGGAGCGGGCCCGCGAGGTGATCGTCCGCGCGCAGACCGCGTTTCTCGACCGCCTGGCGGAGCACTCGCTCTGAGGAGCCCTCCCGCGTTGCGCCGCCCACCGCCGCGCGGGAAGGTCGGAAGGCACGGCGCGTCCCCAGGGAGGTCAGCGATGCACATCGCCACGGTGAATCCGGCGAACGGCGAGACGGTCAAGACGTACCACCCGATGGACGAGGAGGAGATCGGGCACCGGCTCCAGCTCGCGGAGGCCACGTTCCGGACGTACCGGACGACGTCCTTCGAGGAGCGGGCCCGCCTGATGCACCGGGCCGCCGAGATCCTCGACGAGGACCAGGAGGCCATCGGCCGGGTGATCACCACCGAGATGGGCAAGCCGGTGAAGCAGGCCCGCGCGGAGGCCGCGAAGTGCGCCAAGGCGATGCACTGGTACGCCGATCACGCGGCGGAACTCCTCGCGGACGAGGAACCGGACGCCGCCGACGTGAAGGACTCCGGCGCCTCCCGGGTCCTGGTGCGCTACCGGCCGCTCGGCCCGGTGCTCGCGGTGATGCCGTGGAACTTCCCGCTGTGGCAGGTGGTGCGGTTCGCCGCTCCCGCGCTGATGGCGGGCAACGTGGGACTGCTGAAGCACTCCTCGAACGTGCCGCAGACCGCCCTGTACCTGGAGGACCTGTTCCACCGCGCGGGCTTCACGGAGGGCTGCTTCCAGACCCTGCTCATCGGCTCGGCCGCGGTCGACGAGATCCTGCGGGACGAGCGGGTGAAGGCGGCCACCCTCACCGGGAGCGAGCCCGCGGGCCGCGCGGTCGCCGCCACCGCCGGGGAGATGATCAAGAAGACGGTGCTGGAGCTGGGCGGCAGCGACCCGTATGTGGTGATGCCCTCCGCCGACCTGGACCGGGCCGCCGAGGTGGCGGTCACCGCGCGGACGCAGAACACGGGGCAGTCCTGCATCGCCGCCAAGCGGTTCATCGTGCACACCGACGTGTACGACGCCTTCACCGAGCGCTTCACCGCGGGCATGAGGGCGCTGAAGGTCGGCGACCCGATGGACGAGGAGACGGACGTCGGCCCGCTCTCCACCGAGAGGGGCCGCAGCGACCTGGAGGAACTGGTCGACGACGCCGTGCGCGCGGGAGCCACCGTGCTGTGCGGCGGCGAGCGCCCCGACGGGCCGGGCTGGTTCTACCCGCCGACCGTGCTGGCCGGCATCGACCGGGAGATGCGCATCCACCGGGAGGAGGCCTTCGGCCCGGTCGCCACGCTGTACCGCGCCGCGGACGTCGACGAGGCGGTCCTGATCGCCAACGACACCGGTTTCGGGCTGAGTTCCAACGTCTGGACCCGCGACGAGGCGGAGGTCGACCGGTTCGTGAGGGACCTGGAGGCCGGCAGTGTGTACGTGAACGGGATGACGGCGTCCCATCCGGCCTTCCCGTTCGGCGGGATCAAGCGGTCCGGGTACGGGCGTGAGCTGTCCGGGCACGGAATCCGGGAGTTCTGCAACATCACCACGGTTTGGCAGGGTGCGTGATGTCCGCGCGGCTACGATCCCGACTGTGAACCGCGAAGTGACTCTGCCTCTGATCGTCGACGACCGCGGGACCCTGCAGGTTGCCGCCAGCGATGTCAGCAAGCTGCTGCGTACGGTGGGCGGGCGGTGGGTCCGGCTTGTCGAGGCGGGGGAGGACGGACTCGACGAGGACACGGTCGCGGCACTGACGATCGAACTCGCGAAGCTCGCGGACCGGATCGACGTCGCGTGCATCGCCCACAGCAGTGGTACGCCGTAGGGCGCAGTGTTCCGTCGCCGGGTGCGGGTCGTCTGTGGTTGGTCGCGCAGTTCCCCGCGCCCCTTCGGGTGTGCTACACCAACGCCGTCCAGAACATCGCCTCGTACGCCTGGAGCAGGCGGGCGTACCGGTGGGCGCGGTTCTGGTTCAGGCGGCCCTCCTCCAGGGCCGTCTGGATTGCCTCAGTGGCCATGCGGTCCAGGTCAGGGGACGGTTCCGCGAAGAAGTCGAAGAAGGCGCAGGCCTCGTCGCCGAAGCCGTAGTGGGCGCGCAGGGCCTTCGCGATCGTCGCGCAGTAGCCGCCCCAGGCCGAGAAGTTCACCGTCAGGGCCAGGACCGCGTCGGGCGGTTCGGCGTTGAGGGCCAGCCAGGCCACGTACGCGGGATAGGACTGGCAGCCCGGCAGCGGAGTGTACGCGTCCGCACGCGCCCGGTCCACGCCGCACGCCGCGCCGAAGACCGCCAGGTGCCGCGCCGCCAGTTCCTCGCCCTCGGCCAGGGCGGTGAAGTACGCGGCCGGCTCCGGCCCGGCACGGTCCGCCAGATGGAGGAAGGCGCGGCGGTCCGCGGGGATCACCCAGCTCTGCTCCAGGGCGAGCGCGGCCAGCACGGCACGGTCCGCCTCGCCCCGGGCGATCAGGGGGACCAGCGGATTGGACCGCGGGTCCGGGGCGAGTTCCCCGGTGGCCGTCTCCAGCAGTTCCCGGGCCGTGCGTGTCATCGCGTCCTCCGTCGCGTCGCTCATACCCGAGCGTTCCCCGGGAGCGGGGCGGAGGTAACCCGGCGGCGCCGCCCGCACCGCCGGGTCGTTCACATGGCCGAGCGGCCTCAGCGGATCGGCATGCCCGACAGGGTGCGGGCGATCACCAGGCGCTGGATCTCGCTGGTGCCCTCGAAGATGGTGTAGATCGCGGCGTCCCGGTGCATGCGCTCCACCGGGTACTCCCGGGTGTAGCCGTTGCCGCCGAGGATCTGTATGGCCTGGGCGGTGACCTTCTTGGCGGTCTCGCTGGCGAAGAGCTTGGACATCGAGCCCTCGGCGGCCGTGAACGGCTTGCCGTTGATCGCCATCCAGGACGCGCGCCACACCAGCAGACGGGCGGCGTCGATCTGGGTGCGCATGTCGGCGAGCTGGAAGGCGACGCCCTGGTTGTCGATGATCGGGCGGCCGAACTGCTCGCGCGTGGTGGCGTAGTCGAGGGCGACCTCGTAGGCCGCGCGGGCCGTGCCCACCGCCATGGCGCCGACGGCCGGACGGGAGGCCTCGAAGGTGGCCATGGCGGCGTTCTTGACGCGCTCCCCGCCCTGCTTGGCCTTCTCGCGGGCGCGGGCGAGGCGCTCGTCCAGCTTCTCCTTGCCGCCGAGCAGGCAGGAGCCGGGGACGCGCACGCCGTCGAGGACGACCTCGGCGGTGTGCGAGGCGCGGATGCCGTGCTTCTTGAACTTCTGGCCCTGCGAGCAGCCGGGGGTGCCCGGCGGGATGATGAAGGAGGCGTGGCCCTTGGAGCCGAGCTCGGGGTCGACGACCGCGACCACGACGTGGACGTTGGCGATGCCGCCGTTGGTCGCCCAGGTCTTGGTGCCGTTGATCACCCACTCGTCCTTGGCCTCGTCGTACACCGCGCGGGTGCGCATCGAGGCCACGTCGGAGCCGGCGTCGGGCTCGGAGGAGCAGAAGGCGGCGACCTTGACGTCGTTGGCGTCGCCGTACATCTGGGGGATCCAGGTGCCGATCTGCTCCTCGGTGCCGTTGGCGAGGACCCCGACGGCGGCGAGGCCGGTGCCGACGATGGACAGGGCGATGCCCGCGTCGCCCCAGAAGAGCTCCTCCATGGCCATCGGGATGCCGAGACCGCTTGCGTCGAAGTACTGCTGGGCGTAGAAGTCCAGGGAGTAGATGCCGACCTTGGCGGCCTCCTGGATGACCGGCCAGGGAGTCTCCTCACGCTCGTCCCATTCGGCGGCCGCGGGGCGGATCACGTCGGCGGCGAAGCCGTGCAGCCAGTCCCGGACCTCCTTCTGTTCGTCGTTGAGCTCCATGGTGAACTCGGCCATGACCCCTCCAGCGGCAGCACACGTGCATGTTACTTGCGGTAACACCGAGTCTGTTACCGGTGGGTAGGAAAAGTCAACCTCCCAGGACCGGTCGGCATCCCGTTCGAGGGCTCCCGCGCCTTCAGTGTTAGTTTGCGCAGGCGTCACAGAATCAGCACGGGTGGGGAGAGCTCATGGACACCACACAGCGGACCGATCAGCAGCGATCCGCCGACCGCCGCCGGCGCGAGCTGCTGGAGGCCGCCGACCGGGTGGTGCTGCGCGACGGCCCCGGAGCCTCGATGAACGCGATCGCCGCCGAGGCCGGCATCACCAAGCCGATCCTCTACCGGCACTTCGGTGACAAGGGAGGACTCTACGCCGCCCTGGCCAAGCGGCACACCGACGCGCTGCTGGACTCGCTGCGGGCCGCGCTGGACGCTCCGGCGGACCGGCGCGAGCGGGTCGAGGCGACGCTGGACACCTATCTTTCGGCCATCGAGGCACGGCCCCAGGTGTACCGGTTCCTGATGCACCCCGCGGAGGAGACCCAGAGCGACCAGGGCTTCGACGTCGGCAAGCACTCCGCGCCGCTGCTGCGCCGGATGGGCGAGGAGCTGGCCCAGGTGATCGGGGAGCGGCTGGAGCTCGGTCCTGGCAGCCAGCAGCTGGCCCGGGTCTGGGGACACGGCATCGTCGGCATGATGCACGCCGCCGGTGACTGGTGGCTCGGCGAACGCCCCTGCTCACGCGCCGAACTGGTGGGCAGCCTGGCTGACCTGCTGTGGGGGCGTCTCGCGGCCGCCGGGGACAAGGTCGGCGGCCCGGGGTTCTGAGCCGTTCGGCCCGGCCGCCTCCGCGGCCCGCTCGCCGGGACCCTCAGCCCCGCCGGTTCCAGGAAGCCCGGTCCGCCTGCCGCATGAGCCTGCGGTGCCGCCACCCCGTCAGGCGGTCGGCGTAGATCCGGCCGTCCAGGTGGTCGCACTCGTGCTGCAAACACCGGGCGAAGAATCCGGTGCCGTGGACGGTGACCGGCTCGCCGGTCACCGTGAAGCCCTCGACCACCGCGTGGTCGTAACGCTCCGTCCCCGCCTCCAGGCCGGGCAGCGACAGACAGCCCTCCGGGCCGCGCACCACCACCCCGTCCGTCACGACCGGCCTCGGGTTCACCACATGGCCCAGGTGCCGGACGTCCTCGTCGTCGGGGCAGTCGTAGACGAACACCCTGAGCGGCTCGCCGACCTGGTTGGCGGCCAGGCCCACGCCCCGCGCCTCGTACATCGTGGCGAACAAGTCGTCCACCAGCCGGGCGAGTTCCGGACCGAAGTCGGTGACCTCCCGGCAGGGCGCGTGCAGCACCGGGTCGCCGAGCAGGGTGAGGGGCCGCACACGTCCGTGGACGCCGGGCAGGGAGCCTTGTCGCATGCCGGTCAGAGTACGGTCCTTCCAGCAACGCCCGTCTCACGGTGGTGCCGCGGTTCTGGAGTGCGAACGGATCTCGATAGGCTGAGGTCTCACCACGTGGCCGTCAGGCACAGACGCGGCGCGTACGCAAGGAGGATCGAGAACTGATGGCAGGCAACTCGGACCCGCTCACGCCGCGGGCCAAGCTGGCCGTGACCGCGGGCAAGGCGGTCGCGGCGGCATCCCGCGCCGCCGGGCGCGGCAGCGGTTCGGTGATCGGTGGCCGGGTGGCACTCAAACTCGACCCCGATCTCCTCGCCCGGCTCGCGCAGAACCTGGACTGCGTCCTGGTCTCGGCGACCAACGGCAAGACCACCACCACCCGGCTCATCGCCGAGGCGCTGCGCGCCGCCGGGCCGGTCGTGTCCAACGCGCTCGGCGCCAACATGCCGGCCGGCATCACCTCGGCACTGGCAGGCGGCTCGGAGGCCAAGTTCGGCGTCATAGAGGTCGACGAGAAGTACCTGGCGGGCGTCGCCCGGGACACCGACCCCAAGTGCATCGCCCTGCTCAACCTCTCCCGCGACCAGCTCGACCGCGCCGCCGAGACCCGGATGCTCGCGGAGAACTGGCGCGAGGGGCTGGCCGGCTCCAAGGCCGTCATCGTCGCCAACGCCGACGACCCGCTGGTGGTGTGGGCCGCGTCGTCCTCCCCCAACGTGATCTGGGTCGCCGCGGGACAGATGTGGAAGGACGACGCCTGGTCCTGCCCGTCCTGCGGCGGTGTGATGCAGCGTCCGGGCGACGACTGGTTCTGCGGCGAGTGCGGCTTCCGCCGGCCGACCCCGAGCTGGGCGCTCTCCGGCGACCACGTCCTCGACCCGCACGGCTCCGCCTGGCCGATCCACCTCCAGCTGCCGGGCCGCGCCAACAAGGCCAACGCCGCGTCCTCCGCGGCCGTCGCCGCCGTATTCGGGGTGCCGCCGCAGGTCGCCCTGGAGCGCATGTACCAGGTGCAGGCCGTGGCCGGCCGCTACGACGTGGTCCAGTTCGAGGGCCGTGACCTGCGGCTGCTGCTCGCCAAGAACCCGGCGGGCTGGCTGGAGACGTTCTCGCTGATCGACCCGCCGCCGACCCCGGTGATCCTCTCGGTGAACGCGCGCGGCGCCGACGGCACCGACACCTCCTGGCTGTGGGACGTCGACTACACGCGGCTGACCGGCCACCCGATCTGCGTCGTCGGCGACCGGAAGCTGGACCTCGCGGTGCGTCTGGAGGTCGCCAACCAGCAGTTCCAGGTCTGCGAGAACCTCGACCAGGCGGTGCAGCTGTGCCCGCCCGGCCGGATCGAGGTCATCGCCAACTACACCGCGTTCCAGGATCTGCGCCGCCGCGTCGGCAACTGACCACGACACCTCAGGGGACTTGAAGTGAGCGACAACCAGCTGCGGGTCGTCTGGATCTACCCGGACCTGCTCAGCACGTACGGCGACCAGGGCAACGCCCTCGTCGTGGAGCGCCGGGCCCGGCAGCGCGGCCTGGACGTGGCGCGGCTCGACGTGCGCAGCGACCAGCCGATCCCGACCTCCGGCGACATCTACCTGATCGGCGGCGGCGAGGACCGTCCGCAGCGGCTGGCCGCCGAGCGGCTGCGGCGCGACGGCGGTCTGCACCGCGCGGTGGAGAACGGCGCGATCGTCTTCTCGGTGTGCGCCGGCTACCAGATCCTGGGCCACGAGTTCATCAACGACCTCGGCCAGCGCGAGCCGGGCCTGGGCCTGCTCGACGTGGTCTCGGTGCGCGGTGAGGGCGCCCGGTGCGTGGGCGACGTGCTGGGGGACGTCAACCCGCAGCTGGGGCTGCCCCCGCTGACCGGGTTCGAGAACCACCAGGGCGTCACCCACCTGGGCCCCACGGCCCGCCCGCTCGCCCAGGTGCGCTTCGGCAACGGCAACGGCACCGGGGACGGCACGGAGGGCGCGTTCAACGAGACCGTGTTCGGCACCTACATGCACGGTCCGGTGCTGGCCCGCAACCCGCAGATCGCGGACCTGCTGCTGAAGCTGGCGCTCGACGTCAACGCGCTGCCGCCGACCGACGACCGCTGGTACGAGGCACTGCGCAACGAGCGCATCGCCGCCGCGCAGCAGCCCGCCTGACCGGTCCGCGGACCGGTGTCCGCGGACCCGGGGACACCCGGGCGTCGGACGGGCCCGAGCGGCCCGTCTGACGCCTGCTCCGCACAGGTGAGCGGGGTCGTCCAGCAGGCGGACGCGAGGTGCGTCCGGGCCCCCCGGAGCCGCTAGGGTGGCGGAGATCGAGCCGGACAGCGCGGTCCGGTCCCGGCCCACATCGAGAAGGTTGTTTCGGGCTATGCGCATTGGTGTCCTCACGTCCGGCGGCGACTGCCCCGGCCTGAACGCCGTCATCCGGTCCGTCGTGCACCGCGCCGTCGTCGACCACGGCGACGAGGTCATCGGTTTCCGGGACGGCTGGAAGGGCCTCCTGGAGTGCGACTACCTCAAACTCGACCTCGACGCGGTGAGCGGCATCCTGGCCCGCGGCGGCACCATCCTCGGCTCCTCCCGGGTACGCCCCGAGCACCTGCGCGACGGTGTGGAGCGGGCCAAGGGCCACGTCCAGGAGCTCGGCCTCGACGCGATCATCCCGATCGGCGGTGAGGGCACGCTGAAGGCGGCCCGGCTGCTGTCGGACAACGGCCTGCCGATAGTCGGAGTGCCGAAGACCATCGACAACGACATCGCCGTCACCGACGTCACCTTCGGCTTCGACACGGCCGTCGGCGTGGCGACCGAGGCGCTGGACCGGCTGAAGACCACCGCCGAGTCGCACCAGCGGGTGCTGATCGTCGAGGTCATGGGCCGTCACACGGGCTGGATCGCGCTGCACTCCGGCATGGCGGCCGGCGCGCACGCCGTGGTCGTGCCCGAACGGCCCTTCGACATCGACGAGCTGACCGCGAAGGTCGGCGAGCGGTTCTCCGCCGGCAAGCGGTTCGCCATCGTGGTCGCGGCGGAGGGGGCCAAGCCCAAGGCCGGGACCATGGACTTCGACGAGGGCGGCAAGGACGTCTACGGCCACGAGCGGTTCGCCGGGATCGCCCGGCAGCTCTCCCTCGAACTGGAGGCGCGGCTCGGCAAGGAGGCGCGGCCGGTGATCCTCGGGCACGTGCAGCGGGGCGGGACGCCCACGGCGTACGACCGGGTGCTGGCCACGCGGTTCGGGTGGCACGCGGTGGAGGCGGTGCACCGCGGGGAGTTCGGGCGGATGACCGCGCTGCGCGGGACCGACATCGTGATGGTCTCCCTCGCGGAGGCGGTGGAGACGCTGAAGACGGTGCCGGAGTCCCGGTACACGGAGGCCGAGTGCGTGCTGTGAGCCCGCGGCGCCGCTGAGGGCCCGGTTCAGTGCGGTTTGTACCCGAGAGTGTTCCCCGACCCCGGTCACTGGAGTGGCCGGGGTCGGTCGTACTCTGAGTGCGGACAGATCGCGTACAACCTGCACGAAACTGGAGCCGTCGGATGGATCACAGCGGGCACGGCATGACCATGGATCTGCCGCCGTTCACGCTGGGGCGGGGGCTCGGCTGGTCGGCGGATCCCTTCTTCCTCGTCGCCTGCCTGCTCGGACTGGCCCTGTACGGCTGGGGCGTGGTCCGTCTGGTACGGCGCGGGGACAAGTGGCCGGTGGGGCGGACCGTCGCGTACGTCGCCGGAGTGCTGAGCATCGGCCTCATGATGTGCACCAGGCTGAACGACTACGGCATGGTCATGTTCAGCGTGCACATGGTGCAGCACATGATGATCAGCATGGTGTCGCCCATCCTGATCCTGCTCGGCGCCCCGATCACCCTCGCCCTGCGCGCGCTGCCGCCCGCCGGGCGGGGCCGCAAGGGGCCGCGCGAGCTGCTGCTGATGCTGCTGCACAGCCGCTACATGCGGGTCGTCACCCACCCGGTGTTCACCATCCCCATGTTCATCGCGAGCCTGTACGGCCTCTACTTCACCCCGCTGTTCGACTTCCTGATGGGCTCCAGCACCGGGCACGTCGCGATGATGGTGCACTTCCTCGCCGTCGGCCTGGTCTTCTTCTGGCCGATCATGGGCGTGGACCCGGGCCCGCACCGGCCGGGGTATCTGATGCGGATGCTGGAGCTGTTCGCGGGCATGCCGTTCCACGCGTTCTTCGGCATCGCGCTGATGATGGCGTCGACCCCGATGGTCACGTCGTTCGAGAATCCGCCCGCCTCGCTCGGCATCGAGGCGCTGTCCGACCAGAACGCGGCCGGCGGCATCGCCTGGGCGTTCAGCGAGGTTCCCTCCGTCCTGGTGCTGCTCGCCCTGCTGTTCCAGTGGTACGCCTCGGACCAGCGGCAGGCCAAGCGCAAGGACCGCGCCGCCGACCGGGACGGCGACAAGGAACTCGAGGCGTACAACGCCTATCTGGCCTCACTGCACGCACGCGGAAACTGAATCCGCCTTCTTCCCCATCTCGTCCTCCGTGCCTCCGTCACGGGCACCACGTGCAGCGGGGGCATGGGCCATGTCTGGCTCGCCCACGACCAGCGGCTCGTCTGCGAGGTCGCGCTGAAGGAGGTCGTGCTCGGCGATCCCGGCCAGGAACGGGAGGCCAGGGTGGCCCGGGCGCGCGCGGAGGCCCGGCACGCGGCCGGCCTGCGCGGTCACCCGCACGTGGGTGCTCGGTTTCACCCGGCTGGGTGAGGACGTCACGCTCGCCGAGGCGCGCACCCGGTCGGACGCGGCGTGCGCGCGAGGTGGTGCCGCCGGGTGGCTACGGATTCGCCCCGTCGGTCGACGAAGCAGGGTCGTGGACCGGCGCGGGACCCTGGAAATCGGGCATTCATGTCGTCGTGGGCACCGTAAGGAGGCAGAACGGGGGCACCATGGAGGGAGCCGAATGAGGAGGGTGTTGCGATGCCCGGTACCACGAACGGATCCACGTCGACGAAGACCATGGGAGTGCTCACCGTCGGCGCGCTGATCGCCGTGACGGCCTACACGGTGGCGCTCGGCAGCAACGGCTGGCTGTGGTTCGGCTGGGTCGTCCTGGGACTGATCACCTTGGGAATGATCGCCACCCGGAGCGCCTGACGGCCGCCGGTCTCATCTCGGGGTGAGCCGTCCCGCCAGGTGCACGCCCGGCTGGTACTTCGGCAGCCGGACGGTGATCTTCATCCCGGCGCCCACGGCGGTCTCGATGACGAGACCGTGGTCGTCGCCGTACACCTGGCGGAGCCGGTCGTCGACGTTGGACAGTCCGATGCCGCCGGTGGAGCCGGCCTCGCGGGCCAGGATGCGGCGGAGCAGGCCCGGGTCCATTCCGGCGCCGTCGTCCTCGATGACGACGAGGGCCTCGGCGCCGGCGTCCTGCGCGGTGATCTGGATGTGGCACTTGTCGGCCTTGCCCTCCAGCCCGTGCTTGACGGCGTTCTCCACCAGTGGCTGGAGGCAGAGGAACGGCAGCGCGACCGGGAGCACCTCGGGGGCGATCTGCAGGGTGACGGAGAGGCGGTCGCCGAAGCGTGCCCGGACCAGCGCGAGATAGTGGTCGATGGCGTGGAGTTCGTCGGCGAGCGTGGTGAAGTCGCCGTGCCTGCGGAACGAGTAGCGGGTGAAGTCGGCGAACTCCAGGAGCAGTTCACGGGCCCGTTCCGGGTCGGTGCGCACGAACGAGGCGATCACGGCGAGCGAGTTGAAGATGAAGTGCGGGGAGATCTGCGCCCGCAGCGCCCTGATCTCGGCCTCGATGAGACGGGTGCGGGACTGGTCGAGGTCGGCGAGTTCGAGCTGGACGGAGACCCAGCGGGCGACCTCCCCGGCGGCCCTGACCAGGACGGCGGACTCACGCGGCGCGCAGGCGACGAGCGCGCCGAGCACCCGGTCGTCGACGGTGAGCGGGGTGACGACCGCCCAGCGGACCGCGCAGTCGGGGGTGTCGCAGGTGAGCGGGAAGGCCTCGCCGCGGCCGGTGTCGAGGGGGCCGGTGAGGCGTTCCATGATCTCGGTGCGGTGATGGGCGCCGGCGCCGTCCCAGACGAGGACCTGTTCGCGGTCGGTGAGGCACAGGGCGTCCGTGCCCAGCAGGGAGCGCAGTTTGCGGGCGGACTTGCCCGCGGTCTCCTCGGTGAGGCCGGCCCGGAGCGGGGGCGTCGCCAGGGAGGCGGTGTGCAGGGTCTCGAAGGTGGCGTGCTCGACGGGGGTGCCGAGCCCGGCGAGGCCGGCGGGCCGTGCGGTGCGCCGGCCGATCCAGAACCCCGCGGCCAGCAGGGGCAGTACGGCGACCAGCAGACCGGCGAGGAAACCGCTCACGCGGACACCTCCGTGCGCAGTTCCTCCGGCAGATGGAAGCGGGCCAGCACCGACGCGGTGCCGGGCGGCACCCGGCCGGGGGTGGCCAGCGAGACGAGGACCATGGTGAGGAAGCCCAGCGGCACCGACCACAGAGCGGGCCAGGCGAGCAGGGCGTGCAGGGGGCCGCTGACCGGGTAGCCGGCCATGGTCGCGGCGACGGCGGCGAACGCGGAGCCGCCGCCCACCAGCATCCCGGCCGCCGCGCCGGGCGGGGTCAGCCGGCGCCACCAGATGCCGAGGACCAGCAGCGGGCAGAACGACGAGGCGGAGACGGCGAAGGCGAGCCCGACGGCGTCGGCCACCGGCAGTCCGCCGACCAGGAGGCTCGCCCCGAGGGGGACGGCCATCGCGAGGACGGTGCCGAGCCGGAAGTGCCGTACGCCGCGCGAGGGGAGCACGTCCTGGGTGAGCACCCCGGCCACGGCCATGGTGAGTCCGGAGGCCGTCGACAGGAACGCGGCGAAGGCGCCCCCGGCGACCAGCGCGCCGAGCAGGTCGCCGCCGGTTCCGCCGATCATCCGGCCGGGCAGCAGCAGGACGGCGGCGTCCGCGTCGCCGGTGAGGGTGAGTTCGGGCGCGTAGAGACGGCCGAGGGCGCCGTACACCGGCGGGAGGAGGTAGAAGGCGCCGATCAGGCCGAGGACCGCGACGGTGGTGCGGCGGGCGGCCACGCCGTGCGGGCTGGTGTAGAAGCGGACCACCACGTGGGGCAGGCCCATGGTGCCGAAGAAGGTGGCGAGGATCAGCCCGTACGTGGCGTACAGCGGGCGTTCCTCGCGGGACTCGGCCCGGGAGGGCGACAGGGCGTCGTCGGCTCCGCGTCCGGCGGCGGGCACCTCGGCGCCCGCCGCGAAGGTGAGCCGGGTGCCGCCGTCGATGCGGTGGGCGCCGGCGGGCAGGCGGGTCTCGGTGCCGTCGAGGGCGCGGCCGTCGACGGTGCCGTCCACCGTGACGGTGAGCGGTGCGGTGAGCCGCAGGTCGAGGGTGTCGTCGATGCGGACCACCCGCTGTTCGCGGAAGGCGGCCGGCTCGTCGAAGGCGTGGCTGGGGGCGCCGTCGCTCTGCCAGGCGACGATCAGGAAGAGGGCGGGGACGAGCAGGGCGGTGAGCTTCAGCCAGTACTGGAAGGCCTGGACGAAGGTGATGCTGCGCATGCCGCCCGCGCCGACGATGACGGTCACCACCACGGCGACGATCACCCCGCCGAGCCAGTCCGGCGCTCCGGTGAGGACGGTCAGGGTGAGCCCGGCGCCCTGGAGCTGGGGCAGCAGGTACAGCCAGCCGACGCCGACGACGAAGGCGCCGGCGAGCCGCCGCACCGTCTGCGAGGCGAGCCGGGCCTCGGCGAAGTCGGGCAGGGTGTAGGCGCCGGAGCGGCGCAGCGGGGCGGCGACGAACAGCAGCAGCACCAGATAGCCGGCGGTGTAGCCGACCGGGTACCAGAGCATGTCCGGGCCCTGGACGAGGACCAGCCCCGCGATGCCGAGGAAGGAGGCGGCGGAGAGGTACTCCCCGCTGATGGCGGCCGCGTTGAGGCGGGGGCCGACGGTGCGGGAGGCGACGTAGAAGTCGGAGGTGGTGCGGGATATGCGCAGGCCGAAGGCGCCGACGAGGACGGTCGCGAGGGCGACCAGGGCGACGGCCGGGACGGCGTAGGTGGAGTTCACGGTGCGGTGCGTTCCGGTCTCAGCGGTCCTCGACGAGCCGCACGAAGTCGCGTTCGTTGCGTTCGGCTCGGCGGACGTACCAGCGGGCGAGCAGGACGAGCGGCGGGTACAGGCCGAAGCCGAGCACCGCCCACTCCAGGCGGCGGGCGTCGGGGGCGGCGGCGAAGACCAGCGGGATCGGGCCGATGAGCAGGACGAGGACGGCGAACACGGCGAGTCCGGTGCGCAGCTGGATGCGCATCAGGGAGCGGACGTAGGTGTGGCCGAGGGTGGTCTGCTCGTCGATCTCCGTGCGCGGCCGGTAGTAGCCGGAGGAGCGGCGGGCGCGGCGGGGCGGGCCGGTGACGACCACGCGGCGTTCGGTCGGGTCCTGGGGCACGGGTCCTCCCCCGCCTAGCTCGTGGTCCGGCGCATCAGCAGGTCCCGCAGTTCACGGGCGTGCCGCCGGCTGACCTGGAGTTCCTCGGAGCCGATCAGGACGCTCACGGTGCCCGCGTCGAGCCGGAGCTCGCCGATGTGGCGCAGGGCGACCAGATGGCGGCGGTGGATGCGGACGAAGCCGCGGGAGCGCCAGCGTTCCTCCAGGGTGGACAGCGGGATCCGCACGAGGTGGCTGGCCCGGCCGGTGTGCAGGCGGGCGTAGTCGCCCTGGGCCTCGACGTGGGTGATGTCGTCGACGGCGACGAAGCGGGTCACCCCGCCGAGTTCGACGGGTATGTGGTCGGGGTCGGGTTCGTGCACGGGAATGCGCGGGGCGGCGGCCCCGTGCCGGCCCGCGGCGCGCAGTTCCACGGCGCGGCGGACCGCCTCGGCCAGCCGTTCCCTGCGGACCGGTTTGAGCACGTAGTCGACGGCCTTCAGGTCGAAGGCCTGGACGGCGAAGTCCTCGTGGGCGGTGACGAACACGACCAGCGGCGGCCGGGCGAACCCGGTGAGCAGCCGGGCGAGGTCGAGGCCGTCGAGGCCGGGCATCTGGATGTCGAGGAAGACCACGTCGATGGCGTCGGGCCCGTCGGGCCCCGACTCCAGGGCGCGGTTGATGCGGCGCAGCGCCTCGGTGGCGTCGCCCGCGCCCTCGGCGCTGCCGATGCGGGGGTCGGCGTTCAGCAGGTAGAGCAGTTCCTCCAGCGAGGGGCGTTCGTCGTCGACGGCGAGGGCGCGCAGCATGAAGGTGGAGTGTAGGGGTGATTTCCACGTCTGGACATGCCCCGGCCACGGGCGTTCCCGCTGGATACAGTGCCCGCATGAACAGCAGGCCCGCTTCGTTCGACGAACTCGACCGGAAGATCGTCACCGCGCTGATGGCGAACGCCAGGACGTCGTTCGCCGAGATCGGCGCGGCCGTCGGGCTGTCGTCGACGGCGGTCAAGCGCCGGGTGGACCGGCTGCGGGAGACCGGGGTGATCACCGGGTTCACGGCGACGGTGCGGCCGTCGGCGCTGGGCTGGCGCACCGAGGCGTACGTCGAGGTGTACTGCGAGGGCGCGGCGCCGCCCCGGCGGCTGGCGGAGGTGGTGCGCAACCACCCGGAGATCGCCGCGGCCATGACGGTGACCGGGGGCGCGGACGCGCTGCTGCACGTGCGGGCGCGGGACGTGGAGCACTTCGAGGAGGTGCTGGAGCGGATCCGCCAGGAGCCGTTCATCCGCAAGACGATCAGCGTGATGGTGCTGTCCCATCTGCTGCCCGACAGTCCTGAGGCGGGAGTGAGCCAGCCGGCCCCCGACGGCGCATCAGACGTGCGTGGCGCGGTGTGAACACGCAGTGATCCTGCGGGTACGCGCAGCTCTCGTTCCTTGTCGCCCGTCCCGGCCGGTTCCTACCGTGGAAGCACCCCTGTCGAGACCGCGTGGAAGCGGAGGAACCCCTCTGTGCCCGACTTCCGTGTGGCGTCCCGGCGGCGATTCCTGGTCTGCGAACCCAGACACTTCGCCGTCCGGTACGCGATCAATCCCTGGATGCATCCCGACCGTCCCGTCGACGTCGCCCTCGCCCAACGCCAGTGGCGGAAGCTGATCGACACCTACCGCGAGCACGGTCATACCGTGGAGACCGTGAAGCCCGAGCCCGATCTGCCCGACATGGTGTTCGCCGCGAACGCGGCGGTCGTCGTGGCGGGCCGCGTCTTCGGCTCGCTGTTCCGGGCGCCGGAGCGGCGCCCGGAGTCCGTGCCCTACGAGGCCTGGTTCAAGGCCGAGGGGTACGAGGTCCATCATTCCGAGTCGGTGTGCGAGGGCGAGGGCGACCTGGTGCCCGCCGGGCGCTGGATCCTCGCCGGCACCGGGTTCCGCACCACCCCGCGGGCGCACCGTGAGGCGCAGGAGTTCTTCGGGGTGCCGGTGATCGGCCTGACGCTGGTGGATCCGTACTTCTACCACCTGGACACGGCGCTGTTCACGCTGGACGAGGAGAACGTCGCGTACTACCCGGAGGCGTTCTCGCCGGGCAGTCGTGAGGTGCTGGCCCGGCTGTACCCGGACGCGGTGCTCGCGACCCGTGAGGACGCGATGGCGTTCGGGCTGAACTCCGTCTCCGACGGCCGCCACGTCTTCGTCTCCCCGGGGGCCACGGCCCTCGCCGCCCGGCTCGCCGACCGCGGTTACGTTCCCGTTCCCGTCGACCTGTCCGAGTTCCACAAGGCAGGCGGGAGCATCAAGTGCTGCACTCAGGAGATCCGCTCATGACCTCTGCCGTACCCGCGCGTTCGTCCGCCGAGCTGATCGGCGCGGAGGAGCCCGTCCTCGCGCACAACTACCATCCGCTGCCCGTGGTCGTCGCCCGCGCGGAGGGCGCGTGGGTGGAGGACGTGGAGGGCCGCCGGTACCTCGACATGCTGGCCGGCTACTCGGCTCTGAACTTCGGCCACCGGCATCCGGCGCTGGTCGAGGCGGCGCACCGCCAGCTGGACCGGCTCACGCTGACCTCGCGCGCGTTCCACAACGACCGGCTCGCCGAGTTCGCGGAGCGGCTGGCCGCGCTGACCGGTCTCGACATGGTGCTGCCCATGAACACCGGCGCGGAGGCGGTGGAGAGCGGGATCAAGGTGGCCCGCAAGTGGGCCTACGACGTGAAGGGCGTCCCGGACGGCCGGGCGACGATCGTGGTGGCGGCGGACAACTTCCACGGCCGTACGACCACGATCGTGAGCTTCTCGACGGACGAGGTCGCGCGGAGCGGGTTCGGGCCGTTCACCCCGGGGTTCCGGGTGGTGCCGTACAACGACCTGGCGGCGCTGGAGGCGGCGGTCGACGAGACGACGGCCGCGGTGCTGATCGAGCCGGTGCAGGGCGAGGCGGGCGTGGTCGTGCCGGACGACGGCTATCTCGCCGGGGTGCGGGAGCTGACCCTCCGCAAGGGGTGCCTGTTCATCGCGGACGAGATCCAGTCGGGCCTGGGCCGCACCGGGCGCACGCTCGCCGTGGAGCACGAGTCGGTGGTCCCGGACGTGGTGCTGCTCGGCAAGGCGCTGGGCGGCGGCATCGTCCCGGTGTCGGCCGTGGTGGCCCGGCGGGAGGTCCTCGAGGTGCTCCATCCGGGTGAGCACGGGTCGACCTTCGGCGGGAATCCGCTGGCCGCGGCGGTCGGTACGGCCGTGGTGGAGCTGCTGGAGACGGGCGAGTTCCAGCGCCGGGCGGAGGAACTGGGCGGGATCCTGCGCGAGGGTCTGGAGTCGCTCGTCGGCAAGGGCGTGGCCGGCTTCCGCTCCCGCGGCCTGTGGGCGGGCGTGGACGTCGACCCCGCGCTGGGCACCGGCCGCGAGATCAGCGAGCGGCTGATGCGGGAGGGCGTCCTGGTCAAGGACACCCACGGCTCCACCATCCGGCTGGCTCCGCCCCTGACCGTCACGGCGGAGGAGCTCCAGGGAGCCCTTCGCACCCTGGAGAAGGTCCTGTCCCGGCAGGTCTGAGCCCCGCCGTGCGTCTCCCCGCCGGATCCGGCGGGGGGACGCACGGTCCGATAAGCCCTTATCCGCTCCAAGGGTGAAGATGGGGACAAGAGGGGGTAGACGACTCTCAGCGACAGAGAGGTCGGCCGTGGGCGGACACAAGGAGCAGGACGTGGCCCGGCAGGGGTTCGATGCGGCCGACGCCGTGCCCCTGCTGCTGGATCCGCGGGGGGCGGTGACCGGCTGGACCGGTCAGGCCGAGCGGCTCCTGGGATACCCGCCGTCCGAGGCGGTGGGCAAGGACTTCGCCGGTCTGCTGGCCGCCGAGGACGCCGAGCGGGCGCCCGGGCTGATCGGGCGGTGCGGTGCGGACGGCGGCTGGGCGGGGCTGATGACTGCCCGGCACCGGGACGGGCGGACCCTGCGCGTCATGACGCGGATCACGGCGGCCACCGGCCAGGGCGGGGAGGGGTCGCTGCTGGTGCTGCTCTCCGAGATGAACGGGGCCCCCGGCTGGGACATGAGCCGCGCGGTCCTGGAGCAGATGGTCACCGGGGCGTCCATCGGGATCGCGATCGTCGACACGGACCTGCGCTTCGTGTGGTCCAACGCCGCGCTGGAGCAGTTCGGCGGCGGCCCGCCCGCGCAGCGTCTGGGGCTGCGGCTCTCGGACGTCCAGCCGGGCATGGACTTCGAGTCCGTCGAGGCGCGGATGCGGCAGGTGCTGGAGTCCGGCGAGCGGGTGGTCGGCTACGAGCACGTGGGCCGGGTCCGCTCGGCGCCGCTGCGGGAGAGCGCGCACATGCTGTCGTTCACCCGCCTCGACGACGAGGAGGGCCGCCCGATAGGCGTGTACTACACCGTCGTGGACGTCACCGACCGGCACCGGGCCCGTCAGCGCCTCGCCCTGCTCGACCTGGCCGGCAAGCGCATCGGCCGCACCCTGGACATCATGAGCACCGCGCAGGAGCTGGCCGACGTGGCCGTTCCGGGGCTCGCGGAGTTCGTCGTCGTCGACCTGCTGGAGACGGTGCTGCGGGGTGCCGAGCTGCCGCCCGGGCCGATCGCCGGGACCGGCAGGGTGCCGCTGCGCCGCGCGGGTCACCGCTCGCTCTACAAGGACCTGCCGCGGACCGTCGTGCGGGCCGGCGAGGCGGTGGCCTACCTGGCCGACTCGCCGCCGATCCGGTGTCTGAGCACGGGCCGGTCCTGGCATCAGGAACAGCTCGATCCGCTCGCCACGGGATGGGTCGTGGGACCGCCGGGCGAACCCGAGCCGACCTTCCTGGAACTGGGGCTGCGGAGCGTGATGATCGTGCCGATCCGGGCCCGGGGCGTCACCCTGGGCCTCACCGGCTTCTTCCGGCGCCGCCTCGACGAGCCCTTCGACGCGGACGACCTGCACCTCGCCGAGGACCTCGTCTCCCGCGCCGCGGTCTGCCTGGACAACGCCCGGCGCTACGCCCGCGAGCGGAACGCGGCGCTCGTCCTGCAGAGCAGCCTGCTCCCCCTGCACCTGCCCGAGCAGGACGCCGTCGAGGTGTCCGCCTGCTACCGCCCGGCCGACGAGCTGACCGGTCTCGGCGGCGACTGGTACGACCTGATCCCGCTGTCCGGCGCCCGTGTCGCGCTCATCGTCGGCGAGGCGCACGGGCACGGCATCGACGCCGCCGCGGCCATGGGCGGGCTGCGGACCGCGGTACGGACCCTGGCCGCGCTGGACCTGCCGCCCGAGGAGGTGCTCGCCCACCTGGACGACCTGGTGGACCGGTCGGCCGGGGACGAGGGCGCCGGGCCGGAGGGCACCTACGGTCATCCCGTGGGGTCCGGCTGCGTGTACGTGGTCTACGACCCCGTGGACGGGCAGTGCACGATGGCCGCCGCGGGTCATCCGTCGCCCGCCGTGATCGCGCCGGACGGCTCGGTCACCTTCGTGGACCTTCCGGAAGGGCCCGCGCTGGGCGTGGGCGGCCCGCCGTTCGAGTCGGTGGAGCTGACCCTGCCCGAGGGCAGCACGCTCGCCCTGCACACCGACGGTCTGCTGCTCCCCCCCGACCGGAACGGGGCCGTCGACACCGACCGGATCCGGCTGCGGCAGGCGCTGGAGACGTCCGGGCCCACTCTGGAGCTGAGCTGCCGGGCCGTGGTGGACGCACTGGTGCCGACCCGTCCGTACGACGACGTGGCCCTGCTGATGGCGCGCACCAAACGGCTCGACCGCGGCCATGTGGCGGCGTGGGACCTGCCCGCCGATCCGGCCGTCGTGGCCGAGGCCCGCAGGACTGCCACCGGGCAGCTGAGCCGCTGGGGGCTGGACGAGCTGGCCTTCACCACCGAGCTGGTCGTCAGCGAGCTGGTCACCAACGCCATCCGCTACGCCTCCGGCCCCGTCCGGCTGCGGCTGATCCACGAGCGCACGCTGGTGTGCGAGGTGCTGGACGGCGGCGCCACGGCACCCCATCTGCGCCATCCCCGCGCCACGGACGAGGGCGGGCGCGGGCTGCTGCTGGTCTCCCAGCTGGCCCAGCGCTGGGGCACCCGGTTCATCCCCGACGGGAAGATCATATGGGCGGAGCAGTCACTGACCGCGCCGCCGGAATGAGGCGATGGCCCATGGCCGAGGCGCCGATCGACTACGCGGCGGTCTACCAGGCACTCCCCGGCATGGTGGCGCTGCTGACCCCGGAGCTGGTCTACGCGGACGTCAACGAGGCGTTCGTCCGCGGGTCGGGGCGGTCCCGCGAGGATCTCCTGGGCCGCTATCTGTTCGACGTCTTCCCGGACAACCCGAACGACCCGGAGGCGACCGGCGCGCACCACCTGCGCGCCTCGCTGCTGCGGGTCCTGTCCACGGGTGAGCGCGACACCATGGCCGTGCAGCGCTACGACGTGGAGAGCCCCGAGCACTCCGGGGTGTGGGAGGAGCGCTACTGGAGCCCGGTGAACACCCCGGTGCGCGGCCCCGACGGGCGTATCGGGCTGATCGTGCACCGGGTGGAGGAGGTCACCGAGCTGCTCCGGGTCCGGGGCGGCGCGGGCGACGGCCGGGGGCGGGTGCTGGAGGCCGAGCTGTACACCCGAGCCCGTGAGCTGCAGGACCTCAACAACCGGCTGCGCCGGGCGCACGCCCGGGAACGCGAGGTGGCCCTGTCGCTGCAGGAGGCGATGCTGCCCGCCCGCCGGCAGCTGTTGGGCCACCACCGGGCCGCGGTGCGCTACCAGCCCGCGGTGGGCGCGCTCAACGTCTGCGGGGACTGGTACGACCTGGTCGACCTGGTGGGCGGGAACCGCATCGGCGTGTCCGTGGGCGACGTGGTCGGGCACGGTCTGGCGGCGGCCGGGGTGATGGGGCAGCTGCGCAGCGCGCTGACCGCCGCCTCGCGCGTGGCGGACGGGCCGGCGCAGGCGCTGAACGTCGTGGGCCGCTACGCCCATGTGGTGGACGGCGCCGAGTCCGCCACCGCGGTGGCGACGTTCGTCGACTTCGACCGGCACACCATCACCTACAGCAGCGCCGGACACCCGCCGCCCGTGCTGGTCCATCACGACGGCCGCGTGGAGTTCCTCGACCGGGCCACCGACCCGCCGCTCGACGCGCAGCCCGACCCGGCGCCGAGGCCGGAGGCGGTCACCGGGTTCTCGCCGGGGGCGACCCTGGTGCTCTACACCGACGGTCTGGTCGAACGGCGCCGGGAGGACATCGACACGGGTCTGCACCGGCTCGCCGAGGCCCTGCACCGCCACCGGGCCCAGGATCCCGAGAGGCTCGCGGACACCGTGCTGCTGGAACTGCTGCCGTCCGGCGGCGCCACCGACGACACGGCGCTGGTCGTGGTGCGGCTGTGAGCACGCGTCAGGACCCGGCGCGCTCCCGGTCGAGCCGTGCCGTGCGCTCCACGTTGCGCCGGTCCTCCGGGTCGTCGCTGGGCACGCCGGCGAACCAGGCGTCGAGGATCTCCTTCAGCAGCGGCCCCGACGTCAGCCGCAGGCTGAGCGCCAGCACGTTGGCGTCGTTCCAGCGGCGCGCTCCGTCCGCCGTGCCGGCGTCCGTGCACAGTGCGGCCCGGACGCCGGGCACCTTGTTCGCGGCGATCGAGGCGCCGGTGCCGGTCCAGCAGCACACCACCGCCTGGTCGGCCGTGCCGGAGGCGACCTCGCGGGCCGCCGCCTCGGAGCAGACGGCCCACTGCGTGTCGTCCCCGGGGCTGAGGGCGCCGTGCGCGCGCACCTCATGGCCGCGTTCGCGGAGCTCGGCGAGGAGGGCGCGGGCCACGGGTTCGTCCATGTCGGAGGAGACGGAGATCCGCATGGCGGTGAGCCTACCCCCGGCGTCGCCCCCTGACGGGCGCTCAACGTGCCGGACCGGTACGTTCCGTCGCGTCGTACGTGGTGCCGGGCGGTGGCGCGCGCACCTAGACTGGCACCCCACGACGTGCCGGACGGCCTGCTGGGACGCGGCGGCACCACCCGTCCGCCGGAGTCGAGGAGCGTGCACTTGTTCTACTACCTGCTCAAGTACGTGCTGTTGGGCCCTCTGCTGCGCCTGGTCTTCCGGCCGCGAATAGAGGGCCTGGAACATGTGCCGTCGTCCGGCGCCGCCATCGTCGCCGGCAACCATCTCTCGTTCTCGGACCACTTCCTGATGCCGGCCGTGCTCAAGCGGCGCATCACCTTCCTCGCCAAGGCCGAGTACTTCACCGGCCCCGGCCTCAAGGGCCGGCTGACGGCGTTCTTCTTCCACAGCGCGGGGCAGATCCCCGTCGACCGCTCCGGCAAGGAGGCCGGACAGGCCGCCATCCGGGAGGGCCTCGGCGTGCTGGACAAGGGGGAACTGCTCGGCATCTACCCGGAGGGCACGCGCTCGCACGACGGCCGCCTCTACAAGGGCAAGGTCGGCGTCGCGGTGATGGCCCTGAAGGCGGGCGTGCCGGTGATCCCCTGCGCGATGATCGGCACGTTCGAGGCGCAGCCGCCCGGCAGGAAGATTCCCCGGATCCACCCGGTGGTGATCCGTTTCGGCGAGCCGCTGGACTTCTCGCGCTACGCGGGGATGGAGAACGAGAAGGCTGTCCTGCGGGCGGCCACCGACGAGATCATGTACGCCATCCTCACCCTCTCCGAGCAGGAGTACGTCGACCAGTACGCGGCCGACGCCAAGGCCGCGGACGCCGAGCGCGGGCCGGAGGAGAAGCGCCGCTTCCCGCGCGTGCCGCGCGGCTGATCCGCCCTCGCGGACACGACAGGAGGGGCGGCCGGAGACTTCCGGCCGCCCCTCGTGCCGTACGGCCCGGGTGCTACGGCTTGGGCGTGGCGTGCGGGGCGCACGTCACGTCGGACCGGTCCACCCTGCCGGTGAGCAGGTAGGTGTCGACCCGGTCGTTGACGCAGGAGTTGACCAGGCCGGTGACGCCGTGGGACCCGGCGCCCTTCTCGGTGATGAGCCGGGAGCCCTCGAGCCGCCGGTGCAGTTCGACGGCGCCCGCGTACGGGGTGGCCGCGTCCCGCTCGGCCTGGACGATCAGCACCGGCGGAAGGCCCTTGCCGGACTTGACGTTGACAGGCGTCTGCTGCTTGACCGGCCAGGTGGCGCAGGGCAGGTTCATCCAGGCGTTGGCCCAGGTCATGAACGGGTGGTCGGCGTGCAGCCGGGTGTTGTCGCGGTCCCACTTCTGCCAGCTGGTGGGCCACTTGGCGTCGGTGCACTCCACCGCCGTGTAGACGGCGTTGCCGTTCTCCGAGGCCGCGTTGCCGGCCGTGTCGGAGAGGTCGGGGGCGGCGGCGTCGACGAGTGCCTGGGTGTCACCGGCGACGTACTGGCTGAAGACGGTCGCGACCGGCACCCACGCGGAGTCGTAGTACGGGGCGCTCTGGAAGAAGCCGATCAGCTCGGCGGGTCCGACGACGCCGCCGAGCGGCTTCTCCTCGGCGGTGGCGCGCAGCTTCAGCCACTGGGCCTGGACGGCGTCGCGGGTGGCGCCGAGGTGGAAGACGGCGTCGTTCGCGGCGACCCAGTCCTGCCAGTCCTTCCAGCGGCCCTCGAAGGCGACGTCCTGGTCCAGGTTGGCCTGGTACCAGATCTTCTCGCGGGAGGGGTTGACGACGCTGTCGACCACCATGCGGCGGACGTGGCCCGGGAAGAGGGTGGCGTAGACGGCGCCGAGGTAGGTGCCGTAGGAGACGCCGAGGAAGTTGAGCTTCTTCTCGCCGAGGGCGGCGCGGATGACGTCGAGGTCGCGTGCGCTGTTCGGCGTGGTCATGTGCGGCAGCATCGCGCCGCTGCGCTCGTAGCAGCCCTCGGCGTACTCGCGGGCGAGCTTGCGCTGGACGAGCTTGTCGGCCTCGGAGCGGGGCACCGGGTCCATCTTGGGCGCCTTGACGAACTCCTGCGGGTCGGCGCAGGAGATGGGCGCGGACTTGCCGACCCCGCGGGGGTCGAAGCCCACGAAGTCGTACGCCTTGGCGGTGTTGGCCCAGACCGGGTTCTTGCCGGTCACCCGGACCGGGAAGCGCAGGCCGGAACCGCCGGGGCCGCCGGGGTTGTACAGCAGGGCGCCCTGACGCTCGCCCTGGGTGCCGGTGCTGGCGACGCGGTCGACGGCGAGCTTGATCTGCTTGCCGTCGGGCTTGGCGTAGTCGAGCGGAACCGAGACCCAGCCGCACTGGATGGGCTTGGCGAGGTTCCAGTCGGCGGGGCAGTCCTGCCAGTCGATGCCGGTCTTCGCGGCCCGGGCGGCGGCGATCGCCACTCCCCTGGCCTCGCGGTCCTTGCCGTGGTGGGTGTCCGCCGTCGCGCTCGCCACCGGTGCCGCGACGGCGCCGGCTATGAGCGTCGCCGTGACGAGCACTCCGGCCGAACCGAGCGCCGCCGCCCGCTTCTTCGGTCTGCTGTCCCTCAAGTGGGGCCTCCCCCTACATCGTTGCGATGGGTACAGGGGATCCTCTCCGCTGTGAAGTCGCCGGGACAGGGGCCGACGCCCTATTTTGCCAATCCGATAACCGGATAAGAGTGTTCCGTCAATCGGACGCGGTCGTGAAGGAGGCGGGGGCCCCGTCGAGGAGGCGCCGCAGCCGCAGCGCGTCGGGCGCCACGGCGCCGACCAGCACGGCGGGGCCGGCCAGCGGGAACACGGCGGCGCCCTCGTCCAGCTGCCTCGCGCCGACCGGTTTCTCGTCGAACTCGGGTCGTGAGACGAGGAGCTGTCCGACGGCCCGGTGCCCGCCGAGCACGGCGGGGCCGTCCCAGCCGCCGGGGGCTCCGGGTCCGCAGGCAAGCTCCTGGTCGAGGACGGTACGCCCCGCGATCCGCACGGTCAGACGGGAGGTGAGCCGTCCGGGTTGCTCCCCGCTCCGCCCCAGTATCTGCTCCTCCCGCAGCACGAGCCGCGCCCCGGCGTCGAGGTCGACCCGGGTGGCGACGTACAGCTCGCTCCCCCGCACGGAGATCAACTGCTCGGGCAACCAGTGCAGTTCGCCGCCCGCGGCGACGGTGATCGCCACGTCGTAGCGCGCCGCGCCCGGACGCCGGCCGGGCAGGGCGAGGGTGGCGGCGGCCGATCCGAACCGGAGCCGGGCACCCGCCTCCACGTCCGCCAGCACCGTGAGGTGGTCCCCGCCGAGCGGTCCGCTCATGGCGCCGACCAGCATGATGCGTGCCTCGGCGCCGCTCCCCCGGGTCCGCCGCAGCGCCAGCGGCCCGTCGCTCTCCAGCACGGGCAGACAGGTCCCGCCCCGGCCGTCGGGGCGGGCGCGGACCCGGGCCACGGCGCGCACACCGTCGGTCCTCACGCCGTCCACGCGGCGAGCCGCTCCCGCACCCAGCCGGCGACGGCACGCACCCCGTCCTCGTCGCGCAACGACTGGAAGACCACGGGCAGGTGGGCCCGCTGGGCCCGGGCGTCGGCGGCCATGCGGGCGAGGTCCGAGCCGACGTACGGGGCGAGGTCGGTCTTGTTGACGACCAGCAGGTCTGCGGTGGTCACCCCGGGTCCGCCCTTGCGCGGGATGTCGTCCCCGCCGGCCACGTCGATGACGAAGATCTGCGCGTCGACGAGCCCCCGGGAGAAGGTGGCGGTGAGGTTGTCCCCGCCGGACTCGACGAGGACGAGGTCCAGCGGTCCTGTCTCGTCCTCCAGGTCCTCCACCGCTTCGAGGTTGGCGGAGATGTCGTCCCGGATCGCGGTGTGCGGGCACGCCCCGGTCTCCACGGCGGTGATCCGCTCGGGCGGCAGCACGGCCTCCCGGAGCAGGAACTCGGCGTCCTCACGGGTGTAGATGTCGTTGGTGACGACGGCGAGCGACACCTCGTCGCGCAGCGCCCGGCAGAGCGCGGCGACGGTGGCGGTCTTCCCGGACCCGACGGGCCCCCCGAGCCCGATCCGCAACGCCCGCCGCCCCCCGTCCGCCCGCCGGAAGTCGGCACCGACGGCGGCAGCCCCGTCGGAAGGGGAAGAGTGATCAAGATGCAAGGCACGCCTCCAACTCGCGTCCCGTCCCGCGCTTCGGAACGGGGCTGTGCTTCCAGCCCGTCCGGCGTTTGAGGACGAG
>Ga0247820_10000034_pt1 | contig 62950 bp, 59 predicted proteins | sample 13C_Glucose_Day1_2_FD_192480 | JGI IMG/M metagenome (GOLD analysis project Ga0247820, IMG submission 192480) | Soil microbial communities from agricultural site in Penn Yan, New York, United States - 13C_Glucose_Day14 | ecosystem: Environmental > Terrestrial > Soil > Agricultural land | place...
GGTGCGGCATATTCATTCAGCTCCCGTAGGGCATATGGCGCCTACCGCAATTTGTTCCATTTCAGGCTATGATCGGTCACCCCGCCGCGGACGCCCTGCCCCATGCCCGTAGACCTCCAAGCGTTGTACCCCAGGCTGATCCACCTGATGCTGGACACGGTGTTCGTGGTCGACAGGGACAACCAGATCGTTTTCGTCAGCGATGCCTGCGAGGCGCTGCTGGGCTACCGGGCCTGCGAACTGATCGGCACGCCGATCACCGACTACATGCACCCTGACGACCTGGCGATCACCCGCGCATCGATCGTCCGGGTGATGAACGGCCAACCCCATTACGACTTCCGCAACCGCTACATCCGCAAGGATGGCGGTATCGTGCATATCCTGTGGGCGGCCTCCTGGTCCGATGAGGCCAATGCCCGCATCGGTGTGGCGCGGGATGTCACCGCCCAGCGCCACGCCGAGGAGGAGCTGCGCTTCCTGGCCCACCATGACCCACTCACCCGCCTGGCCAACCGGGCCATGTTCAACGAGCGGCTGGATACCGCCCTCGCCGCGGCCCGCCATCACAACCAACCGCTTGCGTTGCTGTTCATCGATATCAATGACTTCAAGGACATCAACGATAACCACGGCCACAGCGTGGGTGACCGGGTGCTCTGCACCCTGGCGCGGCGCCTGGAAGGCTGCGTAGGTGCGACCGATACAGTGGCGCGGATGGGCGGTGACGAGTTCACCGTGCTGCTGACCGACTACGCGTCGCCAGAGGCCATTGCCGAGCAGGTAGCACGCATCCTGGCAGCCATGGCCGAGCCACTCGGCGCCGAGTTTGCGGGCATCGGCGCGCCATCCTGCAGCATTGGCGTGGCCCGTTTCCCCGAAGACGGCAACGATGCCGACATGCTGCTGCGCCATGCCGATGGCGATATGTACCGAATCAAGCGACAGCGCGCTGCGGCCGGCTGAGCGCTCTGGCGGCCGCAGGCGGAATCGAGCACAACGGAGATGACCATGCGCACCCCTGAAGACGCCTTGCTCGACAGTTGGCAGCACAACGCCCAGGCCTGGATCGATGCGGTGCGCAGCGGCAGTATCGAGAGCCGTCGCCAGGTCACCGACCAGGCCATTCTGCTGGCCATTCTGGGCCGCCAGCCCGAACGGGTGCTCGACCTGGGCTGTGGTGAAGGCTGGCTGCTGCGCGCGCTGGGCGACCGGGGTGTGGAGGCGGTAGGTGTGGACGGTGAGCGGGCGCTGGTGGATGCCGCGCGCGCTGCGGGCTCCGCCGAGGTGCACCTGGCCAGCTACGCACAGCTGGCCGCTGGGCAGGCCTGTGTCGGCAAGGACTATGACCTGATCTGTGCCAACTTCGCCCTGTTGCAGCAGGACATCATCCCGCTGCTGACGGCGATGAATGCGTTGCTGGTGCCCGGCGGTGCGCTGGTGATCCAGACCCTGCACCCGTGGGGCATGGCGGATGGGGATTACCAGGATGGCTGGCGGGAGGAGTCGTTTGCCGGGTTCGCCGGGGATTGGCAGGTGATGCCGTGGTACTTCCGCACCTTGGCCAGCTGGCTGAATGCGCTGGACATGGCGGGGTTGCGGCTGGTCGGCTTGCAGGAGCCACAGCACCCGCAGAGCGCGCTGCCGCAGTCGTTGCTGCTGGTGGCTGAGCGGCCTTGAAGCATACGCGGTCGGTGTAGGAGCGGCCTTGTGTCGCGATGGGCCGCAAAGCGGCCCCCAAGTTCATGCAGCATCGCTGAAATCCTGGGGCCGCCTTGCGGCCCATCGCGACAAAAGGCCGCTCCTACAGGGACCGCGCCGGGTTCAGAGGACCGGCTTGCGCGCCGCCCCGCTGCGGGCCTTGGCCATGGCCGCCAGGCGCACCGCGACGTTGGCCGCACCGTAACCGGCATACCCCCCCTTGCGCTGGATGATCTCGAAGAAGAAACGCTCTTCGAACGGCTCGGTGTACACGTGGAACAGCTCGCCGCCCTGGGCATCGCGGTCGTACAGCACGTTGTAGTAGGCCAGTTCGCTGAGGAACTCGTCGTCGAAATCGAAACGCGCCGCCAGGTCGTCGTAGTAGTTCAGCGGAATCTCCAGCAACGGTACCCCTGCCAGTTTGGCCCGCGCCACTTCGCGGAAGATGTCGTCGCAATCGAAGGCGATGTGATGCACGCCCGAACCGCGATAGCTGGACAGCGCATGGGCGATGGCGGTGTTGCGGTTTTCCGAGATGTTCAGCGGCAGGCGCAGGGTACCGCACTGGCTACGCAGGGCGCGGCTCTTGACCAGGCCATAAGGGTCCGGCAGCACCACTTCGTCGTCCGCAGCGAAATCGAACAGGCTCTTGTAGAACAGCACCCAGCTGTCCAGCGACTCGGCCGGCAGGGCCAGGGCCATGTGGTCGATACGGCGCAGGCCGCCGCTGGCGCTGGCGTTCTTGTCCAGGCTGAAGTCGGTGTCGTACAGGGTCTGGCCGGCAGTGCCCTGCTCCACCAGATACAGCAGGCTGCCATCTGGCGCACGTACCGCCGGCACTTCACACTCGTTGGGCCCGACCAGGCCACGGAACGGCTGGCCACGGAAGGCGGTGGCGCGCTTCAGGGCGGCTTGCTGGTCCTTGACTCGCAGCGCGGTGGCGCACAGCGACGGCCCGTGGGCCTCGAAGAAGTTGTGGCCGAAAGAATAGGGTTCGGCGTTCAGCACAATGTTGATATCGCCCTGGCGCAGCAACTGCACTTCTTTGCTGCGGTGCTTGCCGGCTTCGGCAAAGCCCAGGCGCTTGAGCCAACTGCCCAGGCGCGCGCCGACGGCTTCGTCGACTGCAAACTCGAGGAACTCCACGCCGTCATAGGCACTGGCCGCCGGTGGTGTAAACAGCACACCGGGCTCGATCGAGGTACCTTCCTGCTCCAGGCGCAGGCGGGTGTGTTCTTCGAGGTACAGCAGCGAACGCAGCCCGTCGGCGGCATTCTGCCGGGGCGGTGCGGCGCGGAAGCCGTCGTTGAAGATTTCCAGCGACAGCGGCCCGCGGTAGCCGGTGGCAAGAATTGGCGCCAGGAAACCGGCCATGTCCATCTCGCCCTGCCCCGGGAAGCAACGGAAGTGGCGACTCCACTCCAGCACATCCATGGCCAGGATCGGCGCATCAGCCATTTGCACGAAAAAGATCTTGTCGCCAGGGATGTCGCGGATCGCGCTCGGGTCGCCCTTGAGCGACAAGGTGTGGAAGCTGTCGAGGATCACCCCGAGGGCCGGATGGTCGGCCTGGCGCACCAGGTTCCAGACTTGCTGGTAGGTGTTGACGTGGCGGCCCCAGGCCAGGGCTTCGTAGCCAATGCGCAGGCCGCGCTTGCCGGCGTGCTCGGCCAGCAGGCGCAGGTCGTCGACCAACAGTTGTTCTTCGCCCAGGGCATCGGCCTGGACGTTGCTGCATACCAGCACCAGGTCGGTGCCCAGTTCCTGCATCAGGTCGAACTTGCGCTCGGCGCGGTCGAGGTTTTTCTGCAGGCGGTCGCGGCGGCAGCCCTCGAAATCGCGGAACGGCTGGAACAGGGTGATGGCAATACCCAGGTCTGCGCACATCTGCCGTACCTGGCGCGGGCTGCCAGCGTAATAGAGCAGGTCGTTTTCGAAGATCTCGACGCCGTCAAAACCGGCGGCGGCGATGGCTTCGAGCTTTTCCGGCAGGGTGCCGCTCAAGGACACGGTAGCGATCGAACGCTGCATGGCGGGAGTTCCTTGTTGTTAGAGGATTACAGTGCAGTCAAGGCCAGGGCCAGGCCTGGAAAATCAGGACCACAGTTCCTGGCACGATCGATTATTCGCAGGTAAAGTCGTCGCTTCAATCTCTTTGTACGGAATGGTTAGTTTTGCGTTCGATTATCGCACAATACCGGTTTTAGCGAATTGCCAGCCCACTGGCCCGTGGTCAACATGAACCACAGACGCAGGCACACCGACCCTCGCCTCCTGCCTTGGCGAATCTCCAGCGGAACCTGTGCAAACAACAATAACAACGGAGACAACGATGGCTCACTCCAGCTCTCAAGCCAAGAAAGCGACCGCCAGTGGATGGATAGGCTCGGCACTCGAGTACTACGACTTCTTCATCTACGCCCAGGCTGCTGCGCTGATTTTCCCGCAGATCTTCTTCCCCAACACCGACCCGAAAATGGCCATCATTGCCTCGCTGGCCACCTACGGCGTGGGTTACCTGGCGCGCCCGGTCGGCGCCTTCGTGCTGGGCCACTGGGGTGACACCCGCGGCCGCAAGAACGTACTGCTGCTGTGCATGTTCCTGATGGGCCTTTCGACCATGGCTGTCGGCCTGTTGCCCACCTACCACGACATCGGCCTGCTCGCCCCGGCCTTGCTGGTGCTGCTGCGCCTGGTCCAGGGCTTTGCCGTGGCCGGTGAAATCTCCGGTGCCAGTTCGATGATCATGGAGCATGCGCCATTCGGTCGACGGGGCTACTACGCCAGCTTCACCCTGCAAGGCGTGCAGGCTGGCCAGGTGCTGGCGGCGGCGGTGTTCCTGCCTCTGGCCTACTTCATGCCCAGCGAAGCCTTCAACGACTGGGGCTGGCGTATTCCATTCCTGATGAGTGCCATCGTGTTGATCGCCGGTTTCATCATCCGTAAGGAAGTGCACGAAACCCCGGCATTCGTGAAAGAAGAGAAGCAGGACAAAGTCGCCAGGTCGCCGATCAGCGAGGCCTTCCGCCACAGCTGGAAGCACATGGTGCTGGTGATGTTCATGGCTTTGATGAACGTGATCCCTGTGGTAGCGACCATCTTCGGTGCGGCCTACGCGGTGCAGCCGGCCTATGGCATCGGCTTCGACAAGAGCGTGTACCTGTGGATACCGGTAGTCGGCAACATCGTCGCGGTGCTGGTGATTCCGTTTGTCGGCAACCTGTCCGACAAGATCGGCCGTCGCCCGACCATGATCGCCGGCTGCCTGGGCTCGGGCCTGCTGGCCTTCGTCTACCTGTACGCGATCAGCATCCAGAACGTACCGCTGGCGTTCGCCTCGTCGATCGTGATGTGGGGCATGGTGTACCAGGGTTACAACGCGGTGTTCCCAAGCTTCTACCCAGAGCTGTTCCACACCCGCTACCGCGTTTCGGCCATGGCCATCGCGCAGAACATCGGCACCATGCTGACCGCCATGCTGCCGGCACTGTTCGCCCTGGTTGCCCCGCCAGGTTCGGACAACATCCCGCTGGTGGTCGGTGGCCTGGCGTTCTTCATCACCTGCGTGTGCGCCCTGGCAGCGTACATTGCCCCGGAAACCCATCGCCTGGCGATGGAAGACCTGGGTAACCCGGATGCCAAGCCGATGGACAAGACCGCGTATGAGGCTAGCCGTAAAGGGAGCTTTCAGGCGGTGAGCCACTGACCGATTGCAGGGGGCTGCTCTGCAGCCCATTCGCGGGCAAGCCCGCTCCCACAGGGTCGCATCAAGCTTTAGGCCGATGCAGTCCCTGTGGGAGCGGGCTTGCCCGCGAATGGGCCGCAGCGCGGCCCCGGCAGTTTCAGCCCTTGACCACTTCCTGCAGGCGCGCCCAAAGCTGTTCGACATGCTCCCGCTCGGTCGGCAACGCGCCAATCGACACCCGCACCATCCACCGCCCATCCAGCGTCGCCGGCGTCACATAGGCATCCCCGGACGCATTCAGCCGTTCGGCCCAGCCCTTGGTATGCGCATCCAGCGCCTCCCCTTCCAGCCCCGCCGGCCGATGGCGAATGCACAATGTCTGCAACTGCACCGGCGCCAGCACTTCCCACTGCGCCGCCGCCCCGATTTGCCCGGCAAGCCACTGGGCATTGTCCAGGTCACGCCGCAGCCGTGCCTGCAAGGCCTCGACGCCCTCGCTGCGCAGCATGAACCACAGCTTCAATGCGCGGAACCGGCGGCCCAGCGGGATACCCCAGTCACGCAGGTTCTTCACCTCGCCATCCACCGCCGACTGCAGGTAGCTGGGGTTGGTGCTCATCACTCGGATCAGGTGCTGCGGGTCGCGCACGTAGTAGATCGAACAATCGAAGGCCACGCCCAGCCACTTGTGCGCGTTGACCACCAGCGAATCGGCTAGCTCGATGCCGTCCCACATCCAGCGGCATTCCGGCAGGATCATCGCCGAGCCGGCCATGGCCGAGTCCACATGCAGCCACAGGCCATGGGCCTGGGCGATCTCGCCGATCGGCCGCAGCGGGTCGATGGCCGTGGTGGCGGTGGTGCCGGTGGTCGCGACCACGGCGCAGGGCTGGTTGCCGGCGGCCAGGTCCTGCTCGATCGCCGCCTGCAGTGCTTCCGGGCGCAGGGCGTAGCGTTCGTCGGTCGGGATCAGGCGGATATTGTCGCGGCCAAAACCGGCCAGCAAAGCGGCTTTGTCCACCGAGCTGTGGGCGTGCGCGCTGACATAGACGATCAGCGGCCTGGCCTGGGCTTGCAGGCCGCCGCGGACCAGTGCGTAGTCGCTGGCGCGTTCCCGCGCGCAGATCAGCGCCACCAGGGTGCTGGTGGATGCGGTGTCCTGGATCACCCCACTCCATTGGCCAGACAGGCCGAGCAGCTGACGCAGCCAGTCGAGGGTGGTTTCCTCCAGTTCGCTCAGGGCCGGGCTGGACTGCCACGACAGGCCCAGCACGCCCAGGCCGGTGCTGAGGAAATCACCGAGGACCGACGAGAGGGTGCCGTTGGAAGGGAAGTAACCGTAGAAGTCCGGGTGCTGCCAATGGGACAGGCCGGGCATGACCAGCTGGTTGACGTCGTCGAGGATCGCTGCGAAAGGCTCGCCTTGCCGGGGGGCTTGAGCGGGCAGCGCGGCCTTGAGGTAGCCGGGTTCGACTTGCGCCATGACCGGGCGCTCGCCCACGGTCTGGCGGTAGTCGGCGATCAGGTCGATCAGTTGGTGGCCGTACTGGCGGAATTGTTCGGGGGTCACCTGGGGGTCTCCTGTGGGTGGTTCGCTGGCTGTACTGGCCTCTTCGCGGGTGAACCCGCTCCCACAGATACCCCACAGCTTTCAGAAACTGTGGCGGTCCTGTGGGAGCGGGTTCACCCGCGAAGAGGCCAGTACAGGCAACACAATGTCCCCAGTCTAGGCACCTATCCGCAGGCGAATAACCCCGCTTCGCGCATAGCTGCTATGGCAAACCCGCATGCCCACCCTGCACACCGAACTGCGACTGGCGCCACAGCTCGAACACTCGGTTGCGCAACCAGCGGTGCTCTGCCGAAGCCTGCAGGCGCTGGTGCCATACCACCCAGTAGCGCTGGCTGTGGTCGATGAAGCCCAACGGCCGCCAGGCCAGGTCGTGCAGGCGGCACAGCTGCCGGGCGATGTGCTCGGGCACGGTGGCCAGCGCTTGGCTGTTGGCGATCACCTGCACGGTGGCCGAGAAGAACGGCACTTCCAGGCTGACCCGCCGTTGCAGGCCCTGGGCGCGCAAGTGGCGGTCGATGAAGCTGTCCTTGTCGCCACCGCCGGAAATTCGCACATGCTTGTGCGCCAGGTAGTCAGCCTGGCTGAGTGCGCCGTGGGCAGCCAGCGGATGGTCGTGACGCATCAGGCACACTGCGCGGTCCTCGCCCAACAGCCGACCGTGCAGGTTGGGTGGCGACTCGTCGAACAAGGTAGTGGCCAGGTCGATCTCGCCACTGGCCAGCAAGGCGTACTGGCCGGCCTGCCAGGTGCGGTACTCCAGCGATACGCCCGGTGCTTCGCGCTCCAGCGCCGCCACCAGCAGCGGTAGCATGTGCTCGGCCACATAGTCTGAAGCGGCCAGGCAGAAACGCCGCTCGCAACGCGCCGGGTCGAATACCGCGGGCTGGCGCAGGGCGTGCAGCTCTTCGAGAACCTGGCGCAGGGGTTCGACCAGGGCTTCGGCGTGTTCACTGAGCACGTAACCACGGCCCTGGCGAACCAGCAACGGGTCGTCGAAGGCTTCGCGCAGGTGGGCCAGCTGGCGGCTGAGGGCAGACTGGCTGACGCCCAGGCGCTCGGCGGCATGGCTGAGGTTCTTCAGCTGCAGCAGGTGGTCGAGGGTGCGCAGGTGGGCGAGGCTGAGGGAGGCGAAGGTGGGGTTCATCGGGGTTCAGCTCCAGACCGCTGGCGAGGGCTTTGCCCTCGTTTCGCGACACAAGGCCGCTCCCACATGGGTCATGCGTTCCCCTGTAGGAGCGGCCTTGTGTCGCGATGGGCCGCAAAGCGGCCCCGGATACGCAGATCAGTCAGTCAGACCAACATAAACGTTCTGCACATCATCGTTCTCGTCGATCGCCTCGAGGAACGCTTCCACCTCGGCCAGCGCTTCGGCACTCAGGCTGGCCGCGCTCACCGGGTTCTTCGGGGTGTAGCCGATCTTCGCCGAAGTCACGGTGAAGCCATGCTCCGGCAGGGCCTTCTGCACCGCGTCCAGGTCGGTGGTGTCGGTGATGAACAGGGTCGAACCCTCTTCGTCGCCTTCCTCGAAGTCCTGCGCACCGGCTTCGATGGCTGCCATTTCCGGGTCAGCGTCACCGTTCGGGGTGGCTTCGATCAGGCCGACATGGTTGAAGTCCCAGGCCACCGAACCGCTGGCACCCAGCTGGCCCTTGCGGAACAGCACGCGAATTTGCGCGACGGTGCGGTTGACGTTGTCGGTCAGGCACTCGACGATCAGCGGTACCTGGTGCGGGGCGAAGCCTTCGTAGCTTACCGCCGAGTACTGCACGGCATCGCCGTCCAGGCCCGCGCCCTTGCGGATTGCGCGCTCCAGGGTCTCGCGGGTCATCGAAGCCTTCTTGGCCTGCTCGATGGCCAGGCGCAGGCGTGGGTTCATGTCCGGGTCGGCGCCGGACTTGGCGGCGATCTGGATCTCTTTGGACAGCTTGCCCATGATCTTGCCTTTGGCGTTGGCCGCGGCTTCTTTATGTTTGGCTTTCCACTGTGCGCCCATGTCGACTCTCTTGTTTCAGCGGCCGGTTCAGGAAGCGACCGGCCAAAAGTGGGTGCAGTTTATACGCCCTCCGGCCTGTGTTCGACAAGAAATCGCTGGGGCCGCTTCGCGACCCAATCGCGACACAAGGCCGCTCCTACAGAAGAAGCGCGCCAATCTGGGCTTGCGCGTCCCCCTGTAGGAGCGGCCTTGTGTCGCGACAGGGGTGCGAAGCGCCCCCAAAAAATCAGCCTTTATCGGCCTTGCCCGCCGCCGCCGCAAACCGCGCCAGCCGCACATCCAGCCTCCGCGGCCGCAGCCCACGGTCCTCGGCCCGCTCCTTGCGGCGGATGGCATTACGCACCATCAGCGAGCCCAGGTAGCGGATCGGCTCGGGCGGGAACAGCCCCAGCGGCCCCTTGACCAGCGGCGAACGGGTCCATGGGTTGTCCAGCCCCAGTGCCAGCGACGACAGAATCTGCCCCCCCATGTGGCACGGCCCGACGCCGCTGCCGGAATAACCAAAGCCATAGAACACGTTGCCCTGCCCGTCCAGCCGGCCAAAGAACGGCAAACCGGTCACCGAGCGGTCGGACGGCCCGTTCCAGCTGGCCGCCAGCGGCACCTCGGCCAGCGCCGGGAAAAACCCGCCCAGGCTTTCACGCAGCAGCGGCCGGTACGGCGAAGGCTGGTCGAACACCGGCAGCATGCGCCCGCCATAGGCGAAGGTATTGCCGCCCTTGCCGAGCATCAGCCGACCATCGGAGGTGTTGTGGTAGTAATGCACGAATATCCGCGAATCGAGCACGCTGATACCGCTGTCCAGGCCGATCTGGTGCAGCAGTTCGGGGCAAGGTTCGGTAATTACCATGTCGCTGGAAACAATCGCCACGCTGCGCTCGAACTGCGGGAAAGCCCGCGCCATCCAGGCATTCAGGCCCAATACCACGCGGTCGGCACGCACCGTGCCTTGGGCCGTGCGCACCTGCACCGGGGTGCCGTGCTCCAGGCCGGTCATGGCGGTGCCCTCATGGATGCGCACGCCACGCTGCAAGGCCACCCGGCGCAGGCCGCGCACCAGCTTGCCCGGTTGCACTGTGGCCGCGGCCGGCGAGAACCAGCCTTCCAGGTGCCGCGCCGAACCCGCCAGGCGCTGCACCTGTTCCAGCGGCAGGCGGCTGAACGAATTGATCCCCTTGCGCTCCAGTGCGGCCACCACCGCATCGGTGGCACCGACCTGGGCGGCATTGGTGGCGGTGTACAGCGTGCCGTCCAGGCGGTAGTCGCAGTCGATGCCATTGGCCGCGCAGAACGTGCCGATTTCACCGATGCTGCGCTCCGACTCACGCACCAGGCGCACCGCCTCGGCCACCCCGAACAGCCGCTCGAGGGTGAAGTACTTGGCCGACCAGGACAGCGCACAGCCACCATTGCGGCCACTGGCTCCAGCGCCGCAGATATCGGCCTCGATCAGCACGATATCCAGGGCCGGCACCGCTTCCTTGAGCATCAGTGCGGTCCACAGGCCGGTATAGCCGCCACCGACGATACACACATCGCAACGGGCATCGCCTTGCAGCGGCGGGCAGACTGCCTCTTGCGCCGAATCCAGGGCCTGTTGCAGCCAGAAGGGTCTCATTCGCTCGCTTTCCTTTCAGGTACGCAGTGGCTTGATTGCCATGCTGGTATTCGGTGCCACGTCATTGCTTTGCGCAGCGCTGGCCGGGCGGCTGTTCCAGTGCGGCAGCAGCACAAGTGCAGAGAACAGCGCGCAGCCGGCGAACACGATGAACACCGTGACGCCATCGAAGTACCCCGGCAGCAGCCCGCCCAACACCGCCCCCACCGAGCCGCAGCCGTTGACGAAGCCAGCCGCGGTGGCGCCGGCCTTGGCGGTGCCGAAGTCGATGGCCGCGGCGCCACTGATCATCGAGTCCGGCCCGTACAGGGTCAGGCCCATGACGAACAGCAGGGCCACCACCAGGATCACGCTGCCGGTGTGCATGGCCGCCATGAAGGCCGCCAGGGCCATGGTCAGCAGCACCAGGCTGATGACGCAGGCCGGCATGCGTCGTGCGCCGAACAGCTTGTCGGAGGCCAGGCCGATGATGATCGGGCCGAGCAACCCAGCCAGTTCGAAGGCTGTCGGGATGATCGCTGCACCCACCTTGCCCACGGAGGGCATCTGCTCGAAGACGATCACCGGCCCCCACAGCAGGATGGCGTAGCGCGCCGGTTTCAACAGGAAGTACGCCAGGCCCAGGGTCAGCACCGTGCGGTTGCGCATGATCTCCTTCAGCGGCGCCCACACGCTGCACAGGTTGCCGGCCGGGGCCATGCTCTGCGGCTCGGGCTCTACTGCCGGCAGGCCGACGTCTTCAGGCTTGTTGCGCTGCAGGAAGAAGAACAGCACGGCCACCAGCGCCACCACCGCGGCACTGGAGAAGAACGCCGCGTGCCAGGTACCGACCAGGGTATAGGCCCACCAGCCGGCGAACGGCGAAGCCACCAGGCCGCCGAAGGCATAGCAGGAACTCCACAGGCCCAGCACCCGCCCACGCTGCGATGCCGGGAAGAAGCTGCCAATGTTCTTGCACAACCCGGCCCAGCCGGTGGATTGCGCCAGCCCCTGCACCAGCATGCAGGTGGCAAAGATCGGGAAGGTGGCGTAACTGCCCATCACCACCGCCGCCGCCGCAGAAATCAGCAGGCCGCCGAGTACCACCACGCGTGGGCCAAAGCGGTCGGCAAGCATGCCCCAGGTGAACTGGCCTACGGCGTAGGCGGCCAGGTAGATGGCATCGAGGTTGGCCATGGCGGCCTTGTCGAGCATGAAGTTGGGGTCTTCACCGATGCCCAGCTTGGCCACCGAGAAGGCCTTGCGGGTGAAGTAGAAGGCGGCGTAGGCCAGCCAGGTAATGGCGAAAATCTGGATACGCCAGCGTTTGAACGCGGCTAGGGATTGGTTCATGTAAGTCTGACCTCTTGCTCAAGTGTGCCGGCAGAATGTGAAGAAACGCCTGTCTTGTTCTTGTGTTACGCACAGCGATGACGAGGCTGTCATCGGGTCAGATGGCGCCGTGTGGGTGCCATGGCCCTGGCGGCACTTGTGGTACCAGCGTCGGGCTGACATGCATGGAAACAGTTGCGCTAAGATAAATAAAATCGATTTATCGTATTTCACACATAAGCCCAGCTTGTTACTGAGGTGGTCATGTCGGTTTCCCACGCACAACTCAAGGCCTTCCATGCCGTGGCGGTTCACGGCAGCTTTACCCGCGCCGCGGAAAAACTGTTTCTTACCCAGCCCGCGGTGTCGGACCAGGTGCGCAAACTGGAGGAGCGCTTCGGCGTCTTGCTGTTCCACCGCAACAAACGGTCGGTGCAGCTCACCGACCTCGGCGAGCGCCTGCTGGGCATCAGCCAGCGCCTTTTCGCCTGCGAGGCCGAGGCCCATGAACTGCTGCAGGATTCGCGTGCGCTGCACACCGGCAGCCTGGTGCTGGCGGTGGACGCGCCGGTGCATGTACTGCCGCAGATCGCCCGCTTTTGCCAACGCTACCCGGGCATCCAGGTAAAGATCGAGACTGGCAACACCGACGAGTCGCTGGCCCGACTGTTCAGCTACCAGGCCGACCTGGCCCTGCTGGGGCGGGATGTGGACGATGAGCGGCTGCATTGCCTGCCGCTGCGTCGCGACCCGATGGTGGCGTTTGTCTCCCACCAGCACCCGTGGGCCAGCCGCGGCGCGATCAGCCTGGCGGACCTGGACGATACGCCGTTGGTGCTGCGCGAGCCCGGGTCGGTGACGCGGCAGACGCTGGAAGAAGAAATGCAACGGGCCGGGCTGCGGATTCGCCCGGCGATCCAGGTGGAAGGTCGCGAAGCGGCGCGCGAAGCGGTGGTGGTGGGGATTGGTGTGGGAGTGGTGTCGGCGGCGGAGTTTGGTGCGGATGCGCGGGTGTGCGCGTTGCCGATCGTCGATTGCCAGCGGCACTTGACCGAGACACTGGTGTGCCTGAGCGAACAGCGCACGCGGCGGGTGGTGGCGACCTTCCTGCAGATGGTGGAGGAAGGGTTGTAAACCTGTGCCGGCCTCTTCGCGGGTGAACCCGCTCCCACAGGGACCGCACCAGAGCTCAGATTGGCGCAGTACCTGTGGGGGACCAATACAGGCAGCTCTCACAGGTATTCCACAGCACTCGAGCTCTGTGGAGTATCTGTGGGAGCGGGTTCACCCGCGAAGAGGCCGCTACAGGCAACCCAACTATGCTGGGATAACCTCCTTCTCCGGCATTCAACCCATGCTCTACCGCCTGGCCGCCGACACCCTGGTGCTGCTGCACCTGGCCTTCATCCTGCTGGTGCTGTTCGGCGGCCTGCTGGTACTGCGTTGGCGCCCTGCCCTGCTGCTGCACCTGCCAGCCCTGGCCTGGGGCCTGGCGGTGGAGTGCCTGCACCTGGGCTGCCCGCTGACCACCTGGGAGAACCGCATGCGCAGCGCGGCCGGTGACGCGGGCTACCAGGGAGGCTTCGTCGAGCACTACATCTGGCCGTTGATCTACCCCGCCGGGCTGACCCCGCACCTCCAGCTGCTGCTAGGCACTTTCGTGCTCCTGCTCAACCTCGGCATCTACAGTTACGCGGCCTGGCGCTGGCGCCGGCCTAGCGGGTAGCGACCACGAACAAGCGCGGGAACGGCAACAGCACCTTGCCGTCGCTGGCCGGCGGATAGTCGCGCTGCATGGCTTGCAGGTACATCTGCAGGAAGTCGGCCTGCTCCCGTTCATCGAGCTTGGCCAGATATGGCCTCAGCGCCGAACCCTTGAACCATTCCACCACGGCTTCAGCGCCGCCCATCAGCGGGTGGTGATAGGTGGTGCGCCAAACATCCACGCGCGCGCACAGCGGGCTGAGCAGGTCGTAGTAGAACGCTGCGTTGTGCCGCGGCGGCAGCTGGAAATCGGCAAATTTCGTTGCCCAAGGGCCTTGGCTGGCGATCTCGCGCAACTGCCGGTGGGCCGGCTCGTCAAGGTTGTCGGGGGTCTGCACGGCCAGGCTGGCACCCTCGCTCAGCTGGCGCACCAGGTGCGGGTACAGCGAGGCGTGGTCGGGTACCCATTGCAGCGAGGCATTGGCCAGGATCAGGTCCTGCGGTTCGGGGGCGGACCAGCCGGCAATATCACCGATGACCATGCGCACGCGGGGGATGCACAGCCGTTTGCGCTCGCGGGCCTTGTCGATCATGTCCGGGTCGCTGTCCAGGGCCGTCACCTGGGCATCCGGGTAACGTTGCAGCAGCACCTCGGTGGAATTGCCAGGGCCACAGCCCAGGTCGGTGGCGTGGCGGACCGGGCGTGGTGGCACAGCGGCGAGCAGGTCGCGCACGGCACGGGTGCGCTCGTCTTCAAAAAGGGAATATTGGGTGGCGGACCAGGCCATGTGAAGCTCCTCTGGGCGGGCAATGTGTGTTCAGCATATGCCATGTAACAGGCGGCGCGATCCCTGTAGGAGCGGCCTTGTGTCGCGATCGGGCCGCAAGGCGGCCCCAGCGTTAGTCGCAGCAATCGAGAAATCTGGGGCCGCTTTGCGGCCCGATCGCGACACAAGGCCGCTCCTACAACGGCGCACAAGCCGGAACTGGCCCAACAACGCGAAACGGCCGGGTCCCCGAGGGAGCCGGCCGTTTCGAGAAGCGAGTGACGCTTAGTGCTGCTTGCCAGAACGGATCTGGTGCACCACACCCATCGCCACCACGATTGCCGCGGCGATACCAGTGGAGATCACCAGGATCTGGTAGTCAGGCATGAAGGCCATGGTCACCAGGGCGGCCACGATGAACGCGATCACCAGGTAGGTCAGCCATGGGAACAGCCACATCTTCAGGCGTACTTCCTTGCCTTCGGCAATCAGCTTGCGGCGCATGCGCAGCTGCGAGAAGGCAATCACCAGGTACACCAGCAAGGCGATCATGCCGGTAGTGTTCATCAGGGTTTCCAGCACGTCTTTCGGGCGCAGGGTCTCGCTGAAGTTGATCAGCGCACACACCACGGCCACGGCGCACGAACCCATGATCGCGTACACCGGTACACCGGTGCCGGCGCGGGTGATCTTGAAGAACGACGGCGCGTCGCCACGCTGGGCCAGGGAGAACAGCATGCGAGAAGCAGTGTAGTGGCCCGAGATCAGGCAGCTGCTCACCGAGGTCAGCACCACGAAGTTCATCAGCAGCTCGGCATATGGCACGCCCAGCAGCTCCAGGGTGCGGCGGTAGGCGCCATAGCCGGAAACGCCCAGGTGCGGGTCGTTCCAGGGTACCAGGCAGACGATCAGGAAGATCGAACCCACGTAGAACAGGCACACACGCCAGACCACCGAGTTGGTCGCCTTGACGATCTGCGCGGCCGGGTCCTTGGCTTCGGAAGCGGCGATGGTGACGATCTCCGCGCCGAGGAAGGCGAACATGACCCCGAGCAAGGCACCGATCACGGTGGTGATGCCGTTGGGCATGAAACCTTCTGCGGTGAGGTGGCTGATGCCACGCACTTCACCGAACTGCCAGATATTCAGCACGGCAGCGGTACACACGATCAGGAAGCAGACGATCGCGATCACCTTGATCAAGGCGAACCAGAACTCGAACTCACCGTAGTGCTTGACGTTGAAGAAGTTGACAGTGATCAGCAACAGGGTCGTGGCCAGCACGAACACGTTGACGCTGACGTCGGGGAAGAATCCATGCAGGATCTTGCCCGCCACATAAGCTTCCCAGGCCATGAGGATCACCCAGTACCACCAGTACAGCCAGCCGATGGTGAAACCGGCCCAACGGCCGATGGCGCGATCGGCGTAGGTGGAGAACGAACCGGTGTCTGGCGAGGAGGTCGCCATTTCACCCAGCATGCGCATGATCAGTACCACCAGGATGCCGCCTGCCAGGTAAGCCAGCACAGCGGCTGGGCCGGCGCTGTGAATCACGCTGCCGGAACCGACGAACAAGGCGCCGCCGATAACCCCGGCGATCGACATCATCGTCAGGTGGCGCGACTTGAGCGAGGCACTGAGCTTGCTCTCGTGCCCGCTTTTCGCGGTGGTGGTTGTGGATGTTGCGTCCATCAGTTGTGTACCCCGTGCTTCTTTTTATCCAAGGAAAACTGTGAAACCCCGATGGCTGGCGGTTTCACGTACATCAGTGCTAATGCGCGCAGGATGGTGTGAGCGAACACACGCAGGCCTTCCATGGCGGCCTGCTGACGCGCCCCAGGGCAGGCGCCTGAGGCGAACTGAACATGCTTTAGGTGGCGATATCTGACACCTAATGTAAAAATGTCCGACGCAGAGAGCCATGCACAGTGGCATGAATCTCGCACTGCACTGTACAGGTCGCCCATGCAATACACCTTGCAAACGCCGGGCGATACGCACCCTGAAGGCCCCGAATGTTCGAATTACATCCAGACTCCTCGACCCCGCTGGTGAACCAGATCATCGACGGGCTGCGCGAGCTGATCGACAACCAGACCCTCAAGCCAGGCGCCAAGGTCCCCTCGATCCGCGCCTTTGCCGCGAGCTATTCGGTGAGCACCTTCACCGTGGTCGAGGCCTACGACCGCCTGGTCGCCCAAGGCCTGCTGGTGAGCCGTGGCAACGCGGGGTTCTTCGTCAACCGGGCAGCTGGCGAACTGCTGGACCAGCACAATGCCGAGGCCGACACCAGTCGACCAACGTTCAACTCCGAGTGGTACCTGCAGCAGATCTTCGAAATCCGCCAGTTGCCGTTCAAGCCGGGGTGCGGTTGGTTGCCCAACGACTGGATGTACGAAGACGGCCTGCGCCGCGGCTTGCGCCAGGTGGCTGGCAGCCCGCTGGAGCTGTCGGGCTATGGCGACCCCATGGGCCTGATGGAGCTGCGTGCTCTGACCGCACAGAACCTGCAGCAGGAACTGTCGATCGTTGCCAACCCGGCGCAGCTGATGCTCACTCACGGCGCCAGCCAGGCCCTGGACCTGGCCGCGCGTACCTTGGTGCGCCCGGGCGACGTGGTGCTGGTGGACGACCCCGGCTACCCCAACCTGATGAGCATCCTGCGCACCCAGGGCGCGATCCTGGTCGGCGTGCCGCGCACACCCGCCGGCTACGACCTGAATCAGCTGGAGCAGTTGCTCACTCATCACCGGCCCACTGCGTTCTTCACCCAGCCACACCTGCACAGCCCGACCTGCTCGCGCACCCCGCTGCCGCAGCTGCACCGTCTGCTGCAACTGGCCAGCCAGCACGGCTTCCGCCTGGTGGAGAACAACCTGTACGCCGACATGGTCGCCGAGCCGCAGCCGTGCCTGGCCAGCCTCGACCACCTGCAGCAGGTGGTGTACGTGGGCAGCTACTCGAAAAGCATTTCGCCCAATGTGCGGGTCGGCTACATGCTGGCCAACCCCGAGCTGATGCAGAAGCTGCTGCACCTGAAGATGCGCTCGGGCCTGACTACCTCGCAGGTGATGGAGCGCGTGGTGTATGCCGCGATCATCGATGGGCGCTGGCGCAAGCACCTCAAGCGCCTGCGCCAGCGCTTGGCCGAGGCGCACCAGGAAGTTGGCCGGCACCTGCATCGGTTGGGCTTCGAGCTGTTCACCGAGTCGGATGAAGGGATGTATATCTGGACCCGGCATCCGGCGATTCCGGACAGCGCGGCGTTGCTGGATGACGCGCTGGAGAAAGGCATCATGCTCGGGCCCGGGCAGTTGTTCATGGTCGATGCCAAGGCGACCGGGTGGATGCGCTTCAACGTGGCGTTCAGTACCGAGCCTGCGATGTGGGAGTTGCTGGAGAAGGTGCTGGTGAAGCATGTGCGGCGGGGTGGGATGTAACGGGCTACTTCGGCTTTCCGTGAATCCACCTTCATAGCTGGCGCCGATGGGCTGCCTGCCCCGGCCTCTTCGCGGGTAAACCCGCTCCCACATGGATCCCACCAGCCTCGAGGTTAGTGATATCCCTGTGGGAGCAATGGCCCTGCTGAAGGCCCAAGGGCTTCGCGATCCCTGTGGGAGCGGGTTCACCCGCGAAGAGGCCGGCAGCCATTCCTCAGCCGCCGGCCCCTGGCCTTATCACCAGTCCGCCTTGTCGGCAAAAAACGCCTGCGCATTCGCCTCCAGGCTCTCCAGGTGATATCCCCCTTCCTGCACGATCAGGCAAGGCAGGCACATCGCCCGAATCCGCTCGCCCAATACCGCAAACCCTTCCGTCGTCACCGCCACCTTGCTCTGCGGGTCGAGCTCATAGATATCGAACCCCAGCGACAGCACCAGCGCCTCGGCGCCAAAGTCCTTAACCGCAGCCAGCGCGATCTCCAGCTGGCCCATGAAGTCCGCTTCGCTAGCCCCATGCGCCATCGGCAAGTTGAGGTTGTACCCCTCCCCCGCACCGCTGCCACGCTCATCCTCGAAACCGGCCACGCCGGGGTAGAAATTGGTGGGGTCGCCATGCACCGACACATACAGCACATCCCGGCGGTCGTAGAAGATCTCCTGAATCCCTTGCCCATGGTGCATGTCGGTATCGAGGATGGCCACGCGGCTGTAGCGGCTGCGCAAGGCCTGGGCAGCGACAGCGGCGTTGTTGAGGTAGCAGAAACCACCGGCTGCATCGAAGCGCGCGTGGTGGCCTGGCGGCCGGCACAGGGCATAGGCCGCCGGCTCGCCGTCGAGAATGGCCTTGGCACCGGCCACAGCGCTTTGCGCAGACCAATAGGCCGAGCGCCAGGTATTTTCGCCTACAGGGCAGCTGCCGTCAGCCAGGTAGCGCCCTGCCTGGGCGAGGATGCCGCGCAGGGCGTTGGGTTCACGCACGAAGATATTGGACATGACCTCGTCGCCCCAGTCCTCGGGCACTTCCTTCCAGCGCGCATGGGCCTCTTCGAGGAAGGTCAGGTAGGCCTCGCCATGCACGGCTTTGAGCGGCTCGAGGCCGGCGTCCTCAGGCTGGCGGATGTCAAAGCCCAGATCGTTGGCGGCCTGCAGCAGGCGCTGGGCGCGTTCAGGGACTTCCTGCGGGGTGCGCATGGCGCCGCGCGAGTAGTAGCTGCGCGGGTGGTGCAGCAGCTGTTCGGGGTGGAAGTAGCAACGCATCAGGCTTCTCCTTGTTCGACTTGGCCGGCGCGGGCCAGCGCGGCGTTGAGCAGTACGTCTACGCCCTGTCGGGCATCCTCGGGCAGCACGTCTTCAGCTTCGTTGTGGCTCAGGCCACCGACGCAGGGGATGAACACCATCGCCGTCGGGCAGTAGCGGGCCAGCAGGATGGCGTCGTGGCCGGCGCCGCTGACGATGGACTGCTGGGCATAACCGAGGCCGTCCACCGCTTGCTGCACGGCGGCTACGCAACCGGCATCGAATGGTGTGGCCGGGCTGACCCAGTGGCGCTCGATACGCACCTGCAGCCCGCGCTGATCGGCGATGGCTTGCAGCTTCAATGTCAGGTCGCGCTCCATCGCCTCGATGGCTTCATCTCGGTGATGACGCAAGTCGACGGTGAACTGCAGCAGCCCCGGAATGGTGTTGCGCGAGGACTTGGCGATGGACAGTTCACCCACCGTGGTCAGGCCTTCGGGGGCAAAATCGGCAGCCAGTTGCTCGACCGCCTGGATCATCCGTGCCGCACCGTACAGGGCATCCTTGCGCAGCGGCATCGGCGTGGTACCGGCATGCGCGGCCATACCTTCAACCCTGACATCCAGCCATCGGATGGCCTGCCCGCCGCTGACCACGCCGATGGCCTTGGCGTTGTCTTCAAGGATCGGACCTTGCTCGATATGCGCCTCGAAATAGGCATCGACCGGGCCGCCCAGCGGGCGTTGGCCGGCGTAACCGGTGCGTCGCAGTTCGTCAGCGACGCTGATGCCATCGGCGTCGCGAATGGCCAGCGCTTCGTCCAGCGCCAGGGTACCGGTGAACACCGCCGATCCGAACATGGCCGGGGTGAAGCGCGCACCCTCCTCGTTCGTCCAGACAGCTATTTCCAGCGGTTTGCGGGTGTTAATGTTCAGGTCGTTGAGGCGGCGCACCACCTCCAGCCCGGCCAACACGCCATAGACGCCATCGAAACGGCCGCCCTCAGGTTGGGTGTCGAGGTGGCTGCCCATCATCACCGGCGCTGCAGCCGGGTCGCTGCCAGCGCGGCGGGCGAACAGGTTGCCGATGGCATCCACAGTCAGCGTCAGGCCGGCTTCGCGGCACCAATGGCTGAACAGTTCCCGGCCTGCCTTGTCCTCGTCGCTCAGGGCCAGGCGGCAGCTACCGCCACGGGCGGTGGCGCCGATTTCGGCCATGGCCATCAGGCTCGCCCACAGGCGTTCGCCATTGCATTTCAACATGTGCGGGTACTCCAGAAAAAAGCGGTTCGATCAGGCCAGTTCCAGACGCTGGCTGCGGGCGTACTGGCGTGCCAGGGCGAGCACGCACACCAGCGAAATGGTTGCAATCAGCGTGTAGAACACCGCCATCGGCCACCATTGGCCGGTGAAGGTGTGGGCCAGCCAGGTACCGATCAGCGGGGTCAGGCCGCCCGCGATGGCGCCGCAGATCTGGTAGGCCAGGGAAATGGCGGTGTAGCGCACGCGAGTGTCGAACATGCCGCTGACATAGCCGGCGATCACTGCGTAGAAAGACGCCATGCACGCGGCCGCCAGGGCGATGCCGAGCACGATCAACGGGCCCTGGCCCGAACTGACCAGCACGAACATCGGGTAGGGCGAGGCCATCGCCAGCAGCGCGACCAGGGCCAGGAAGCGGGTGGCGCCGAGCTTTTCCGACAGCCACGCGGCCAACGGCTGCACGCAGAACTGGATGATTGCCACAAAGAACAGGCATTCGAGGATCAACGAGCGCTGCAGATGCAATTGCTGGGTGGTGTAGCTGATCATGAACGTGTTGGTGAAGTAGACCCCGGCGATCCCCAGGGTATTGGCCCCGATGCACAGCAGCAGCGGGCGCCAGGCGGTGCGCAGCACTTCCAGTACCGGTGCCTGCTCCTTGCGCTGGGCTTTGACCGCCTGCTCGCGGCTGGCAATGAACTCGGGCGACTCATTGACCCCCAGGCGAATCGCCAGGCCCACCACCAGCAACAGCGCGCTGGCCAGGAACGGCACGCGCCAGCCCCAGCTCATCAGGTCTTCCTCCGGCAGGCGGGTGACCACGCCGAAGGCCAGCAACGACAGGATCAGGCCCGCCGGGCTGCCCAGCTGGGCGAACGAGGCAAAGAAGTTGCGCCGGCCCTTGGGCGCATGTTCGCCGGCCATCAGTACCGCCCCGCCCCACTCGCCGCCCACGGCGATGCCCTGGATCACCCGCAGGATGATCAGCAGCACCGGTGCGGTGGCGCCGATCTGCGCGTAAGTTGGCAGCAGGCCAATACATACGGTGACGATGCCCATCATCAGCAAGGTGATGACCAGCGACTTCTTGCGGCCGATACGGTCGCCCACGTGGCCGAAGACGATGCCACCCAGAGGTCGGGCAAAGAAGCCGACGGCGAAGGTGCCGAACGCTGCCATGGTGCTGAACAGGCTGTTGTCGGACGGGAAGAACAGCGCGCCGAACACCAGGGCGGCGGCGGTGGCGTAGATGTAGAAGTCGTACCATTCGATCATGGTGCCGATGAACGCGGCGGCGGCGGCACGGCGTGGCTGGGCGGAAGCGGTGGGCTTCATGGGGGCTCCTTTGCTTGTTGTTCTGGCAGGAGTTGTCGGGGGCACGGTGGCGCTCTTGTGGCGCTTGGCCTGTTGGTCTGGTGTCAGCTTCTTCGCGGGTAAACCCGCTCCCACAGGTACTGCAGCGCTTGCAGGCCTTGTGCAATCCCTGTGGGAGCGGGTTTACCCGCGAAGAAGCCAGCACTGATGCAACAGGCCTCAATGCCTGCGATTTATCGGCCCGGGGCTATGATTAGTCAATTTTCTATTTATTATTCGCAGTATTAGCCTTGCTTATTATCGAGCCCTGCCATGTCCGACCGTCTGCTCAACGACCGCCTCGACTGGAACCTGCTGCGTACCTTCCGGGTCATCGGCCAGGAGTTGTCCATCAGCCGTGCTGCCGCGCGCCTGCACCTCACCCAGCCGGCAGTGAGCCAGGCGCTCAAGCGCCTTGAAGAACAGCTTGGCCGCCAGCTCATTGCCCGCCGCGGGCCGCGCTTCGTGCTGACGGAAATGGGCGAGCAGCTGTTCCAGCTGGCCGGCGAGGTCTATGGGCAGATGTCGCAAATCGGCGGCTTGCTGGAGCAGCCGGCGGACGAACTGGTGGGCAAGGTCCGCCTGCTGATGATCAGCCGTATCGTCAACGAACGCTTCGACGACTTCCTCGCCGACTTCCACCGCCAGCACCCGCGGGTGGAACTGGAGATCGACGTGATGCGCAGCTCCGACATCGTCGCCGCCCTGCAGGAAAAAACCGCAACGGCGGGCCTCAGCCTGAACCGGCGTGCGCAGCCACGCCTGGAGCAACGGTTGTTCCTGCGCCAGCGCTATGCGTTCTTCTGTGGCAAGCACCATGACCTGTTCGGCCAGGCCGAAGGCGACCTGCAGCGGGAGAACTTCGTCAGCTTCACCAGTGACCAGATTGGCGGCATGCTGTCGCCACTGACCATTTTCCGCGACCAGCAAGGGTTTGCCGGGCGGATCGTGGCATCGTCACCCAGCCTTGAAGAAGTACGCCGGCTGGTGATTGCCGGGTTTGGCATAGGCTGCCTGCCCGAGCATGTGGTGGCAGCGGATGTAGACGCCGGGTTGCTGTGGAAGCTACCACCGCAGGAAGGCATTGCCGATGTGGATATTCACTTGTTGTGGAACAGGGAGCAGCGCTTCAGCCGCGCCGAAGAAGTGTTTATCGAGGCATTGCAGCAGAGCCTGTAGTGAACGCAGCGCGGGGGTCGGCGAGCACTGGACACGATAGTGGCCAATTAGTAGCATCCAGATCAACTGAACATTACGGACAATCTCAGTCATGGATCGAGCTACCGGGGTTATTCGACGCCCTATTCATCACCCCATCCGCACTTTGATCACCTGCTTTTTTCACGAAGCGCGGATCGCGCAGCGCTCGGTTGATGGGTTGATTGGAATCGCTGCAGGCCTGACTGCTGACAATCAGGTCAATCAACAAGAAGCCGAGTTCCTCAAAAGATGGATGGAGCAGCAACTCGTTCATCTTGAGGATCCGGTAATCAATTTGTTGTACCGGCGCCTGAGCGACATGCTCAAGGACAATATGCTGGATGCTGCTGAGTCGGCTGAACTGCTTGAGCTATTGCAGCAGTTCACCGGCAAGCCGCGCTGCAGCGACAACCCATTCTTTCACCCACCTCACTGCCACTCGATAACCCCGAACCCACACTGGAGTGGGCAGGCCGTATGTTCCTGTTTACCGGCACAATGGCTTACGGGCCTCGCAAAGCATGCGAAGCGCTGGTAGTCGAACGTGGGGGTTCAATCGCTGCGGGGGTGAGCAAGAAGATCCACTACCTGGTCATTGGCAGTATTGGCAACGAGCAGTGGCTGCACAGCAGTTATGGCACGAAGATCAAGAGAGCAGTGGAAATCAGGGAAGCGGGTGCGAACATTGCGATCGTAAGCGAGGCGCATTGGCAGCGTGCGGCGTTTGGTTGATGGCCATGATGGCGTTTACCGCTTCTGAGCGGATCGATACACCTCGCTACGCTCGCGCTTGCCAACCGATACCACCACTACAACGATACGCTCGTCCTCGACTCGATAGACGAGGCGATATCCAGAGGCCTTGAGCTTGATTTTGTAGTGGTTCGGCAGGTCACGCAGCGCGTCGGCCTGTACCTTGGGTGACTGCAGGCGCTCGGCGAGTTTTTTCTTGATCTGTTCGCGCACGGTGTGGCCTAGCTTGCCCCACTCTTTCAGCGCCGAAGGCAGGAATTCGAGTTCATAGGTCATCCAGGGATACCGGTACGCCTTTTTCACCCAACCTCGACTTGGCCAGTTCGCTCAATTCGAGATCTTCCAGGCGCTCCATCATGGCCTCGTACAGTTCGGCCGGCACCATGTAACCCATCACGCGGTTGTGATTGAGCACGGCGACGGGCATACCCGCAGCGCCGGTCATCACGGCGGATGGGTTCTTTTTCAGTTCCGACACGCTTACGGCCACGTCAGCGAATATGTTTTGCATTTTTTCACCCTCAATAGAGAGCCATATTTTGGTCCATATATAGGACACAAACAAGTCGTCACTGCTCAAGCACAGCGGTGAGACACGACATGCGAAATGCCGTCTCTGTGGGAGATCGCCCTTTGAATCCAATGCGGTGCATGGCACCGGCTGCGCCGGTGTTCGCGGCTAAAGCCGCTCCCACAGTGTCCCTGCTAACTCAACGAGTCATTTGCAGTTCCATGAGGAGCGGTCGGGGTCAGGCTGTTGCCAGGGCCGGGTAGTCGGTCAGGCCATGGGCATCACCACCGAACAGCGTGGCCCGTTCGTGCTCGGCCAGGGGCGCATTCAGCTTCAGCCGCGCCGGCAGGTCGGGGTTGGCCACGAATGGTCGGCCGAAGCCGATCAGGTCAGCCCAGCCCTCCTCCAGCGCGCGCCGTGCACGTTCGCCGGTGTATTTGCCGGCATACACCATCACCCCGGGGAACACCGACCGCAGCTGCTGCTTGAAGTCCACCGGCATGTCCGGCGCGTCGTCCCAGTCGGCTTCGGCAATATGCAGGTAACCAATGCCGATTTCGCCCAGGCGCTTGGCCGCGGCGGTATAGGTGGTGACCGGGTCGGCATCGACACAGCCATTGAGCGTGGTCAGCGGCGCCAGGCGTACGCCTACGCGCAGCGCATCGCCGGTGCCTTCGACCAACGCACGGCTGACCTGGTCGAGGAAACGCAGGCGGTTTTCCAGCGAACCGCCGTAGCGGTCGGTGCGGTCGTTGGCGCCGGAGTCGAGGAACTGGTTGACCAGGTAACCGTTGGCCGCGTGCAATTCGACACCGTCAAAACCCGCCACCATGGCATTGCGCGCAGCCTGGCGGTACTGCTCGATGATCTCGGCAATTTCCGCTTCGCTCAACGCGCGCGGTTTGGTGGCCTGGACAAAGCCTGGCGTGCCGTCGGCATTGTCGATGAACACATTCACGCCTTCGGCCTGCATCGCCGAGGACGACACCGGTGCCTGGCCGCCGAGCAGGCTGCTGTGGCTGAGGCGGCCGACATGCCAGAGCTGGGCGAAGATGCGCCCGCCTGCGGCATGTACCGCCTCGGTGACCAGGCGCCAGCCGTCGATCTGCGCCTGGGTGTGGATACCTGGGGTGCGGGCGTAACCCTTGCCCAGTGGCGAGATCCAGGTGCCTTCACTGACAATCAGCCCGGCACTGGCGCGTTGCGCGTAGTACTCGGCCATCAGCGCGGTCGGTACATCGCCAGGCTGGGCGGCACGGGAGCGGGTCATCGGCGGCATCAGCACGCGGTTGGGCAGGTTCAGGGCGCCGAATTGCAGGGGCTGGAACAGCGGATCTTGAGTCATTACGAGCATCTCCGTAAGTGGAATCAGGGGTCAGGCGCGGCTGACGACAGGTTGTGGCTGGGCAGGTACGCGGCGGTCGAGGCGGCCGCTGTACAGGGTCAGAGCCAGGGCACCGAGGGTAACCAGCGCGGCGATCCACGGGGTGTGGCCGAGGCCGAGCTGTTGCACCACCTGGGCACCGCCCCAGGAACCACCGGCAACACCCAGGTTGAAGGCGGCGATGTTGAAACCGGCAGCTACGTCGACTGCGTCGGGGGCGACCTTTTCCGCCTGCTGCACCACGTACACCTGCAGGCCCGGCACATTGCCGAAGGCCACCGCGCCCCAGGCCAGGACGGTGATTACCACCAGCACCGGATGCGGCGCGGTGAAGGTCAGCGCCAGCAGCACCACGGCCAGCAGCAGGAAGATGATCGACAGTGCCTTGACCGGGCCTTTGCGGTCGGCCAGGCGGCCGCCCCAGATGTTGCCCAGGGCAACCGAGACACCGTAGGCGAGCAGCACCAGGGCGACGCTGTTGGCGCCGAAGCCGGCGATGTCCTGCAGGATCGGGGCAAGGAAGGTGAAGGCGATCAGCGAGCCGCCGTAACCCACGGCAGTCATGGCATACACCAGCAGCAGGCGCGGTTGCAGCATTACCCGCAGTTGGCGCAGCAGAGGTGCCGGCTGGCTGTGCTGGATGCGCTTGGGCACGAACAGCAGTGCGCCGAGCAGCGCCACCAGGCCGAAGGCAGCCACCACCAGGAAGGTCACGCGCCAGCCGAAATGCTGGCCGATGAAGGTACCCAGCGGGATACCGGTGACAAAGGCCACGGTCATGCCACTGAACATGGTGGCGATAGCGCTGGCGGCTTTTTCTTTCGGCACCAGGCTGGTGGCGATGATCGAGCCGACCGAGAAGAACACCCCGTGGGCCAGGCCGGTGAGAATGCGCGCCATGATCAGCGATTCGTAACTGGGCGCCTGCCAGGCCACCAGGTTACCGGCGGTGAACAGTGCCATCAGGCCGACCAGTAACAGCTTGCGCGGCACGCGGCCGGTCATGGCGGTGAGCAGGGGCGCGCCGATGGCGACGCTCAGGGCGTAAAGGCTTACCAGCAGGCCGGCCGAAGGCAGGGTGACTGCCAGGTCATTGGCGATGGTCGGGATGAGGCCGACGATCACGAACTCCGTGGTGCCGATGGCGAAGGCCGCCAGGGTGAGGGCTAACAAGGCGAGAGGCATTTGAGAATCACCTGTGGAAGGTTGGGATGGGTGAATTCTCGGGGGGACATGGGAATGGGAAAAAGATGGGGACGGGACAATGAGTTTTGATTTGAAGGCAAAGGTTATCTTCAAGCTATTGCGAGCGGGTCAACTTTAAAACAATGTTCCGGCCTGCGCGGCTTTTGTAGGAGCGGCCTTGTGTCGCGAAAGGGCTGCAAAGCAGCCCCAGCAATTTGTGCATTTGTGCTGAACCCCTGGGGCTGCCTTGCAGCCTTTTCGCGACACAAGGCCGCTTTACAACGTTCATCAACCCGACGAAGTGAACGCATCCCAGGCTGGCAAGATCGAGACCGCCCAAGTCATAATTGCTAATAGTTAAGTCCCTGGAGGTCTCATGCAAGATCTACGTCAGCTGCGCTACTTCGTGGCCGTCGCCGAATGCGAAAACGTCGGCCGAGCCGCCGAGCAGCTGCATATTTCCCAATCGCCCCTCAGCCGGCAGATCGCCCAGCTGGAGGACAACCTTGGCCTGGCGCTGTTCGAACGGCGCAACCAGCGCCTGTACCTGACCAGGGACGGGCGCACCTTCCTGGCCGAAGCGCGTGGCCTGCTCAAGCATGCCGAGCGCCTGGAATCGCTGGGCAAGCGCCTGGGCCGTGGCGAGGAAGGCGGGCTGTGCATCGGTTACGTCAACCACGCCATCCATGCCGGCGTGCTGCCGGGCGCGGTGCGGGCCATTCGTGCCGAACGCCCGAACATTCACATTGCGCTGTACAACATGACCTCCAACGAACAGTTCGAGGGGCTGCGCCAGCGCAGCCTGGACATTGCTCTGGTTTGCGACCGGCCGCCAAAGGACGACCCCGACCTGCGCGGCCAGCCGGTGCTGGACGACCCGTTGCTGCTGGCCATCCCGGCCGCGCATCCACTGGCCAGCAAGGCCGAACTGGCCCCCGCCGACCTGCACGAACAGGACTGGATCATCACCGGCGGCCAGCCAGACCAGGTCCACAAGCGCGACGATTTCATCGCCCGCTGTGGCGATGCCGGCTTCACCCCGCGCCTGTCGCTGGAGGCTACCGACCCGCTGAGCGTGCTCGGCCTGGTATCGGCCGGGCTAGGCCTGGCAATGGTGCAGAGCAGCCTGTCGGCCAGCGCCGGGCCGACCGTGGTGCTGCGCCAGCTGGACTGGTTCCAGCCCAGCGAGCAGTTGTGGGCGGTCTGGCACCAGGTCGACCTACGACCGATCGTGGGCATTTTCCGCGAGCAGGTGCTGGCATTGGCCGAGTAAGGGCTTGATAAGCCAACTCAGGTCTGAACTCAGTCGAACTCCGTCTTTTACAGTCTGACGGTGGTTCTCTAGGATGGCTCCCATCGATGCAACTCACCCACAGGAGCCATTCCATGAACATCGACCTCGGCGGACGCACCGCCATCATCAGCGGCTCGACCGGCGGTATTGGTCTGGCTATCGCCCGCGGCCTGGCCCGCGCCAACGCTGACGTAGTCATTGCCGGCCGCAGCCAGAAGTCACTGGATGCCGCCATGGCCGAACTGCGCGAGCAAGGTGGCAGTGGGCAGGTCCACGGTGTGGTCGCCGACCTGGGCACCGCCGCGGGTGCCGAAACCCTGTTCGCCGCTCACCCACGGGCCGACATACTGGTCAACAACCTGGGTATCTACGACGACGTCGACTTCTTCGATGTGGCCGACAGCGAGTGGACGCGCTTCTACGACACCAACGTGCTGAGCGGCGTGCGCCTGGCCCGCCACTATGCCCCGGGCATGGTCGAGAAAGGTTGGGGTCGGATCCTGTTCATCTCCTCGGAATCGGGCATCGCCATCCCTGCCGACATGATCAACTACGGCGTGACCAAGGCTGCCAACCTGGCGGTATCGCATGGTCTGGCCAAGCGCCTGGCCGGCACCGGGGTAACCGTGAACGCAGTGTTGCCTGGCCCGACCCTGACCGACGGCGTGGCCGCGCTGGTGGCTGATGCAGCCGAGGCGTCCGGGCGCAGCATTCGTGAAGAAGCCGACAACTTCGTGCGGACTGCGCGGCCAAGCTCGATCATCCAGCGCGCCGCCGATGTCGACGAAGTTGCCCACCTGGCGGTGTACCTCGCCTCCCCTTACTCCTCCGCCACTACCGGGGCAGCGCTGCGGGTCGATGGCGGCGTGGTCGACAGCCTGGCTATCTGAGCAGCCCCAGACTTTTGCCCTGAAATCAAGACACCTTGCCCTCACCGCACCTGTTTCTCCCGCCCGATCCCCGCTAGCCTGCCGCCCACACCCGTCTCGAAAGGACCCGCACCATGCCAACCGATCATCAAGCCTGGGCCTGGACCCCGAACGCCGGCCTCGACGGCCTGCAACTGCTGCGTAAACCCCTGCCAAAACCCGGCCACGGTGAGGTGCTGGTGGCCAACCGCGCCATTGCCCTCAACCCGGTGGACTGGAAGATCTGCGAGTGGGGCCACCCGGCCTGGCAGCAGGGCACGGTCCCGGGCGTGGATGGCGCCGGCGTGGTAGTCGCCGTTGGCGCAGGCGTCGACATGCCTTTGGGCAGCCGCGTTGCCTACCACCAATCGCTGGCGCGTGACGGCAGTTTTGCCGAGCACTGCCTGCTCGATGCAAGCCTGGTGATGCATGTCCCAAGCGCCCTCAGCGACACTGCCGCGGCCGCCGTGCCCTGCCCCGCCCTGACCGCCTGGCAGGCCCTGGCCAAAGTACCCGAGGGTGCCAGCCGCGACGTGCTGGTGATCGGCGCCGGTGGCGCGGTGGGCTTCTACCTCGCGCAACTGGCCGCGCAACGTGGCCTGCGCGTATGGGCCAGTGCCGGCCAACGCCACCACGCCACGCTCAAGGCCCTCGGAGTGAGCGGGGTGTTCGATTACCACGACGCTGACTGGCAGAACCAACTGCAGGCCGCCTTGGGCGAGCGCCCGCTGCATGCCCTGTTCGACACCGTCAGCGGCCCCCATGCAGGCAGCCTTGCCCACCTGCTCGGCTACAACGGCCACCTGGTGTGCATTCAGGACCGCCAGGAAACAGCGCCGACGCCCGCCTTCAGCACAGCGATCTCGCTGCATGAAGTGGCGCTCAACAGCATTCATGCCCACGGCCGGTTGGCAGATCGCCAAGCCCTGCGCGTGGTCGGTGAACGACTGCTGCAGGCCGTCGCCGATGGCAGCCTGATCACGCCACAGCGCCGCGAGTTCGCCTTCTCGACACTGCCACAGGCTCTACGGCAGCTGAAAGAGGGCCAAGGCTCAGGCAAATGGGTGACGCGCCTCGGCTGAACGCCGCGCGCGAAACTTGGATCCCATTCTGCTACAAGGTATGCTGGGCAATAGCTAAACGCCACCACCCAGGCAGGCTTCGTGCCTGCCTTCAAGGACGAGCCCTTTGCCCAGCAACCCTACCCGCCACACCATTGCTCGCCAGTGGCAGCTGCTCAAGCTGCTGCCCGGCCGCCACCCGGGGATGAGTTCCACCCAGTTGCAGGCCGCCCTGGCAACCGTGGGCCATATCACCAGCAAACGCACCGTCGAGCGCGACCTGATCGAACTCGCAGCGCTGTTCCCGCTGCAGTGCAACAGCAAAGGCATGCCCTACGGCTGGTATTGGCAACCGGGCCTTGGCCCAGGCGAAGTGCAGCAGTTGCAGCCCGATGCGCTCACACCCCCGCAACCCATCGAGTTGCACGCCTGGGTCGATGATGCGCTGGCCCGGCGCCTGGATGCGTCGCCACTGTCTGCAGATATGCAACTGACGCTGCTAGCGGACGGCGGCGCCACCTTGGTCGCAACCGTCGACGACAACCGTGCGCTGATGGGCTGGCTGCTGTCCCAGGCCGGCTCGATCCGTGTGCAGGCACCGCAGGCACTGCGCCAGGCCATGCTCGAGCAGTTGCGCCAGAGCCTGGCGCTGCACGAGGGAGGTTGTTGACCGGCAAGCAAAAGTCATTGTCCCCCGGGCCGCTTTTTCCCATGGGTGGCCTTGCGCAGAATCTGCTCCTGACAACGCCTCACTATCAGGAGTACCCGATGAAACGCTTCAAGCCCCTGCTGCTCGCCGTCGCCCTGGCGACCACTGCCCAGGCCACTCTGGCCGCCGACTGGCAGACCTCGCCCTACGGCAAGCAGGATGAAATCGGTGCCGCCAACCTGCTCACCCCCGAAGTGGTCAAGCAGGCGGTCGGCCTGGTCAAGACCGGCAAGACCTACCCGCTGGCCGTACCGGTGAGCAAAGACCTGCCAGCCTTCCGCCACCGCAGCTTCCACCTGTACAACATCCAGCCTGGCGAGCAGGCCGGCCAGACCCTGGGCCGCAACAAGTTCAGCTTCAACGATGAACTGGTCAACGGCTGGACCGGCGTCGGCACCCAGCTCAACGGCATCGGCCACATCGGTATCGACAACGTCTACTACAACGGCAACAAGGCCGCCGACTTCGTCACCGTCGAAGGCGTGACCAAGCTGGGTGTGGAAAAGGTACCGCCCATGGTCACCCGCGGCGTGGTGCTGGACATGACCGCTCATTACGGCAAGACCATCGTGCCCGGTGGCACCTCGTTCACCGTCGACGACATCAAGGCTGTGCTGAAGAAAGAAGGCATTACCCTGCGCAAGGGTGACGTGGTGCTGTTCAACACCGGTTGGCTGGAACTGATCGGCAAGGACAACCAGCAATTCCTCGCCACCGAACCGGGCATCGACCTGCCGGCTGCCGAGTGGCTGGCGGACCAGGGCATTGTCGCCTTTGGTGGCGATACCTGGGCGTCGGAGGTGTACCCGAACCCGACCGGCGAAGAATTCCCGGTCAATCAGTTCATGCTGGCCAAGCGCGGCATCTACAACCTGGAGCTGATCGACACCCGCGCGCTGGTGAAGGACAAGGCGTTCGAGTTCCTGTTCGTGCTGGGCCAGCCGCTGTACAAGGGCTCGACCCAGGTGAACATCAACCCTGTCGCGATTCACTGATCGCCACGCCTGAAGGATGACACGGTACCTGTGGGAGCGGGTTTACCCGCGAACACCGGCGAAGCCGGTGCCATACACCGTGTCGCCTTCTTCGCGGGTGAACCCGCTCCCACAGGGGGCTGCGTTTTGTTTCGAATGACAGTTAAGTCAGGCGATTCAGAAGGTACCGGGGAACGCCCCACCATCGATCAACAGGTTCTGCCCGCTGATGTACCCGGCATGCGCACTGCACAAAAACGCGCAGTAAGCACCGAATTCATCGGCACTGCCAAAGCGCGCCGCCGGGATGGCCTTGCGCCGCGCCTGGGCGGTTGCTTGCACATCGCCACCTGCCGCCTTCAAGGTCTTCTGCAGGCGCGCCGTGTCGAACGCCCCAGGCAGCAGGTTATTCAGCGTCACGTTGCTGCCCGCCAGGCGCTGCTGACGGGCCAGGCCGGCGATGAAGCCGGTCAGGCCACTGCGTGCACCATTGGACAAGCCAAGAATATCGATCGGCGCCTTCACCGCGCCGGAGGTGATGTTCACCACCCGGCCGAACCCGCGCTCGGCCATGCCATCGACCACCGCCTTGATCAGCTCGATGGGGGTAAGCATGTTGGCGTCCAGTGCCTTCAGCCAGTCTTCGCGGCCCCAGTCGCGGAAGTCGCCCGGAGGCGGGCCGCCGGCATTGTTGACCAGGATATCCACCTGCGGGCAGGCTGCCAGCAGCGCCTGGCGCACTTCGGCGTCAGCGACATCACCGGCCACGGTGCGCACTTCGATGCCCGGGCAGGCCGCGCGCAACTCGGCGGCAGTCTGCTCCAGGGTGGCCTGGGTGCGGGCATTGATGACCAGGTTGACGCCCTCTTTGCCCAGCGCCTCGGCGCAGCCTTTGCCCAGGCCCTGGCTGGCCGCGCAGACGATGGCCCAGCGGCCGGTAATGCCTAGATCCATTGGGTTGCTCCTTGATGCAATGCAGTTACAGGGTCACTGGATCGGCGAAAACGCGGCAGGCATCAACAGCTTCGATTCCATCCGCACCAGCATCGGGAAAGCTACGGGGATGAAGCGCTCCAGCCAGTCCGCATCACGGTACAGGGCCGCGCGGCGCTCGATGCGGTCGTCAAGGCTCTCGTAGGCCCAGATGTGCACCACCTGGTTCAGTTCGCCAATCTCGGTGTACCACCAGCCCACCAGCTTGGCGTAGCGCGAGATCACCGGCAAGCCTTCCTTTTCGAAGTGCTCCAGGTATTGCTTCATCTTGCCGATGTGCAGGGTGTAGGTACGCATTTCATAGAACATGGTCGTGGTTCCGTTAAGGTTCAGAGGTTGCCGTGGTAGGCGTCGGTGATCAGGCGCTCGACATCACGTGCAGTGGTCAGGCGTGGGTTGACCAGCACGTTGCCGCTGCGCATCGAGTCGCTGACCATCTGCGGCAGGAACTCCAGGTCCACACCCAGTTCACGAATGGTGGCGGGGATGCCGATGGCCTGGTTCAGGGCCACCACCGCATCTACCGTGCGCGCTGCAGCCTGCTCCACGCCGAGCCCGGTCACATCGGCGCCAAGGGCAATGGCGATGTCGCGGAAGCGCTCCGGGCAGGCTGGCAGGTTGAACTTGATCACGTAAGGCAGCAGGGCGGCGTTGGCGATGCCATGGGGGATGTTGAACACCCCGCCGAAGGTGTGGGAAATGGCATGCACGTTGCCCAGCTTGGATTGCGAGAACGCCACCCCGGCCAGGAACGAGCCCAGCAGCATCTGCTCGCGGGCCGCCATGTCGGTGCCGACGAAGTAGGTTTTTTCCAGGCTGCCGGCAATCATCCGAATGGCTTGCAGGGCCATGGCCTGGCTGATCGGGTTGGCCTGGCGCGACACATACGACTCGATGGCGTGGGTCAGGGCATCCATGCCGGTGGCGGCGGTGATGGCCGCAGGCAGCTTCAGGGTCAGTGCCGGGTCGAGGATGGCCAGGCGCGGGAACAGCCGCGGGCTGACGATCACCGTCTTGAACAGCGTGCGCTTGTTGGTGAACACGGTCGACGCCGTGCATTCGCTGCCAGTACCCGAGGTGGTCGGGATGGCGAAGATCGGCAGCGGTGGCTGGGTCAGTTTGTCGTAGCCCTCATAGTCGAGGATGTTGCCAGGGTTGGTGGCCATCGCCGCCACGCCCTTGGCGGTGTCGATGCTGCTGCCGCCGCCCACGCCGATCACGGCGGTGCAGTTGCGCTCTTTCAACAGCGCCACGGCAGCATCGAGCACGTCGGTGCTGGGGTTGGCTTCAACGGCGCTGAACAGCTGGTAGTCGATGCCCGCCTGCTCCAGCGAGGCGAAGAAACCGGCCAGGATGCCTGCGTCGATCAGGCCCTGGTCGGTGACCACAAGCAGGGTGCCGTCCACGTGCGGCTTGAGCAGCGCACCGGCCTGGTCGGCCAGGCCCGCGCCACATTTGGCAATGGTGGGGAAATGGAACTGGAATTGGCTCATGAGGGGTCCTCAGGCAACTGCGTTGTTCTTGTTGTGCCCACCGTGACGCTGGCGGGCCGTGCCGGGGCAATCTAGAGCGCGGGCCAGGGCCGCAGATAATGAAAAGAGCTGATCCGCCAATAACCGCTGCTTATCCCCTGGCTGGGTAATAAGCTGGCGTTATTGGCGGATCAGCTCTTTTCATTACCCGCACTGCTGGCAGCGCTCCAACAATCGGCCTGCGTAGTTGCTACGCCTCCCGATAATCACAACAACGAGCTCCTGCGATGAAGACCATCCCCTCCCCGGCCGACCTGGCGCTGCCCGCTGCGGCCCCGATGACCACGGTGCGCTGGCGCATCTTCCTGATCCTGTTGCTGCTGACCGCAATCAACTACATCGACCGCGCCTCGCTGTCGGTGGCGCTGCCGCTGATTGCCCCCGAGTTCAACCTGACGCCGGCCATGGAAGGGCTGATGCTCAGTGCATTCTTCTGGTCGTATGCCTTGATGCAGATCCCTGGCGGCATGCTGCTGGACCGCTTCCACACCCGCGGCATCATTGGCGCGGCGACCGTGGCCTGGGGCCTGTTCCAGGCACTGGGTGCGGCCTCGCACAACTGGCTGGTACTGCTGCTGACACGCATCGGCCTGGGTGTAGCCGAATCGCCGATCATGCCCGCTGGGGCCAAGCTCAATGGTGCCTGGCTGACGCCCAACGAACGTGGCCGTGGCGCGGTGCTGGTGGATGGCGGTGCGCCGCTGGGCAGCGCCCTGGGGGCGATCCTGATTTCCGGGCTGATTGCCTGGCTGGGCTCGTGGCGGTTGGCCTTCGTGGTGGCCGGGGTCGGCACCGTGCTGGCCGGCATCCTGGCGTGGAAGTACATCCGCAACCACCCCAGCGAGCACCCGGGGGTGAACGAGGCCGAACTGCGCCACATCACCGAAGGCAACGCCAGCGCCCATGCCGCGGCAGCCAAGGCCAGCCTGCCGCTGCGCGAACTGCTCAAGGACCGTTCGATCTTTGCCATGTTCGCCGGCTACAGCTGCATCCTGGCGGTGTTCTACGGCCTGCTGACCTGGATGCCGAGCTACCTGCACAAGGCGCATGGCCTGAACATCTCGGCCATGGGCGGGGCGACCTTCCTGATCTTCATGTGCGGGTTTGTCGGCGAGTTGATCGGCGGCTGGATCGGTGACCGCTGGCGGGCCAGTGGTGCCTCGCCGAACCTGGTGATGCGCACCATGTTCAGCGGTTCGGCGCTGGTGGCGGCGCTGTGCATCCTGGCGGCAGCCTATGTGGGCGAAACCGTCGCGGTGATCAGCCTGCTGTGCGTGGCGATGTTCTTCATCCGCTGGTGCGGGATGTACTGGTGCCTGCCGGCGATCATTGGTGGGCCGTCGCGCACCGGCGTGCTGGGTGGCACCATGAACTTCTGCGGCAACATGGCCGGAGTGCTGGTGCCGATCGTGATCGGGCTGATCGTGCAGTTCACCGGCGATTACTTCTTCGCGCTGATTTTCTTCGTGGTAGCGGCGGTGTTGATTGCGGTGTTTTCCAGCTTGATCGATTACCGCGAGCGGCAGTTCTGAGATCGAGATTGCGAGATTCCTGGGGGCTTTGGCCGCGAACACCGGCAGAGCCGGTGCCATCCACCGCGTCGCCTGCTTCGCGGGTGAACCCGCTCCCACAGGTACAGCGCTGGCTTCGGGCTCACGCTGTACCTGTGGGAGCGGCCGTGGCCGCGAACACCGGCGCAGCCGGTGCCATCCACCGCGTCGCCTGCTTCGCGGGCATGCCCGCTCCCACAGGTACGGCGCAGGCTTTCAGGCTCACGCTGTACCTGTGGGAGCGGCTTCAGCCGCGAACACCGGCGCAGCCGGTGCCATCCACCGCGTCGCCTGCTTCGCGGGCATGCCCGCTCCCACAGGTACGGCGCAGGCTTTCGGGCTTACGCTGTACCTGTGGGAGCGGCCGTGGCCGCGAACACCGGCGCAGCCGGTGCCATCCACCGCGTCGTGTTCTTCGCGGGTAAACCCGCTCCCACAGGGGGCCGCAACAGGGCTCAACCGGCCGTAAGCTCCTCCACCAGCAACCGCGCCGCCGGCGACAGCGGCGCTGCTACCCGGTGCACGATCCCGAACGGCTCGCTCAGTGCCCGCAGCTTCACTGCCAGCGACACCAGCAACCCGCGCTGCTCGGCAAAGGCCGCCACCGAGCTGGGGATCACCGCCACCAGTGTCGGGTCGTCTTCCAGCAACATGAAGGTGGCGAAGGTAGAGAAGGTTTCCAGCGGATAGCGTGGCACCTCCACCCCCGCCTCGCTCAACTCACGCTCCAGCGCCTGGCGCATGGGCATGTTGGCCGGGTAGACAACCCAGCGGAACTGGCTCAGGTCGCCAACTTCCAGCCCCGCCGCCCCGGCCAGCGGGTGCTGCGGGTGCGCGACCACCGCCAGCGGCTCGTGGGCCAGTTCGACAAAGGCATAGTCCGCCGCGTTACGGCCCAGCCCTGGCCGGCAGATGGCCAGGTCCAGGCGACCTTCATCGAGCTGGGCCAGCAGGTTGGCACTGGTGTTCTCGGCAATCTCCACCGCCAGTTGCGGCTGCTTGCTGCGCAAACGCCCGAGGGCGCCGACCAGGGTCGGCATGGCCCCCATGATGCTGCCTACCGCCAGCCGTCCACCCTGGCCCTGGACGATGCCAAGCACCTCTTCCCGCAAATGCCCCAGGTCGCTGTGGATCAACCGCGCATATCGCACCACGCAACGACCTGCGTCATTGGCCACCAGGCCGCTGGGCAGACGCTGGAACAGTGGCACACCCAGCACCTCCTCCACCTCGCGCAAGGCCTTGGTGGCTCCGGGCTGGGAAATTGCCATGGCCTCCGCCGCCTTGTGCAGGGAACCGCAGCGGTCCAGTTCGATGAGCAGGCGTAACTGACGCAGGCGCAGGCGGGAAAAAATGGAGTCCAGGGAGGGAATCATCGGGCAGGCTCGGCATGGTCTTGTAATGCCGAGCACTATAGAGGGTAGTCAGCGGGCGATTGTTGAGTTCGCGGCAAATGACCTTTGCCCCAGAAACATGCCCGCGTTGCCTGTAGGAGCATTCAGCGTGGGTTGCGACGCGACAGGCAGGCATACCCCAGGCCCAGCACGCTGGCCGCCAATAGGCCCAGCAGTACCAACAGCTCGCGGCTGTAGCGCGCTACCCAGGCCGGGAAACCGATGACCTCGCGGGACACCTGTATGTCGGCATTGCCATCGGCGTGACTGATGCTGACCCCGCCCTGGCGGATCTGCGAATAGTCCGCGTCGAAATACACCCATACCTTGCATGTACCACCTGGCTCGATGACAGGGATATCCGCTTGCATGGTGGAGGTTTCCAGGATGGTGTCATTGCCAGCTGCATCACGCACCTGCACCAAGCCCTTCGCCGGCAGGCGGATTTTTACCTGGCGCACCTGCGCATCACCGCTGTTGCGCAGCTCGATGAGCAGACCGGTGCGGTGGTCGACCAACCCGGCCTCGAAGGGCTTGGCGAACAGTTGGGCATACGGCGCCTGGGCCGTTTCGATCAGCCGCTCGACCTGATCGTGGCTCAGCCTGCCCTCGCTGATTGAGTTGATACGCCCCTGCAACTGCTCGTACTTGAGCTGTTCGCTGGCCTTGCTGATGCGCTCGCTGAACTGGCTGGGATAGGTGAGGTAGGCATAGGTCAGCGATGCCTCCAGGCGCGGGTTGCCCCTGAGCACCCCATAGGCGGCCAGCAGGACCACCAGGCCAAGCAGCACAGCTACGAGGAGTTTCCCCACCTTGTCCCAGCTCAATGCGAACTTCCTTCTGTCGTGATACAGACGATTCAAGCTGGCCAAGGGTGCCAAGTTCATGGTCCCCAGGCAAGCCTGACTAAGGCTCCTGCTCGCCTGCCCGCGCCTGGCGCAACTGCTGCAACTGGCCATCGATCAATGCCTTGGCCATGCCTGCCAGGTAGTACGTGGCCTGCATCATCGCCTTTCGGTCACCGGGCCGGTCGATGGCCTTGCGGGTGAGTTCGGTAATGCAGCCCATGATGCTCGAGGCCTCCATCAACGCGGTGCGCATCGTCAGCTGAGCGTTCATCTGCACCAGTTCGGTACCGCCGTTGCCAAAACGGCTTGCTGCGCTCACGACATTGAGTTTGCTGTTTTCTTTCGAAGTGTCTTTGTCTTTGTCCATGTCCATTCCTCGGGGTTACGAGCGTGCCGAGACTAGGGCCCTGCCTGCCCCGCCACAATAACCTTGGGGGTGGAAAGGCTTACTTTCGGAAATGGACTACAAGACCCCTACAAAGAGGATGCTCCGCCACCACTCAGGCTCTTGACCGGCAACCGACAGTGACGGACGATCAATCTCCCTCCACAAGGATGAACACCATGCTACGGATACTGGGCAGAGCCTCCTCCATCAATGTTCGAAAAGTCCTGTGGGCGTGCGCAGAGTTCGAGGTCGCGTTCGAGCGCGAAGACTGGGGGGCAGGCTTCAAGCCCACGGACAGCGCCGAATTCCTTGCGTTGAACCCCAACGCCATGATCCCGGTGATCCAGGATGGCGACTTCACCCTGTGGGAATCCAACAGCATCATCCGCTACCTGGCCACGCGCTATGGCGCCACCGCGTTCTACCCGGGCGAGGCGCAGGCGCGGGCCAGGATCGACCAGTGGATCGACTGGCAGGCCTCGGACCTCAACCGGTCCTGGAGCTACGCGTTCATGTCGCTGGTCAGGCACTCGCCCGCCCACCAGGACCCACAGGCCCTGGCCGCCGGCTGCGCGGACTGGGCGCGCTACATGCACATTCTTGACCGCCAGCTGGCAAACACCGGTGCCTACGTGGCCGGCGGCCAGTTCACCCTGGCCGACATCCCCATTGGCCTGTCAGTCAACCGCTGGTTCGAAACGCCGTTCGAGCACCCGCACCTGCCGGCAGTGCGCGATTATTACGAGCGACTGAGCGAACGCCCGGCCTATCACCTGCATGGCCGTAACGGTACGCCGTGATGGCAACAGGTTAACGACCGGGGCAGGACTGTGGGGCTGCCTTGCAGCCCATCGCGACACAAGGCCGCTCCCACAGGATGGCGCTCGCTTGACTTGTGGGAGCGGCCTTGCGTCGCGAAAGGGGCGCAAAGCGCCCCCAGGATCTCAAGCCATTACACCGCTGCCCGATCCCCCAACACTACCGCCCGCCCACGCCAGGCAAACATCAATACCATCACCAAACCAACCGCCGCCATCGCCGCCCCCGCCAGGGAAACCGCCGAATACCCCAGCCCGGCATTGATCACCGCCCCGCCCAGTGCCGCACCAATCGCGTTACCCAGGTTGAACGCCCCGATGTTCACTGCCGACGCCAGGTTGGGCGCATCCTTGGCCGCCTCCATCACCCGCATCTGCAGCGGTGGCACCAGGGCAAAGCTGGCAACGCCCCACACCAGGATCGCCAGCGCAGTCGGCAGCGACCAGTCCATCACCAGCGGTAACACCAGCAATACCGCAATCAGCACGGCCAGCGCCAGCATCAGGGTACGGTCGATCGAGCGGTCGGCGGCCTTGCCACCCCACACGTTGCCCAGGGTCAGGCCGACACCGAACAACACCAGCATGGCCGTGACGAAGGTGGTTGACGCTGCCGCCTCGCTCTGCAGGATCGGCGCGATGTAGGTGAATACCGTGAACATCGCACTGGAGCCCACCACGGTCAGCAGCAACGCCGCCAGCACCGGCCCGCGGCCCAGCACGCGGATTTCGGCCATGGCCCCGCCACCCTTGGGCGAGGGCACATTGGGCAGTGCGTACCAGAGGGTGGTCATTGCCACCAGGCCGAGCCCGGCGATGCCCCAGAATGCCGTGCGCCAGCCCAGCATTTCACCGAACCACGTCGCCAGCGGCACACCGCCGATGGTGGCCAGGGTCAACCCCATGAACATGGCGGCCACGGCCCCGGCGCGCTTCTCGGGCGGCACCACGCTGGCCGCGACGATCGAGCCGATGCCGAAGAACGCACCGTGGTTCAGCGAGGTGACCACGCGGGCGACCAGCAGGCTGGCGTAGTCGCTGGCCAGGGCCGACATCAGGTTGCCGAGGGTGAAGATGGCCATCAGCCCAATCAGCAGGTAACGCCGCGGGATCTTCACCGTGGCCAGGGTCATCAACGGTGCACCGATCAGCACACCGATCGCATAGGCACTGACCAACAGCCCGGCTGCGGGGATGGAGACGCCAAGGTCGGTGGCGATGCTGGGCAACATGCCCATGGGGGCGAACTCGGTGACACCGATGCCGAAGGCACCGATGGCGAGTGCGACAAGAGGTGGATTGATACGCATGGCAAGCTCCTTATCTGTGCTGCAAATGCTACGATCCGAAGCTGAGCCGCACTAGACTGCATTTTTGCGAACCACCTTTGCTGAAGAGGCACAAATGGACTTCAGTGGAAGATCCGGGGAGATGGAAATATTCGCCAAGGTGGCGCAGGAGGGCAGCCTGTCCGCTGCCGCCCGGGCGCTGGGCCTGACGCCTTCGGCGGTAAGCCGCATCCTCGCGCGCACCGAACAGCGCCTGGGCACCCGCCTGCTGCTGCGCACCACCCGGGCGATCACCCTCACGCCCGAGGGTGAAGCGTACCTGCGCGGTGCACGGCGGGTGCTGGCCGACCTGCTCGAAGTGGAAGAGGCCATCACCGACCAGGGCGTGCCACGCGGGCGCTTGCGGGTCAGCGCAGCGCTGGGCCATGGTCGCCTGACCGTGGTGCCGTTGCTGGCAGCATTCAGTGCGCGCTACCCGCAGGTGCTGGTCGACCTTACCCTCAGTGACGAAGTGGCCGACATTCTCGGCGGCCAGGCCGATGTGGCACTGCGCTTCGGCCACCTGCCGGACAGTTCGTTGAGCGCCCGTGCCATTGGCGAAACCGGCCAGGTGATCGTCGCTTCGCCTGAGTACCTGGCGCGCTGCGGTACGCCGCTTGTGCCGGAGGACCTGGCTCGGCACAACTGCCTGCGCTTCAACTTCCGCCGCGCCGCGCCCGACTGGCCGTTCTGCCGCGACGGGCAGGGGTTTTCATTGAAGGTGACGGGCAATATCGAATGCAGCAGCGGCGAGGCTCTGGCGCAGTTGGCCAGGCTCGGCGCCGGCGTGGCGCGCATCGGTACCTTTACCGTGGCCGATGACCTGGCCAGCGGGCAGTTGGTGCCGTTGCTGGAGGTGTACAACCCCGGTGATCGCGAGCCGATCCATGCGGTGTTCGTCGGCGGCCCGGCGATGCCCGCGCGGGTGCGGGTGTTCGTGGATTTTCTGGTGGAGCAACTGTCAGGCCGGAGCTGTCGCGCAGAGAACTGAATTCGCAAACGGTACGCGGACCCTGTGGGAGCGGCTTTAGCCGCGAAGAATCCAACACAGTGCCTGGCACCGGCTGCGCCGGTGTTCGCGGCTAAAGCCGCTCCCACAGGGGCCCTGCTAATTCAATGAGTCCTGTGCAGTTCCATGAAAGCGGCATCCGCGAATCAGGCAGTACAATGCCGCATTCTTACGTTAGCCCCGCAAAGGACCACCCATGCTTTACGTCGTCATGCTCGGAGGCCGCCACCCCGGCGCCAAGATCGAAGTCCACGATGTGGTGTTCGCCCTGGCCGACACCTTCGAACAGGCCTACCCGCAGTTGCGCCAGGCCTGGTTCGGCAGCCCGAAAGGTTTGCACATCGATTCGTGGCTGGAAGTGCATGGTGTCGACGGCCAGCGCATCGAACTGCGCCCGCACGCCCCCGCCCCCGGTGCGCTGCGCCTGTACTTCATCAACCTCGGTGGTTATGAACGCGAAGTGTTCGGCGAGGCCCACCGCTACCTGCTGGTCACCGCCCACAGCAAGACCGAGGCCAAGGCCCTGGGCAAGCAACGCATGCAGGCGGACTGGCTGAAGCCGCATACCGATGCCTTGCTGGATGTCGACGATTGCCTGGCGATCGACCAGGTGGCAGGGCAGTTCGTGCACCTGGTCGAAGGGGCGCATGAGCCGCTGATGGTGCGTAGCGACTACATCCTCATCTGATGCCGATAGCGCGTGCTGGTACCGAAGGCTTTCGTCACAGCGCACGGGTACACTTGCCTTCAGCTCATGCTCAGGAGTTGCTTCATGCCCTACCCCATCGAACAGAAACTGGTCATCGGCGTTGCTTCGAGCGCGCTGTTCGACCTCACCGTCTCGGACGACATCTACCAGACCCAGGGCGTCGAGGCGTACCGGCAGCACCAGCAGCAGAACCTGGACGAACCCTTCCCCAAGGGTGTGGCGTTCCCGTTCATTCGCCGCTTCCTGAGCATCAACCAGGCCTTCCCCGAGCAGTTGCCGGTGGAGGTGGTGCTGCTGTCGCGCAACTCGCCGGAAACCGGCCTGCGGGTGTTTCGCTCGATCAGCCACTACCAGCTGGACATCACCCGCGCGGCGTTCATGTCGGGCCGCTCGCCCTACGAGTACATCCCGGCGTTCAATGCCTCGCTGTTCCTCAGCGCCAACGAGGAGGATGTGCAGAAAGCCATCGACGCCGACTACCCGGCCGGGCGGGTGCTGCCGACACGCATCTACGATGACGAGATCGATACCGAACTGCGGGTGGCCTTCGACTTTGACGGGGTGATTGCCGATGACGAGGCCGAGCGCGTGTACAAGCGCGACGACAACCTGAACGAGTTTCAGGAGCATGAGCGTGCGCGCAAAGGCATACCGCATTCGCCGGGCCCGTTGGCGGACCTGTACCGCAAGCTTTCGCTGATTCGCATGCTCGAGGACCGCAAGCTGGCCGAAGACCCGGCGTACAAGCGAATCTTGCGGATTGCCATCGTGACGGCGCGCAATGCCCCTTCGCATGAGCGGGTGGTGACGACGTTGAAGGACTGGGGCGTATCGCCGGACGAGTGTTTCTTTCTGGGCGGGATGGAAAAACCCAGGGTGCTGTCGATATTGAAGCCGCATGTGTTCTTTGATGACCAGCGCAGCCACCTGCAGTCGCCGGCGGGGGACTTGCCGATGGTGCATGTGCCGTTCGGGGTGGCGAATCGCGAGCGCTAGGCGACCGGGCTCTGTCTTGCCCGTCAGGTTGCCTCATTGCCTGTAGGAGCAACTGTCTTGGATATCTCTTCAAGCCAGCACTGGCCCTTGTAGGAGCGGCCTTGTGTCGCGATGGGCCGCGCAGCGGCCCCGGCAATCTATGCTGCGAAGCTGAAAACCTGGGGCCGCTTCGCGCCCCATCGCGACACAAGGCCGCTCTACAGGGATTCGCGCCAACTTTTAGAATTTGAGCAAGATAGCTGCTCCCATCCTGCGCCCGCTTTACTCAGCTCGCCCAGCAGGACTGCCGAATAACACTGCAGAAATTCCCCGGCCGGAATGCAGGCTCCTTGTCCGCGATCACATCCGCCTTTACGTTGCCAAACGTGGTCTGCGGCTTGTGCCGGATCCCGTCGTAAAACGCCTGGATGATCGCCTCCTTGAACCGCTCCCCACGCGGGTGCGCCTGGACCACGGCATCCCGTGCGGCAATCCCGAGCCCTTCGTGGTGCAGCCCCAGCACATCGGTTTCCACCCCCGCCGTGACCAGAGCGATCAGCGGGTGCCGTGGCGCAGCCGCTGGCCGAGCGTTACCCGCGGGTGCAGGTGGATGCCGATGCCATTCAGGTGCATGACGGCAACCTGCGTACCGCTGCGGGGGTAACGGCCGGGCTGGACCTGGCGCTGGCCTTGGGTGTTTCAGGGTGATGTGGGGATGACCCCGGCGGCGTGGGTGGAGCTGGCACGGGTGAATGCCGCGCGGGCGCGGCTGGAGGCTGGGCGGGAGGCACCGAAGCAGGTGGCGGCGCTGTGCGGGTTTGCCAATCCGGATACGTTGCGGCGGGCGTTCGTGAAGCATGTGGGGGTTACGCCGGCAGAGTATCGCAAGCGGTTTGGGCGGTCGGGGTGAGGAGACCTTGATAAGCGTGGCGTTCACGCGTTGTGCAACGCCAATCAGCCCCCCAGCGACACAGGTTGTCGTCCTCCTGGCAAAAGCTACCCACACCAAGCCAGGAGGAAAACGAATATGAGAGACCTGTTTGCAGTCATCGGCTTTGCCGTGGTGGTGAAGAAGGGATACGAGTGGTATCGCGAGTACAGCGAGCTCAAACGCGAAAAAGCGCAACGGCAGTGAGCCCGCAAAGCCCGCGCAATACCAAGGCGATAAAAATTGGCGCGCAAAAGCGCCATTAAACCGCCATTACCACTAGCATATGGCCACCATTCACCGGTACGATCCGCACAGCTAGAAGTCGTGCCGGGCAGCCGGTGATCCAGAACAAGGTCGTTTTCATGTCACAAGCGAAGGACACGCTGCTCAGACTGTTTGCCTTGCTCCGTCTTATCCCGACAGAGCCGCAGCGCATTGCCACCCCCACGTTGCTGGAGAAACTTCGCGATCGCGGATTTTCGGTCACGCTGCGGTCCATTCAACGCGACCTGAATCGGTTGTCCATCCCCTTCTCCCTTGTGTGCGACGACAGCGAGATGCCTTTTCGCTGGAGCTTCACCCGTAACGCGCCCTTGCAACTGCAAGACATGGATGCACCTACGGCATTGGCGCTTTACCTGTCCGAAAACCATCTGCATGCCTTGTTGCCGCAAACAGTCCTGGACCAACTGGGCCCGCAGTTCCGCCGCGCCCGTAACTACCTGCATGGCGTAGGCACCAATAGCCTGGCCGATTGGGCGCGGCGCGTTCGTGCATTGCCCAACGGTAAAACCTTGATCCCGGCTGCGGTGTTGCCTGAAGTATGGGCACAGGTATCCAGCGCTTTGCTCGAGCGTCGGCAATTGCAGGTGAGCTATCGAAGCCGCAGCAAAGATGCCATCAAGCAATTTCGCCTGCATCCGGCCGGGCTGGTATCGCGCCATGCCATCAGCTACCTGGTTGCGACGGTTGATGACTACAGTGACCTGCGCCAGTTTGCATTGCATCGCATCCAGCAAATCGAAGTGCTCGGCGAAGCTGCCGAGTTGCACAGCAGCTTCGATGTCGATGACTACATCGCCAGCGGCGTATTCAACCTGCGCCAGTCCGACGCCCATGTAGAACTGATCGCCGATGTTCATCCGCAGATCGCCACCTTGTTGCACGAGACGCCCCTCAGCCACCAACAGGAATTGACAGACCTGCCTTCAGAGGACTGGAAGCGATTGCGTGCCACGGTACCACTGGACCGGGAGACGCTTTGGTGGATATTCGCGCTCAACGACAACATCCGCCTACATGCCCCACAGGTCTGGGTCGACGAGATCCGCCAGCGTTTGCGCTCGATGCAAGCGTTCTACCTGGAAGCTTGCCCCGCCTGACCTCAACCCTGCAGTACGTTGTGCCGATTTTCCGCTGCCTCCGCTCAATGTGAGCGCGAAAGCAAACCTAGACAGATATCGATATTCACCAAAAGGACATTGCCATGCCGCTTCCTCTAATCCTCGGCGCCGCCGCTCTGGTTACAGCTGCTTACGGAGCCAAGAAAGGCTACGACGGATACCAACGTCATTCGGAAGCCGACGAAATTGTCAAAGGCGCCCAAGAACGCTACGAGGCGAAGAAGGAAATCTTTGACGAGCAGGAAACCAAAACAACTTCCGCTCTCGAAGCTTTGGGGAAAAAGGAACTGGAGATCGGCCAGAGCTTTGCTGAATTCAAGGTACTGGCCGACAAACTGCTGGACCAGATGAACGCTGGCCGCCAGCACAAACTGGAAGTCAACATTCCCAAGCACAACCTGCAGAAGGTCGACAGCTACAGCTTCACTGCTGTTGGCGTGCTGGGTACCGTAGCAAGTGCAGGTACTGCAGGCGCTGCGGCGGGCTTCGCCGTCTATGGCGGGGTAATGGCCCTGGGTGCGGCTTCGACCGGCACCGCCATTTCGTCGCTGGCTGGTGTTGCTGCTACCAACGCCACCCTGGCGGCAATCGGTGGCGGCTCTCTGGCTACTGGTGGCCTGGGCATGGCAGGCGGTACCGCAATTCTGGGCGCCGCAGTGGCCGCCCCGGTTCTGGCGATTGCTGGCTGGGCTTACAACAGCCACGGCGAGGAAGCGCTGAAAAACGCCCGCAAAGCCGACCAGGACGTTACAGCGGCAGTCGGCAAGCTTGCCCGCGCCACCGAAATGCTCGGTGAAACAGAACACTACACCCGCAAGATCCGTCGTTCGCTGATGTCCATCTACGCCCAGTTCAATCAGTATTTCGACAGCCTGAAGGACATCGACAGCTTCCTGCAGGACCTCAAAGGCCGCAACGTCGATGCCAAGGCGGAACTGGCCAAGCACAACGAGTCGATCGTGCGCACCATCGAAAACGGCTACGCCCTGGCGGCCATTCTGGTGAACGTCATCACCACCCCGATCTTCAAGCTCAAGAAGGTCAACGGTCAGGTCGCCAAGGACAAAGATGGCGTTCCGACCATGGAACTGGACAACGACGGTTCGATGATCCTGAACGAGAGCGAACTCGACAAAGTGATGGTCAGCGCCAGCACTGAAGCAGAAAAGGTCGAAGCAGCCTGATGCCGTCCCGGGGAAGGCTCGCCTTCCCCTCCTCCCCCTTTTCGATTTTCATGGATCCGAACATGCACGCCGCAGCGCGAGACTATCCCTGGGCTGAAGAGCTCGAGAAAACCGTAGTCACCAGCCTGGCCACCAGTTTTGGCCTGGACTTTCTTTTGTTCCAGGACAAACACGGCGGCGAGGTGGACACCATCCACAATGCACGCAATGGCGTTTGGGCAACGGAGCAGGAAAAGCAACGCTTTGAAAAGCGCGGCGACTACAACCCGGATCCGTACCATCAGCACGAAAACTACATCGAGACAGGGCGCAGGGACAAAGCCACCCACCTGGCTGGCGAACTTCACGACCCTTACCGCAACACCACGTTGACTGCAGCCCAGAAGCGCAACCTTGATCACGTTATCAGTGCCAAGGAAATTCATGACGATGCCGGCCGCGTGCTGGCCGGGCTAGACGGTGTCGAGCTGGCGAACCAAAGCAGCAACCTGCAAACGACCCACGAGAGCATCAACAAGTCGAAAGGCCAGACGCCTATCAACGACTACCTCCGCGATTTGCCCGAGCTGATCGGCAGAAGCGAAACCAAACTGGCAAAGGACCGAGCACGCCTGGCTACCTTGCCGCGTGACACCCCCGAGCAACAGCACAACGCACGCGTGCTGGAAGATCAGATTCGCAAAGACGAAAACAAGATCGAAACGTTGAAGGCCATCGACCCCGATGAGATGCGTAAACGGGACGAGGCTGCCCGGGCGCCCTACAACGAACAGATCAACCGCGCCTACTACACCAGCAGCAAGTTCTGGAAGCAGAGCGCTTGCGCGTCGCTGGATGCAGGCCTGAAAATGGGTGCCCGCCAGATGCTTGGCCTGGTGCTGGCCGAAGTGTGGTTCGAATTGCGCGGGCAGGTGCCGGCGCTGCTTGAAAAACTCAAGCACAAGTTCGACTTCGAAACCTTCATCGACAGCGTCAACAGCACCTTGAAAGGCATCTGGACGCGCGTGCAAAAACGCTTCACGGACTTTCTCATCGGTTTCAAGGATGGTGTTTTCGCTGGCGTCATGGCCAGCGCGACCACCACGCTGTTCAATGTGTTCGCCACGACCAAGGTCATGGCAGTCAAGATCATCCGCGAGGTCTGGGGCCAGTTGGTCAAGGCCATCAAACTGATGATCTTCAACCCCGAACAACTGGGCTTCGTCGACCTCTGCAAGGCCGTTACCAGCTTGATGTCCCTCGGCGCCGCCACTGTGGTGGGCACCATGGTGCATGCCCAACTGCTGCCACTGTGCAGCTTCCCGTTCGGCGGTGAACTGGTGGCGTTTGCCAGCGCACTGGTCACCGGCGTGGTCACCCTGGGCCTGAACTACTTCCTGCTGCACAGCCCAGTGGCCCACAAGCTTTGGGCCTTCATCGAGTCGATCATGCCCCACGCCGGCGTGGTCAAGCACTTCGAGTCGGTAAACGCAGAGCTGGACCGTTACCTGACCGAGCTGGGCAAGCTTGAGTTCAACCTGGATGCTGATGAACTTGAAGCGTTTTCGCTGACACTGATAGCGTGCAACGATGAACTGCAGCGCGGCATGGTGCTGAAAGCAGAGGTCGCCAAGCGCAACATCGAGCTGCCGTTTGAAATGGGCAACAGTGCGAGCACTCGCGACTGGCTGGCCTCGCTGGTGTAAGGATGCAGCCGTTTCCGTGTAACCAGTGCGGCCTGTGCTGCCGAAACGTTCACCTGGCCGAGGAAACGCGCTTCCTCGACCGGGGGGACGGCACCTGTCGACATCATGACATGCCCGGCAGGCGCTGCACGATCTACAACGACAGGCCCGATATATGCCGGGTGGATCGGCAATATGAGCTGCACTACGCCAACCGGTATGGCTGGGATGAGTTTGTGAAGCTGAATGTTCAGGTATGCGAGGTGTTGCAAGAGCAGTCGCCACAAGGCTAGATCTGCTGCCTACGCCATCCGCCAATCATCGCCCGGCATGATGCGTCGCATGAACTCATCGAAGAGCGGTACCGTGAACGCCGTATCACCGTGGTTCGGGCTATAGATCATCCCTTTATCGATCAATGCACTACGCAACGGCGCGAGCGTGGAAACCTTCCGCTCCAGGCGCGCCGCAATATCCCCAGAGCGATGCGGACCAGCACCCAGATCCGCCATGCCACGCAGGTACTTCTTTTCCGCAAGCGTCAGGCGGTCAAAGCGCACCCGGAAGAAGCTCTCATCCAGTGTGGCAATCGCCTGCTCTGAAGCGGTCTCGACATCGGCGCTGGTGATGGGGCTCTGCGAGGCTACATCCCATGAATGCTTGCCCCACTCCTGCAGGAAGTAGGGATAGCCCTGTGAATGTGCCAGCACACTTCCCAGCGCCGCCTCTTCGAATTCCACGCCTTCATCTTCTGCAGGCCGTACTACCGCAAACCTTGCGGCCTCAGGAGCAAGCGGGCCGATCTCAGGGAAATCGAACAGTCGCTCCGCATAGGATTTCGCGTTACCACAACGGCCGCGCAATTGAGGCAGGCCAGCCCCAACCAGCGTGACAGGTAACTGGCCCTGGGCACAGCGATGCAAGGCTGTAATCAACGCGGCCAACTGATCTTCGGCAACGTACTGCAACTCGTCGATGAACATCACCAGCGCCGTGTCGGCGCGCTGTGCGGCCTTGCCGGCCTCCTCCAGCAAGGTCGCCAGGTCGCCTTCCAGGTCACCGTTATCAGCCAGGCCAGGTTCCGGCTCCAGGTCCAGGCCTACTTCTATGTCCGCGTAGGCAACCTTCAACGACTTTGCAAAACCGGCAAGGGCTCGCAACCCCCGTTGAGCCAGGTCCCGAGCCGCTTCCACCCGGCTCAGGCGAAGCAGCGCCAAGCGCAGTTGAGGCGCCAACAGTGCGGGTAGCGAACGGTTTTCCGGCGCCTCCATGCGTATGGCATGAACGCCCTCGGCCTCGGCTTCAATGCGCATTTTTTCGAGCAGTACAGTCTTGCCCACGCCGCGCAAGCCGACCATCAGCACGCTCTTCGCCGCCCGGCCCCGGCGAATGCGGGCGATTGCGATGCTTACTTGCTTGAGCAATGCGTCGCGACCAGCCAATGCCGGCGGCGGCGCGCCTGCTCCCGGGGAATAGGGATTAGCGATCGGGTCCATGACTTATACCGAGATTAAGAAAGTTATCGAATTTAGATAACTTAACTAATTTCACTTGATTCGGCAACGCAATGCAAGAGGGTGCACCCGAACCAGATTACCTGCGCACAGCGCATCGCTCACATCGCCCACTCTCTGATGGCGAGTTCTACTGGTGTTCTGGGGAGATACTCTTGCTCAAGGCGCCCACAGGAACCGTGCGCATTCTGACTCCAGACTATACCTGTGGGAGCGGGCAAGCCCGCGAAGGGCCGCAAAACAGCCCCAATTTACTTAACTGACCGGAACCCGCAGTAAGCCAAGACAAGTGCCAGCATCGCCCGCGAGCGGGCTTCGATCTGCTTCTTCACCACTGCGGCGTGTCGGGACGAAAAGCCGTCAATTTGCAGCTGTGCCGCGCTCTTGAAGAAGCCTGCGGGCCTCACGCGCCAGCCTGTCAAGACGGTCGACCAGCTCGACCATCACCTCCAGGGTGTCGGCCTCATCATCTCGTTCGTGATCCTTTCTCACCGCGGCAATGCACTCGCGCATGGCGGGCGACCAGCGCTCCTCGGCCTCTTCGCCCAAGGCAATAAGGGTGTTGATGCCACGCCGCGCGCCCGAAGTAATGTCCTGAGCCTCGGTGGCAAGCCCCGACGACGGCTCCGCTCGCACTTCCGGCTCATAGGCACTGTCCTCGACAGCGGCTTCCACCTCTGCCTCATCAGCCGAACAGGCGGCCTTGACCAACGCATCGGTCAGCTCGCGAATGTCATCACTGAGAAACTGCACGGTAGCCAGGTGCGTATTGCGACGCGGTGCCTGCGGCAGGAAGAACTGCACCTGCTCACCCTCCCCCAGCACCGCGTCGCTCCATTCACGCAAGGTCTGCCCGTAGCTGAAGCGGGGGTAGTTGACCCGCGGATAAAGGCGCTCGATGACCTCATCGCTGAGCGAGCCAGGGTCAACCATCACCCCGTATTTGTGCAGCAGGTCGAAGGCGACTTTGTAACGCGGGGCCAGAAGTTTGCGGTTGATACCCTGGTGGAATGGCGCGGACAGCGTGCGCATTGCGTTGTTCAGGGTGCGGTTATCCAGCACCCCGACGAGCTCACCCAATGTATCGGCGTCACTGGCGCCTTCTGGTACAACCCAATCGGCCATCAAGGCGCGTGCTTCGTCCAGCGCCTGAGTGATCGTTTTTACAGCGTGCGGCATGGGAAATCCCTTTTATCGAAGCGTCCATGCACAGGGCCTGGAACACTGCATGATATCTTTTTGATATTGCAACGCAGAGTGCCAATTTATGCTGGCTTCGGCAAGCGTACGCATGGGCTGCGACAGCAGCATTGCCAACGCTGAAGGGCTATCCTGCCCCGGTCTACTCGGTGATAGTATTTTGCCGCACGACCAACTCTGGCCCCTTCGACAACCGAGGCAATGGAATGAAATACGGCGCCGATCATGGCCTGGACGAGTATCAGATCGCCGAACGCGACCAACTGATCGAGGACATAAAGCAAGGGCTGCGCAATTTCGAGGAAGCCTACGGCCTTGGCTTACCGCTGGCTCGCTTCGAGCGGCTGCTGGAGCCAGGCACTCCGGGCAACGTCGTGTATGACGGTCGGCAGCCTGTTTACGATGAGGCCTGGGCCAGGAAAAAGCGGGACTATATCGTCAAGGAACTGCTCGACTACCTCGCCAGGCTCATCGTGCGAAATGTTGCCAGCATGGGTCGAAATGATGATCGCCTGATCGGTAGTTCCTATGCAGTGGCGCTCAAACTGTGCACCTCTCACCCCGTGAAGAACGAAGTCGGGTTTACGCAAGAAGAGGATGACTTCCGCCTGCGATGCAACACAGGCAAACTGGGCCTGACGTTCCAGGATATCGTCGGTCGCGTATGTGATGAGTATGAGGAAAAATACAAAACCTACCGCCTGTGGAATGACCACGCACTGAAACTGCTGGCGCAGTACCTGTTCAGGGGCGCGTGGGATAGCACTGTCTTTCAACAGGGTGCTGTGTGGGTGGAGCTGAGCAGTGAAGGCGAGCCTGTCAGCCTCGATAAGTTTATCGAAGCCGCAGACGAGGCTCTGCTCGCTTTGCCGCTGGAGCGCCTGACGGAGGCCAGCTTCCCGGACTATACCGGGATCATTTTCAGCGAGTACGTACCTGCGGAAAACATGTCGCCAGCGCAGAAGGAGGCTCTCTATCGTCAGTATGTCGAAATACTGACCCAGTGAGTCGCCAGGGCGGACAAGCACGATGTACCTGTTGGTAAGCAGCCTGCACAACCGCAAGCAACAGTGAACCTTTGCGGCAGCAGGGGCTCAGTTGTGCAAAGCGCGCTTACCACTGCGTCAAGGGATTGCCATGAGACCTGCCCCGTCCGCCGCCCTTCCCCCGGTTCGCATCGAACGTGAACTGAGCCTGCGGGCGGTGCTCACCGGCGTAGCGCTGGGCATTCTGCTGACGCCCTCGAATGTGTACGCGGGCCTTCGGATCGGCTGGTCGTTCAACATGTCGATCATCGCCTTGCTGGTCGGCTTCGCGCTGTGGCAGGGCCTGGCGGGGCGCAGCAAGGGCCGGCCCGCCTGGACGTTGCACGAAAGCAACATCAACCAGACAGTGGCCTCGGCCGCCGCGTCGATCGTTTCCGGCGGGCTGGTCGCGCCGATCCCCGCCTATACCCTGCTCACCGGTCACCAGCTGGACCCGCTGCCGATGATGGCCTGGGTGTTTTCCGTGAGCTTCCTGGGCATCTGGATCGCCTGGTATCTGCGCCCCGCCTTGCTCGACGACCATGGCCTGAAGTTCCCCGAGGGTATGGCGACCTTGGAGACATTGCAGCAGATCTACCACCACGGCCACGAAGCCATGATGCGGATCAAGGTGCTGTGCAGTGCCGCGTTGCTGTCGGGGCTGGTGAAGTGGATTGACGGGTTCGTCTGGGCGATACCGCGCTGGGCACCCTCGCCTGCGCTCGAGCGCCTGACCTTCACGCTCGATCCTTCGCTGATGCTGGTCGGCTTCGGCGGCATCATCGGCATCCGCGTGGGCTTGACGCTGCTGTTCGGCGCCGCGCTGGCCTGGGGCGGGCTGGCACCGTGGCTGATCGACCACGCCCTGGTGGTGCTGGCCCCGAACGCCAGCGGCCCACAGTTCGCCGCGCTGGTGGAATGGCTATTGTGGCCGGGCGTGAGCCTGATGGTATGCGCGACCCTGACTTCATTGTCGGTTCGCCTGTTGCAAATGCCCCGGCAAAGGCCCGCCGAGCTGCAGGCAAATCGGGCAGCGCACACCCTTGGGCGGTTCTCCCTGGCACCTGCGTGCGGGCTGTTATTGGCCATTGCGCTGGTGGTGGCGCTACAAGCGTTGCTGTTCGGCATCGACTGGTGGATGGCGCTGCTGAGCATTCCCTTGGCGATATGCCTTGCGGTGGTCGCCGCGCGCGTGGTCGGCGCCACCGGCATTGCGCCGATCGGCGCCATCGGCAAGCTGTCGCAGCTCAGCTTTGGCCTGGTTGCCCCGGGCCAGGTAGCCATCAACCTGATGAGTGCCAACACTGCCGGTGGCGCGGCCGGGCAAGCTACCGACCTGATGAATGACTTCAAGGTTGGCCAGGCGATCGGCGCGACGCCACACAAGCAACTGATTGCACAGTGCCTGGGCATTCTCGTCGGCAGCGTGGCGGGCGTGCTGGTGTACCTGGTGCTGATTCCCGATCCGCACACCCTGCTGCTTACCGAGCAATGGCCAGCACCGGCCGTGGCGACCTGGAAGGCCGTGGCCCAGACCCTGATGCAGGGGCTGGGGGCGCTGTCGCCGGAGCTGCGCTGGGCGATCGTGGCCGGCAGCGCGGCAGGCGTACTGCTGGGCGCGCTGGACAGCCTGCTGCCGCAACGGGTGGCGCGCTGGCTGCCGAGTACCGGCGCGCTGGGGCTGGCGTTCATACTGCCGGCGTCGATCAGTATGATGATGGGGCTCGGCGCGGTGGTTACCTGGCTGGTCGGTTGCCGTTGGCCGAGCATTACAGAACGGTTTGCGATCACGGCCGCAGCGGGGCTGATTGCCGGGGAAAGCATCACCGGGGTGGCGGCATCGTTCTGGGAGATGGTGCGGATGCTGTAGCGCTTGGCAATGGCGCGGCCATGCCGCACCCGCGCGCCATTTACGACGTTCTGACCGATGGCCACCCGTACACGCAGCAGCGGCCGCGCCGCTCTGCTATACCTCATTGCCTGGCTCACCCCAACGAGGATGGATTCTCATGGAGCCACGTTACTCCACGCGCCCGGGCGAAGAGGACGGCGTGCCTGGCCGTTCGCCTGCCATGCAGGCGTTACACGCCTTGCTGCGACGGGTGGCGCAGAGCGACCGCCCGGTGCTGATCTTCGGCCCGACCGGGGCCGGCAAGGAAGTCATCGCCCAGCAACTGCACCGCCTGAGCGCGCCTGGCAAACCATTCATCGACCTCAACTGTGGGGCGATCCCCGAGCAATTGCTCGAATCCGAACTGTTTGGCCATGCCCGCGGCGCGTTCACCGGCGCGGTTGGCGAGCGCATGGGCCACCTGCAGATGGCCGGCGCGGGCACACTGTTCCTCGACGAGATCGGCGAACTGCCACTGGCCCTGCAGCCGAAGCTGCTGCGTGTGCTGGAAACCGGGCAGTACCGGCCGCTCGGTAGCAGCGAGAGCCGGCACTTCCGCGGCCGGGTGGTGGCGGCTACCCACCGTGACCTCAAGCGCCTGGTGGCCGAGGAACGCTTTCGCGAAGACCTGTACTACCGCTTGTCGGTATTCGAGCTCGAGCTGCCGGGGCTGAACGAGCGGCGTGAGGACATCCCGGACCTGATCGAGCACTTTTGCCGTCAGCAACGGCGACCGCTGCACTTCGATGCCGCAGCGCTGGAGCTATTGTGCCAGCGAGACTGGCCCGGCAATGTGCGCGAACTGCGTAATTCGATCGACCGCATCGGCACCCTGGCCCCGTCACCACTGGTCGATCGAGAAACCCTCGAGCAGTTGCTGGCACCGCCCTCGCCCGCCTCTGCGCTTGCCGTCGAGCTGGCCGAAGCGCTGCTCGGGCTTGAGGGGCCGGACAAACTGGCGGCGGTGGAGACACTGCTGATAGAGCATGCGCTGAACCGCTGCAATGGCAACAAGAGTGCTGCAGCGCAGCTGTTGGGGGTGAATCGCAAGGTGATCGAGCGGCGGGTCCGGTTGCGCCAGGACTTGCGCCTGACCGTGGAGCGCTACCTGGCCGAAGGCCGCAAGCTGATCGACGGGGCTGACTTTCGCGGCGCCCTGGGCCCTTTGCAGAAAGGCCTGGAAGTGGCCGAGCGGGTCTACGAGGGCAAAGACCTGTGGCGTTTGCAATTTGAATTGCACCGGCTACTGGGGGTGAGCTTTCGCAGTATCGAAGGCTGGTTGAGCATCACCAGCCTGGCCAGCTATCGGGACGCCCAGGCCTTGGCCGCGCGCCAAGGCCAGGCGCAGGAGATGGCGTCTGTGTCGTTCGGGCTGTGGACCACCCTTTTGATGGGCCTGGAGCTGGCGGAAGCCCGCGCCACGGCACAACAGATGCTGCAGCAGGCACAGGTCGCCGGTGGCGAGGCACTGCGCATCGAGGCCCACCTGGCCATGGCCAACACCTTGTTCTGGCTCGGCGATTTCGAGGAAAGCCTGGCCTGCCTGACGCGCGGCAGGCTGCTGGAGGACGACCAGGCCTGCTGGCCATCGAACCAGGGGCTGGACCTGGTCGGCCTGGCCCGCACTTTCGAAGGTTTGGCCGCTTTCGAGCTGGGCCTGTTCAGCCAGGCGCGCCAGGCGCTGGCCCGCTTGCAGTCCCGCGCCGAGCAGGCAGTCGACAACCCCTTCAACCGCGCGGTCGCCCTGCAGGGCGCAGCCTGGCTCGCTGCAGTGCTGGGCGAGCGCGATGCACTCGGGCACCTGGCCCGCGAGCTGGAGCTGCTCAGTGCGCGCCACGAGTTCTCCTTCTACCGTGGCGTGGGCATGATCCTGCGCGGCTATCACCAGGGCATATCGGGTGAGTACGAAGCCGGTGAACAGGCCATTGCCGAAGGCTACCAGCAGCATGTGCTGCGTAACGGCGGCCTGTTGTTCCATGGCTTCCAGGCCTGGAAGCGCGGCGAAGTGCTGTTGCTGGGCGGGCGTGCGGAGGCCTGCCTGGAACTGGTGGATGTCGCCCTGGACCTGGCCCAGGACCATCAGGAGCGCGCCTACCTGTGCGAACTGATGCTGTTACGCGGCCGGGCACTGCTGGCCATTGGCGACGACCGCGAAGCCGAGGCAACCCTGCGCGTCGCCTTGTCCACCGCGCTGACTCTCGGCGTGGTGCCGGCGCGGCTGCACGCCGCCGTGGAATTGGCCCGGTTGCTCGAACGCAGCGAGCGTGGCGCCCAGGTGCAGTCGATCCTGGTGCGGGCGCTGCGCGGCCTCGACCCGCAACTGGACTACCCGCCCGCCAGCACCGTGCGTAGCTGGCTGGCACGTTTGTCGAGCTGACCCCTCAACCCGAAAGCAGGAGCACGATCATGGCGTTTGAGCTGGAGCACAAGGATCTGCAAGCGTTGATCAACGGTGGTTGTTTCTTTGGCAGTGGTGGTGGCGGCACCTTGGCGTCGGCCCGGCATTTGCTGGCCGCGTTCAAGGTCGGGGATTTCTACCCGCACGACCGCGTCAGGGTGGTCACGGTGGATGAGGCCCGTGCCGGCGACGCCGCGGTAGTGGCGTACATGGGTGCACCGGAAACGATCGGGGGTTGCGAGTACCCCCTCGGGCCGATTCAGGCCCTGGATTGCTTGCGCCAGCGCCTGAATGCGCAGGGCCGCGAGCTTGCCTATGTCGTGCCACCGGAAAGCGGCGCGCTGGGCTTTCTGGTTGCGTGCCTGGCCGCTGCCAAGCTGGGCCTGGCGGTGGTCGATGCGGACGGCGCCGGGCGCGCGGTGCCCTCGTTGCCGATGCTCACCTTCGCGGCTGCCGGTATACCGCCGCGGCCGGCGTTCGTGGTCAGCCAGGGCGGACTGGTGGTGGAACTGAATGTGACGCCGCCGGCCAAGGCCCAGGGGTATGCAGAAAACGCCAATGTGATCGCCGAGCAAATGTTGCGCCCTGTGGTCGGCTCGCCGGCGTTCGGTGAGTTCGGTGGCCTGGCGCTATGGTGCATGAGCCCCGACCAGCTGCCTTCCGCGCTGCCGCTGCGCGGCACCCTCAGCCGCGCCCTGGCGCTGGGCAGAGCCCTGGCTGCGGGGCAGCTGCCCACTTGCCAGGCCGTGCTCGACTGGCTTGGCCAGTTCGGCCTGATGGCCCGCTGCCTGGCCCGCAATGCGCGCCTGAGCCACGCCGGCGTGACTACCCAGGGCGGCTTTGACATCGGCCGCATCGACCTCGACAGCCCGGAAGGCAGCTTGCGCCTGTGCTACGAGAACGAGTCGCTGTTGCTGTGGGACAAGCGCCAGCCGCAACCGCTGGCCATGGCCCCGGACAGCATTGCCTGGTTCTTCGAAGGCCCGGGGCCGGCACTGGCCTCCAACGGCGACCTGGTGCGCGCCGATGGCTCGCTGGACCCGAGCTATGCCGGGCGCGGTGCCTGCCTGATCGGCTGGCAGGCGGCGGCGCCATTACGCCAACCCGGTGGGTTGATCGCTTGGAGCTTCGAGCAGTTGCTGGCAGACCTGGGTTACATGGGTGCCTACCGAAGCATCGAGCAACTGCAGGAGTTACGACCATGAGCCTGCGTATTGCGGTGCTCGCGCCGGTCAACAGCAGCGACTACAACGAGGGCCTGCTGGCCTCGATTGCCCCAGTGGTGCCCCCGGATGTCGAGGTTCAGGTGTTCAATATCGACCAGGGCAACCCGTGTATCCAGAACCGGCTGAATCTCACCGAGAACGCCCTGGCGGTGGTGCGCCTGGCGCAGCAGCTTGAGCAGCAGGGGTTCGACGGCATCTGGCTGAGCGATTTCGACATGTGCGGCGTGGAGCCTGCCCGCGAAGTGATCGATATCCCGATCATTGGCGGCTTCCCCACCTCCGCGTTCAGTGCCCTGGGGTTGTGCCAGCGGTTTTCCATCATCACCATCTTGCAGAGCACCCTGGCCCTGCAACGCGGCCATGTGGCCAATTATGGCCAGAGCATCAATTTTGCCTCGATCCGTGCCATCGACTGCCCGGTAGCCCAGTTGGGTGATGTGGAGGTGGTACTGGTCAAGGCATTGCAAGCCGGGCTGGCTGCCATCAACGAGGACGGCGCGCAGGCACTGTTGCTCGGCTGTACCGGCTTCATGGGTGTCGCCGAGCGCTTGTCCAAGCTTATCGAGCAGGACCTTGGCTGCTACGTACCGGTGCTGGACCCCAACCAGTGTGGCTTCGGCTTTCTGCTGTCGCTGGTGCGGATGAAGGTGCGGCCGAGCCGTTTGTGCTATGCCAGAGCGGCCCTTGGCTGAGGCGGCCGGATGCGTCCGCCATGGGTTCCCCAAGGTGGACGAAAACGTCCACCTGCGCCGCGGCTTTCTGGGCTAACTGCTTGAAAGGAAAGCAATCACCAGCCTGGCATGATCGATGCTCCTGTCACTGGGCCGGGCGCGTGACCCCACACGCTCGGCCCACATGACAAGGAGAGCATCATGAGCACTGACTACTATGTAGACTTCGACAACCAGACCAACGATACCTGGACCCTCGCGGTCTACCAGACCTTGCCAAGCTCGGTAGGGCTCGACAGCGTGTCGTGGAAGCAGACCACCGTGCCCACCCAGGGCTTCAGCGGGGTGGAGTGGACCATCGACTACAACGTGGTGATCGCCAATTATCGGCAGGTCGGTGGCGTTGGGGTGTACAAGGCCAGCCAGACACTGTCGACGCAGCTCGGATCGGTCTGGGACTGTGTGTTCAAGGACAACGTCCAGCAACTGGTATTGGGTAGCGGCTCGGCGCCTGGAGACAGCATCCAGATCAACAACAAGTCGAACTTGCCTGCCAACCTGGGTATCGGCATGAGCGGCCAGGGTTCGGTGTTCAAGCCGGATGTGGTCGGTGGCGGCCAGGCCCAGTTCAAGGTGACGCCCACGTATTACCTGGGGCTGTTCCAGAAGGTACAGCTGGGTGAAGTCATCAGCAGCAACGTCGTAGTCGGCCCAATGCAGATCCAGTTCCCCAGTGGCATGAACTGCGCAACCGCTACTGCGCGCATGGATGGCGCCAATATCAAGCTGACGCTCACCTACACCCAGGTGACCAAGGTGTCCTACGAGGCTACCCAACGGTTGATCGCTGCCCGCCAGGAACGCCTTGGCAGGGTTCTCGAACACGCCTGAGCCTGCGGCCGGCGCGCTGCAACGCGCCGGCCTGGTTGTCGCCGGATTCGGCAAGGAGCTGAAAATGAACAAACCCATCGACATCGCCACCATCGACGCCGGCCCGCTGGCGTTTCTCGCCGAGCCCAATGTGACTGGCGCCCAGTTGTTGAACTTCGTCCATACCGTGGATCGACAAATCGAAAGCGTCACCAAGGGCCTGGTCGAACAGTTGAAGAAGGGCAACATCAACGCCCGCGTGGAGCAGCAGGGGCGTGACTACCTGATCATCCAGGAGGGCCTGCGCCCGGCGTCGCAGCTGCAGCACCGCAGCGAGGAGACCGATCCCGCACCACAACCCTCTCGCATCCGCATCTTCGTCCGCAGCAGCGACGCACCGCCCACCATCAATGCGATGCGGCTGTTCTTCCGTGACTGGCGCGCAGTAGCGGGCCTGATCGCGGTAGGCGGCGCCTGGTATGCAGGCCAGTGGGTGATGCACGTGCGCCGACAGGACCAGTAGAAGCACCTTGAACGCGAGGGGCTACCGCCGGGCAGCCCCATCGCGCGCTCACGCTTGACCCACACCCTCCCCCCGCCACATGCTCGGTCGCTCCACCCACGCTCAAGGAACGATTGCATGAAGCTGGAAACCCTCGCCATCCACGCAGGCTTCAGCCACGACCCGACCACCCGGGCAGTGGCCGTACCGATCTACCAGACCACCTCCTTCGCCTTCGACGACACCCAGCACGGCGCCGACCTGTTCGACCTGAAGGTGGCCGGCAACATCTACTCGCGCATCATGAACCCCACCAACGACGTGCTTGAGCAGCGCATGGCCGCCCTGGAAGGCGGGGTCGGCGCGCTGGCGGTGGCCTCGGGCATGGCGGCCATCACCTATGCCATCCAGACCGTCGCCGAGGCCGGCGACAACATTGTCTCGGTGGCCAAGCTGTACGGCGGCACCTACAACCTGCTGGCCCACACCCTGCCGCGCATGGGCATCCACACCCGCTTCGCCGCCCATGACGACATCGCCGCCCTGGAAGCATTGATCGATTCACGCACCAAGGCGGTGTTTTGCGAGTCCATCGGCAACCCTGCCGGTAATATCGTCGACATCGCCGCGCTCGCCGAGGCCGCCCACCGCCATGGGGTGCCGCTGATCGTCGACAACACCGTGGCTACCCCGGTGCTGTGCCGGCCGTTCGAGCATGGTGCCGATATCGTCGTGCATTCGCTGACCAAATATATCGGCGGCCACGGCACCAGCATCGGCGGCATCGTCATCGACTCCGGCAAGTTCCCGTGGGCCGACAACAAGGAACGCTTCGCCCTGCTCAACACCCCCGACCCGTCCTACCATGGCGTCACCTACACCGAAGCCTTCGGCCCCGCCGCCTTCATCGGCCGCTGCCGCGTGGTGCCGTTGCGCAACACCGGTGCCGCGCTGTCGCCGTTCAACGCCTTCCTGATCCTGCAAGGCCTGGAAACCTTGGCCCTGCGCATGGAGCGCCACACCGAGAACGCGCTTAAGGTAGCCCGTTACCTGCAAGCCCACGAGCAGGTGGCGTGGGTGAAATATGCAGGGCTGCCTGACCACCCCGAGCATGCACTGGCCCAGCGCTACACTGGCGGCAAGCCGGCGTCGATCCTGTCGTTCGGCATCAAGGGTGGCCAGGCGGCTGGTGCGCGCTTCATCGATGCGTTGCAGCTGGTGGTGCGCCTGGTGAACATTGGCGACGCCAAGTCGCTGGCCTGCCACCCCGCCTCCACCACCCACCGCCAGCTCAACGACGAGGAACTGGAAAAGGCCGGCGTGCCACGGGACATGGTGCGCCTGTCGATCGGCATCGAGCACAGCGACGACATCATTGCCGACCTGGCCCAGGCGCTGGAGGCCAGCCGCGGTTGATTCATCTGCGCCCCACCCAATGCCTACGGCGGGCGCACCTTTCGCACACCTGGATAGCGCTGCGATGACCCTGTTCTACCTCAAGCTGATCGTTACCCCTCTCCTGATGTGGGCCATCTCCCTCGCCTCGCGTCGCTGGGGTGGCCTGCTCGGCGGGTTGCTGTCCGGCCTGCCGATCACCTCGGCACTGGTAATGACATTCCTGTGCCTGGAACAGGGCACGGCCTTTGCCCTGGGGGCGGTGCCCGGCGCGCTGGGTGGCCTGGCGGCGGTGCAGGCTACGTACACCTTCTACCTGTTCGCCACACGCAGGCTCGGCATCGGCCCGGCCGTATTGCTGGCGATGCTGTTCTATGGTGTAACGGCCTATGCGTTTACCCATGGGGGCAACCAGTACCTGTCGATTGCCCTGGCGCTGGTGCTGATCGGCGTGCTGATACGCGCCAGCGGCCGCGAGCCCAGGCCGGATGCCCTGGCCCGGCCACGACAGCGGTTTTGGGAGATCCCTCTGCGCATGGTGTCTGCCACTTCGTTGCTGATGGTCATCACAAGCCTGGCCAACTGGCTGGGCCCCGCGGCCAGCGGGATGCTGGCGCCGATCCCGGTGATTGCCTGGCCGCTGGTGGTGTTCGCCCATGTGCAGAATGGCCGTGCAGGGATGGCGGCGATGGTGCGGGGCAATGCGATCGGGGCGGTGGGGGTGATCGCGTTTTATCTGGTATTGGCAGGGCTGCTCGATGCCTGGGGTGTCGCAATTGCCATCAGCCTGGCCATGCTTTGTGCCGTGATCCTGACCGTGGGGCTGGCGGCTGCGTTGCGACGGGGGTGATACGCCGGCGCATGCTAGCGCTGTGTCCATTGGGGCTGCTGCGCAGCCCATCGCAGGCAAGCCAGCTCCTACAGGATCACTACAGCCATCAAGGCAGCCACAGGATCACCACAACCTTCAAGGCAGCCACCGTACCTGTGGGAGCGGGTTCACCCGCGAACACCGGCGCAGCCGGTGCCAGCCACCGCGCTGGATGCTTCGCGGGTAAACCCGCTCCCACAGGGCTATGCCCTATCAATGGTCATTACCTGCGCTGATCCAGGTCTACCGCAGGCTGCTCCACGCTTTGCCTGCCGTCATCAGCCAAGCTGTCTTCCTCCTGCCAACCACCACCCTCCTCTTCGTTCATGAGCGGGTCGTCGTCAGGGTCGGGTATGGTCGGGCGGTCAGGGTCAACGGCCGGGTCGGGTGAAGTGGGCATGTCCGGGTTCGTGCCGCCTTGTGCATTGGGGTCGGGGCTCATCGCTGCATACCTCGCAAGAAAGGTGTGAACCGCATTCGTTCCAGACAAATCCCGTCAGCGAGGCTGCGGGTGCTCGGCAGAAACCGAATTGTTGGCCTGCACGTCCTCCATCTCTTCCTCGATCGGGCCTTCGTCATCCGAAGGTAGTGGGACCTCTCCGTTACCGCTGCCGGGCTGGGATTCGGTTTGCTCGAGGCCGGGGCCTTTCTGATCGTTTGCCATGGAAGTTCTCCTGGGTTTGCGCGTTGATCGCGCATACAGATCGGACGGAAAACGGCCACCAGCAGTGCCTTGGGTTCGACAGGTGGCACAAAAGGCCGGGGTACTGATCATGGCCACATACTGAGCACACCCGTTATTCAGAGACGTTTCCTACAAGCTTTTAGGAAGCCCAATGCCTCTCTGGAAAGCGATTCCCCGTTAGTGTTCAGAGGCCGTCAAGGACCTGTCCAACACAAGGATCGCTCATGACCATCAGCCAACGTATTGCCATTGCAGTCGCCGAAGCCGCGCTGCCGCACGACCAGTGCATGTCCTGCGAGCGCCAGGGCCTGCCGATCCTGCCGCTGCGTCGCGCCCTGGTGCCGGATACCC
>Ga0247820_10000036_pt1 | contig 61921 bp, 49 predicted proteins | sample 13C_Glucose_Day1_2_FD_192480 | JGI IMG/M metagenome (GOLD analysis project Ga0247820, IMG submission 192480) | Soil microbial communities from agricultural site in Penn Yan, New York, United States - 13C_Glucose_Day14 | ecosystem: Environmental > Terrestrial > Soil > Agricultural land | place...
CATTCTGCCGCAAGGCGGGCAAGGCCATGGTCATCGGCACAACCGGCTTCACTCCGGAAGAGAAGCAGCAACTGGCCGAAGCCGGCAAGGAAATCCCGATCGTCTTCGCTGCCAACTTCAGCGTCGGTGTCAACCTGTGCCTGAAGCTGCTGGATACCGCGGCGCGCGTGCTGGGTGATGATGTGGATATCGAAATCCTCGAGGCGCACCACCGGCACAAGGTCGATGCGCCGTCGGGTACCGCGCTGCGCATGGGTGAAGTGGTTGCCCAGGCGCTGGGCCGTAACCTGCAGGAAGTGGCCGTATACGGCCGTGAAGGGCAGACCGGTGCGCGTGAGCGCCAGACCATCGGCTTCGCCACCGTGCGTGCCGGTGATGTGGTGGGTGACCATACCGTGCTGTTCGCCGCCGAAGGCGAGCGCGTCGAGATTACCCACAAGGCTTCCAGCCGCATGACCTTCGCCAAGGGCGCCGTGCGTGCGGCGCTGTGGCTGGACGGGCGCGAGCCTGGTTTGTACGACATGCAGGATGTGCTCGAACTGCGCTGAGCCGTTGGAGCGGTGCTGGCTTCTTCGCGGGTGAACCCGCTCCCACAGGAATTATGCAGGGCTCAGCCTTTGCGCGGTCCCTGTGGGAGCGGGTTTACCCGCGAAGCAGGCGCCGGGGATGTCAGCCTGTCGCATTCATGTGTTTTAGAGACACATCTGCGGTAGACCGAAAACGCACTTTTCTGTAAGCTACAGCTTTAGTGTGTCCACTAAAAGCGCGCAGCGAATTGAATTCAGCACATGAAAGCGGGGTGACGTGTCCATACGTCACTCCGCTTTTTTGCAACCTGCGATCGCCCTTTCATGCTTGATTTACGGGAGGTCTTCTTGACAAAGCCAGCCATACTCGCCCTTGCCGACGGCAGTATTTTCCGCGGTGAAGCTATCGGTGCCGACGGTCAGACCGTTGGTGAGGTGGTATTCAACACCGCTATGACCGGCTACCAGGAAATCCTTACAGACCCTTCCTACGCGCAGCAAATCGTTACCCTGACCTACCCGCACATCGGCAACACCGGTACTACTCCGGAAGATGCCGAGTCGAACCGCGTCTGGTCCGCTGGCCTGGTCATCCGTGACCTGCCGCTGCTGGCCAGCAACTGGCGTAACACCCAGTCGCTGCCTGAGTACCTCAAGGCCAACAACGTCGTCGCCATCGCCGGCATCGACACCCGTCGCCTGACCCGAATCCTGCGTGAAAAGGGCGCTCAGAACGGTTGCATCCTCGCCGGTGACAACATCAGCGAAGAAGCCGCCATCGCCGCTGCTCGCGCCTTCCCGGGCCTGAAGGGCATGGACCTGGCCAAGGTCGTTTCCACCAAGGAACGCTACGAGTGGCGCTCCAGTGTGTGGGAGCTGAAGACCGACAGCCACCCGACCATCGAGGCCGCAGACCTGCCTTACCACGTGGTCGCATTCGACTACGGCGTCAAGCTGAACATCCTGCGCATGCTGGTTGCTCGTGGCTGCCGCGTGACCGTGGTACCGGCCCAGACCCCGGCCAGCGAAGTACTGGCACTCAACCCGGACGGCGTGTTCCTGTCCAACGGCCCAGGTGACCCCGAGCCGTGCGACTACGCCATCCAGGCGATCAAGGAAATCCTCGAGACCGAGATCCCGGTATTCGGCATCTGCCTCGGCCACCAGCTGCTGGCCCTGGCTTCCGGCGCCAAGACCGTGAAAATGGGTCACGGCCACCACGGTGCCAACCACCCGGTCCAGGACCTGGACACCGGCGTGGTCATGATCACCAGCCAGAACCACGGCTTTGCCGTTGACGAGGCCACCCTGCCGGGCAACGTCCGCGCCATCCACAAGTCGCTGTTCGACGGCACCCTGCAGGGTATCGAGCGTACCGACAAGAGCGCGTTCAGCTTCCAGGGCCACCCTGAAGCGAGCCCAGGCCCGACCGATGTCGCGCCACTGTTCGATCGTTTCACCGATGCCATGGCCAAGCGCCGCTGAGCATCCTGCTTCAAGGCCCCGGGCCGGCTTGCGCCGCGCCCGGAAGCGCCTGACCCAGATTGTTCAAAGCGGCTTGCCGACTGACCCCGGATTTGAGTGACAACCATGCCAAAACGTACAGATATCAAAAGCATCCTGATTCTCGGCGCTGGCCCGATCGTGATCGGCCAGGCCTGCGAATTCGACTACTCCGGCGCCCAGGCCTGTAAAGCCCTGCGCGAGGAAGGTTTCCGCGTCATCCTGGTGAACTCCAACCCGGCCACCATCATGACCGACCCGGCCATGGCCGACGCCACCTACATCGAGCCGATCAAGTGGCAGTCTGTGGCCAAGATCATCGAGAAAGAGCGCCCGGACGCCGTCCTGCCGACCATGGGTGGCCAGACCGCACTGAACTGCGCCCTGGACCTCGAGCGCCACGGCGTTCTGGAAAAGTTCGGCGTAGAGATGATCGGCGCCAACGCCGACACCATCGACAAGGCTGAAGACCGTTCGCGCTTCGACAAGGCCATGAAGGACATCGGCCTGGAGTGCCCGCGCTCCGGGATCGCCCATAGCATGGAAGAGGCCTATGCGGTCCTCGAGAAGCTCGGCTTCCCGTGCATCATCCGCCCGTCGTTCACCATGGGCGGCACTGGCGGTGGTATCGCCTATAACCGTGAAGAATTCGAAGAAATCTGCACCCGTGGCCTGGACCTGTCGCCGACCAAGGAACTGCTGATCGACGAATCGCTGATCGGTTGGAAAGAATACGAGATGGAAGTGGTCCGCGACAAAAAGGACAACTGCATCATCGTCTGCTCGATCGAGAACTTCGACCCGATGGGCGTGCACACCGGTGACTCGATCACTGTTGCCCCGGCGCAGACCCTGACCGACAAGGAATACCAGATCATGCGCAACGCCTCGCTGGCGGTGCTGCGTGAAATTGGTGTGGAAACCGGCGGTTCCAACGTGCAGTTCGGTATCTGCCCGAACACCGGCCGCATGGTCGTGATCGAGATGAACCCGCGCGTTTCGCGTTCCTCGGCGCTGGCTTCCAAGGCTACCGGCTTCCCGATCGCCAAGATCGCCGCCAAGCTGGCCATCGGTTACACCCTCGACGAACTGCAGAACGACATCACCGGCGGTCGTACCCCGGCATCCTTCGAGCCGTCGATCGACTACGTCGTCACCAAGCTGCCACGCTTCGCCTTCGAGAAATTCCCGAAAGCCGACGCCCGCCTGACCACCCAGATGAAATCCGTGGGTGAAGTCATGGCCATCGGTCGTACCTTCCAGGAGTCCCTGCAGAAAGCCCTGCGCGGCCTGGAAGTAGGCGCCTGCGGTCTCGACCCGAAAGTCGACCTGGCCAGCCCGGAAGCTTCCAGCATCCTCAAGCGCGAGCTTACCGTGCCAGGTGCCGAGCGCATCTGGTACGTCGCCGACGCCATGCGTTCGGGCATGACCTGCGAAGAAATCTTCAATCTGACCGGCATCGACATGTGGTTCCTGGTGCAGATGGAAGACCTGATCAAGGAAGAAGAGAAGGTCAAGACCCTGGCCCTGTCGTCGATCGACAAGGACTACATGCTGCGCCTCAAGCGCAAGGGCTTCTCTGACCAGCGCCTGGCCAAGCTGCTGGGTATCACCGACAAGAACCTGCGCCGTCACCGCCACAAGCTGGAAGTGTTCCCGGTGTACAAGCGCGTCGATACCTGCGCTGCCGAATTCGCCACCGACACCGCCTACCTGTACTCCACCTATGAGGAAGAGTGCGAGGCCAACCCGTCGACCCGCGACAAGATCATGATCCTGGGTGGCGGCCCTAACCGTATCGGCCAGGGTATCGAGTTCGACTACTGCTGCGTACACGCTGCACTGGCGCTGCGTGAAGACGGTTACGAGACCATCATGGTCAACTGCAACCCGGAAACCGTCTCCACCGACTACGACACCTCCGACCGCCTGTACTTCGAGCCGCTGACCCTGGAAGACGTGCTGGAAGTGTGCCGCGTCGAGAAGCCGAAAGGCGTGATCGTCCACTACGGCGGCCAGACCCCGCTGAAACTGGCCCGTGCCCTGGAAGAAGCCGGCGTACCGATCATCGGTACCAGCCCGGACGCCATTGACCGCGCCGAAGACCGCGAGCGCTTCCAGCAGATGGTGCAGCGCCTGAACCTGCTGCAGCCGCCAAACGCCACCGTGCGCAGCGAAGAAGAAGCCATCAGCGCTGCTGGCGGCATCGGCTACCCGCTGGTCGTGCGTCCGTCCTACGTACTGGGCGGTCGTGCCATGGAAATCGTCTACGAGCTGGACGAGCTCAAGCGCTACCTGCGCGAAGCCGTACAGGTGTCCAACGACAGCCCGGTCCTGCTCGACCACTTCCTCAACTGCGCCATCGAGATGGACGTGGATGCGGTGTGCGACGGCACCGACGTGGTAATCGGCGCGATCATGCAGCACATCGAGCAGGCCGGCGTTCACTCCGGTGATTCGGCGTGCTCGCTGCCACCTTACTCGCTGAGCAAGGAAGTGCAGGACGAAGTCCGCGTACAGGTCAAGAAAATGGCCCTGGAGCTGGGCGTGGTCGGCCTGATGAACGTGCAGCTGGCATTGCAGGGCGACAAGATCTACGTGATCGAAGTCAACCCGCGCGCTTCGCGTACCGTGCCATTCGTGTCCAAGTGCATCGGCACTTCCCTGGCGATGATCGCGGCCCGCGTCATGGCTGGCAAAACCCTGAAAGAGCTGGGCTTCACTCAGGAAATCATCCCGAACTTCTACAGCGTCAAGGAAGCCGTCTTCCCGTTCGCCAAGTTCCCGGGGGTTGACCCGATCCTCGGCCCTGAGATGAAATCGACCGGTGAAGTCATGGGTGTCGGTGACAGCTTCGGTGAAGCCTTCGCCAAGGCCCAGATGGGAGCCAGCGAAGTGCTGCCGACCGGCGGTACCGCGTTCATCAGCGTGCGTGACGACGACAAGCCGCAAGTGGCTGGTGTTGCCCGCGACCTGATCGCCCTGGGCTTCGAAGTGGTTGCAACTGCCGGCACTGCCAAGGTTATCGAAGCGGCTGGCCTGAAAGTGCGCCGTGTGAACAAGGTGACCGAAGGTCGCCCGCACGTGGTCGACATGATCAAGAACGACGAAGTGTCGCTGATCATCAACACCACCGAAGGCCGCCAGTCGATCGCCGATTCCTACTCGATTCGTCGCAATGCGCTGCAGCACAAGATTTACTGCACCACTACCATTGCGGCCGGTGAAGCCATCTGCGAGGCGCTGAAATTTGGTCCGGAAAAGACCGTTCGCCGCCTGCAGGATCTGCACGCAGGATTGAAAGCATGAGCATTACCAAGTACCCGATGACCGTCCAGGGCGCTCGCGCCCTGGAAGAGGAGCTGCTGTTCCTGAGCAAGACCGAGCGTCCACGCCTGAGCCAGGCTATTGGCGAAGCGCGCGAGCTGGGTGACCTGAAGGAAAATGCCGAATACCACGCTGCTCGTGAAGAGCAGGGCATGGTCGAGGCGCGTATCCGCGATATCGAAGGCCGCCTGCAGAACTCGGTAGTGATCGACGTGACCACTATCCCTCACACCGGCAAGGTGATTTTCGGTACCACCGTGGTACTGGCCAACACCGAAACCGATGATGAAGTGACCTACCAGATCGTCGGCGAAGATGAAGCCGATGTGAAGAAGGGCAAACTGTCGAGCAGCGCCCCGATTGCCCGTGCCATCATTGGCAAGGAAGAAGGGGATACCGTTGTCGTGAAGACGCCAAACGGTACGGTCGAGTACGAGATTGTCGAAGTCAAGCACATCTGACCGGCGCCTGCGGGCGCCATCCCTCGAGGGGATCCTCTGGCAGCTGGCCCAGGTTTTCTGGGTCGGTGGCCTGTGGGTGTTCCACGTGGGGCTGGTGCCCGCGCTCAAGGTCAGTGGCCTGGCACCGCTGCTGGTGCAGGACATCGCCGGGCAGATCGACCGCTGGTTGATTGGTGTGGCGATGCTTGGCTTGCTTATCCAGTTGGTCGTGCTGGCCAAAGTGGACGGCCTGCCGGCCTGGTGGCGGCAGTTCCGGGGGCAGATGCTATTGCTCGGCCTTGGCGCCTGCGTGGGGTATTACACCTTGCGCTACGGTATTTCCGTGGGCGAGCGCTGGCAGATGTTCTGCTTCCTGGTACTGGGCTTTTCCGGCATCGTGCTGGTGGCCCAGCCAGTACCGGTCAGGTTGCGCCGCTAAACGGCTCGAGATTACTGGGGCCGCTTTGCGGCCCATCGCCGGCAAGCCGGCTCCCACACCGACCGCATCAGATTCAGGCCATGCGCCGTACCTGTGAGAGCTGGCTTGCCGGCGATGGGCTGCGCAGCAGCCCCTTTGCCGTTACTTGTAACGGTGGATGTTGGACAGCTGCTTGTTCGGCTGTGGGTTCTTGCGGTAGATCAGGGCTTTCTTGCCGATGGTCTGCACCAGCTCGGCACGGCCGGCCTTGCACAGTTCGGCAATGGTCTCGGCACGTTCTTCGCGGTCTTCCGAGCGAATTTCGACCTTGATCAGCTCATGGTCGACCAGAGCACGCTCCAGTTCGGCGATGACGCCTTCATTCAAACCGTTGCCAGCAACGATCAGGACCGGCTTCAGGTCATGACCAATGGACTTGTATTGCTTCTTCTGCTCGTTATTGAGCGGCATAATCTGACCCTTTCCGTCTGATTCTGTAAAATTGACCGGCATTTTACCCGAGGGCCACCGGCTCCGCCCAGTCAATCACGACGCATATCATCGAGGTGCCCCGTGGTACAACGTTCAAAAAGCAGCGCAAACTGGCTGCGAGAGCATTTCAACGATCCTTTTGTGAAACAGGCACAAAAGGATGGCTACCGCTCGCGTGCGAGCTACAAATTGCTGGAGATCCAGGAAAAGGACCGGCTGATCCGCCCAGGCATGAGCGTGATCGACCTCGGCGCGGCTCCTGGGGGCTGGTCGCAGGTGACCAGTCGTCTGATTGGTGGCCAGGGCCGCCTGATCGCTTCCGACATCCTGGAGATGGACTCGATCCCCGATGTGACCTTCATCCAGGGCGATTTCACCCATGATGAAGTGCTGCAGCGCATTCTCGAGGCCGTCGGCGATTCGCACGTAGACCTTGTGATTTCCGACATGGCCCCCAATATGAGTGGTACGCCTGCGGTGGACATGCCGCGGGCCATGTTCCTCTGCGAGCTGGCGCTCGATCTGGCAACCCGCGTGCTAAAGCCCGGCGGCGACTTCCTGATCAAGATTTTCCAGGGCGAAGGTTTCGATGTGTACCTCAAGGACGTGCGCAGCAAGTTCGAAAAGGTACAGATGCGCAAGCCATCGTCGTCGCGTGACCGTTCCCGCGAGCAGTACCTGCTGGGCCGGGGCTTCAAGGGGGCGTGAAAGGCGGCAAGCGGGGTGGCCGATAGTTATTTCCAATCGGCCGCTGCGTCAGGATCGTCCGAACTTCGTGTAGTCTAGCTTTCACAAAGGGTTACAGACGGTGCCTGCGGCTGCGTAGGTAATGTAGTAAGTTAGGGCGATGAATATCATGCGAGGAACGGCTGCGTCGTGCGCCGACCTCAGAGGGTAGCGAATTGAACGACATGGCAAAGAATCTGATCCTGTGGTTGATCATCGCAGCTGTCTTGGTGACGGTGATGAACAACTTCTCCAGCCCTAACGAGCCGCAGACCCTCAACTATTCCGACTTCATCCAGCAGGTCAAGGATGGCAAGGTCGAGCGTGTCACCGTCGACGGCTACATCATTACCGGCAAGCGTGCCGATGGCGACAACTTCAAGACCGTGCGCCCGGCCATTACCGACAATGGCCTGATCGGTGACCTGGTCGACAACCACGTCATCATCGAGGGCAAGCAGCCTGAGCAGCAGAGCATCTGGACCCAGCTGCTAGTCGCGAGCTTCCCGATCCTGGTGATCATCGCCGTGTTCATGTTCTTCATGCGTCAGATGCAGGGCGGTGCGGGCGGCAAGGGCGGGCCGATGAGCTTCGGCAAGAGCAAGGCGCGCCTGCTGTCCGAAGACCAGGTCAAGACTACCCTGGCTGACGTCGCCGGTTGCGACGAGGCCAAGGAAGAGGTTGGCGAGCTGGTCGAGTTCCTGCGCGATCCGGGCAAGTTCCAGCGCCTGGGTGGTCGTATCCCGCGTGGCGTGCTGATGGTCGGCCCGCCTGGTACCGGTAAGACCCTGCTGGCCAAGGCCATCGCCGGTGAGGCGAAAGTGCCGTTCTTCACCATTTCCGGCTCGGACTTCGTGGAAATGTTCGTCGGTGTCGGTGCCAGCCGTGTGCGCGACATGTTCGAACAGGCCAAGAAGCACGCCCCGTGCATCATCTTCATCGACGAGATCGACGCCGTTGGTCGCCATCGTGGTGCCGGCATGGGCGGTGGTCACGACGAACGTGAGCAAACCCTCAACCAGTTGCTGGTGGAGATGGATGGCTTCGAGATGAATGACGGCATCATCGTCATCGCCGCTACCAACCGTCCGGACGTACTCGACCCGGCGCTGCTGCGTCCCGGCCGCTTCGACCGCCAGGTGGTGGTCGGCCTGCCGGACATTCGTGGTCGCGAACAGATTCTCAAGGTGCACATGCGCAAGGTGCCGGTCGGCGAGAACGTCAACCCGGCGGTCATCGCCCGTGGTACCCCCGGTTTCTCCGGTGCCGACCTGGCCAACCTGGTCAACGAAGCCTCGCTGTTTGCTGCGCGCTCCAACAAACGCCTGGTCGAAATGAAAGAGTTCGAACTGGCCAAGGACAAGATCATGATGGGTGCCGAGCGCAAGACCATGGTCATGTCCGAGAAAGAAAAGCAGAACACCGCTTATCACGAAGCTGGCCACGCCATCGTCGGCCGCCTGGTGCCAGAGCACGATCCGGTCTACAAGGTTTCGATCATTCCGCGTGGCCGTGCCTTGGGCGTGACCATGTTCCTGCCGGAAGAAGACCGCTACAGCCTGTCCAAGCGCGCACTGATCAGCCAGATCTGCTCGCTGTACGGTGGTCGTATCGCCGAGGAGATGACTCTGGGCTTCGACGGCGTCACTACCGGTGCATCCAACGACATCATGCGTGCCAGCCAGATCGCCCGAAACATGGTGACCAAGTGGGGCCTTTCGGAAAAACTCGGCCCGCTGATGTACGCCGAGGAAGAAGGCGAGGTGTTCCTGGGCCGCAGTGCTGCCAGCCAGCACGCCAGCGTTTCCGGCGAAACCGCCAAGCTGATCGACTCGGAAGTGCGCAGCATCATCGACCAGTGCTACGCCACAGCCAAGCAGCTGCTCACCGATAACCGTGACAAGCTCGATGCCATGGCCGAAGCGCTGATGAAGTACGAGACCATCGACGCCGAGCAGATTGACGATATCATGGCCGGCCGTACCCCCCGCGAACCGCGCGACTGGGATGATGACTCGGCTTCGGGCAAGCCTGCTGCCCAGGGTGATCGCCCGGAATCGCCGATCGGCGGTCCAGCGGCTCAACACTAAGGGCATCTATGAGCTCAGTGCAGTACCCGACCCGGTTGCCTTGCGGCAACCGGGTTCTTGATTTGTCGCGTACCCATGTCATGGGTATTCTCAACATCACCCCTGATTCCTTCTCCGATGGCGGGCGCTTCAATCAGCGCGACGAGGCGCTGCGTCATGCCGAAGCGATGGTTGCCGCAGGCGCCACGCTTGTCGACATCGGCGGCGAGTCCACGCGGCCGGGTGCGCGCGCGGTATCGGTGACCGAGGAGCTGGAGCGGGTGGCCCCCATGGTCGAGGCTATCAACAGCCGCCTCGATGTGGTCATCTCCGTCGATACCTCCACGCCAGCGGTCATGCGTGAAGCGGCGCGCCTCGGTGCAGGGCTGATCAACGACGTGCGTGCGCTGGAGCGCGATGGGGCCCTGGATGCCGCCGCGGATACCGGCTTGCCGGTGTGCCTCATGCACATGCGTGGCGAGCCGGGTAACATGCAGGACGACCCACATTACGAAGATGTGACCGCCGACGTTACGCGTTATCTTGAACAGCGAATGGCGGCCTGTGTTGCGGCTGGCATCGATGAAAACAGAATCATCCTTGATCCGGGCTTCGGTTTCGCCAAGACACTGGCGCACAACCTGAGCCTGTTCAAGCACATGGAAGCGCTCTATCGCCTTGGGCGCCCGCTGCTGGTGGGTGTTTCACGCAAGAGCATGATCGGCCTGACGCTGGAACGTCCGGTCGGCGAGCGGTTGTACGGCAGCCTTGCGCTGGCGGCGTTGGCCATGACCAAGGGGGCGAGCATTCTTCGTGTCCATGACGTGGCCGAAACCGTTGATGTGGTGCGCATGATCGCTGCGGTGCAAAGCGCCGAATAAGAACATTGGAGTCCCTATGAGCAGAAAATACTTTGGTACCGACGGCATTCGTGGCCGCGTCGGCGAATACCCGATCACGCCGGACTTCATGCTGAAGCTTGGCTGGGCGGCCGGCATGGCCTTCCGCAAGCAGGGCCACTGCCGGGTGCTGGTTGGCAAGGACACGCGTATCTCCGGCTACATGTTCGAGTCCGCACTCGAAGCCGGCCTGTCCGCGGCAGGCGCCGACGTAATGCTGCTCGGGCCGATGCCTACGCCGGCCATCGCCTACCTGACGCGTACCTTCCACGCCGAAGCCGGCATTGTCATCAGCGCCTCGCACAACCCGCACGATGACAACGGCATCAAGTTCTTCTCGGGCCAGGGGACCAAGCTGCCGGACGAAGTCGAGCTGATGATCGAGGAATTGCTCGACCAGCCGATGACCGTCGTCGAGTCGGGCAAGCTGGGCAAGGTTTCGCGCATCAATGATGCCGCCGGCCGCTATATCGAGTTCTGCAAGAGCAGCGTGCCGAGCAGCACCAGCTTCGACGGCCTCAAGCTGGTTGTCGATTGCGCCCACGGTGCCACCTACAAGGTCGCGCCAAGCGTGTTCCGCGAGCTGGGTGCCGACGTGACCGTGCTGCACGCCCAGCCCGACGGGCTGAACATCAACGAAGGCTGCGGCTCGACTCACATCGAATCGTTGCAGGCTGCCGTGCTGGTCGGCCATGCCGATCTGGGTATCGCCTTCGACGGTGACGGCGACCGCGTGCTGATGGTCGACCATACCGGCGCCATCGTCGATGGTGACGAGCTGCTGTTCATCATCGCTCGCGACCTCCAGGAGCGGGGCAAGCTGCAGGGTGGGGTAGTGGGCACGCTGATGAGCAACCTGGGCCTGGAGCTTGCGCTGAAGGACCTGGATATTCCGTTCGTGCGGGCCAAGGTCGGTGACCGTTACGTCATGGCAGAGCTGCAGGAGCGTGAATGGCTGGTCGGTGGTGAAAACTCCGGTCACGTCGTGTGCTGCAACCACACCACCACGGGTGACGCAATCATCGCTGCGCTGCAGGTGCTGATGGCGCTCAAGCGTCGTGGCGAAACCCTGGCGCAGGCCCGTCAGGCCCTGCGCAAGTGCCCGCAGGTGCTGATCAACGTGCGCTATGGCGCCAGCAAGGTCGACCCGCTGGAGCACCCGGCGGTCAAGGACGCCAGTGCCAAGGTGACTGATGCCTTGGCCGGCCGCGGTCGCGTGCTGCTGCGCAAATCCGGTACCGAGCCGTTAGTGCGTGTGATGGTCGAGGGCGAGGACGAAAGCCAGGTGCGCATGCACGCAGAAGCGTTGGCCAAACTGGTTGGCGAAGTTTGTGTCTGATGGCGCTTGCCAGCGCAGATAGGGTTGGGTACTATCTGCGCCCACTTTGACCGACGAGGTAAAGCATGCGTCGCCCTATGGTAGCTGGTAACTGGAAGATGCACGGTACCCGCGCTAGCGTCGCTGAGCTTACCGAAGGCTTGAGAAATCTGGCCTTGCCGAGCGGAGTGGAAGTCGCTGTGTTTCCACCAGCCTTGTTCATCAATCAAGTGATCGATGGCCTGGCAGGTAAGGAAATTACTGTCGGCGCACAGAATTCTGCAGTACTACCCGAACAGGGTGCGCTGACCGGAGAAGTTGCTCCGGAACAGCTGGTTGAAGCAGGTTGCAAGTTGGTGTTGATTGGTCATTCGGAGCGTCGCCAGATCATTGGTGAAACCGACGAAGTGCTTAATCGAAAGTTTGCAGCGGCCCAGGCCAAAGGTTTGAAGCCAGTGCTTTGCATAGGGGAAACCCTGGAAGAGCGCGAGGCCGGCAAAACGCTCGAAGTTGTCGGGCGTCAACTAAGCAGTATCATCGAAGCATTCGGTGTTAAGGCTTTTGCCAATGCAGTAATTGCCTATGAGCCTGTATGGGCCATCGGCACTGGCCTTACGGCCACGCCACAGCAGGCTCAGGATGTGCATGCAGCCATCCGCAGCCAGCTGGCGGCAGAAGATGCTGAAGTGGCTGCGAAGGTGCAGTTGCTCTACGGCGGCAGCGTGAAGGCGGCCAATGCGGCCGAACTGTTCGGCATGCCGGATATCGATGGGGGGCTCATTGGTGGGGCTTCCCTGAACGCAGACGAATTCGGTGCAATTTGTCGCGCCGCAGGAAACTGAACAAATGCTGGAAACAGTCATCGTTGTTTTTCATCTGTTGGCAGCGCTGTCGCTTGTAGTGCTGGTTCTGTTGCAACAGGGTAAAGGTGCGGAAGCAGGTGCATCTTTCGGCGCGGGTGCTTCAAATACCGTGTTCGGGAGCCAGGGCTCTGCAACGTTCCTGAGTAAATTAACTGCTATACTCGCTGCCACTTTCTTTTTGACAGCACTTGGGTTAGGATACTTCGCGAAGCAACAAGCTCACCAGCTTAGCCAAGCAGGTCTTCCAGATCCAGCAGTGCTAGAAGTGAAAGAGCCGCAGAAACCGGCAGTTAATGATGATGTACCGGTGCTCCAGCAGCAGAAGAGCGAAACCACTCCGAATGCGGGTGATGTACCTCCTCCGGCACAAGAGCAGAAGTAACGGGTTTCAAGTAGTATTGCCGAGGTGGTGGAATTGGTAGACACGCAACCTTGAGGTGGTTGTGCCCATAGGGTGTAGGGGTTCGAGTCCCCTTCTCGGTACCAATTAAAGCTTGAGAGCCCGCTTTAGCGGGCTTTCTTGCAGGTGAAGGTTTGGATTTGACCCTCGTGAGGGTTCGGTCTTATACTTTTGCCCCAGCTTTGTCGCGGGGTGGAGCAGCTTGGTAGCTCGTCGGGCTCATAACCCGAAGGTCGTTGGTTCAAATCCAGCCCCCGCAACCAGCTTCAGCGGAGCCCCTTTTCAGGGGCTTTTTGCTAACCGAACAGTTTTCGGCGTCGTTGTCCAACGGCGCTTTCAGGGATGGGCGCTTCGCCCATTTTTTATTTGCACAGCATGCACGAGGGGGTTCAGGTGTCGAGCAAGCTAGAACAGTTGCAGGCCTTGTTGGCCCCGGTTGTCGAGGGTCTGGGCTATCAGTGCTGGGGGATCGAATACGTTTCCCAGGGTAAGCATTCGGTACTGCGCATCTACATCGACAAGGAAGGCGGCATCCTGGTGGACGACTGCGAAGCGGTCAGCCGTCAGGCCAGCGCAATCCTCGATGTGGAAGATCCGATCAGCAGTGAGTACACCCTCGAGGTGTCTTCTCCAGGCATGGATCGCCCACTGTTCACTCTGGAACAGTTTGCCTCGCATGCCGGCGAACAAGTGAAGATCAAGCTGCGCTCACCCTTCGAGGGTCGTCGTAACTTCCAGGGCCTTCTCCGCGGTGTGGAGGAGCAGGATGTGGTGGTCCAGGTGGACAATCAAGAGTTCCTGTTGCCGATCGACTCGATCGACAAGGCCAATATTATTCCCAGTTTTGACTGAGACGTGCCGGGCCCGGCGGACTATCCGGGCCCAATGGCTTGCGCAAGGCGAGGCGTACGATGAGCAAAGAAGTACTGCTGGTTGTTGAATCGGTATCCAACGAAAAAGGTGTACCGCCCGGCGTCATTTTCGAAGCGCTGGAAGTGGCTCTGGCCACTGCAACCAAAAAACGTTTTGAAGACGAAGTCGACCTGCGTGTGGAAATCAACCGCCACACCGGTAGCTACGAGACCTTCCGTCGCTGGACCGTGGTCGATGAAGCCGATCTTGATGATCCGGCGATCGAGACCTGGCTCGACAAGATCAAGGACACCCACCCTGAAGCCAAGGTAGGTGACGTGATCGAAGAGAAGATCGAGTCCATCGAGTTCGGACGTATCGCCGCCCAGACCGCCAAGCAGGTCATCGTGCAGAAGGTCCGTGAGGCCGAGCGTGCCCAGGTGGTCGATGCCTACCGCGAACGCGTCGGCGAGATCATTTCCGGTACCGTGAAAAAGGTTACCCGCGACAACGTCATCGTTGACCTGGGCAACAACGCCGAGGCCTTGCTGGCCCGCGAAGACATCATTCCGCGCGAAACCTTCCGTGTCGGCGTGCGCCTGCGTGCGCTGCTGAAGGAAATTCGCACTGAAAACCGTGGCCCACAGCTGATTCTGTCGCGCACCGCGCCGCAGATGCTGATCGAGCTTTTCCGCATCGAAGTGCCGGAAATTGCCGAGGGCCTGATCGAAGTCATGGCCGCTTCCCGTGATCCGGGTTCGCGAGCCAAGATCGCCGTCCGCTCCAAGGACAAGCGTATCGACCCGCAAGGTGCCTGCATCGGCATGCGTGGTTCGCGCGTCCAGGCCGTATCCGGGGAGCTGGGTGGTGAGCGTGTGGATATCGTCCTGTGGGACGATAACCCGGCGCAGTTCGTCATCAACGCCATGTCGCCGGCTGAAGTCGCGGCGATCATCGTTGATGAAGATGCCCATGCCATGGACATCGCCGTCGCCGAGGACAACCTGGCCCAGGCCATTGGCCGTGGCGGTCAGAACGTTCGCCTGGCCAGTCAGCTGACTGGCTGGACCCTGAACGTGATGACCGAGAAGGACATCCAGGCCAAGCAACAGGCCGAAACCGGTGACATCCTGCGCAATTTCATCGATGAACTGGAAGTCGACGAGGAGCTGGCCCAAGTGCTGGTCGACGAAGGCTTCACCAGCCTCGAAGAAATTGCCTACGTACCGTTGGAAGAAATGCTCAACATCGATGGCTTTGACGAGGATATCGTCAATGAGCTCCGCGCTCGAGCCAAGGACCGTTTGTTGACCAAGGCCATCGCTACCGAAGAAAAACTGGCAGACGCCCACCCGGCCGAAGACCTGCTCTCCCTCGAGGGCATGGACAAGGACCTGGCGGCTGAACTGGCGGTGCGCGGCGTGGTTAACCGCGAAGACCTGGCCGAGCAGTCGATCGACGATCTGCTCGACATCGACGGCATCGACGAAGAGCGTGCCGGCAAGTTGATCATGGCCGCCCGAGCCCACTGGTTCGAGTAATTAGGCGCGGCCTGAGGAGAGAAGTGCATGACGCAAGTCACGGTGAAAGAACTGGCCCAAGAGGTCGAGGCACCGGTAGAGCGCCTGCTGCAGCAGATGCGTGAGGCAGGTCTGCCGCACACCGACGCCGGTCAGGTAGTGACCGACAATGAGAAGCAGACCCTGCTGACTCATTTGAAGAGCAGCCACAAGAGCAAGGCGGAAGAACCGCGCAAGATTACCTTGCAGCGCAAAACCACCAGCACCCTGCGTGTCGCCGGTAGCAAGAGCATCAGCGTAGAAGTACGCAAGAAGAAAGTATTCGTGCAGCGCAGCCCGGAAGAAATCCAGGCTGAGCAGAAGCGTGAGCTGGAAGAGCGCCGCGCGGCTGAAAACGCCGCTCGCGACAAGGTCGACGCTGAAGTTCGCCAGCGCAACGAGGAGCAGGCTCGCCGTCAGGCCGCCGAAGCCCCGGCTGCCGCCCCTGCGCCTGCCGCCAAGCCTGAGGCGGCACCTGCTGCTGCCCCGGCTCCGGTAGTTGCCGACGCTCCGGCGTCCGAAGACGCCGCAGCCCGTGCTGCCGAGCGCAAGAAGGACGAAGCCCGTCGCAACGAAGGCCGCACCCGTGACGAAGACCGTCGCCGTGGCGAGGCCCCGCGCGTGTCGATCAAGGTCAAGGTCAAGGAGAAGGAAAAGGCTCCGACTCCTCGTGCCGCGCCGCGCACCACCGATGAAGAAAGCGATGGCGTACGCCGTGGCCGCGGTGGCAAGAGCAAGCTGAAGAAGCGCAACCAGCATGGCTTCCAGAACCCGACCGGTCCAGTCATTCGTGACGTGACCATCGGTGAGACCATCACCGTCTCGGAACTGGCCCAGCAGATGTCGGTCAAGGCCGCCGAAGTGGTCAAGTTCATGTTCAAGCTGGGTACCCCGGTCACCATCAACCAGGTGCTCGACCAGGAAACCGCTCAGCTGGTCGCAGAAGAACTGGGCCACAAGGTGACGCTGGTCAGCGATACCGCCCTGGAAGACTCCCTGGCCGAATCGCTGAAGTTCGAAGGTGAAGTCGAATCGCGTGCGCCGGTCGTTACCGTCATGGGTCACGTTGACCACGGTAAGACCTCGCTGCTCGACTACATCCGTCGTGCCAAGGTTGCCGCTGGCGAAGCCGGTGGTATCACCCAGCACATCGGTGCTTACCACGTGGAAACCGACCGCGGCATGGTCACCTTCCTCGACACCCCTGGCCACGCTGCGTTCACCGCAATGCGTGCCCGTGGTGCCAAGGCCACCGACATCGTCATCCTGGTGGTGGCGGCGGACGACGGCGTGATGCCGCAGACCCGCGAAGCCGTTCAGCATGCCAAGGCAGCTGGCGTTCCGCTGGTGGTCGCGGTGAACAAGATCGACAAGCCGGGTGCCGACCTCGACCGCATCCGCAACGAGCTGGCCGTCGAAGGCGTGACCTCCGAGGATTGGGGTGGTGATACTCCGTTCGTCAAGGTTTCGGCGAAGATGGGTACCGGCGTCGACGAGCTGCTCGAAGCTGTCCTGCTGCAGGCCGAGATTCTCGAACTGACCGCTACCCCGACCGCTCCGGGTCGTGGTGTGGTTGTCGAATCGCGCCTGGACAAGGGCCGTGGCCCGGTGGCGACCATCCTGGTTCAGGACGGTACCCTGCGTCAGGGCGACATGGTCCTGTGCGGTTCCAACTATGGCCGCGTGCGCGCCATGCTCGACGAGAACGGCAAGCCTGTGAAGGAAGCCGGCCCGTCGATCCCGGTCGAAATCCTCGGCCTGGACGGTACCCCGGAAGCCGGTGACGAGCTGTCCGTGGTTGCCGACGAGAAGAAGGCCCGCGAAGTTGCCATGTTCCGTCAAGGCAAGTACCGCGAGGTCAAGCTGGCCCGCGCTCACGCCGGCAAGCTGGAAAACATCTTCGAGACCATGGGTCAGGAAGAGAAGAAGACCCTCAACATCGTCCTCAAGACCGACGTGCGTGGTTCCCTGGAAGCACTGCAGGGTTCGCTGTCGGGCCTGGGCAACGACGAAGTTCAGGTGCGCGTGATCGGTGGCGGCGTCGGTGGTATCACCGAAAGCGACGCCAACCTGGCGCTGGCTTCGAATGCAGTACTGTTCGGCTTCAACGTGCGTGCCGATGCCGGCGCGCGCAAGATCGTCGAGCAGGAAGGTCTGGATATGCGTTACTACAACGTGATCTACGACATCATCGAAGACGTCAAGAAGGCCCTGACCGGCATGCTCGGCAGCGATGTTCGCGAGAACATCCTGGGTGTTGCCGAAGTCCGTGACGTGTTCCGTTCGCCGAAGTTCGGCGCCATCGCTGGCTGTATGGTCATCGAGGGTACCGTGTACCGCAACCGTCCGATCCGCGTACTGCGCGAAGACGTTGTGATCTTCGAAGGCGAGCTGGAATCGCTGCGTCGCTTCAAGGACGATGCCTCCGAAGTGCGTAACGGCATGGAGTGCGGTATCGGCGTGAAGAGCTACAACGACGTCAAGGTCGGCGACAAGATCGAAGTCTTCGAGAAAGTCCAGGTGGCTCGTACCCTTTAAGGGCGAGCGAGCCGCAAGCGCCCGCTGCAGGGCGGCTTGCGGTACCTCTTCAGGTAGCGCCCGGTCAGGCCATTGGTCTGTCCGGGCGTTTGCCGCTTTAAGTTACAGGTAGCAAGAATGGCCAAAGAATATAGCCGTACCCAACGTATCGGCGATCAGATGCAGCGCGAGCTGGCCGAGCTGATCCGTCGCGAAGTCAAAGACCCGCGTGTCGGTCTGGTTACCATCACTGCCGTCGACGTCAGCCGTGACCTGGGCCATGCCAAGGTGTTCATCACCGTCATGGGCGAGGAAACCCCGGACGCCGTCCAGCAGTCGCTGAAGGCGCTGAACAGCGCTGCAAGCTTCCTGCGTTTGCACCTGGGGCGCTCGATGCAGCTGCGCAGCGTGCCGCAACTGCACTTCCACTTCGATGAAAGTGTCAGCCGCGGTGTACACCTGTCGGCACTGATCGAGCGTGCAGTGGCCGAAGACCGCCTGCACAAGGATGCCGACAAGCCGGACGCCGAGGAGTAAGCGGTGGCCCAGGTCAAACGTATCCGCCGCAACGTCAGCGGCATCATCCTGCTCGACAAGCCGCTGGGCTTCACCTCCAACGCCGCGCTGCAAAAGGTGCGCTGGCTGCTCAATGCGGAAAAGGCCGGCCACACCGGCAGTCTCGACCCGCTGGCAACCGGCGTGCTGCCGCTGTGCTTTGGCGAAGCGACCAAGTTTTCGCAGTACCTGCTCGATTCGGACAAGGGCTACGAAACAGTCATGCAGATGGGGCAGACTACCAACACCGGCGATGCCGAAGGTGAGGTGCTGCAGACCCGCGAGGTGACCGTTGGTCGCGCCGACATCGAGGCCCTGTTGCCGCGTTTTCGTGGCCAGATCAGCCAGATACCGCCGATGTACTCGGCGCTCAAGCGTGACGGCCAGCCGCTGTACAAGCTGGCACGTGCAGGAGAGGTAGTGGAGCGCGAGGCGCGTTCTGTTACTATTGGCCGCTTGGAGTTGCTCGAGTGCGAAGGCACCCGTGCACGGTTGAGCGTAGGATGCAGCAAAGGCACCTATATCCGCACCCTGGTGGAGGATATCGGCGAGGCCCTTGGCTGCGGCGCCTATGTCGCCGAGCTGCGCAGGACCCAGGCCGGGCCCTTCGCGCTGGCACAGACGGTCACCCTCGAGGAACTTGAACAGGCCCACGCCGAAGGCGGTAACGAAGCGCTCGACCGCTTCCTGATGCCCTCGGACAGCGGCCTGCAGGACTGGCCGTTGGTGTGCCTGTCCGAGCACAGTGCGTTCTACTGGCTGCATGGGCAGGCGGTACGCGCGCCGGACGCGCCACAATTTGGCATGGTCCGGGTACAGGATCACAATGCACGCTTCATCGGTATCGGTGAAGTGAGCGAAGACGGGCGCATTGCGCCGCGTCGGCTGATTCGGTCGGAATGACCGAAACCGCGGGGCCAGGCAGTTGCCGAACCCCACGGCATCAAGGGTGGCTGTCAGTAGGCACGGTCACACCTTTTTTATTAATACAGGGATTTGTCCCTGGCCTATTGGACCCCGCATGCGGGATCCGTTATCAGGAGAAGCCAAATGGCCCTCAGCGTTGAAGAAAAAGCTCAGATCGTTGCCGAATACCAGCAAGCCGCCGGCGATACCGGTAGCCCGGAAGTGCAGGTTGCTCTGCTGACCGCCAACATCAACAAGCTGCAAGGCCACTTCAAGGCCAACGACAAAGACCACCACTCCCGTCGTGGTCTGATCCGTATGGTCAACCAGCGTCGTAAGCTGCTGGATTACCTGAAGGGCAAAGACACCACTCGTTACAGCGCCCTGATCGGTCGCCTGGGTCTGCGTCGCTAATAGCGGCCTGGCCAGTGGTGTGCATGGCGTGTCGCAAGCTTCGGCAGGGCTGTTCTGCAGCGCTGTCGTTGGACACGCCACGTGTATCTCCGAGGTTGGCAGCCTGGCAATGCTGAGCGGATTTTCCGCTTGGTGCCAGGCTCCCAGCCTCGTGTTGTATCTGGACGGTCAACGGGGCCGATTCCCTGTTCTGCCCAAGAATTCGCAAGAAACCAGTTCCCCCAGAGCCACTGAAAAAAGGTAGGAAACCGTGAACCCGGTAATCAAGACTTTCCAGTTCGGTCAATCGACCGTTACTCTCGAAACGGGCCGTATTGCCCGTCAGGCAACCGGCGCCGTGCTGGTTACCGTCGACAACGACGTCACCGTGCTGGTGACTGTGGTAGGTGCCAAACAGGCTGATCCAGGCAAGGGTTTCTTCCCGCTGTCGGTTCACTACCAGGAAAAGACCTACGCCGCCGGCAAGATCCCGGGTGGCTTCTTCAAGCGTGAAGGCCGTCCTTCCGAGAAAGAGACGCTGACCTCGCGCCTGATCGACCGTCCGATCCGTCCGCTGTTCCCGGAAGGCTTCATGAACGAAGTGCAGGTCGTCTGCACCGTGGTTTCCACCAGCAAGAAGACCGACCCGGACATCGCTGCGATGATCGGTACCTCGGCTGCCCTGGCCATTTCCGGCATTCCGTTCGAAGGCCCGATCGGCGCCGCCCGCGTTGCCTTCCACGAAAGCACCGGCTACCTGCTGAACCCGACCTACGAGCAACTGGCTGCTTCGAGCCTGGACATGGTCGTTGCCGGTACCGAATCGGCTGTACTGATGGTTGAATCGGAAGCCAAAGAGCTGACCGAAGACCAGATGCTGGGCGCCGTGCTGTTCGCCCACGACGAATTCCAGGCCGTGATCCAGGCCGTCAAGGAACTGGCCGCCGAAGCCGCCAAGCCGACCTGGGACTGGCAGCCAGCCCCGGCCAACGTCGAGCTGATGAACCTGGTCCGTGGCGAGTTCGGCGAAGCCGTTTCGCAGGCCTACACCATCACCCAGAAGGCTGACCGCTACAACCGCCTGGGCCAGCTGCGTGACGAGGCCATTGCCCGTCTGAGCAACGAAGAGACCGGCCCGTCCGCCAGCGCCATCAAGGAAATCTTCGGCGAGCTGGAATACCGCACCGTCCGCGAGAACATCGTCAACGGCAAGCCGCGTATCGACGGCCGTGACACCCGCACCGTGCGCCCGCTGAACATCGAAGTCGGCGTACTGCCGAAGACTCACGGTTCGGCGCTGTTCACCCGTGGCGAGACCCAGGCCCTGGTCGTCGCGACCCTGGGTACCGCCCGTGACGCCCAGCTGCTGGACACCCTGGAAGGCGAGAAGAAAGACCCGTTCATGCTGCACTACAACTTCCCGCCATTCTCGGTGGGTGAGTGCGGCCGCATGGGCGGTGCCGGCCGTCGTGAAATCGGCCACGGTCGCCTGGCCCGTCGTGGCGTGCAGGCCATGCTGCCGAGCGACAGCGAATTCCCGTACACCATCCGCGTGGTTTCGGAAATCACCGAATCCAACGGTTCCAGCTCCATGGCTTCGGTCTGCGGTGCTTCCCTGGCGCTGATGGACGCTGGTGTGCCGATGAAGGCACCGGTTGCCGGTATCGCCATGGGCCTGGTCAAGGAAGGTGACAAGTTTGCCGTCCTGACCGACATCCTGGGTGACGAAGACCACCTGGGCGACATGGACTTCAAGGTAGCCGGTACCGCCAAGGGTGTTACCGCGCTGCAGATGGACATCAAGATCAACGGCATCACCGAAGAGATCATGGAAATCGCCCTGGGCCAGGCCCTGGAAGCGCGCCTGAACATCCTCGGCCAGATGAACCAGATCATCGCCCAGTCGCGTAGCGAGCTGTCGGCCAACGCCCCGACCATGATCGCCATGAAGATCGATACGGACAAGATCCGTGACGTCATCGGTAAAGGCGGCGCCACCATTCGCGCCATCTGCGAAGAGACCAAGGCTTCGATCGACATCGAAGACGACGGCTCGATCAAGATCTTCGGCGAAACCAAGGAAGCGGCAGATGCTGCCAAGCAGCGCATCCTGGGCATCACCGCCGAGGCCGAGATCGGCAAGATCTACGTCGGCAAGGTCGAGCGCATCGTCGACTTCGGTGCCTTCGTCAACATCCTGCCTGGCAAGGACGGCCTGGTGCACATTTCCATGCTGAGCGATGCTCGCGTCGAGAAAGTCACCGACATCCTGAAAGAAGGCCAGGAAGTTGAAGTACTGGTACTGGACGTGGACAACCGCGGCCGTATCAAGCTGTCGATCAAGGATGTTGCCGCAGCCAAGGCTTCGGGCGTCTGAGAATTGCCTCGCAGTAGCTCGCAGTAGAAAGAAGGGCCCCGCAAGGGGCCCTTTTTTTATGCCGGTACGGAACCTTTTGCGGACTTGCATCTTGCATGCAGGTTTATCGTGCAGATTGCAGAATGCACGACGCCGCCAGGATGGATGTTTTGCTAACTCCTTGATTTAAAAGGAAACAAGCGAAACGGCAAAGCTGGCACAGCGCATGCAACTATCCTGATACCTGACGCCAGGACATACGGCGCAGACCTTTCGATAAACAGGAGTGACTCACATGAAGAAGTTCGCCATTGCTGCCGCTACTGCTACCGCTCTGACCCTGACCATGGCCAACGGCGCGTTCGCTGCAGAGCCAACCCAGGCTCCAGTCATGTTGGCCGCGAACACCGTCGACAACGCCAAGCAGGAAGGTTCCGACACCTGGATCACCACCAAGGTGAAAGCGGACCTGCTGACTGAAAAAGGTATTCCAGGCAGCGACATCAAAGTCGAGACCAGCCAGGGCGTCGTCTCGCTGTCGTCTGACGTGGCAGTGACTCAGTCCCAGAAAGAAGAAGCCGTTCGCATTACCAAGAACATCAAAGGCGTCAAGAGCGTCATGTCCGACGGCCTGAAAGCCGAGTAAGGAATGTCCCGTCGGCCAAACGGATTTGGCCACCTTTGCTCCAGGCCCCGGCTTATTGCCGGGGCTTTTCATTGTGCGCCTAGTACACCGGATTACGCGCAACCACATCACTTTCGAAGCATTCCTGCTCGGCTATCAGCGGCTCGACCAATGGTCGGCTATCGCGAAAGTGCGCGGTTTGGGTATGCACTTCATACGCCGCGTCGTCGCGGTAGATCTCGTACAGGTAGATCACATCCGGGTCGACGCGATCTTGCGACACATCGAACACCAGGCAGCCAGGTTCGGTGGCGACGGAAGCTGCCGCATTGACCTTGATCGCATTCAGAAAGTCCTCTGCGCAGCCGGGCTTCACCCGAGTCTTGATGAACAGGCTATACACAAGTCGCTCCTTTTGTTTTAAATTCGATTATGAATTGTATACAAAAATGGAGCTTCGCCAATGTCCGAATTGCCTGTCCGCCCTGGTCGCCTGAACGGCCTGCGCCATATCGCCTTGCTGGTACCGAACCTGGAAGAGTGCGAGCGCTTCTACGTCGATGTGCTGGGCATGGAAGTGCTGAACCGCGCCAATGAAGACCTGGTGTACCTGACCTGCGGTAACGACAACCTGTCGTTGGGGCGCGGGGCCGGGGCGGCCAATGGTTTGCAGACTTTGGACCATTATGGGTTCATCGTCGATAGCGTGGAGGAGCTGGAGGCTTGGTACCAGTACTTCAAGGCCCATGGCGTGACTTTGCTGGATCGGCCGTTCAATCATGGTGACGGGGCGCGCAGCTTCCACCTGCTGGACCCGGCAGGGAACAAGGTGCAGCCGCTTTATCACCCGGCGGTGTCGGGGCAGCGGTTGGTGTGAAGCCTGTACCGGCCTCTTCGCGGGTAAACCCGCTCCCACAGGTACTGCACAAACCTTGAGCAGTGCGCGATCCCTGTGGGAGCGGGCAAGCCCGCGAAGGGGCCAGACCTGCTAGTAGAAGTTACTCAGCATCCAGATGCATCGGCGTCACCACCCGCCCATCGCTCTCGGCCTGGCCCAGGCTGGTATCGATGAAGTACACCCGGTCATCTTCCAGCTGGCCCTTGTCGACCAGGTAATCCTTGATGCTGCTGGCCCGCTCCTGGCCAAGTGTACGCAGCAGCGCGGTACTTTCGGCCCAGGACTTGATCACCGCCTCGCGCAGCTTGGCGGTGCGCTCGTCGCGGCCCAGTTGCTCCCACTCGGCAGGCGGTTGCTGTTTCAGGCGGTTACGGTAGATGCCTTCGAGCATCGCCGGTTTGTCGCTGTCGTCGACCACCAGCATCGACGCATTGGCCGGTACTTTGTCGCCGCGACGCTGCAGGATCTTGTACCAGGTGGCCTGGTACTCACGCTCCAGGCGCTGCTGGGCGATCAATGGGCCGTCGCTGGCCTGGGCGCTGGTGCCTTCGATTTCCAGGCGCAGTTCCGGGCGTTCCTTCAAGGCCGACGCCAGCTTGTCCAGCGATGCCTGGGCGTCGCCATTGAGCTCGCTGGAGCCCGGGGCGAAGGACACATTGCCCAGGTCTTCCGAGCCACCGCCGGCAACCAGCCCGCCAATGAACTTGAACGGTGCCTGCGCCGCACGCAACACCAGATTGCGCAGGGTTTGCCAGACGATCGGCATCACGCTGAACTGCGGGTTGTTGAGGTCGCCCGACACCGGCAGCTCGATCGAGATCTTGCCTTCGGTATCCTTCAGCAGCGCCACCGCCAGGCGGATCGGCAGGTCTACTGCGTCCGGGCTGTCGACCTTCTCGCCCAACTGCAACTGCTCTACCACTACCTTGTTCTCGGCCTTCAGCTGGCCATTGGTGATCAGGTAGTGCAGGTCGAGGTTGAGCCGGCCCTTGCGGATACGGAAGCCGGCGAACTTGCCAGAGTAGGGGGTGAGCGTGGTCAGCTCGACCCGCTTGAAGCTGGTGGCGATATCCAGGCTGGCCAGCGGATTGAACGGGTTCAGGGCGCCTTTGATGGTGACCGGCGCATAGCGGTCGACCTTGCCCTTGACGTCGACCTTGGCCGGCACCGGCTTGCGGTTGTCGATGGTGCCGACCCGGCCGTTGAGCTGCTGGATGGCGGTGGCGAAGTTGGGTGTGAGGGACAGGTCGGCGAAGTTGGCCGAGCCGTCGTTGATGTCGATCTGGCCGATGTGGATACCCAGCGGCTTGTCATTGCTGGCCGCGGTCGGCTTCGCCTGGCTGCTCGCCGGGGCGTCGGCCGGCTGCGGGATCAGCAGGTCATTGATGTTGGTGGTGCGGTCTTCGTTGATGATGAAGCGTGCATAGGGTTGCAGCAGTGTCACCTTGTCGATCGACAGCGCATCGCCGTGAACGTAGGACAGGCCGTCGACGTTCACCTGCTGCCATTTGACGAAGTCGCGGCTCTTGATGGTGTCGAGGGTGTGCAGCTGGCTGACCTGGGCCTTGCCGGTGACGCTGAAGGCCAGCGGTGCGGTGTTCTTCAGATCGACCTTGAGATCGCTGGCGAGCATGCCGCTGCGCAGCTCCAGCAGGATGAACGGGCTGATATAGGCCTGGGCCACCCGCAGGTCGATGTCGCGGCTGCTTACGTCCAGCTTGGCCCAGATGGGCGCCAGGTTGACCTGGCCGGCAGCCTGCAGTTTGCCTTGCTTGCCCACGCCAGTATCGAGCTTGAGGGTGAAGGGCGACTTGTTGAGGCTGTCGAAACCTTGCAGGTCGGCATTGAGCGGGCCGACATCGAGGGCCACTGGCTCCTTCTGGGTACGGTCTGCCAGGTGCACCAGGTAGTTACGCAGCTGCACATCCTTGAGCAGTACCTGCCAAGGTTTGCTCGGCTCCTTGACGGCTTGCTGTTCTGGCGTGGGCTCGGCGGTGGCTGGTTCGGCCTTTTCCTTCGGCGTGGCCTTGGCCGGCTGGCTGGCGAACAGCTTCTGCCAGTCGAGTTGGCCGTCCTTTTCCAGCGCGGCCCAGGTTTCAAGTTTTTCGCTACGGATCTTGCCCACGGTGACCAGCTGCTTGACCAGGTCGACCGAGGTTTCGCTCACTTCCAGGCTGGCCAGGCGCGCCAGCGGGCGGCCATCCGGGGCCTTGATGGCGAACGGTGCAATGCGCACCGACGCGTTGTCCAGCAGTAGCTCGGTCTGCTTGGCGAGGTTGAGCTTGTAATGAGTGTCAAGGCTGACCACGCCGTCTTCCAGCACCAGTGGTACCGCATCGCGCACGTAGGGCCAGAATGCCTTCATCCTGCCTTCGGTGATTTTCAGTGTGCCTTCAGAGGCGATCGGCGCCAGGCTCAGCGTGCCTTTCCAGTCGATGCGCCCGCCGTTGGGGCCGATGGCCACCAGGGCCATGTCGGCATTGTCGTTGGGCAGGGTGCTGAGGTTCTTCAACTCCAGGTTCATGTTGTCGTAGAGGAACTCGATCGGCTCGCTCGGGCGCAGGTCCTCGAAGTGCAGATAGCCGTCGCTGAGCTTGATGCTGCCGATGCGTAGCGGGAACGGGTCGCTGGGCGGCTCGTCAGGCTTGGCTTCGCTGGCTGGCAGCTTGAACAGGCGGGTCAGGTTGAGAGTACCGTCCTTGGCGAACAGCACTTCGTTGCGTGGCTTGACCAGTTCCACAGCGTCCAGGTGCAAGGCGCCGCTCCACAGGCTGTCGAGCGAGAGGTTGGCGTAAAGCCGATCGAAGCCGACCTGCTCCTTGCCCGGCTCGCCGATCTGCAGGCCCCACAGCGTCAGCTCGAGGCTGAAGGGGTTGAGCTCGATCCGTTCGAGGTGGGCAGGTACGGTTGCGTACTGGGCCAACTGCTGATTGGCGATGCGCAGCGCGACACCGGGAAGAACGAGAAAGCCGAGAAGGCTGTAGAGGGCTACCAAGGCCAGCAGTGCGCCAGCGGCGCGAGTCAATCCTTTGTACATGTGTCGCTTCGTCTGTCTAAGCAGGAGAGCTTGGAGTATGGCACGTTAAATCAGTTCCGCTGAGGCGACCATTCGACTTCATTCGATGCCCATGCGCCGTTTGGCACGGTGCGCCGAGCCGTCACGCATCGCCCAGCGCAGTACTGGCGCGGTGCGTTGCAGGCCCAGGCGGATCATGCGCCGCTGCAACGGGCCGTGCTGTAGCCCAAGCATGGCCTGGGCCCAGCCCGGCAGCAGGTCGATACCGGCATGCAGCATCAGCTTGCCCACCGGCTGTGCCAGGCGGCTGGGAGCGGGGGCATCGAGCAGGATGCCGACCACCTCATGGCTGCGTGCGTCGCAGTGCAACTGTGGGCGCATGCGCTGCAGGAAGTCCTCGACCTGCTGGCATGAGCGCGGCACGTCGCGGGCGCCAAGGCGCTCGGCAATCAATGCGATTTCTGCGTAGTAGGCATCCTGCTCGGCGCGCGCAAGCTGCGGGTTGCGGTAACGCAGGTGGGCGGCGAGGAAGCTGCTGACTTCCGCCACATGCACCCAGGTCAGCAGGTCCGGGTCGCTGGCCGCATACGGGCGGCCATCCGGCGCGGTGCCGGTCACCTGCAGGTGGATGGTGCGCACCTTGTCGATCAGCCACTCGGCATCGCGGGTGGCGCCGAAGGTGGTGCCGGAGATGAATTGGCTGGTACGGCGCAGGCGGCCGAGCAAGTCTTCACGGAAGTTGGAATGGTCCCACACCCCGGCCAGGGCCAGCGGGTGCAGCAACTGCAGCATGAGGGCACTGATGCCGCCGACCAGCATGCTCGGGAAGTCGCCATGTACCCGCCAGCTGATGCTGTGCGGGCCGAACAGGCCCGGGTCGCCCTTGGGCGACTCCAGGTCGAGCTGGCCGAGGGCCAGCCCGGTAAGGCTCATGACCTGGGTTTCGATGCGGCGGCGAAGGGCTTCCATGGCGACCTGTGGTTCAGGGCGGCCATGAACAGCAGCCGCCGGTTACTGGTTGAGGCGTTTGTCGATCAGGCCCTGCACCACGCTGGGGTCGGCCAGGGTCGAGGTATCGCCCAGGTTGTCCAGCTCGTTGCAGGCGATCTTGCGCAGTATACGCCGCATGATCTTGCCTGAGCGTGTCTTGGGCAATGCCGGGGCCCACTGGATCAGCTCGGGCTTGGCGAAACTGCCGATTTCCTTGCTGACCAGGGCCAGCAACTCGGCTTTGAGCGCGTCGTCCGGCGTTACGCCATTCATGGGCGTGACGAAGGCGTAAACGCCTTGGCCCTTGAGGTCGTGGGGGTAACCGACCACCGCCGCTTCGGCGACACTGTCATGCAGTACCAGCGCGCTTTCCACTTCGGCGGTACCGATGCGGTGGCCGGAAACGTTGATCACGTCGTCGATACGCCCGGTGATCCAGTAGTCGCCATCGGCGTCGCGGCGGGCGCCGTCGCCGGTGAAGTAATAGCCGGGCATCGGTTTGAAATAGGTGTCGACCATGCGCTGATGGTCGCCGTAGACGCTGCGGATCTGCCCTGGCCAACTGGCCTTGATCGCCAGGAGGCCGGCGCCGGGGCCTTCGATGAGTTTGCCCTTTTCGTCCAGCAGCACGGGTTGCACGCCGAACATGGGCTGGGTGGCACAGCCGGGCTTGAGCGACTGCGAGCCGGGCAGCGGGGTGAGCATGATGCCGCCGGTTTCGGTCTGCCACCAGGTATCGACGATGGGGCAGCGCTTTTGCCCGACTTCCTCGAAATACCACTCCCAGGCTTCGGGGTTGATCGGCTCGCCGACGCTGCCCAGCAGGCGCAGGCTCTGGCGTGAAGTGCTCTGCAGTGGCGCGGAGCCTTCGCGCATCAGCGCGCGCAGGGCGGTTGGGGCGGTGTAGAAGATGTTTACCTGGTGCTTGTCCACCACCTGCCAGAAACGTGAGGTGTCCGGGTAGTTGGGCACGCCTTCGAACATCAGCGAGATCGCGCCATTGGCCAGCGGGCCGTAGACAATGTAGCTGTGGCCGGTGACCCAGCCGACATCGGCGGTGCACCAGAACACCTCGCCGTCACGGTAGTCGAACACCACCTTGAAAGTGAGGGTGGCCTGTAGCAGGTAGCCGCCGGTGGTGTGCAGCACGCCCTTGGGTTTGCCTGTGCTGCCGGAGGTATAGAGGATGAACAGCGGGTCTTCGGCGCCCATCGGCTCGGGAACGCAGTCGTCGCCGGCCTTTTCCGTCGCCTCGTGGTACCAGAGGTCACGGTCTTCGGCCCAGGTGACCTCGCCGCCGGTGCGGCGCACCACGAATACGCTGCTGACCGCAGGGCAGCTGGCCAGGGCCTTGTCGACGTTCTGTTTCAGCGGGATACGTTTGCCGCCGCGCACGCCTTCATCGGCGGTGATCACCGTGCGGCAGTCGGCATCGAGGATACGGTCGCGCAGGGCGTCGGGCGAAAAGCCGCCGAACACCACCGAGTGAATGGCACCGATGCGGGTGCAGGCAAGCATGGCGAAGGCGGCCTCGGGGATCATCGGCATGTAGATGCACACCCGGTCGCCTTTCTTCACCCCGCGTGCTTTCAGTGCATTGGCCAGGCGGCAGACCTGACGGTGCAGTTCGCGGTAGGAGATGGCCTTGGAGTCCTTGGGATCATCGCCTTCCCACAGCAGGGCGGTCTGTTCGCCGCGTCGGGCCAGGTGGCGGTCGATGCAGTTGTAGCTGACGTTGAGCTGGGCGCCGTCGAACCAGCGGGCGTTGCCGGTCTTCAGGTCGCATTGCTGCACGCTCGACCAAGGCTTGATCCAGTCCAGGCGCTTGGCCTGTTCGGCCCAGAAGGTGTCGGGGTCATCCACCGACTGGCGGTAGAGGCGGCGGTACTCGTCGGGGGTGAGGGCGGCGGACTGGCTGACGGCCAGGGCCTGGGGGTAGTTGCGGATATCGAACATGGCGGGTGGTCCTGCTCTTGTAAGGGGCGATGGACTGCAACGGCTATTCGATAGGACAGTGTAGCTGGGAGAGGTGTTCAACCTGTACCGGCCCCTTCGCGGGTAAACCCGCTCCCACAGGTACTGTACAGCTCTCAAGAACTGTGCGATCCCTGTGGGAGCGGGTTTACCCGCGAAGAGGCTGGTGCAGGTTTCAGGTTACCCGCGGTGACGGCCGCGGAAGTAGTTGATCAGGCCTTGGGTGGAGCCGTCTTCGGCGCTGTCTTCCAGGCTGCCGACCAGGCGTTGGTAAACGCCCTTGCCCAGCTCCTTGCCCAGCTCCACGCCCCACTGGTCGAAGGCGTTGATGCCCCAGATCACGCTCTGTACGAAGACCTTGTGCTCGTACATCGCCACCAGCGCGCCCAGGCGGCGCGGGCTGATGCGCTCCACCACCAGGGTGTTGCTCGGGCGGTTGCCCGGGATCACCTTGTGCGGTGCCAGCTTCTCGATGTCCGCTTCGTTCAGGCCTTTCCCACGCAGCTCTGCTTCGGCTTCTTCGCGGGTTTTGCCCAGCATCAGCGCCTGGCTCTGCGACAGGCAGTTGGCGTACAGCCACTGATGATGGTCAGCCACCGGGTTGAAGCTCACCACCGGCACGATGAAGTCGGCCGGAATCAGCTGGGTGCCCTGGTGCAGTAGCTGGTGGTAGGCATGCTGGCCGTTGCAGCCGACGCCGCCCCAGATCACCGGGCCGGTGTCGGTTTTCACCGGGGTGCCGTCCTGCAGCACGCTCTTGCCGTTGGACTCCATGTCCAGCTGTTGCAGGTGCTTGGTAATGTTGCGCAGGTAGTGGTCGTACGGCAGGATCGCGTGGCTGCTGGCGCCCCAGAAGTTGCCGTACCACACGCCCAGCAGGGCCAGCAGCACCGGCATGTTCTTTTCGAACGGCGCGGTCTGGAAGTGCTGGTCCATGGTGTAGGCGCCGGACAGCAGTTCCTTGAAGTTGGCGGTACCGATGGCCAGGGCGATCGGCAGGCCGATGGCCGACCACAGCGAGTAACGCCCGCCTACCCAGTCCCACATCGGGAAGATGTTTTCTTCGCGGATGCCGAAGGCCACGGCGGCGGCCTTGTTGCTGGAAACGGCGATGAAGTGGCGGTACAGCTCGGCTTCCGAGCCGCCTTGGGCCAGGTACCAGGTACGCGCGGCCATGGCATTCTTCAGGGTCTCGAGGGTGTTGAACGATTTCGACGAGACGATGAACAGCGTGGTTTCGGCGCGCAGGTTGGCTGACAGCTCGTGGAACTCACTGCCGTCGATGTTCGCCAGGTAGTGGCAGCGCACACCGCGCTGGGCATAGGGCAGCAGCGCCTCGGAGACCAGCTCGGGGCCGAGGAACGAGCCACCGATACCGATGTTGACCACATCGGTGATCGGTTTTTCGCTGTAGCCGCGCCACAGTCCGTCGTGGATACGGCCGACCAGTTCGGTGATCTGGTTGAGCACCTTGTGTACTTCCGGCATGACGTTCACGCCGTTGACGCTGAGCTTGTCGCCTACCGGCCGGCGCAGGGCGGTGTGCAGCACCGGGCGGCCTTCGGAGGCGTTGATGATTTCGCCGGCGAACATCGACTTGATGGCGTCCTGCAAGCCCACTTCGTTGGCCAGGTTCACCAGCAGGTCGCGGCTTTGTTCAGTGATCAGGTTTTTCGAATAGTCGAGGAACAGGCCACAGGAGCTCAGGGAGAACTGGTCGAAGCGCTTGGCATCGGCGGCGAACGCTTCGCGCATGCTGAAGCCTTGCATGGCGTCGCGGTGTTGCTGGAGCGCCTGCCAGGCGGGCAGGGCCGTGACATCGTGGGGTGTACGGTAATACGCCATTGCGCGGGGTTCCCTTGGTGCGTGGTGAGACCTTGGACACGGCACTCATTGCCGGGTTCAGGCTGGCACCATTATAGGCAAAGGCCACTTGCAGGGAATGGGTATGGCGGGGATTTTGGGGGGCGCTGTGCGCCCCATTCGCAGCACAAGGCTGCTCCTGCAGGAGATAGTATTCCTCTGTAGGAGCAGCCTTGTGCTGCGAATGGGCTGCAAAGCAGCCCCGGCCATTACGCGGTCTTCTCTTCCACATGCAGGTACAGGTTGTCGATCAACCGTGTGTTACCCAGGTAAGCCGCCGCTAAAACCACCAGGTCTCGATCATCGATCACTGCCGGGCGCAGGCTCACGGCATGACGCACTTCCAGGTAATCCGGGCGGAAACCAGCGGCGGTCAACTGCGCCTGGCCTTCGGCAACCAGCGCGGCAAAGTCCCGTTGGCCACGGCCGATGCCAGCAGCGATATGCTGCAGCGTGCGATACAACGCTGGCGCCGCAGCACGTTGCTCAGGCGTGAGGTAACCATTGCGCGACGACAGCGCCAGGCCATCCTCGGCCCGCACGGTGGGTTCGCCGATGATCTGGATTGGCATGTTCAGGTCGCGCACCATGGCGCGAATTACCGCCAGCTGCTGGAAGTCCTTTTCGCCGAACACGGCAAGGTCAGGCTGGACCATGTTGAACAGCTTGTTGACCACGGTGGCCACGCCTTCGAAATGCCCGGGCCGGCTGGCGCCGCACAGGCCTTCGGAAAGATGGGGTACGCTGACCCGGGTTTGCACGTTCATGCCGTCGGGGTACATCTCTTCGACGCTGGGCGCGAACAGCAGATTGCAGCCTGCCTGGAGCAGGCGCTCCTGGTCGGCGACCAGGGTGCGCGGGTACTTGTCGAGGTCTTCGTTGACGCCGAACTGCAGCGGGTTGACGAAGATGCTGGCGACCACGAAATCGGCGCGCTGCGTAGCCTTGGTCACCAGGGCGGCATGGCCGCTGTGCAGGTTGCCCATGGTCGGCACGAAGCCGATGCGCTTGCCTTCACCGCGGGCTCGGGCGACTGCGGCGCGCAGTTCGCGGACGGTCTTGACTGTGTTCATGCGTTGAATCCGTGTTCACTCGCCGGGAAAGTGACTGCCTTGACTGCCTGGACGTAGGCGGTGAGGGCGCTCTGGATGTCTGGTTGGCCAGCCATGAAGTTCTTCACGAACTTCGGTACCCGACCGCTCAACGACAGCCCGAGCATGTCATGCAGCACCAGAACTTGGCCGTCGGTAGCACTTCCCGCCCCAATACCGATCACCGGGATGCCCACGGCATTGGTGATTTCCGCGGCCAGTTCGCTGGGCACGCACTCGAGCAGCAGCATTGCCGCACCGGCCTGTTCCAGGGTGATGGCGTCGGCGCGCATCTGCCGGGCCTGGGCTTCCTGGCGGCCCTGGACCTTGTAGCCGCCCAGCACGTTGACAGTTTGCGGGGTCAGGCCCATGTGCGCGCATACCGGCACACCACGCTCGGCCAGCAGGCGGATGGTCTCGGCCAGCCAGGCAGCGCCTTCGATCTTGATCATGTGGGCGCCGGCCTGCATCAGTGTGGCGCTGTTGGCGAAGGCCTGCTCCGGGGTGGCATGCGCCATGAACGGCAGGTCGGCGAGGATCAGCGCGCCGTCGTTGCCACGTTTGACGCTGGCCGTATGGTAAGCCATGTCCGCGGTGGTTACCGGCAGTGTGCTGTCGTGGCCTTGCAGGACCATGCCCAGCGAGTCGCCCACCAGCAACACTTCGACACCGGCCTGGCTGGCGGCCTTGGCGAAGGTCGCGTCGTAGCAGGTCAGCATGGTGATTTTTTCACCCTTGGCCTTGAGGCCATTGAGGGTGGTCAGGGTTACTTCAGGCATGTAGGAAATTCCTCGTTCAGGCGCTGTAAGAAACGACTGCATTCAACGCGTGTAGTCATCTTCCGGAGCGGCACATCATCGCGCGTGATGTTCGGGCACAGGTCCGTCCGGGCCTAAATACGGGTATGCGGCACTTTGGTGCCACACGGGACGCCTATAGTCGTGAGCGAGGTGGGGGAAGTCAATGACCCTGTTACCGCATTGTTACGATCAGGGTGTTACTGGCGTTACCGCGCCAGTGCGCAAGGCTGGAACGCCCGGTTTACAGGCGTTCCAGGCCGACGAACGGGCAGTCGGCGAGCAGTTGCGCGAGGGCGCGACCATCGGCCAGGCGGAAATCGCCCGGTACCAGTTCTGCCAGCGGGTACAGCACGAAAGGCCGGGCATGCATGTGGTAATGCGGCACTTTCAGGCGTGGCTCGTCGAGCACCTGGTCGCCGAACAGCAGGATGTCCAGGTCCAGTGTGCGCGGGCCCCAGCGCTCCTTGCGCACGCGGCCCTGTTCGTTCTCGATGGCCTGCAGGGCATCGAGCAGGGCCAGCGGCGCCAGGGCGGTGTCCAGGGCTGCGACGGCGTTGGTGTAGCGCGGCTGGCCGGGCAGCAGCGAATCGCTGGTATACAGCGCCGAGGCCGCCACCAGGCGCGTGGCCTCGACTTGGTCGAGGGCGTGCAAGGCGCTGCGCAACTGTTCGGCAGGTGCGTCCAGGTTGCTGCCCAGGCCGATATAGGCGCGGGTGTTCACTCGAACGCCTCGTCGCCACTGCGCTTGCGTTTGCCACCGCTGCGCTTGCGTTTGCGCGGGCCGGCGCCGGTGCCTTCGTCACGGCTGCCCAGTTCGCGGATCATTTCGCGGCGCTCGCTGTCGTTGGCATCCTGGTAGTCGGTCCACCATTGGCCAAGGTCGTCGGTTTCTTCGCCGGCGCTTTCCCGCAGCAGCAGGAAGTCGTAGCCGGCGCGGAAGCGCGGGTTGTCCAGCAGCATGTCGGCGCGCTTGCCGCTGCGGCGTGGCAGGCGCTCCTGCATGTCCCAGATCTCGCGGATCGGCAGGGTGAAGCGCTTGGGGATGGCGATGCGTGCGCATTGCTCGGCGATCAGGTCGTGGGCCGCACCGTTCATGGCGGGGATCGGCGGCACGCCCTGGTTCTGCAGGTGCAGCACGCGGGCGGGCAGGGCTGGCCACAGCAGCGCGGCGAAGAGGAAGGCCGGGGTTACCGGTTTGCCTTGCTTCACGCGCAGGTCGGTGTTGTTCAGCGCCTGACTGATCAGCGTGTGGGTATAAGTCGGGCGCTCGTCCAGGGCATGCGAACTGGCCGGGAACAGCGGCTCGAACAACTGCAGGTCGACCAGCATTTCGAAGACCATGGCGCCCTGGCCGGAGAGGAACAGCTTGAGGCTCTCTTCGAACAGGCGCGCTGGCGGAATCTCGCGCAGCATCGGGGCCAGCTCGCGGATCGGCTGGACGGTGTGCTTTTCGATGCCGAAATCGAGCTTGGCGGCGAAGCGCACCGCGCGCAGCATGCGCACCGGGTCTTCCTGATAGCGGTGGGTAGGGTCACCGATCAGGCGCAGCAGGCGGTTGCGGATATCGTGCACGCCGTTGGCGTAGTCGAGGATGCGCTCGCTGACCGGGTCGTAGTACAGGGCGTTGATGGTGAAGTCGCGACGTTGCGCGTCTTCTTCCAGGGTGCCGTACACGTTGTCACGCAGGATGCGGCCACTGGCATTGTGCGACGAACGGTGGCTGTCGCCCTGGTCGTCTTCCGAGTGGTGGGCGCGGAAGGTGGCGACCTCGATGATCTCACGGCCGAAATGCACGTGGACCAGCTTGAAGCGGCGGCCAATGATGCGCGCGTTGCGGAACTCGGCGCGGACCTGTTCGGGGGTGGCGCTGGTGGCGACGTCGAAGTCTTTCGGCGTGATGCCCAGCATCAGGTCGCGGACACATCCACCGACCAGGTAAGCCTGGTAACCGGCGCTCTGCAGACGTTCCACGATGTTCACCGCATGGCGGCTGAACTGGTGGCGTTGCAGCGAGTGCTGGCTCTTGTTGATCACCTCAGGCGTGGTGCGCCTGTGGTGCGGGCCCGGTACGGGCGGGCGGAACGACTGGAACAGCTTCTTCAGCATGGGATGCACTGTTTGAAGGAATGTTCGGCCAAGAATAGGAGAATGGCCGCATGATGGGCGGGGATTCTAGCATTTACTCAAGGAATGGTGTAGGCGGGTAGCAGGATGCCTGCCGGAAGGGTAGAAACGACAAGGGGAGCCTAAGCTCCCCAAGAAGTCGTTGCGTGCTCTTATTGTTTTTCTGCTGGGCTTCTTGTTTTTGTTGAGTGCCCTGTCCACAAATCTCGAAGCTTGTGGACGACCCCCAAGCCAGGGGTTAAGAGCAAACGGATTGCTTTGGTCGCTGATGTCACGTTGATCTGTCGATCCAACCAGTTCAGGCGCTGCTTTTTAGTGCAGTTTTTATTGTTCTCTGCCTGGTTGTGGGGCAAGCCCCAAACACGCATCCTCTCCAAAAGAATCAGTTAGCTGCGCCTCCGCCGTCTTGTTTTTATTGTGCGTGAGCCGTTTCGTCTTGTTCTTATTCTGAGTTGCAGTGCTTGTTATTGTTCTTGTACCAGACATATAGCAGGTGCCGTGCCAACTTTTGCAAACCCAGTAAAATCAAGGGCTTGGAGGGGGCTAGCAGTTTTTCAGCGGTCGAAAATGTCGAAATTTCGTTACCGTACGCCTCGGGAACTGTTACGGCGGAAAGCCTGGGTAACAGATTTTTGCGGGGGCTGATGTGTTACCTGGGGTGTGTGCGCTGGCTTTGCCGGCCCTTTCGCGGGCACGCCCGCTCCCACAGGTACTTCACCCTCGAGGGGGGTAATACCTGTGGGAGCGGGTTTACCCGCGAAAGGGCCGGGGGGCTGTGTAGAGAAGGGGCAGGAGGAACCTCCCGCCCCGGCAGATCGCTTATTCGCTGGTAGCGTTGCTCTTGCGCCGCGGGATGCCCAGGCGCTGGCGACGTTCCCACAGGCACTTGCGGCTGACCCCGAGCTTGCGAGCCAGCTCGGTTTCGGTCATGTGGTCCTGGTGTTCGAGCACGAAGTGCTGGAAGTAGTCCTCCAGCGACAGGTCCTCTGTCGGCTCATGGCTGGCATTCGTCGCACTGGCCACGACCAAGGCGTTGTCGAGGATTTCATCATCCTCCAGGTCACTCAGCTCGATGTCGATGCCCAGCAGGTCGGCGGAAATTTCTGCGCTCTCGCTGAGGATCACTGCCCGCTCCACGGCGTTTTCCAGTTCGCGCACGTTACCCGGCCAGCTGTAGTGACGGATGGCTTGCTCGGCTTCGGCCGAGAAGTGCAGGTCGTCGCGGCCGATGCGCGCGCTCTGGCGGGCGAGGAAGGCGCTGGCGATCTCGTTGACGTCGCTGCCGCGCTCGCGCAGGGCAGGCAGTTTCAGGGCGATCACATGCAGGCGGTAATACAGGTCTTCACGGAACTGGCCGGCCTTGGCCAGGTTCTTCAGGTCACGGTGGGTCGCGGCGATCAGGCGTACATCGACCTTTTGCGACTGTACCGAACCCACCCGGCGAATCTCGCCTTCCTGCAGCACGCGCAACAGGCGGGCCTGGGCTTCCAGCGGCAGTTCGCCGATTTCGTCGAGGAACAGGGTGCCGCCATCGGCAGCTTCCACCAGGCCGGCGCGCCCGGCGCTGGCGCCGGTGAACGCGCCTTTCTCGTGGCCGAACAGTTCGGACTCGATCAGTGTCTCGGGGATGGCCGCGCAGTTCACCGAAATCATCGGCGCCTTGGCCCGGCGCGACAGGTTGTGCAGAGCGCGTGCAACCAGCTCTTTACCGGTGCCCGACTCGCCCTGGATCAGCACGTTGGAGTCGGTGGGCGCGACCTTGCGGATCTTGCTGTACATATCCTGCATCGGCGGGCACGAGCCGATGATGCCGATTTCGCCATTGGCGGCTGCCGCGCTGCCTTTGTCGGCCGGGGCGGCCTTGCCGTTGGTGGCCCGTGGCTCGGCCGCTGGAGCAGCAGCCGGGGCGTTCTGGCGGTCACGCAGGATACGCGCCACCGCTTGCAGCATCTCGTCATGGTCGAATGGCTTGGCGATGTAGTCCACCGCGCCCATTTTCATCGAGTCTACTGCCGAGCGCAGGCTGGCGTAGCTGGTCATGATCAGCACCGGGGTGCCTTGGCCGAGCTTGATCAGTTCGGTGCCGGGCGCGCCTGGCAGGCGCAGGTCGCTGACGATCAGGTCGAAGGTGGCAATGCTGAAGCGTTCCTGGGCTTCCTGCACCGAGCCGGCTTCGCTGACCTGGTACTGGTTCCGTTCGAGCAGGCGACGCAAGGCCGAGCGGATGATGGTTTCGTCTTCGACGATCAGAATGTGCGGCATTGATTCAATTCTCTCGACGGTCTCGAATTTCAGGGGACGTCGCTACGACATGCCGGGGCAGGGTCACGCGGATCCGGGTGCCACGTTGCCGTTCGATATCGGCCGGGCTGTCGATGGTGATTTGCCCATAATGCTCTTCCACGATGGAATAGACCAGAGCGAGCCCCAGTCCGGTTCCTTCGCCCGGGTCCTTGGTGGTGAAGAAGGGTTCGAACAGGCGGTCCATGATGCTCTTCGGGATCCCGCTGCCCTCATCCTCGACGATCAGGTCGACGGTGTGTTCGCTGACTTCGCTGCGCACGCGTACGGCGCTACCGGGCGGTGAGGCGTCGCGGGCGTTGGAGAGCAGGTTGATCAGCACCTGGGCCAGGCGCTGCGGGTCCCCTTCGGCCCAGTGCTCCGGGTCGCAGAGGTTGAAGAACTGTACTTCGAAATTGCGCCGGTTCAACGCCAGCAGACCGATGGCATCCTGCGCCACTTCGGCCAGGCATACCGGCTCTTCGCTGTTCTGGTGGCTGCCGCCGGCATGGGCGAAGCTCATCAGCGACTGGACGATACGTGATACCCGCTTGGTCTGTTCGAGAATCTGGCTGGACAGCTCGATGATTTCGCCATCGCCCTCACGCTCCTCGCGCAGGTTCTGCGCCAGGCAGGCGATGCCGGTGATCGGGTTGCCGATCTCGTGGGCCACCCCGGCGGCCAGGCGGCCGATGCTGGCCAGGCGTTCGGAGTGCACCAGCTTGTCTTCCAGCGCCTGGGTTTCGGTAAGGTCCTCTACCAGCAACACCAGGCCGCTGTTACCTGGGGCCAGCGGCTCGTCGATGGCCGCCTTGTGCAGGTTCAGCCAGCGCGGCTGGCCGTCCAGCGCCAGGCGCTGCTTGTGCAGGTGCTCGTCGGGCACATTGATGAAACCTTGCAACAGGCCGCGCCAAGGTTCGCTGATGGTAACCAGGCGTGAGCCGACCACGTGCTTGGCGGCGATGCCGGTGAGCTCTTCCATGGCCTTGTTCCACATCAGGATTTCCTGGTCCTTGGCCAGCGAGCAGACGCCCATGGGCAGCTCCTGCAGGGTCTGGCGGTGGTAGCGGCGCAGGGCGTCGAGCTCGGCGGCCAGGCCAGTCAGGCGCGAGTGGTAGTCTTCCAGGCGGCTTTCGATGAAGTGGATGTCCTCGGTCACGTAGTTTTCGTTACCGGACTTGTACGGCAGGAAGGTCTCGACCATGTCCTGGGCCACGCTCGGCCCCATCAGGCCGGACAGGTTGGCCTCGATGCGGTCGCGCAGCCGACGCAAGGCATAGGGGCGGCGCTCGTCGAAAGGCAGGTAGAGGTCACGCAGGGCCTGTTCCACTTCCTTCTGTGCAGCCTTGGCGCCCAGCGGCTTGGCCAGCTGGGTGGCGAACTCCTGTGGCGAGGCGGCGTGCAGCTCGCGGCGTTGCGGGCGGCGCACGTTGTCCACCGCGCAGGCTTCGGCGGCGCTTACTTCTTCGGTACTGGCGTTGGTGAACAGCGAGATCAGGGTGAACAACAGCACGTTGGCCGCCAGCGAGGCGATGGCCGCCATGTGCCAGCTGGTGTCGTCCAGCACGTAGATCATGTCCAGCAGCGGGATGTAGAAGCCCTGCAGGTTGCCCAGCAGTGGCAGCAGCATGGTCACCATCCACACCAGGGTGCCCGCCAGCAAGCCGGCGATGAAGCCACGGCGGTTCGCAGTTGGCCAGTACAGAACCGACAGCACGCCCGGCAGGAACTGCAATGTGGCGACGAAGGCGACGATGCCAAGGTTGGCCAGGCTCTGGTGGTTGTTCTGGGTCAGGTAGAACATGAACCCGGCGGTGATGATGGCGACGATCAGCGCGCGGCGGGTCCACTTCAGCCAGCGGTAGATGTTGCCTTCGGCCGGCGGCTGGTACAGCGGCAGCACCAGGTGGTTCAGGGCCATGCCCGACAGCGCCAGGGTGGTGACGATGATCAGCCCGCTGGCGGCCGACAAGCCGCCGATGTAGGCCAACAGCGCCAGTGCCTGGTTGTTGGCGGCAAGCCCCAGGCCCAGGGTGAAGTACTCAGGGTTGGTGGTGGCGCCCAGGCGCAGGCCGGCCCACAGCACCAGCGGCACGGCCAGGCTCATCAGCAGCAGGAACAGCGGCAGGCCCCAGCTGGCGCTGACCAGCGAGCGCGGGTTGAGGTTTTCGGTGAAGGCCATGTGGTACATGTGCGGCATGACGATGGCCGAGGCGAAGAACACCAGCAGCAGGGTGCGCCATGGGCCTTCCTGCAGTGGCGTATGCAGAGCGGCCAGGGCGGTCTGGTTCTGCAGCAGCCACACTTCCAGCTCGTGCGGGCCGCCGAACACGCCATACAGGGCGTACAGGCCGATACCGCCCAGGGCAAGCAGCTTTATCACCGACTCGAAGGCGATGGCGAACACCAGCCCTTCGTGCTTTTCGCGTGTGGCGATGTGCCGCGAGCCGAAGAAGATGGTGAACAGGATGATCAGCGTACAGAAGGCGAAGGCAACCCGCGCCTTGACCGGCTCACCGGTGAGGATGCTTATCGAGTCGGCCACGGCCTGGATCTGCAGGGCCAGCAAGGGCAGCACGCCAATCAGCATGAAAATGGTGGTCAGCGCGCCGGCCCAGGTACTGCGGAAGCGGAATGCCAGCAGGTCCGCCAGCGATGACAGCTGGTAGGTGCGGGTAATCTTGAGGATCGGGTAGAGCAGCACCGGCGCCAGCAGGAACGCGCCGGACACCCCCAGATAACAGGCAAGGAAGCCGTAGCCGTACTGGTAGGCCAGGCCCACCGAGCCATAGAAGGCCCAGGCACTGGCGTACACGCCCAGCGACAGGGTGTAGGTGAGCGGGTGGCGAATGATCGAGCGCGGGATCAACCCCCGCTCGCTGATCCAGGCCACGCCGAACAGCACCATGAGGTACGCGGCGCTGATCAGGATCATCTGGGTCAGGCTAAAGCTCATCGGCATCTCGTTGGCTCTGCAGGATGAAGGTGACGACGATCAGGATCAGCCAGAGCAGGTAAGGGCGATACCAGGCTCCGGTCGGTTCGATCCACCAGTCCATGATGGCCGGGGAGAACAGGTAGATCCCCACGACCAGAAGCAGGACCAAACGATAGATGTACATGCTGGCCTCGATGGTTGGGCGCTGCGGGCTTGGACTTATTATTGGCGCAAATGGCTGGGGGGATGCTAGCGGGAATCCATGGTGTTCGCCAAGAGGTTGAATTTATTGGGCTTTTGTTTTTGCGGGGTGGGTTGCCTGTGCCGGCCTCTTCGCGGGTGAACCCGCTCCCACAGGTAATGCGCTTTCCTCAGGTTTGGTTAGGACCCTGTGGGAGCGGGTTTACCCGCGAAGGGGCCGGGCCTGCCTCAGCGCAAATCAGCCTCTGGCACCGTGGTCCGCTGTGCAATCGCCTCGGGCTTCCACTGCTTGCGAGCTACCGCCAGCACCTCAGCCGGCGTTGCCAGCAGCAACTCGGGGTCTGCCTCCTGCCCCAACGCCCGCAGCGCCCGCAGCAACAGCGGTGTCGCCTGGTCCGCCTGCAACGGCGGCGAGCGGTACGACTTGCCCAACTTGTGCCCGTCCGGCTGCACGATCAACGGGATATGCAGGTAGCGCGGCTGCGAAAAGCCCAGCAACTCTTGCAGGTACAGCTGGCGCGGGGTGTTGTCGAGCAGGTCGGCGCCACGCACGATGTCGGTAACACCTTGCCAGGCATCGTCCAGTACCACCGCCAGCTGGTAGGCATACAGCCCGTCGCGACGCTGAATGACGAAGTCGCCTACTTCACGCCCCAGGTGCTGCTGGAACTCGCCTTGCACCCGGTCGGTAAAGCGGTAGATCAGTTCCGGCACGCGCAGGCGGATTGCAGCACCTTCACGCGCATGCCCGGCATTGCGGCAAAGGCCCGGGTAAATGCCGTGGTAACCCTCAAGCTGCTTGCGCGAGCAGGTGCAGGCGTAGGCCAGGCCCAGGTTGAACAGGCGGTCGACGACCGCGGCATAGGCATCGTGCCGCTGGCTCTGGAACACCACTTCGCCGTCCCACTCCAGGCCGTAGCGCTCCAGGGTCTGCAGGATGGCATCGCGAGCACCGGGCATTTCCCGAGGCGGGTCGGTGTCTTCCATGCGCAGCAGCCAGCGGCCGTTCACCGCGCGGGCATCGAGCCAGGAGGCGAGGGCGGCGACCAGCGAGCCGAAGTGCAGGAAGCCGCTGGGGGTGGGGGCGAAACGCCCGATGTAGCTTGAGTCGGTCATGTTCAGGCTGGGCATATAAATGAAACGGGGCGCATGATGCGCCCCGTTCAGGTGGAAAGAAAGATCAGCCTTTGCCGACTGTCTTTTCCTTTTTCTCGGCGATTTCCTTGCAGTCGAAGCACAGGTCGGCGGTAGGACGAGCCTCCAGGCGACGCAGACCGATCTCGATGCCGCACGATTCGCACCAGCCGTATTCGTCGGCCTTGATCTTGTCGAGGGTCTTGTCGATTTTCTTGATCAGCTTGCGCTCGCGATCGCGGTTGCGCAGCTCCAGGGCGAATTCTTCTTCCTGGCTGGCGCGGTCGGCCGGGTCGGGGAAGTTGGCTGCCTCGTCCTTCATGTGGTCCACAGTGCGGTCGACACTGTTCATCAGCTCTTGCTTCCAGGCGCCGAGAAGCTTGGTGAAGTGCTTTTTCATGGGCTCGCCCATGTACTCTTCACCCTTGGTTTCTACGTAGGGCTCGACACCGTACATGGTCTGGGCTTTTTGCTTTTCTACGGTGGACATGAATAGACCGCCTCTCACTCATCTGATCCAATGCGCAGGCTGCTCCATCTCCGGCACCCGCCGGCCCTGCGACTGCGAGCCGCCGAACTTACCAGATAGATCGGGGGTGCGCTACCCCGCCCGATCCTGGTAATTGACAGCGGCGCGAGCCGCACGTTCGGTGGCGTACAGAGGTAGAATCTCCAGTTTAGACCCAATTGAGAGAAGGTCATGGCCCACACCTACAGTGCGCGCAGCCGCGCCATCGAACCCTTCCACGTCATGGCGCTGCTGGCCCGGGCCAACGAGTTGCAGGCGGCCGGACACGATGTGATCCACCTGGAAATCGGCGAGCCGGACTTCACCACGGCCGCGCCCATCGTTGCCGCCGGCCAGGCAGCACTGGCCGCCGGACACACCCGCTACACCGCCGCACGCGGCCTGCCGGCGCTGCGCGAAGCCATTGCCGGTTTCTACGGCCAGCGTTACGGCCTGAGTGTCGACCCTGAGCGCATTCTCATCACTCCGGGCGGCTCCGGTGCGCTGCTGCTGGCCAGCAGCCTGCTGGTCGACCCAGGCAAGCACTGGCTGCTGGCCGACCCGGGCTACCCGTGCAACCGTCACTTCCTGCGCCTGGTAGAGGGCGGGGCGCAGCTGGTACCGGTGGGCCCGGAGGTGAATTACCAGCTGACCGCCGACCTTGTCGACCGCTACTGGGACAAGGACACGGTCGGTGCCCTGGTCGCCTCGCCGGCCAACCCGACTGGCACTGTGCTGGGTCGTGACGAGCTGGCCGGCCTGTCCCGCGCCACCCGCGAACGGCATGGTCACCTGGTGGTGGACGAGATCTACCACGGGCTGACCTATGGCATGGACGCGCCCAGCGTGCTGGAAGTGGACGACTCGGCATTCGTGCTGAATAGTTTTTCCAAGTATTTCGGCATGACCGGCTGGCGCCTTGGCTGGCTGGTCGCCCCACCTGGCGCCGTGGCCGACCTGGAGAAGCTGGCACAGAACCTGTACATCAGTGCGCCAAGCATGGCCCAGCATGCCGCGCTGGCGTGTTTCCAGCCCGAAACCCTGGCCATTTTCGAGGAGCGCCGCGCCGAGTTCGCTCGCCGCCGCGACTACCTGTTGCCCGCCCTGCGCGAACTGGGCTTCCGCATTGCCGTCGAGCCGCAGGGGGCGTTCTACCTGTATGCCGACATCAGTGCCTTTGGCGGTGACGCGTTCGCCTTCTGCCGGCACTTCCTGGAGACCGAACACCTGGCCTTCACCCCGGGGCTGGACTTCGGCCGTCACCTGGCCGGCCACCATGTGCGCTTTGCCTACACCCAGAGCTTGCCACGCCTGGAAGATGCGGTGCAGCGGATTGCCCGCGGCCTGCGGAGCTGGCAAGGCTGATGCAGTTCCATCCCCCACTCGAACAAGGCCGCCTGCTGCGCCGCTACAAACGCTTTCTGGCGGATATCGAACTGACCGGCGGCGAACAACTGACCATCCACTGCCCGAACACCGGCTCCATGCTCAACTGCATGCGTGAAGGCGGGCAGGTGTGGTTCAGCCGCTCCAACGACCCCAAGCGCAAGCTGCCGGGCACCTGGGAAATCAGCGAAACCCCGCAGGGACGGCTGGCCTGTGTGAACACCGGGCGGGCCAATACGCTGGTCGAAGAGGCCCTGCGTGCCGGTATCATCGCCGAACTGGCCGGCTTCAGTGCTCTAAGGCGTGAAGTGGCCTACGGCGAGGAAGGCAGCCGCATCGACTTTCGCCTGGAGTTCGACGGTGCCCCGGCCTATGTCGAGGTCAAGAGCGTGACCCTGGGCTACCCAGGCAGCACGGTCGCGGCCTTCCCTGATGCGGTGACCCAGCGCGGTGCCAAGCACCTGCGCGAGCTGGCGAAGCTGGCCAGGCAGGGCGTGCGGGCGGTACAGCTGTATTGCGTGAACCTGACCGGTATCGACGCGGTGCGCCCGGCCGAGGAGATCGATGCGGCCTATGCCCAGGCCCTGCGCGCGGCGGTGGCAGAAGGGGTGGAGGTGCTGGCCTACGGCACACGCCTGGACGCCGAAGGTATCGTCATCGACCGCCGCCTGCCGGTGCTGCTTACCCCTTGAACCAGATGCCCTGGCTGTCCTCATGGCAGCCCAGGGCCTGCAGTTGTTCGCCCTCGCACGGCCCGGCCACGCATTCGCCGCTTTCGATCAGGAACAGCGCGCCATGATGGGCGCAGTGGATCAGGCTGGCGCTGTCATCGAGAAATGCATCCTCCGCCCAGTTCAGCGGGATACCGCGGTGCGGGCAACGGTTGCGGTAGAGATACACTCGGCCTTGGCGGCGCACGCCGAACAGTTCGATGCCGTCTACGCTGAAGGCGCGGCTTTGGCCTTCGGCCAGACCGTGGGAGGTACAAAGGAAGTGCATGGCAAGGACGACTCGTGAAACAAGTGTTGGCTTGACGCTTCAATGCGAATAATTATCAAATTGCCCGCATTCGCTGCGCCCGGCTGCCTATGGTGCGCAGTTCCGTCGCTCGCCACAAGGCGCGCGGCCCGTCTGCAGAAGGAACCCGATGATGCGCCGTCCCGTCGCCTTGCTCGCCCTGTGCGCGAGCCTTGTGCTCTCCACCCAGGCCCTGGCCGCCGAGCTGCCGCAGCGTTGGGTCAGCGCTGGTGGTGCACTGAGCGAATGGATCAGCGCGCTGGGTGGTGAAGCGCGGTTGGTGGGTGTGGACACTACCAGCCAGCATCCGCCATCGCTGAAGTCACTGCCCAGTGTCGGCTACCAGCGGCAGCTGTCTGCGGAAGGCATTCTCAGCCTGCGCCCGGATGTGCTGGTGGGCACCGAGGAAATGGGGCCGCCACCGGTATTGGCGCAAATCCGCAAGGCTGGCGTGCGGGTCGAACTGTTCTCCAGCAAGGCCGAACTGGCGGCGGTGGATGAAAACCTCAAGCATCTGGGGCAATTGCTGGGCGCAGAGCAGCAGGCCGCCGTGTTGGCATCGGGCTACCACCAGCAGCTCGATGCCATGCAAGCCAAGGTCAGGCAGGCCCAGGCCGGGCAAAAGGCGCCAGGGGTATTGCTGCTGGTCGGGCATGCCGGCGCCAGGCCGCTGATCGCCGGGCAGGGTACCGCCGGTGATTGGCTGCTGAGCCAGGCAGGCGGGCGCAACCTGGCAGAACATCAGGGCTACAAGAATTTCTCCAGCGAAGCACTGGCGGCTCTGGACCCGGATGTGATCGTGTTTTCCGACCGGGCTCTGGCCGATGAGCAGGCCCTGCAGGCGTTGCTGAAAGAAAACCCTGCGCTGGCGGCCTCGCGCGCCGTACGCGAGAAGCGCCTGGTATCGCTTGATCCAACACTGCTGGTCGGCGGGCTCGGGCCACGCTTGCCGGCAACCCTGCAGTCGTTGGCAACCACCTTTTACCCTGCTGCCAAGGCCAGTCTCGCCCAATGAAGCAGCGGGTCCAGCCACGCACGCTGTTCGTTTGCCTGAGCCTGTTGTGCCTGTTGGCGATGTGGTTGTCATTGGCCCTGGGGCCAGTCAGCCTGCCGCTGTTCGATACCCTGCGTGCCGGCCTGCGCCTGCTGGGCCTGCCCATTGCCGCTGATGGCCTGCAGCAGGCCGAGATGATCCTCGGCCAGATTCGCCTGCCGCGCACCTTGCTGGGGCTGGCGGTGGGCGCGGTGCTGGCGTTGTCCGGTGTGGCCATGCAGGGGCTGTTCCGTAATCCGCTGGCCGACCCCGGGCTGGTAGGGGTTGCGGCCGGGGCGGCGGTGGGCGCGGCAGTGGCCATCGTTGGCGGCAGTTGGCTGGGCGGTTTGCCGGATATGCTTGCCCCTTACCTGTTGTCGCTGTGTGCTTTCATCGGCGGGTTGGGTGTGACTGCGCTGGTATATCGCCTGGGCCGGCGTGATGGCCAGACCAACGTCGCCACGATGCTGCTGGCCGGTGTGGCCATGACCGCGCTGGGCGGTGCTGCCGTGGGGCTGTTCTCCTACCTGGCCGACGACGCCACGTTGCGCACGCTGACCTTCTGGAACCTGGGCAGCCTCAATGGCGCCAGTTACCAGCGGCTGTGGCCGTTGCTGGTGGTGGCTGCGGGCGTGGCGGTGTGGCTGCCACGTCGGGCCAAGGCGTTGAATGCCATGCTGCTGGGAGAGTCGGAAGCGCGTCACTTGGGTATCGATGTGGAGCGGCTCAAGCGCGAGCTGGTGTTCTGCACTGCACTGGGTGTGGGGGCGGCGGTAGCGGCAGCGGGGCTGATCGGCTTCATCGGCCTGGTGGTGCCGCACCTGGTGCGCCTGCTGGCCGGGCCTGATCACCGGGTGGTGCTGCCAGCCTCCTTGTTGGCGGGCGGCGTGCTGATGCTGTTCGCCGATTTGGCGGCGCGGCTGCTGCTGGCGCCTGCAGAGCTGCCGATTGGCATCGTCACGGCTTTTATCGGTGCGCCGTTCTTCCTGTTCCTGCTGATACGAGGACGCAGCTGATGTTGCAAGCCGAGGGGCTGTACTTGCGGCGGGGCAGCAACGAAGTGCTGCACGGCATTCATCTGCAACTGAGCCCGGGGCAGGTGGTGGGCGTGCTCGGCCCCAACGGTGCCGGCAAGAGCAGCCTGCTGGGTGTACTGTGTGGTGAACTGGTACCCGATCGCGGGCAGGTGACGTTAGAGGGCAGGCCACTGGCCGACTGGGCCGGACAGGAACGGGCCAGGCGTCTGGCGGTGTTGCCGCAGGTGTCCAGCCTCGGGTTCTCGTTCCGGGTCGAGGAAGTGGTGGGGATGGGGCGCATGCCCCATGGCACCGGGCAGCGGCGCGACGCAGAAATCGTCGAAGCGGCCCTGCGTGCGGCGGATGCCTGGCACCTGGTGGAGCGCAGTTACCTGGCGTTGTCTGGCGGCGAGCGGCAGAGGGTGCACCTGGCTCGGGTGCTGGCGCAGCTTTGGCCGGGCGAGGCGGGCACCACACTGCTGCTCGACGAGCCAACCTCGATGCTCGACCCGTTGCACCAGCACACCACCCTGGAGGCCGTGCGCCGCTTTGCCGAGCGTGGCGCTGCAGTGCTGGTGATCCTGCATGACCTGAACCTGGCGGCGCGCTACTGTGACCGTATCCTGCTGCTGGAGCAGGGGCACTGCCATGCCTTTGCCGCACCTGAAGCCGTGCTGACGCCGGCGGCGTTGAAGGCGGTTTACGGGATCGATGTGCTGGTACAGGCGCACCCGGAGCGTGGGCATCCGCTGATCATCACCCGCTAACGCCGGCGCGATCTTTGTAGGAGCGGCCTTGTGTCGCGAAAGGGCTGCAGAGCAGCCCCGGCAATTTGTGCATCACTGCTAAAAATCTGGGGCCGCTTTGCGGCCCTTTCGCGACACAAGGCCGCTCCTACAAAGGCTCGTGCAGGCCATGAATGGAGGTACTGCCCATGCGCCATCCGCTGCTGTCCGCTTTCTCGCTATGCCTGGCCCTGGTCCTGGGTGGCTGCCAGGCCAGCCTGCCACCGCTGCCCGGCTGGCAGAGCAGTGAGGGGCGTAGCCACGCCGACCTGGGGCATATCGTCGATCTCGCTGATGGCCAGCTGATCAGCCCTGAGCAACTGGTGCAGCGCCTGTCTACCGCCCCCCGGGTACTGGTCGGCGAGAAACACGACAACCCCGACCATCACGCACTGCAGCTGTGGCTGCTGCGCGCCCTGCAAGGCCAACGTGTGCAGGGCAGCCTGCTGCTGGAAATGCTGCAGCCCGAGCAGCAACCGCTACTGGACAAGCTGGCGGGGCAACCTTTGCCGGCAGACCTGCCCAAGGCCCTGGCTTGGCAGGACGGCTGGGACTGGCAGCTGTACGGGCCAATCGTGACTGAGGCTTTGCAGCAGCGGGTGCCTGTGCTGGCCGCCAACCTCTCGCCCGGCGAGATGCGCCAGGCCTATCGACAGCCAGCTTCGTTACCGGGCGAACGCTCCAATGCGCCGACGGTCAAGGCCGCCTTGCTGGAGCATGTGCGTGCCGGGCATTGCGGGATGCTGCCAGAAAGCCAGTTGCCGGCGATGCTGGCCGTGCAGCAGCAGCGCGACCGGCGCATGGCCGAGCGCTTGCTGGCGGCGCCGCAGCCGGCATTGCTGCTGGCCGGGGCTTATCACGTGCGCAAGGATCTGGGTGTGCCGTTGCACTTGGCTGACCTGAGTGCGCAGGGGGAGAGCAAGGTACTGCTGCTGGCAGAGGTCGGTGAGCAGGTCGATGCAGGCGAGGCTGATTTTGTGTGGTACACGGCCGCTATGCCGGAGCAGGACTATTGCGCGCAACTGCGGTGACAGGGCTGCAAAAAGGCAAAAAAAGACCCGGCAAATTGCCGGGTCAATAACCGTGATTAGCCTGATGAGGAGATAATCTGAGAGTCCGAACCAGGGGCTCTTAGGTTATCCAACCAGTCTCGCGACCAGTTGTGATAATCATAACGATTCTCATTACTGCGTCAATCCCCTTCTCGGGATTATTTCTGATTTTTTTGCGCAGGGCTTTTCGCATCCAGTTGTTGGTTGAGCGCTTCTTTGCGCTCTAGCGGCAAATCGTTCCAGTGCATGTCCAGCAGGGCGCCTTCAATGGCATACAACAGCACCTTCGATGCGCGGAACCCTCGTGTCTTCACGGCCTGGTAAGCACCCACCGCGCCCAGGCGGCGCAAATCCGATGCACTGTGGATGCCGGCTGCATGCAGCCACTGCGCAGAGGTCTTGCCAAGGTTCTTCAGATGCTGCAATTCATCGTTCATCGAGCCTCCTTGCGATGGCTGAACGGGGATTGGGGGATAAATCGCGAGCAGGTCAGAGAGGAGTGTAGCGGGGGATGGGAAATGCGCGGCCTTTTGCCATGGGGGGCGACGAGATGTCCTGGGCCGGCCTCTTCGCGGGTGAACCCGCTCCCACAGGTACTGCGTCTGTCGTGAGGCTTGCAGATAACCTTGTGGGAGCGGGTTTACCCGCGAAGAGGCCGGCCCAGGAAAACGCTGAACTTACAGCCCAGGCAAGCGCTGGCGAATCTGCTCGATCACCTGATCCATGCTCCCGGCACTCTGGGTATCGACGCGAGTGCTCTGCACCAGCTCCTGTGCATCCAGCGGCTCACGGCTGGCCTGCTGGGCCTTGACCACTTCCACGGTGGCATCCGACGGGTCGGTGTTTTCTGCCCGGCGCTGCTCCAGCCAGCTGGCGATGACCGCATCCGGCGCGTGGCAGTCGAGGATCAGGAACGGCACGCCGGTCTGGCTGGCGATGTTCGCCGCGGCCTGGCGCTGATCGCGCTTGAGGTAGGTGGCATCCAGCACCACCGGGAAGCCGGCTCGCAGCACGGTTGCCGCCACCTCGTGCAGGCGCTGGTAGGTCGCGACACTGGCGTCCTGGTCATAGATGCCGGTACTCAGCAAGCCAGCGTCAGCCTGCTGCTGTTCGCCGAACAGGCGTTTGCGCTCCACATCCGAACGCACGCGGACGGCGCCCAGGGCCTCGACCATGCGCATGGCCACGTGGCTTTTGCCCACCGCCGAAACACCGTGGGTAATGGCCAGCAGGCGCGACGGGATGGCGCTGTAGCTTTCTGCCAGGTTGGCATAGTTGCGGTAGGTGCGCAGGGTGGTGGCGCGCTGCACGCCATCGGCATCGGCCGGCATGCTGAACAGCGCCACCTTGGCCCGCACCAGTGCTCGGTAGGCTTTGTAGAAGTTGAGCAGTTCCAGGCCTTCGTAGTCGCCGGTCAGTTCCAGGTACTGGCTGATGAAACGCCGGGCCAGGCATTTAAGGCCGCGGTCTTCCAGGTCCATGGCGAGGAAGCCGGTATCGGCGTAAACGTCGGTCAAGCGGAACGGTTCGTTGAACTCGATGCAGTCGAAGATCACCACCTTGCCGTCGATCAGGGTGGCGTTGCCCAGGTGAATGTCACCGTGGCATTCACGGATGAAACCATTGGCCTTGCGCTTTTCCAGCAGGCCATGCAGGCGCTCGAAGCTGCTGCGTGCCCAGGCCTGCAGGGCGTCGAGTTGCTGCAGGTCGGCCTTGTCGCTGAGGAACGGGCGAATCTGCTCGAAGTTCTGCTCCACCGGTGCCATAACGCTGTCCGGCGTGCCCAGTGGGTGCTCCACCGGCACGCGTGGGGCCTGCAGGTGGAACTCGGCGATCTGCCGGGCCATCTGGTCGATGTGCGCGGCGTTCAGTTCGCCGTTGGCCTGCAGGGTGTTGAGCATCTGCCCCTGGGGGAACTGACGCATCTTCAGCACGTATTCAATGGCTTCGCCTTCACCACCGATCTGCGGTGCGTCGACGCTACCGGTGATCGGCAACACTTCCAGGTACAGGCCTTCGGTCAGGCGCTGGTTCAGGCGCAATTCTTCGTTACAGAAATGCTGGCGCTGGTCCAGGCCGGTGAAGTCGAGGAAGCCGAAGTTCATCGGTTTCTTGATCTTGTAGGCATACTCGCCGGTGAGCAGGACCCAGGAGATATGCGTCTCGATGAGCTGGAACCCATCCACGGGGTGAGGGTACAGGGCTGGGTTCTGCAACGCAGTGATAAGGGCTTGGCTCACGGGAAATCCTTCCGGGGGCAGGGAATTCGAATGCGCCATTATGGTCAATGGTGCCGTCCCTGCCTACCGCCGGGGGCGTCTGCCCAGCCTTTATAAAGTGCGTATAATCCGCCGCCATGACCCGAACCCGAAATCCCCGTACCCCTCAGAAACGCCCGACCGGCCGCTCCCGCGCCTGGCTGGGCTGGGCTTTGAAGCTCAGCCTGGTCGGTTTGGTGATCGTCGCCGGCTTCGCGGTTTACCTCGATGCCGTCGTCCAGGAAAAGTTTTCCGGCAAGCGCTGGACCATTCCCGCCAAGGTGTATGCCCGGCCGCTGGAGCTGTTCACCGGCCAGAAACTGAGCAAGAACGACTTCCTCACCGAGCTGGATGCGCTCGGCTACCGGCGTGAAAGCGCGGCCAACGGCCCGGGCGCGGCGGCAGTCAACGGCAATACCGTCGAGCTCAATACCCGTGGCTTCCAGTTCTACGAGGGCATGGAGCCGGCGCAGTTCGTGCGTGTGCGCTTCTCCGGCGATTACGTGGCGGGCCTTTCCGGCGCCAACGGCAAGACGCTCGACGTAGTGCGCCTGGAGCCGTTGATGATCGGCGGCATCTATCCGAAAAACCTCGAAGACCGCATCCTGATCAAGATCGACCAGGTGCCGCCGTACCTGCTCGAAACCCTGGTGGCGACGGAAGACCGCGACTTCTACAGCCACTTCGGGGTGTCTCCGAAGTCCATCGCCCGGGCCATGTGGGTCAACACCTCGGCAGGTTCCATGCGTCAGGGTGGCAGTACCCTGACCCAGCAGCTGGTGAAGAACTTCTACCTCACCAGCGAGCGCAGCCTCAGCCGCAAGCTGACCGAGGCGATGATGGCCGTGCTGCTGGAATTGCACTACGACAAGCGCGAGATCCTCGAGGCCTACCTGAACGAGGTGTTCGTCGGCCAGGATGGCCAGCGTGCGGTGCACGGCTTCGGCCTCGCCAGCCAGTTCTTCTTCAGCCAACCGCTGTCGGAGCTGAAATTGCACCAGATCGCCTTGTTGGTGGGCATGGTCAAGGGGCCGTCCTATTACAACCCGCGTCGCTACCCCGACCGCGCCCTGGCCCGCCGCAACCTGGTACTCGACCTGGTGGCCGAGCAGGGCGTGGCCAGCCAGGCAGAAGTCGATGCAGCGAAGAAGATGCCGCTGGGCGTGACCAAGCGCGGCAGCCTGGCCGACAGCTCGTTCCCGGCGTTCCTCGACCTGGTCAAGCGTCAGCTGCGCCAGGACTACCGCGATGAAGACTTGACCGAAGAAGGCCTGCGCATCTTCACCAGCTTCGACCCGATCCTGCAGATGAAGGCCGAAACCTCGATGAGCGAGACCTTCAAGCGCCTGGCGGGCCGCAAGGGGGCGGACGAGGTTGAGTCGGCGATGGTCGTGACCAACCCGGAAACCGGTGAAGTGCAGGCACTGATCGGCAGCCGCCAGGCCGGCTTTGCCGGCTTCAACCGCGCCATCGATGCCGTGCGGCCGATTGGCTCGCTGGTCAAGCCAGCGGTGTACCTGACCGCGCTGGAGCAGCCGACCAGGTACACCCTGACCAGCCTGGTGCAGGACGAACCGTTCTCGGTCAAAGGTGCCGACGGCCAGGTCTGGCGCCCGCAAAACTACGACCGCCGCCCGCACGGCACCATCTACCTGTACCAGGGGCTGGCCAATTCCTACAACCTGTCGACAGCCAAGATCGGCCTGGATGTGGGCGTGCCCAATGTGATCAAGACCATTGGCCGGCTGGGTGTGAATGTCGACTGGCCAGCCTTCCCGGCCATGCTGCTGGGTGCCGGTGGCATGTCGCCGATGCAGGTCGCGACCATGTACCAGACCATCGCCAATGGCGGCTTCAACACCCCGATGCGCGGTATCCGCAGCGTGCTGACCGCCGAGGGCGAGCCGCTCAAGCGCTACCCGTTCCAGATCCAGCAAACTTTCGACCCGGGGGCTATCTACCTGGTGCAGAACGCCATGCAGCGGGTGATGCGCGAAGGCACAGGCCGCTCGGTGTACAACACGTTGCCGCGCAATCTCACCCTGGCGGGCAAGACCGGTACCAGTAACGATTCGCGTGACAGCTGGTTCTCCGGCTTCAGTCAGGACCTGCTGGCCGTGGTATGGATGGGCCGCGACGATAATGGCAAGACGCCATTTACCGGTGCTACCGGTGCCCTGCAGGTATGGACCAGCTTCATGAAAAAGGCCGACCCGCTGCCGCTGGACATGCCGCAACCGGACAACGTGGTGCAGGCCTGGATCGACCCGTACAGTGGCCACGGGTCTGATGGCAGCTGTCCGGGAGCGGTGCAGATGCCGTATATTCGCGGGAGTGAACCGCCCGCCGGCGCGGCCTGTGGCGGCGAGCAGGATCCAGTTGAATCGGTCATGGACTGGGTCAAGGGCTGGATGAATTAAGCACAGGCTGCATTGATGAGGTGTGACGTGAACAAGTGGCTGTTTCCTGCCGTGACGGCGCTGGCTGTGCTCCAGGGGTGCGCCAGCGTCCCACGCGGCAATATTCCGGTGGTCGACTCGAGCACCCGCGTGTCCAACAGCGAACGCGTGACGGCCAACCGCTCTGCCGGTGGCTATAACGCGGGCACCGCGCAGGCACAAACGCTGCCTGAGGACTCGGGCGTCACCGTGATGATCCCGCAGGGCGCGGGCGCTTCGAGCATCCAGACGTTCCCGGCGGCAAATGGCGCGGCGCCGATCAGCACCTCGCCGATTACCCCGGGGCCGATCACTCCAGGACCGATTACCACCGAACCGGTCAGTTCGGCACCTATGACCACCAACCCCAACCCGATCGCCGACGAACCCTTCGACATCGCGGCGATGACCAGCGCCCCGCAAAGCACCAGCGCGCCAACTGGTATTCCGCGTAGCAGCGCCACTGCAGGTGGCCTGTCGGCCGACGAGCAGCTGGACGGCCCGGTGCTGGCCCTGCTGACCACTGCGAAGACTCAGCAAGGCAGTGGTGACTTCAACGGTGCCGCCTCGAGCCTGGAGCGTGCCCAGCGCATTGCCCCACGCGAGCCGCAGGTGCTGTACCGCCTGGCCCAGGTGCGCCTGTCGCAAGGTGATGCGCCGCAGGCCGAGCAGTTGGCGCGTCGTGCCCTGACTTACGCCAACGGCCGCCCGAGCCTGCAGGCCGAGCTGTGGAACACCATCGCCCAGGCCCGCGAGAAGCAGGGTGACAGCGCTGGTGCCGCCCTGGCCCGGCAAAAGGCACGGGTCAATTCGTGATGATCGAGCAGCGCATTCTGGATATTGCCGACCACCTGCTGCTGATCGAGCGTGAGCTGCAGGTGCAAGGCTGGTGGGATGACGAGCCGCCAAGCGACGAGGCACTGGCCAGTGCTGTGCCTTTCGCTGTCGATACCCTCAGTTTCGAGCAGTGGCTGCAATGGATCTTCCTGCCGCGCATGAAGATCATCATCGAGCTGGGCCACCCGCTGCCCAACGCCTCCGGCATCCTGGTCATGGCCGAAACCGTGTTTACCGACCGGCCAGAGCAAAGTCGTGAGCTACGCCGCCTGTTGGCAGCATTTGATCAATTGATTGCTCCTTCCGCCTGATTTCTTCAGTTTTTCCTTCAAGGGCCGCAGATTGTGGCCCTTTTTTGTGGAAATCTTATTTATTCTGCTGCTGAAGCGATTTTTAGTGGTGGCAGGAATTCATCTTGGGGAAAAATTGGCAATAATTTTTCTTGACTTGTTGGCGCCGAATCAGAAGAATCCAATCTCCGCTGTAGAGGGACTGCCAGAAGCAGACCCGCTAAGCAGATCATGAGGCGCACACCCGCGCCGACCTGTTACACCCCGCAACGCGTTACCTCGCGCTGGGTGGGAAAACCCCGCAACACTCTGGGGCGCTCCCAATACTTGCTCAGTCAGTGCTGACGTTCGCTCATGCTCTGCTTGGCAGTAAACCTATTAAGACCCGTCCAGTGAGGACGGTATTCTGGCGTTTTAGAGGTGAACAACGTGGAGCTTTTATCTGGCGCTGAGATGGTCGTCCGCTTCTTGCGTGACGAAGGCGTTAAGCACATCTACGGGTACCCTGGTGGTGCTCTCCTGCATGTTTACGACGCGCTGTTCAAGGAACCGGAAGTCGAGCACATCCTGGTTCGTCATGAGCAGGCAGCTACCCATATGGCGGACGGCTACGCTCGCGCCACCGGCAAGGCCGGCGTGGTGCTGGTAACCTCCGGCCCGGGCGCGACCAATGCCATTACCGGTATTGCCACCGCCTACATGGACTCGATTCCGATGGTCATCCTGTCCGGCCAGGTGCCTAGCACCATGGTGGGTACCGATGCCTTCCAGGAAACCGACATGATCGGTATTTCGCGGCCGATCGTGAAGCACAGCTTCATGATCAAGCATGCCAGCGAAATCCCCGAAGTCTTGAAAAAAGCATTCTACCTGGCGCAATCCGGTCGCCCAGGCCCGGTCGTGGTCGACATTCCAAAAGATATGACCAACCCGGCAGAGAAGTTCGAATACGTCTACCCGAAAAAGGTCAAGCTGCGCTCCTACAGCCCGGCGGTACGCGGCCACTCCGGCCAGATCCGCAAGGCGGCCGAGATGCTGCTGGCGGCCAAGCGCCCGATCGTCTACTCCGGTGGCGGCGTGATCCTCGGTGGTGGCTCCGAAGCCCTGACCGAAATCGCCAAGTCGCTGAACCTGCCGGTCACCAATACCCTGATGGGGCTGGGTGGCTTCCCGGGTACCGACCGCCAGTTCCTCGGCATGCTGGGCATGCACGGCAGCTTCACTGCCAACATGGCCATGCACAATGCCGACGTCATCTTCGCCGTCGGTGCTCGCTTTGACGATCGCGTGGTCAACGGCCCGGCCAAGTTCTGCCCGAACGCCAAGATCATCCACATCGACATCGACCCGGCGTCTATCTCCAAGATGATCAAGGCCGACGTGCCGATTGTCGGCCCCGTCGACAGCGTGCTCAGCGAAATGCTCGGCATCCTCAAGGAAATCGGCGAGCAGCCTGACAAGGCGGCGCTGGATGCCTGGTGGAAGCAGATCGACGAATGGCGTGGCGATGGCGAGCTGTTCCCCTACGACAAGGGCGACGGCAATGTCATCAAGCCGCAGAAAGTCATCGAGACCCTGTGCGAAGTGACCAATGGCAATGCCTTCGTCACCTCCGACGTTGGCCAGCACCAGATGTTCGCGGCGCAGTACTACCGCTTCAACAAGCCGAACCGCTGGATCAACTCCGGTGGCCTGGGCACCATGGGCTTCGGCTTCCCGGCGGCGATGGGCGTCAAGCTCAACTTCCCGGATCAGGACGTGGCCTGCGTGACCGGTGAAGGCAGCATCCAGATGAACATCCAGGAGCTGTCCACCTGCATGCAGTACGGCCTGCCGGTGAAGATCGTCAACCTGAACAACGGTGTGCTGGGCATGGTCCGCCAGTGGCAGGACATGGCCTACAACGGTCGTCACTCGCACTCGTACGTCGAGTCGCTGCCTGACTTCATCAAGCTGGCCGAGGCCTATGGCCATGTGGGTATCCGCATCACCAGCCTGAAGGACCTCAAGCCGAAGCTGGAAGAAGCGTTTGCGATGAAGGACCGCCTGGTCTTTATCGACATCGCGGTTGACCGCAGTGAGCACGTCTATCCGATGCAGATCAAGGATGGCTCGATGCGTGACATGTGGCTGAGCAAGACGGAGCGTACCTGATATGCGGCACATCATCTCCCTGCTGCTGGAAAACGAACCAGGTGCGTTGTCCCGCGTGGTCGGCCTGTTCTCCCAGCGAAACTACAACATTGAAAGCCTGACCGTGGCGCCGACCGAAGACCCGACCCTGTCGCGTCTGACGCTGACCACCGTTGGCCATGACGAAGTGATCGAACAGATCACCAAGAACCTGAACAAGCTGGTCGAAGTGGTCAAGCTCGTCGACCTGTCGGAAAGCGCTCACATCGAGCGTGAACTGATGCTGGTCAAGGTCAAGGCCACCGGTGCCCAGCGCGCCGAGATCAAGCGCACCACGGATATCTTCCGTGGCCAGATCGTCGATGTGACCGCCAGCGTGTACACCGTACAGCTGAGCGGCACCAGCGACAAACTGGACAGCTTCATCCAGGCGATCGGCACTGCATCGATTCTCGAAACCGTGCGCAGCGGCGTTACCGGCATTGCCCGTGGCGACAAAGTGCTCAGCATCTAAATTCAAAAATTAGCGATGGCTCCGCAGGGGCCGAGATATAACCAGGGGTATTTTCATGAAAGTTTTCTACGATAAAGACTGCGACCTTTCCATCATCCAGGGTAAGAAAGTCGCCATCATCGGTTACGGTTCCCAGGGCCACGCTCAGGCGTGCAACCTGAAGGACTCCGGTGTAGATGTCACCATCGGTCTGCGTAAAGGTTCGGCCACCGTTGCCAAGGCAGAAGCCCATGGCCTGAAAGTGACCGACGTTGCCTCTGCCGTCGCTGCTGCCGACCTGGTCATGATCCTGACCCCGGACGAGTTCCAGGGCCAGCTGTACAAGCAGGAAATCGAGCCGAACATCAAGAAGGGCGCTACCCTGGCCTTCTCCCACGGCTTCGCGATCCACTACAACCAGGTCGTTCCGCGTGCCGACCTCGACGTGATCATGATCGCGCCGAAGGCACCTGGCCACACCGTGCGCTCCGAGTTCGTCAAAGGCGGCGGTATCCCTGACCTGATCGCCATCTACCAGGACGCTTCCGGCAATGCCAAGAACGTTGCCCTGTCGTACGCTTCGGGCGTAGGCGGCGGCCGTACCGGCATCATCGAAACCACCTTCAAGGACGAAACCGAAACCGACCTGTTCGGTGAGCAGGCCGTTCTGTGCGGCGGTACCGTCGAGCTGGTCAAGGCTGGTTTCGAGACCCTGGTCGAAGCTGGCTACGCGCCGGAAATGGCCTACTTCGAGTGCCTGCACGAGCTGAAGCTGATCGTTGACCTCATGTACGAAGGCGGCATCGCCAACATGAACTACTCGATCTCCAACAACGCCGAGTACGGTGAGTACGTAACCGGTCCGGAAGTCATCAACGAAGAATCCCGCAAGGCCATGCGCAACGCCCTGAAGCGCATCCAGGACGGCGAGTACGCGAAGATGTTCATCTCCGAAGGTGCTACCAACTACCCATCGATGACTGCCAAGCGCCGCAACAACGCCGCTCACGGCATCGAGATCATCGGCGAGCAACTGCGCTCGATGATGCCGTGGATCTCGGCTAACAAAATCGTCGACAAGACCAAGAACTGAGTCTTATCGAAAGATGAAAAACGCGGCTTCGGCCGCGTTTTTTCGTTCTGACTGTCAGCTTCTGGTATAAAGCAGACCAGTGGCCTGCCGTCAGAACCTGTTTTGCAGGCCCGTGTCGAACATTTTCCATCCTGTTGCAAGGTACCCTCCATGAGCGAACGTCCCGAAGAGCCGAACAAGCCCTCCGACGCCGAAAGCCTGCTACCTGTCGATGAGCACGTTGAAGAAGGGCATGACGCCGAAGGGCGCAAGGTGCGCCACCGTGGCATCTACCTGCTGCCCAACCTGTTTACCACCGCCAACCTGTTTGCCGGTTTCTATTCCATCATCAGCTCGATGAGCGCGCAGAGCGCCCTGAGCGCCGGAGACCCGCGCGAGGCGAGCAAGTACTTTGCCTTCGCCGCCATCGCCATCTTCGTGGCCATGGTGCTCGACGGCCTCGATGGCCGTGTTGCGCGTATGACCAACACCCAAAGCGCCTTTGGTGCCGAGTACGACTCGCTGTCGGACATGGTCGCCTTCGGTGTGGCTCCGGCTTTGCTCGCCTTTGGCTGGGCGCTTGGCGACATGGGCAAGGTCGGCTGGATGGTCGCCTTCATCTATGTGGCCGGTGCAGCACTGCGCCTGGCACGTTTCAATACCCAGGTCGGCACCGCCGACAAGCGCTACTTCATCGGCCTGGCCAGCCCGGCTGCCGCGGGTGTGGTCGCTGGTACCGTGTGGGCGTTCAGCGACTACGGCATCCAGGGCTCCAAGCTGTCGTTCCTGGTGGCGCTGCTGGTGGCCGCGGCCGGTATGTTGATGGTCAGCAATATCAAGTACAACAGCTTCAAGGAGCTGGACCTCAAGGGCCGTGTACCGTTTGTAGCGATTCTGGCCGTGGTGCTGGTGTTTGCCGTGGTGTTCAGCGACCCGCCTCGCATCTTGCTGCTGATCTTCCTCGCCTATGCGGCTTCGGGGCCTATCCAGTTCCTGCTGAAGTCGCGCCGTCGCAAAGCGTGACAATCATTTAATGCTGGAATAACCCGCCGGCTCCATAGTCTTACTGGTACATCCGTTATCCAGTGCTGTGGAGCCGCTCATGCTCATCAAGCTACCCAGGTCTTCCGAGTGCAAGGCATCGGAGATCACCCCCGAAGGCATCTACCTCTCCCGTCGTACCCTGCTGGGTGGCTCGTTGGCTGGCTTGGCCCTGGGCGCCTTGCCGAGCATGGCGCGTGCAACTGAAGCCAGCCGTTACGCCGATGTCGAGGTGGGCAGGGCGCCTGGCTGGTTCAGTGAAAAGCTCGCGGCCACCCAATGGCAGGCAGTAACGGTCAAGGGTGAGGCAATCACACCGTTCAAGGATGCCACCCACTACAACAATTTCTACGAGTTCGGGCCCGACAAGGGCGACCCGGCGGCCAATGGCGACAGCCTGAAAACCGAACCGTGGAGCGTTGTGGTCGATGGCGAAGTGAGCAAGCCCGGGCGCTATGCACTGGAAGACTTCGTGAAACCGTACCAGCTTGAGGAGCGCATCTACCGGCTGCGTTGCGTCGAGGCGTGGTCGATGGTCGTTCCGTGGCTGGGCTTCCCGTTGGCGCAGGTGCTCAAGCAGGTCGAACCGACGTCCAAGGCGCGCTATGTGCGCTTCGAAACCCTGAAAGACCCGGAGCACATGCCGGGGCAGCGTTCGGGATTCGCCCTGATCGACTGGCCCTATAGAGAAGGCTTGCGCCTGGATGAGGCCATGCATCCGTTGGCGATCCTGGCGGTTGGCATGTATGGCCGGGAGCTGCCCAACCAGAATGGCGCTCCGTTGCGGCTGGTGGTGCCGTGGAAGTATGGCTTCAAGAGCATCAAGTCGATCGTGCGTATCAGCCTGGTGGCCGAGCAACCGGGCACCACCTGGGAAGGGTTGGCGCCGGATGAATATGGGTTCTATGCCAATGTGAACCCGACGGTCGACCACCCCCGTTGGAGCCAGGCGCGTGAACGGCGGCTGCCCAGCGGGCTGTTCAGTCCCAATGTGCGGGAAACCCAGATGTTCAATGGCTATGCCGATGAAGTGGCGTCGCTGTATACCGGGCTTGATCTGCGGAAGAACTATTGATGCGTTACCCCTGGTTTCGTCTGGCCATCTTCATCGTGGGGTGCCTGTTCCCGGCGTGGTGGTTGTATGAGGCGGCGATGAATCTGCTGGGGCCTGATCCCGGGAAGATCATGATGGATCGTCTCGGGCTCGGTGCGCTGACCTTCCTGCTGGTTACCTTGGGCATGACGCCGCTGCAGAAGCTGACGGGGTGGTCGGGCTGGATCGTGGTGCGCCGGCAACTGGGGTTATGGGTGTTTGCCTATATCGTGCTGCACATCCTGGCTTACCTGTTCTTTATCCTTGGGCTGGACTGGGGGCAGCTGACGGTTGAGTTGCGCAAGCGGCCTTACATTATTGTGGGTGCGCTTGGGTTTCTTGGGCTGCTGGCCCTGGCGGTTACCTCGAATCGGTATAGCCAGCGGCGGTTGGGTGCGCGTTGGAAGAAGCTGCACCGATTGGTGTACGTGATACTTGGGTTGGGGTTGCTGCATTTCTTGTGGATCGTGCGCTCGGATCTGCGGGAGTGGGCGATCTATGCGTTTATTGGGGCTGTGTTGATGGTGTTGCGGGTTCCCGCGGTTTCGCGGGTGCTGCCCAGGGTTGGACGGAGGCAGGGGAGGGTGGTTTGAGCGGGGTGGGGCTGCTAGGTGCCTGTCTTGGGATAGTATTGGCTTTGAGATGTGCCTGGCTTGAGTTTTCTGGCGCCTGTGAGATCGGGCGCCGCCCGCGCGGCGCATCGCGGGGCAAGCCCGCTCCCACATTTGTTGCAACGTGCCGAACCTGCCAGGCCATGGTTGCCCGCCTTGGTGCTCGTCTTGAGGCAGGTGGGGCGGCATCAATGCCCACCCCCGAGATCCAGCCATGCCAACAAGGCTGACAACCATGCCCTCACAGGCATGGCCACGTTGCAACAAATGTGGGAGCGGGCTTGCCCCGCGAAGCGCCGCGCGGGCGGCGCTCGATCTCACAGGCGCTGAAGGTATTGTGGCGAGCACTTAATGACCTTGATAAGGTCTTCGCCTGGAACATTTCAAATAAATGAAATTAAAGGTTGACGCCCCTCCGAATCCCCTTATAATGCGCCCCACTTCCAGCGACATCGGAACGAAAAACTCCTTGTTCATCAATGGGTTAAGTAGTTAAGAAGAAGCTGAAAGCGCTACGATCAACTGATCGACAGCGGTTGAGATGATGGTTGACAGCGCTTTTAAACGCTGTATGATTCGCCTCCCGCTACGAGAGATCGCAGCGAGTCAAGTGTTTGAAGCTAAACGAGTTTCTCGCAAAAAACTTCAAAATAAACGCTTGACAGCAAATGAGGAAAGCGTAGAATGCGCGCCTCGGTTGAGACGAAAAGCTCTTAACCAAACGCTCTTTAACAAATCGAATCAAGCAATTCGTGTGGGTGCTTGTGAGTATGGACTGATAGTCAAAAAGATTATCAGCATCAC
>Ga0247820_10000037_pt1 | contig 61672 bp, 50 predicted proteins | sample 13C_Glucose_Day1_2_FD_192480 | JGI IMG/M metagenome (GOLD analysis project Ga0247820, IMG submission 192480) | Soil microbial communities from agricultural site in Penn Yan, New York, United States - 13C_Glucose_Day14 | ecosystem: Environmental > Terrestrial > Soil > Agricultural land | place...
GACACCGTTGACCTGACACTGGATGACGAGCCGTCGACGCTGGATGGCCTGAAAGTGACCCTGAGCGCCAAGCGCCTGCTGATCGAGGTGGCGGCCGGCGACCGCGACGCACTGAAGGGCGATGAGGCCGGTACAGGCTGCACAAAACCGATGAAGCGAGCCAGGCGCTAGAGCAATGCAGACTGCATTTCCTGTGCCTGTACCCGCAACGCCTCACAAAACGGCTCCACCGCCGCCGACGCCGGCCGGTGGTCCGGCCTGATCAGCATCACCTGATACGGCACCGACACCCGCAACCGCCGGATCGGCAACCCGCCCTGCGCCGCCTCCAGGCCGCTCAGCGGGTTGATGATCGCCACCCCCAGGCCCTGCCTGACCATCGCGCAGACCGAGGCAGCACTGGTGGTCTCGATGACCGTGCGGCGGTTCACCCCTGCCGCGCGAAAGTGCTGGTCCAGGCGTTGCCGGTAGGTGTCCAGGCTGGCCAGGTTGATGAAGTCAACCTCGTGGAAATCGCTCAGTTCCAGCTCTGCCCTGGCCTGCAACGGGTGCCCGTCGGGCAGCACGCACACCATGTTGGCACTGAACAGCAATTCGCCGTAGGCGCCACGCGGTATCTGCTCGACCTCGGTCAGGCCCAGGTCATGCTGCTGGGCCACCAGTGATTCCTCCAGCAACGGCGACTCCTGCGCCAGGATACTCACGCTCACGCCCCGGTGCTGCTGGTGAAAGCGCTGGCAAGCCTTGGGCAGCAAGGTCTGGGAAAACAGCGGCAGGCAGGTAATGGCCAGCCGGCCCTGCTCGAAATTGCGGATGGCCTGGGCAAAGCGGTCGATGCGCTCCAGCCCCACGTAAGCCCGCTCAACCTCCTCGATCAACAGCAGCGCCTGGGCCGTCGCCACCAGGCGGCCACCTTCGCGCTCGAACAGGTTCAGCCCGGTAACCTGCTCCAGCCGCGCCAGTTCGCGGCTGACAGTGGGCTGCGAGGTGAACAGCAGGCGCGCAGCCCCGGTGACGCTGCCAGCGGCCATGATGGCGCGGAACACTTCGATATGGCGGACGGACAGTTTCACAGCGATACCTGGTAAGTCGGCAATAGCCATATCAGATATGAATGGCTGACAGAAAAATAGCTATTTTTCTGAATTCCTGCTTTGGCTCATCCTCATGGCCTTCTTTATATGAGTAGCGCCGCCATGACTGCACCCTTCACTCTTCTGGCCGAGGCTGTCCGCCAGCACGGCTCGCCGCTGTGGGCCTACGACGCCGGCACCATCGCCGAGCGTGTCGAACAGCTGAAGGTGTTCGACACCGTGCGCTTCGCCCAGAAGGCCAACCCCAACCTGCATGTGCTGCGCCTGATGCGCGCCCACGGCCTGGTGCTGGACGCAGTGTCGCTGGGCGAAATGGAACGGGCTTTTGCTGCGGGTGCAAGCGTGGATGGCGACCCTGCCGGCGTGGTGCTGACCTGCGACGCGCTGGATCGGCCGACTCTGGAGCGGGTGGTGGCCTCGAAGATCGAAGTCAACGCCGGCTCCATCGACATGCTGCGCCAACTGGGTGAACGCTCGCCTGGCCACCGCGTGTGGATCCGCATCAACCCCGGCTTCGGTCACGGCCACAGCCGCAAGACCAACACTGGCGGCGAGAACAGCAAGCACGGCATCTGGCATGAAGAGCTGGGCGAAGCGCTGGCCTGCGTGAAAACCCATGGCCTGCACCTGGTAGGGGTGCACATGCACATCGGCTCGGGGGTGGATTATCAGCATCTGGAGCAAGTGGCGCGCTCGATGATCGAGCTGATCGGCCGCCTGGGCGTGGACATCGAGGCGTTCTCCATTGGCGGCGGCCTTTCCACCCCGTACCGCAGCAGCGACAAGCCGGTCGACCTGCAACGCTACGCCCGGACCTGGGCCGTGGCCCGCAAGGAGATCGAAGCGATGCTGGGCCACCCCGTGCGCATGGAGATCGAGCCAGGGCGCTTCCTGGTGGCGGAATCGGGCTACCTGGTGGCCGAGGTACGCGCCGTGAAGCAGGTGGGCCGCAATACCTTCGTCATGATCGACGCCGGCTTCAACGACCTGATACGCCCTGCGATGTACGGCGCCTACCACAGCATGACCCTGCTCGACGCCGACGGCCATCCGGTGCAGCGCCCATGTCAGCCGACCGTGGTGGCCGGGCCGCTGTGCGAGTCGGGTGATGTATTTACCCAGGATGACCAGGAACTGACCCCACATGACCTGCCCCAGGCGCAGGTGGGTGACCTGCTGGTGATCCACGACGCCGGGGCCTATGGCGCGTCGATGTCGTCAAACTACAACAGCCGGCCGTTGCTGCCGGAATTCCTGATCGAGGATGGGGCGCTGCGGATGATTCGCCGCAGGCAGACGGTGCAGGACCTGCTGGGCCTGGAGGCGGGCTTCTAGACACTGTTTTCCAGGCATGTGCGCAACCTCTGTGGGAGCGGCTTCAGCCGCGAAGAATCCAACTCGGTGCATGGCACCGGCTGCGCCGGTGTTCGCGGCTAAAGCCGCTCCCACAGGTATGGCGCCCCCCACAGGTACGGCGCCGGGCTTGAGGGCAGTGCTTGCTTGTGGGAGCGGGTTTACCCGCGAAAGGGCCGGCCCGGGCGACACATCAGCTGGTGCCCTGCCCCACCGTCCATTGCCCCGCCTCACATAATCCGGGTACCCTTTTTCTTCCTCCCTGCCCCGACCATATACCGCCAGGCACGACTCCATGATCATTCGCCAAAGCATCGCTGCAGATCACCTGCAACTGCTCGATATCTGGCTGCGCGCCGTACGCGCCACCCATCATTTTCTGCAAGCCTCCGACATCGACGCGCTGCTGCCGCAGTTGCGCGACGTCTACTTTCAGGCCGTCGAACTCTGGGTTGCGGTTGACAGCGAAGACCGCCCGCTGGGCTTCATCGGTTTCAATGGCGACCACGTGGAAATGCTCTTCGTCGACCCTGAGCGTCACGGCCAGGGCATAGGCCGCGCACTGCTGGATTTCGGCCGCCAATCGCGCAGCACGATGAGCGTCGATGTCAACGAGCAGAACCCGCAGGCAGTGGGCTTCTACCAGCATTACGGCTTCATCCAGACTGGCCGCTCACCGCTGGATGGCGAAGGCCGACCGTTCCCCTTGCTGCATATGAGCTTGCCCGCGCAGGCTTGATTTCCGGGGCCGCTTTGCCCCCGCCGCTGTTACAAATTTGCGAGACAGACCAAAGCTATGAACCCGACGCGCTATTCCATCGTGGCAAAGGACTTGATGGAAGGCATCGCCAGCGGCCGCTACCCGGTGGGCAGCCTTCTGCCGACCGAGTTCGAGCTGTGCGACCTGTACGATGTGAGCCGACACACGGTGCGCGCGGCGATCAACCAGTTGCTCGACCAAGGGCTGGTATCGCGGCGCAAGCGCGTGGGTACCCGGGTGGAGGCCAGCAGCCCGCGCGGTGGCTACTCGCAGTCACTGGCCAGCGTGGCGGAACTGGCGCACCTGGCAGAAACCCAGCAACGGGAAATCCAGGACGTGCGCCACTTCGTCGCCGACCTGAGCGAGGCGGCGCGGCTGGGGCTGGTTCCGGGCGAGCACTACTTCTGCGTGTCGAGCATCCGTGTCGACCGCGCGCACAACGCGGCGCCGCTGTGCTGGACCGATGTGTACGCGCAGCGCGACTATGCCGAGGTCATCGAGTTGGCCCGCGAACACCCCGACCAGCTGATTGCGGGGCTGATCGAGCAGCACTATGGCCGGGCGATCGCGGTGGTCGACCAGCAGGTGCGGGCAGTGTTGCTGAGCGCGGAAATGGCCCGGGTGCTGAAGGCCGACGCAGGCGCGCCGGGGCTGAAGATCATTCGCCATTACCGCGAGGAAAACGGCGACCTGATGGCGGTGTCCGAGACGGTGCACCCGGATGACCGCTTTACCCTCGTTACCCAGATGCGCCGGGACAGGTCACCGTCCTGATCGAGTAATCGGGGCCGCTATGCGGCCCCAATGGCCCGGTTCCCCTTCACATACCCAGCACCCTCTCAGCCTCCGCCAACTGCTGCCCCCGCACCGTGGTCAGCCGATGGTCTCGCGCCAGCAAGGCATAGATCGTCGGCAGCACAAACAGGGTAAACAAGGTCCCCACCAGCATCCCGCACACGATCACCACTCCCAGGCCAAAGCGGCTGTTGGCCCCGGCGCCGCTGGCGAACAGCAGCGGCAGCACGCCGAAGGTCATCGCCGCCGTGGTCATCAGCACCGGCCGCAGGCGTATCTGCGCAGCGCGGACGATGGCGCTGGCACGGTCGAGGTTGTCACGCACCTGGATCTCGTTGGCGAACTCCACCATCAGGATGCCGTGCTTGCTGATCAGGCCGATCAGGGTCACCAGGCCGATCTGCGTGTAGATGTTCAGCGTGGCCCAGCCCAGCGCCAGCGGCAGCAGCGCACCGCAGATCGACAGCGGCACGGTCACCAGGATGATCAGCGGGTCCACCAGGCTTTCGTACTGCGCGGCCAGCACCAGGTAGATCACCACCAGGGCGGCGAGAAATGCCCACATCAGGGCAAAGCCCTCCTGCACGTACTGGCGCGACTCCGACTGCCAGTCATGGCTGAAGCCAGGTGGCAGTTCGGCGGCAAGCTGTTCGAGAAATGCCACGGCATTGCCCATCGACACACCGGGCGCCGGGATCGCCTGCAGGGTACTGGCGTTCTGCTGGTCGAACTGCAGCAAGCGGTTGGGCGCCACTTCGATGTCCAGGTGCACCACCGTGGCCAGCGGCACCAGGCTGCCGTTTTCGGCGCGTACGTACTGGCGGTTCAGCGCCGCCGGCGTCAGGCGCTGGTCCTGGATGCTTTGCGGGATCACATCGTAGGAGCGCCCGAACAGGGCGAAGCGGTTGAGGTACTGCTCGCCCACCAGCACACCCAGTGACTCGCCGATGGCCTGCATGCTGATGCCCAGGCTGGCCGCCTTGGCCCGGTCGATGCGCACCTTGACCACCGGGTTGTTGTAGTCGAGGTCGCTGTCCACCACGCTGAACAGGCCGCTGTCACGGGCGTGCTGCTTGATCATCTCCATGGTCTGGTACAGCTCGGGGTAGTCCTGTGCACTGCGCAACACCATCTGCACCGGCAAGCCACCGCTGGAGCCGGGCAGCGAGGCCACCTGGAACGCAAAGATGCTGCTGCCCTCGATGTTCGCCACGGCCTGCTGCAACTGCGCCTGCACCTGCGCGGCGGAACGTTCGCGGGCCTGCCAGGCGCTGAGGTTGATGCCGCCGAAACTGGCGGCCGGGCCGTCGGTGCCGTTGATGATCCAGGTGTCGGTGGTTTCGGCGAGGGACTTCATCACCTGGTCCAGCTTCAGACCAAAGCGCTCCACATAATCCAGGCTGGCATGCTGCGGCGACTTGATGGCTGTCAGCACCGCCGCCTGGTCCTCGGGCGGGGCCAGTTCGCGCTGCGGCAGCAGGTACAGCCAAGGCAGGCTCAGGCACACCAGAAGCGCCACCCCACCACTGATCCAGCGATGCGCCAGGGTGTAGGCGAGTACTCGCCCATAGGCCCCGGTCAGCATGCCGAACAGGCGGTCGGCCATGTTGGCCATGGCGCCATGCTGCTGGCCGGGTTGCAACAACAGCGAACTCATCACCGGCGACAGGGTGAGCGCGACGATGCCGGACACGATCACCGCCCCGGCCAGGGTCAGGGCAAACTCACGGAACAGCGTGCCGGTCAGCCCGCCCATCAAGCCGATCGGCGCGTATACGGCGGCCAGCGTCAGGGTCATGGCGATCACCGGCCCGGCGATTTCCCGCGCCCCGGCCAGCGCCGCGACAACCGGCGACTTGCCCTCTTCGATATGGCGGTGCACGTTCTCCACCACCACGATGGCATCGTCCACCACCAGGCCGATGGCCAGCACCATCGCCAGCAAGGTCAGCAGGTTCAGGCTGAAGCCGAACAGCAGCATCAGGCCCGCCGCACCGAGCATCGACAGCGGGATGGCCACCACTGCGATCACCACGCTGCGCAGCGAACCCAGGCACAGCCAGATCACCAGCACCACGATCAGCATGGCTTCCACCAGGGTGCGCAGCACTTCGTCGATCGAGGCGTCGATGAAGCGTGCGGTCTCGTAGGCCAGCGCCACCTCCACCCCAGGTGGCAGGGTCTGGCGGATCTGCGGCAGCAGCTGGCGAATGCCTTCGACGATCACCAGCGGGTTGCCGGTCGGGGTGGGGAACAGCCCCAGGTGCACGGCGGGTTTGCCGTTCATGGTGGCGCTGGTCTGGGTGGCTGCCGCGCTCAGCTCGACGGTACCGACATCGCGCAGGCGCACCAGGTCGGTGCCATCGTTGCGAATGATCAGCTCGCGGAAGTCCTCGACCCGGGTCAGGTCGGTATCGACCTGGATATCGGCCAGCACATACTGCCCACGCACCTGCCCCGGCGTCGCCTGGTAGTTGTTGGCACGCACCGCCTGTGCCACATCCGCGGCCGTCACACCGCGCCCGGCCATCTGCTCGCTGTCCAGCCACAGGCGCATGGCCAGGCGCTGCCCGCCGAACGACTGCACCTTGGCCACACCGTCGATGCCGGAGAACTGCGGTTCCACCACCCGCGACAGGTAATCGCTCAGTTCGGGTATCGACAAGGTTTCGCTGGCAAAGCCCACGTAGGCCACCGCCGTGGAGTCACCTGCCGACATCTCCACCACCGGGTCGTAGGCCTTTTCCGGCAGGCGATAGCGCACCTGGTTGACCTTGGCCATGGTCTCGGCAAGTGCCTGGGTCGAATCGCGGTTGAGCACCATGCGCAAGGTGATCAGGCTGCGCCCCTGCTGCGACGACGAGGACAGGTAGTCGATGCCCTCGACCGACGACACCGCCTGGGTGATCGGCTGGGTCACGAAGCCTTGCATCAGCTCGGCGGAGGCACCGGGGTACTCGGTGCTGATGGTGATGGTGGAGGTTTCCAGCAGCGGGTACTGGCGGATCGGCAGCTTGCCCATGGCAAACAGCCCCAGCAGGATGATCAGGCTGCTGACCACCAGCGCCAGTACCGGGCGGCGGACAAAGAGGTCGGTGAACTTCACGATTGCCGCCCTCCCTGGCTGGCCTGCAGGCTGTCCTGCGCCACGGGCTCGACCGGCATGCCGTCGCTCAGTTTCAGCTGCCCGGAAACCACCACCTGGTCACCGGGCGCCAGGCCTGAGGTGATCTCCACCCGCCCTTGCCAGCGCTCGCCGGTAGTCACCCGTACCCGGCTGACCCGGGTGCCATGCTGCGGGTCCCGGGTAGCGACGAACACCGTCTGCCCGTAGGCGGTGTAGGTGATCGCGGTTTCCGGCACGGCCAGCACGCTTGACGGCTGCGCGGCATCCAGACGCACGCCGGCGTACATGCCCGGCTGCAACTGCCCGCCCGGGTTCGGCAAGGCCGCCTGCACCTGCACCAGGCGCGCCTTGCTGACCACCGGGTCCACCGCTACCACCCGGGCCTGGAAGTCCTGCCCGTGCACCGCATCCACCGTAAGCGCCAGCGGTTGCCCCACGTGCACCTGCGGGGCGGCTTGCTCGCCCAGGGAAAAATTGACATGCAGCTGGCTGATATCGGCCAGGCTGGCGATGGTCTCACCAGCGCTCAGGTACTGGCCCTGATGCACCCGGCGAATGCCGAGCTTGCCGGCAAACGGTGCACGTATGGCCTTTTGCGCGATCAACGCCTCGACATGCTGCAGCTCACCGCTGGCCACGTCCACGGCGGTGGCGGCATTGTCCAGCAGCTCCTGTGACACGGCGTTCACCGCGCGCAGCTTGCGGCTGCGCTGCAGCACCACTTCGGCATTGCGCAGCCTGGCCCGCAACTGCACACGCTGGGCTTGCTCCGGGGCATCGTTCAGCTGCACCAGCAACTGCCCTGCACTCACCAATTGCCCCGACTCGAAGGCGATGCGGGTGATGCGCCCCGCCGTCTCGGCCGCCACCTGTACCTGGTTGACCGCCTCCAGCTCTCCCGAGGCAAAGTTCTGCCGTGCCAGCTGCACCTGCTCGGCCGTGGCCAGGGCCACCTTGGTCGCCGGCCATGCCGCTGCAGCCGGTGGCGCCGAGCCGCTGCCGACCAATGCATGGGCAGCGCCCAGCACACCTGCAACAGCGCCAGCCCAGGCCAGTAACGTCCTTTTGTTCATGCAGTGCTCCGATCATCAGGGAAAGCGGTTGCGGAGAAGATCGGGCAGGACTATAAGAGCTCAACTTAACTTGAGGTCAACAGGCATGGCAGCGGACAACACACGGATGCTGACGGTAGGGGAAGTGGCCAAGCGCAGCGGCGTGGCGGTGTCTGCGCTGCACTTCTACGAGACCAAGGGGCTGATCGCCAGCGTGCGTACTGCGGGTAACCAGCGCCGCTATCCTTCACTGGTTTTGCGCACGCTGGCCATCATCAAGGTGGCGCAGCGCACGGGTATTCCGCTTGAGGAGATCAAGCAGGCCTTCAGCCGCTATGCGCCCAACAGCAAGCTCACCGCAGCGCAATGGGGCGAGATGTCGACCGCCTGGCGCGAAGACCTGAACGCCCGCATTCGCACCCTGGAAGCGTTGCGCGACAGCCTGGACAACTGCATTGGTTGCGGCTGCCTGTCGCTGGAGGATTGCCCGCTGCGCAACCCCGAGGATGTGCTGGGCAAGGAAGGTACCGGGGCGCGGATTCTGGAGAAGAAGGCCCGATAAGGCTGCACTGGCAGGTAGAGGACTGAATCCGCAAGCGGTCCGCGTACCCTGTGGGAGCGGCTTTAGCCGCGAAGAATCCAACGCGGTGCATGGCACCGGCTGCGCCGGTGTTCGCGGCTAAAGCCGCTCCCACAGGGTCCCTGCTAGTTCAATGAGCCGTGTGCAGTTCCATGAGATCGCGCCCCCATGGTTCAGTCGCCTTTACCTAGCACAAACCGGTCAAAATGCTCGATGTGCTCGTCCAGGTTGTCCTCGAGCATCATCCGGTACTGCTCGCAGAAATACTTCAACAGCTCCTCCCGCGCGGCAGCCAGCTCGGCACTGGTCTTGAAGCTGCGGGCGCTCATCCAGGCATTGAAGCGCGAGGCGCCGAAGGTCAGTGAGGCACTGACCTTGCCCAGGTCTTCGATTTTCTCGATCTGCTGGTTCGCCAGGTCGATATGCGCATCGGCGCGGTCATAAAAAGCCTGATCGGTAGCTTGTGTCATTGCGTTTACCTTGTTGCAGCATTCAAGTTGAGTACTAGCGAAAAATTGTACCCCGTGCACGTGAACCTGTATTGAGGCGCACAGTCTTAGCCGAGCCCTCAATTCGGCTTTGCCGCCGTCATTCACCCGAGCCATTCACCCCATGCGCCAAGCAGTCCGTCGCTCCCCCTTCGTCTCGCTCTGCCTCATTCCTTTGTTCCCTCTGTTCGCCAACCCCGCCCATGCCAGTGGGGAAAGGCAGCTTGTGGCAGCCATCAACGATTATCGCGCCCAGCCACAGCGCTGCGAACGGCGCGTGATCCGAGGCTCGACGCCGCTGGTGCTGAAGCCGAAACTGGCGTTGCCGGTCGGCTACAGCGGGGAGTTGCGGCAGGGATTGAAAGCTGCGGGTTATCAGGCGGTGAAGGTGCGGGCCATCCGTCTGGTCGGCGCGCAGGATGCCGAGGAGGCCTTTGACATGCTCCGCAGCGACTATTGCGCAGCGCTGCTCGATAGCCAGTATGCCGATATCGGTGTCAGTCGCTCACGCAACGAATGGCGAGTGCTGCTGGCTCGGCCTCTGCTCGATGCCCGGCTCGGCGATGGGCGATCGGCCAGCAACGCGTTGCTGGCACAGGTGAACGCTGCACGGGCGAAGCCGCGCCTGTGTGGTCGCCAGCGCTTTGCCGCTGCACGCCCGTTGACCTGGAGCACCGCCCTGGGAACGGCGGCGCAGCGCCACAGCCGGGCGATGGCCAACGACAATTTCTTCGCGCACCGCGACCTCGACGGTGATCTACCCGCGGATCGGGCCTGGGATGCCGGCTACCGTGGGCGGCAGATCGGCGAGAACATTGCCGCAGGCCAGGGCTCACCGAGCAAGGCGATGGCAGGCTGGCTGGCCAGCCCCGGGCATTGCGCCAACCTGATGAACCCGATGTTTACCCAGGTGGGCGCGGCCTTTGCCGAGAACTCGCGTAGCGATAACGGCGTTTACTGGACGATGCTGTTCGGCGCGCCTTGAAGGGCACGTGCCAGCCCTGTGATCAGGGCTGGCCTGCCGATCGTTGCCTGCACCACCTCTGACAACCCGCCATACCTCGCCGCCGCGCAGTCCGCATGACTGGCGCTGTCGATGACACATCGCTTGCATATGACACTTTGTGTCATTAATATCGCAGCTGTGTCCTGACGGTGTTCCTCGCCGATCAGCCAACCATCGCCCTTTCCGTGCAGGTACCGCCCATGACGACCACCATGCAGACCCCCAAGGACCAACTGGTCAAACTCGCCCAGCAGCAGATGCTGACGGCGCTGGCCGACAACACCTACACCCCTCGACAGAAACTCGCCCTCACCTGCCGCATCCTGTTCGACGGTGGCCACGACTCCGGCCTGGCCGGGCAGATCACCGCCCGCGCCGAGCAGCCTGGCACCTACTACACGCAACAACTTGGCCTGGGCTTCGACGAGATCGCCGCTTCCAACCTGCTGGTGGTCGACGAAGACCTCACCGTGCTGCAAGGCCGCGGCATGGCCAACCCGGCCAACCGCTTCCATAGCTGGCTGTACCGCGCACGCCCCGACGTCAATTGCATCATCCACACCCACCCACTGCACAGCGCCGCCCTGTCGATGCTGGAAGTGCCACTGGCCATCTCGCACATGGACTTGTGCCCGCTGTTCGACGACTGCGCGTTTCTAAAGGAATGGCCCGGCGTACCGGTGGGCAACGAAGAGGGTGAAATCATCTCCAGGGCGATCGGCGACAAGCGCGCGATCCTGCTTTCCCACCACGGCTTGCTGATCGCCGGTCGCTCGATCGAGGAAGCCTGCGTCCTTGCCATGCTGTTCGAGCGCGCAGCAAAGATGCAGCTGCTGGCCATGGGTGCCGGTGACATCCGCCCCATCCCGGATGCCCTGGGCAAGGAAGCCCACGACTGGATCTCCACCCCCAAACGTCATGGTGCCGCGTTCAGCTACTACGCGCGCCGTGCCTTGCGTGCCCATGGCGACTGCCTGGGCTGACTGAAGCTGTACGCTTTCCCCAACAACGGCAGAGGTGCCTGGTTATGTCTACACCTGTAATTCGCGGCGTTATCGGTTACACCATCACTCCCTTCATGGCAGACGGCACGCTCGACCTGGATGCCCTGGGCCTGTCCATCGACCGCCTGATCGCCGACGGCGTGCACGCCATCGCACCGCTGGGCAGCACCGGCGAAGGCGCCTACCTGTCCGACAGCGAATGGGAAACCGTGGTGCGCTTCAGCCAGGCGCGCATTGCCGGCCGCGTGCCCAGCGTGGTCAGCGTCTCCGACCTGACCACCGCGCGCACCGTGCAACGCGCCCGCCTGGCACAGGCATGCGGTGCCACGGCGGTGATGGTACTGCCCATCTCCTACTGGAAGCTCACCGAAGCCGAAGTGGTTGCCCACTACAAGGCGGTGGGTACGGCCATCGACATTCCGATCATGCTCTACAACAACCCGGGCACCAGCGGCACCGACCTGTCGGTGGAGCTGATCCTGCGCATCCTCGGCGAAGTGCACAATGTGACCATGGTCAAGGAAAGCACCGGCGACATCCAGCGCATGCACCGCCTGTTCAAGGCCACCGATGGCCAGGTGGCCTTCTACAACGGTTGCAACCCGCTCACCCTGGAAGCCCTGGTGGCCGGTGCCACCGGCTGGTGCACCGCCGCGCCCAACCTGATCCCGACGCTGAACCTGGCGCTGTGGGATGCGGTCCAGCAAGGCGACCTGGCTGAAGCCCGCGCGCTGTTCTACCGCCAGTACGAACTGTTGGAGTACATCACCCGGCGCGGCCTGCCCACCACCATCAAGGCCGGTTTGCAGATGCTCGGCCAGGATGTCGGCGCTCCACGCCTGCCCCTGCAGCCGCTGGATGCGCAAGGCAGCGCCTACCTGAAGGGCCTGCTGGACGCCGTTCTCGGCAATTGACGCAGGTCCTGTGGGAGCGGGTTGACCCGCGAACACCGGCGCAGCTGGTGCCATGCAAACCCCCTCCCACAGGCGGCTCAAGCGACTGGATTGGCATGCATCACCCGCCCCCCTGCCCTCGGCCGATTGACGAACAACACATCCAGCACACTGTTACGCAACCCCTTCAACGCATTCCAGTTCGCCGACGCATGCACATACCTGTCGCGCAACAAACACAGCTCATCCTCGGTCAACCCAGGCTCTTCGCATTCACCCAAAGCAAATCCGTGCAACTTGCGGCTGATGCCCAGCAACTCCTCCGGCAACCGATGCTCAGCCTGCCCGCCCAAAGGCGCAAACGGCACACCCGCCCGCACCGCCAACTCGCGCATGATGCTCAGGTAAACCCGGGAAAGCTGCCCCGCTACTTCCCGCTCGCGATACACCGCCGCATAAACCTGCTTCTGCGCCTCGCTCGGCAGGCCACCGGGAATCGGCTCCTCCCAGACCAGCACCTGCGGCCTGGGTGCCCCCAGTTCGCCGAATGCCGACACCAGCAAGGCACTGACGCTGGCATGCACGCGAGTCTTCTCGGCGCGCATACCCTGCGGCACCCGCTGTGACTGCGGTTTGCACAGCAGCACCTGCTCCTGCGTGGTATCCGGGTAACCACCACCAATGTTCGAGTGCACGCCCGGCAACACGATGTCATGGCCGCTGCGTACCAGCGGGAAGTTGTGCCGCTGCTCGTCACCCGCCACCAGTTGCACCATTTGCCGGGCAATGCCCGCGCCCAGGCCCAGGCGCAAGCCACCATGGCGGTCGTCGGCGGGATCGAAGTCACCCTGCAGCGGCGCGATGATCGCCGCCACTGTGTCGAACAGGCCGATGAAGTTGATCACGATGCCGCAGGGTGCAGCCAAGCGTTCGCCGCCGCCATCGTGCAAGAGGTTGGCCAGATGCCGCACCGCCGCCGCGCCCCGGCTGAAACCGAACAGGTCGAACTCGACCCGCTCGAGCCTTGCCTGTGGGTGCGCCCGAAGCCAGTCCCGCAGCTGCCCGGCAATCCCCGCCAAGGCCTCCTCGACCCGCGCCTCGGTCCCCCTGCTTCCGCACCCGGTGGCCGAGGCATAGGCATGGTCCGCCTCCCCCGCCAGGGTGCCCACGCCCTCGACATAGCGCTTCAGAAACGCCATGGTCCCGTCAGCATTGGCCCCCTGCGCCGGGTATAGCGCATGCAACAGGGCCACATTGCTCAAGGCATTGGCATAACTCGCCCCCTTGCCCGCCTGTGCATCCACCGCCATCACATTGTGATGGTTGTTACCGGTGCCATCGAAGAACACGCCAAAACGCAGGGTGAGCGGCGTGATGCGTGCAGTGCTACAGCTGTTCAGGTCCATCTTCGTGCCTCCTGCTTGTGCAAAAAGCACAAGCAGGCGCCAGCACACCGCTGCGGGCTATCAGCCAATGGCCAGCCACATGCAGGACAATTCCGGACCTGCATGGCCCCTGGCAAGGATAAATTTCCCTGCCGCCATTGGTCGCCACCCCCCCGGATGGATTAAAGTATCACCCCTTGCCAGGGCAGCTGCTTCCAGCCGCCTGCGGCCCCATACCAGGAACCGTCACCGATGGAACACCGTGAAGCGCTGATCGCGCTGCGCACCTTTCTTTCTTCCCAGATCCTCGGCCAGGAGAAACTGGTCGAGCGGCTGTTGATCGTGCTCCTGGCCGACGGCCACATGCTGGTCGAAGGCGCGCCGGGCCTGGCCAAGACCAAGGCCATCAAAGAGCTCGCCGAAGGCATCGAGGCGCAGTTCCATCGCATCCAGTTCACCCCCGACCTGCTCCCGGCCGACATCACCGGTACCGAAATCTACCGCCCGGAAACCGGCAGCTTCGTGTTCCAGCAGGGGCCGATCTTCCACAACCTGGTGCTGGCCGACGAAATCAACCGTGCCCCGGCCAAGGTACAGTCCGCCCTGCTCGAAGCCATGGCCGAACGCCAGGTCAGCGTGGGCCGCAGCACCTACGACCTGTCGCCGCTGTTCCTGGTGATGGCAACGCAGAACCCGATCGAGCAGGAAGGCACCTACCCGCTGCCCGAAGCCCAGCTCGACCGCTTCCTGATGCACGTGAAAATCGGCTTCCCCGACGCTGCGGTAGAGCGGCGCATCCTGCTGCAGGCCCGTGGTGAAGCCCTGGGCGGCGAGACCAAGCCCGAGCGCCGGGTCAGCCAGCAGGCGATCTTCGCTGCCCGCAAGGAAATCCTCGGCCTGTACATGGCCGACGCGGTGGAGGAATACCTGGTGCAGCTGGTGATGGCCACCCGCACCCCGGCCAAGTTCGATAGCGAACTGGCCGACTGGATCGCCTACGGCGCCAGCCCGCGTGGGTCCATTTCGCTGGACCGCTGCGCGCGTGCCCACGCCTGGCTGGCCGGGCGCGATTTCGTCAGCCCCGAAGACATCCAGGCGGTGCTGTTCGACGTGCTGCGTCACCGCATAATCCTCTCGTTCGAGGCCGAGGCGGCAGGGATCGACCAGGACCGCGTGGTCCAGCGCATCCTCGACGTCGTCGCCGTTGCCTGAGCCCATGCCCACCGCGTCGCTGGCCGAACCCGGCATCCGCATCGGCCTTGCCGAGCTGATCGACATGCGCCACCGCGTGCGCGAAATCCAGCTGTTTTCCCGGCCCGGCCAGCGCAGCCCGCTGGTGGGCCTGCATCACTCCAAATTGCGCGGGCGCGGTGTGGACTTCGACCAAGTGCGCGTGTACCAGGCCGGCGACGATGTACGCAACATCGACTGGCGAGTTACCGCGCGTACCCAGGAGCCGCACACCAAGCTGTTCCATGAAGAGCGCGAACGCCCCATCTTCATCCTCGTCGAGCAGAGCCAACGGCTGTTCTTCGGCTCGGGGCTGATGTTCAAGTCGGTGCTGGCCGCCCAGGCCGCAGCGCTGTTCGGCTGGGCCGCGCTGGGCCACAACGACCGCATCGGCGGGTTGGTGTTCGGCGACAACGAGCACCACGAAATCAAGCCCCGGCGCAGCAAGCAGAGCCTGCTGCAACTGCTCAACCGCCTGGCCAAGGTCAACCAGGCGCTGCACACCGAAGCCAGCCCCGGCGCCGACAGCCTCGGCCTGGCCCTGCGCCGCGCCCGCGAAGTGCTGCGCCCCGGCAGCCTGGCCATCGTGATCTGCGATGAGCGCTCGCTCACCGCCCAGGTGGAGCAGCACCTGGCCATGCTCTCGCGCCATTGCGACCTGCTGCTGATGCCGGTGTCAGACCCGCTCGACCACGCCCTGCCCGCCGCCGGCCTGCTGCGCTTCGCCCAGCGTAGCGCACAGCTGGAGCTCGACACCCTGGACGCCAACCTGCGCCAGGCCTACCGCCAGCAGGCCGAAGCGCGTATCGAGCGCTGGGAACTGATGGCGCAAAAGCTGCGTGTGCTGTTGATGCCCCTGAGTACCCAAAGCGAAATGATCGAGCAACTGCGCGAATACCTGAATGCCCAGCGGCCGCGGAGCGCGTCATGAAGAGCAGCGGCCAATGAACCCGCTTGACCAACTGCAGCCGCTGATCGCCCCCGCGCCGATCGGCCTGTGGCCACCGGCACCTGGCTGGTGGCTGCTGCTGGCCGTGCTGCCGCTGCTGGCCTGGGGCCTGTGGCGGGTGCGCCGCTGGCGCCCGGGCAAACGCCGCATCGTGCGTGCCGAACAACCCTTGGACCCGGTACGCGTGGAAGCGCTGGCCGAACTGGCGCGCCTGCCGCGCCCCTATGACGGCGCCCCGGCCGGGGCATGGCTGCAACAGATCAACGCCCTGCTCAAGCGCCTGTGCCGCAGCCACTACCCGGGCGCCAACAGCCATACCCTCAACGGCCGCCAGTGGCTGGCGTTTCTCGACAACCGCTGCCCGGCCGCCGGCCTGACCCGCTGGATGGTACTGGTCGAAGGCGCCTACAAACCCGAGTGCAAGCTCGACGACAAGGCCATCGCCGGGCTCAGCCAGGCCGTCGAAACCTGGATTCGCAAGCATGTTTGAACTGGCCTGGCCGTGGGTGTTCGTCCTGTTGCCGCTGCCGTGGCTGGCGCGCCTGGTGCTACCGGCCGCCGACAGCGGCGAACCGGTGCTCAAGGTGGGCTTCCTCGACGAGCTGGAAAGCCTGGCCGGGCGCCGCGCGCGGCTCAACCTGCCGACCTGGCGCCAACAGGCGCCCTTTGTCGTCATCTGGCTGTTGCTGCTGTGCGCCGCCGCCCGCCCGCAATGGCTGGGCGAGCCGGTGCCGGTAGCTGCCAGCGGCCGCGACCTGCTGGTGGCGGTGGATGTGTCCGGGTCGATGGACTTCCCCGACATGCAATGGCAGAACGAAGAGATCAGCCGCCTCGACCTGGTCAAGGCGCTGCTCGGCGACTTCCTGCAGGACCGCGAGGGCGACCGCGTGGGCCTGATCCTGTTCGGCAGCCAGGCCTACCTGCAGGCCCCGCTCACCTTCGACCGGCGCACCGTGCGCACCTTCCTCGACGAGGCGCAGATCGGCATCGCCGGCAAGAACACCGCCATCGGCGACGCCATTGGCCTGGCGGTCAAGCGCCTGCGCCAACGCCCGGCACAAAGCCGGGTGCTGGTGCTGATCACCGACGGCGCCAATAACGGCGGGCAGATCCACCCGCTGACTGCCGCCCGCCTGGCCGCCCAGGAAGGCGTGCGTATCTATACCATCGGCATCGGCGCCAACCCCGAAGCCAGCGGCACCCCTGGCCTGCTCGGCCTGAACCCGAGCCTGGACCTGGACGAAGCGTCTCTCAAGGAAGTTGCCGACATCACCCACGGCAGCTACTTCCGCGCCCATGACGGCGCCGAACTGGACGCCATTGGCGACACCCTCGACCAACTCGAACCGGTGGCCCAGCAACCGACCCAGGCACGCACCGCCAAGGCGCTGTATGCCTGGCCCTTGGCCCTGGCCCTGCTGCTGAGCGTGCTACTGGTGCTGGCCGTGCAATGGCCCGACAACCTGCTGCACCGCCTGCTGCGCAAGCCGCGCTTCCTGCAACCGCACCCGGAATGGCGCCAGCGCCTGAAGCGCCTGCGCCTGAGGAGGCGGCGATGATCGAACTGTGGCCCGAATGGTTGCGCCCGCTCTGGCTGCTGGCCGTGCCCCTGCTCGCCTGGCTGCTGTACAAACTGTGGCACCGGCGCAAGCGCGCCGGGCGCTGGCAGATGATTCTGCCGCCGGCGTTCCATGGCGTCCTGCTCGGCGGTGGCAGCGGCAGCACCAGCAAGCTGCCGTGGGTGGCGCTGGGCCTGGCCTGGGTGCTGGTGATCCTGGCACTGCTCGGGCCCAGTTGGCAGCGCGTGGAAGAAAGCCGCCAGCGCCCGGCCGACCCGCTGGTGATCCTGCTCGAACTGACCCCGCAGATGCTCGCCGAGGACAGCCCGCCCAACCGCCTGGAGCAGGCGCGGCGCAAGATCCTCGACCTGCTGGAGCACCGCCGCGACAGCCAGACTGCGCTGGTGGTCTACGCTGGCTCCGCGCACACCCTGGTGCCACTGTCCGATGACCTGGCCACCAGCCGCAACCTGCTCGAGGCGATCGACCCGTCGATCATGCCCAAACCCGGCCAGCGCGCCGACCTGGCCGTGCAAAAAGGCCTGGCCCTGCTGGCCCAGAGCGGCCTGGGCCAGGGCCGCCTGCTGCTGGTCGGCTCGTCGCTCAGCGCCCCGGAGCGCCAAGGCATCGCCCAGGCCCTCGGCCGCCAGGGCCCGAGCCTGCTGATGCTGGGCATCGGCAGCCGCGAAGGCGCACCGGTACGCCAGGCCAATGGCGAATACCTCAAGGACGACCAGGGCGGCATCCTGTTGCCACGCCTGGACAGCGCCAGCCTCAAGGGCTTCATCAGCGGCACCGGCGGGCGCTACCGCCATGCCCGCATCGACGACCTCGACCTGCGTGGCCTGGGCCTGTTCGACAACCCGCGCGCCGGGCGCAATGACGGCCAGACCCTGCAACTGGACAGCTGGGCCGACCAGGGTTACTGGCTGCTGCTGCCGCTGTTGCTGCTGGCCGCCTGTGCCGGCCGGCGCGGCTGGTTGTTCTGCCTGCCGCTGCTGCTGGCCCTGCCCCAACCCAGCCAGGCCTTCGAGTTCAACGACCTGTGGTTGCGCCCCGACCAGCAGGGCCAGCGCTTGCTGGAGCAAAACCGCCCGGCCAGCGCCGCGCGGCAGTTCCAGGATCCGCAATGGCGCGGCATGGCCCTGTACCAGGCGGGCGACTATGCCGGTGCCGCCGAAGCCTTTTCCCAAGGCGACACCGCCGCCGCCCACTACAATCGAGGCAATGCCCTGGCCCGCAGCGGTGAACTGGAAGCGGCCCTGGACGCTTACGAACAAGCCCTGGAACGCCAGCCCGACCTGCAAGCGGCGCTGGATAACCAGGCCCTGGTGCAGCAACTGCTGCAACAGCGCGAAGCCAAGGCCGAGGAACAACCGGCCAGCAGCGATGCCCAAGGCACGCCCGGCAGCGAAACCGAAGGCAACAGCAGCTCGGCCAGCAGCCCGGCCCAGGGCACGCCCGGCAACGACGAACAAGCCAGCGCCGAACAGCCCGGCGAAGGCAGCAGCAACAGCCAGGTAGCGCCCGGCAACCAGGCGGGCGCGGATGACAGCGTCATCCAGCCGCCGCAGCGCCCGGTATCGACCAGCCTCGATGCCGAACAGCGCCAGGCCCTGGAACAATGGCTGCGGGAGATCCCCGACAACCCGGCGGAGCTGCTGCGGCGCAAATTCTGGTATGAACAGCAATTGCATCAGGAAACCCCACGATGAGTCGCTTCGGCGTCTTTCTCCTCAGTCTGCTGTGGGCCGTGCAGGCCCAGGCCGAACCGTTGCTGCGAGCCAGCGTCGACCGTACCCGCCTGGAAGCCGGCGAAAGCCTGGAGCTGACCCTGGAAAGCCAGGACGTCACCCAGTTCGGCAAGCCCGACCTGCGCGCGCTGGAGGGTGACTTCGAAGTGCGCGGCACGCGCCAGCTGAACAGCCTGCACAGCCTCGACGGCGAAACCCGCGCCAGCACCCGCTGGATCATCACCCTGCTGCCGCGGCGCAGCGGCAGCCTGCGCATCCCCGAACTGCAACTGGGCCAGTCGCACAGCCAGGCCATCGAACTGCAAGTGCTGCAGGCCGATGCCAGCCGCCAGGACAGTGCCTCGCAGGTGTTCATCGAAGCCACGCTCGACAGCAGCGAGGTCTACGTCCAGGCCCAGGCCGTGCTCACCCTGCGCATCTACCATTCGGTGGCACTGTACGACGACAGCAGCCTCAGCCCGCTTCAACTGGAGAAGGCCAAAGTCGAACCGCTGGGTGAATCGCGCACCTATGAAAAGGAAATCAACGGCGTCCGCCACGGCGTGATCGAAACCCGCTATGCCGTGTATGCCCAGCAAAGCGGCACCCTCGAAATCCCGCCACTGACCTTCACCGCCACCGCCGCCGCCAGCCCGGACCAAGCCCCACAAGCCAACGGCACGGCCCGGGCCGGCCACCAGGTGCAGGTCAGCTCGCTGCCATTGCGCCTGGCCGTACGGCCGATTCCGGCGGCCTGGCCTGCTGGCGTGCCATGGCTACCGGCCCGCAGCCTGACCCTGGAAGAGCACTGGAACCCCGACCCTGGCAACCAGCAGGTGCAGATTGGCGACTCGCTGACCCGCAACATCACCTTGCGTGCCGAAGGCTTGTCCAGCACCCAACTGCCGCCGCTGCCAGCCACCGAAATCACCGGCCTGCGCCGCTATCCCGACCAGCCGTTGCTGCGCAACGAAATCAGCGACCGCGGCATGACCGCCAACCGCGAAGAGCGCGAAGCCCTGGTGCCGACCCACAGCGGTACGCTGGCCCTGCCGGCGCTGGAAGTGGCCTGGTGGAACACCCGCGAAGACCACCTGGAGCACAGCAGCTTGCCGGCGCGCACGCTGAACGTGCAGGACAACCCGGCACTGAGCGCCGACACCCCGGTTGGTGACAACAGCAGTGCCAGCAGCTTGCTGTGGCCCTGGCAGCTGGCCACCCTGGTGTTCGCCCTCACCACGTTGCTGGGCTTTGCCCTGTGGTGGCGCGCCCGCTCGCAGCCAGCGGTGCTGCGCGCCGCGCAGGCCGGGCCGAGCCCGCGTACCTTGCTGGATGATCTCAAGCGCGCGTGCCAGGCCAACGACCCGCAGGCCACCCGCCAGGCGCTGGACGCCTGGGCCCGGCAGCAGCCGGAAACCCTGGCCGAGATGGCGGCGCGCTTTGTGCCGTTGTCGGATGCGCTGGATGGGTTGAACGGGGCGCTGTACAGCGAGAGTGGCCAGTATTGGCAGGGTGAGGATTTGTGGCGGGCGATTGGTACGATTCCGCCGGCTGAGCAGGTGTTGTTGCCAGCCGGGGAGAACGGCAGCTTGCCGCCGCTCTATCCCAAGTGATGTGCTGCCTGTGCAGGCCTCTTCGCGGGTAAACCCGCTCCCACAATGACCGCGTACGCCGAGAACCTTGCGCAGTACCTGTGGGAGCGGGTTCACCCGCGAACACCGGCGCAGCCGGTGCCAGGCACCCCGGCATACCGGTGATATTACCTGGTATTGAGGGAAAGTCGACCGGCCTCAGCGCCGGCAAGCCAGCTCCCAAAGGTACTGCACAAAGCTCAAGGACAGTGCAGAACCTGTGGGAGCTGGCTTGCCGGCGATTGGGCCGCACAGCGGCCCCATGCTTGGGTTACCATACCGCCCTTTCTCCGCTTGCTCGACTCGACACCAACAGGTCATCCATGCGTCTGTTTCATACCTCCGACTGGCACCTGGGCCAAAGCCTGCACGGCCAGGAACGCGACTTCGAACACGCCTGCTTCCTCGACTGGCTGCTCGGCCAGCTGCGCCTGCGCCAGCCGGATGCGCTGCTGATCGCCGGCGATATCTTCGACACGGTCAACCCGCCGGTCAAAGCCCAGGAACGTCTCTACGACTTCATCGTCCAGGCCCACGAACAACAGCCGAAGCTGGACATTGTGATGATCGCCGGCAACCACGACTCCGGCTCGCGCATCGAGCTGCCCGCGGCGCTGATGCGGCGTCTGCGCACCCATGCCCTGGGCCGTGTGCACTGGCTGGACGAGGGCCAGCTGGATGCCGAGCGCCTGCTGATTCCGCTGACCAATGGCCGGGGCAAGGTCGCCGCCTGGTGCCTGGCCCTGCCCTTCCTGCGCCCGGCCGAAGTGACTGGCCCGCAATTGGGCGACGACTACCTGCAAGGCATCACCCAGGTGCACCAGCAGCTGATCGCCGCCGCGCAAAAGAAGCGCAAGAAGGACCAGGCGCTGATCGCCATCAGTCACGCGCACATGGCCGGTGGCGCAGTGTCGGAGGACTCCGAGCGCAGCCTGATCATCGGCAACGCCGAGGCGCTACCGGCCAAGCTGTTCGACAAGGCCATCAGCTACGTCGCCCTGGGCCATCTGCACAAGCCGCAGAAGGTCAACCGCGAAGAACGCATCCGCTACAGCGGCTCGCCGATCCCGCTGTCGTTCGCCGAAATCAACTACCCGCACCAGGTACTGGAAGTGGAGCTGGACGGCACCGGCCTGGTCAGCGTCGAACCGCGCCCGGTGCCGCGCGCCGTGGCCCTGCAGCGGGTCGGCCCGGCACCACTGGGCGAACTGCTGGAGCAGTTGGCCGACCTGCCAGTGATCGACCTGCTCGAAGACCCCAACCGCCAGCCCTGGCTGGAGGTGCGGGTGATACTGGACGAGCCGCAACCCGACCTGCGCCAGCAGATCGAAACCGCACTGCAAGGCAAGGCCGTGCGCTTGATCCGCATCAGCGCCGAATACGCCGGCCGCAACAACACCGAAGACGATGACCTGGCCTTTGTCGAACTGGCCCAGATGACCCCGCAAGACCTGTTCAGCCGCGCCTGGGAGCAGGCCTATGGCAACCCCGCCGACGAACAGGCGCTGGCCGACTTCGCCCTGCTGCTGCAGGACGTGCAGCAGGAAGAGGAACAGCCATGAAGATTCTTGCCATCCGCCTGAAGAACCTGGCCTCCCTGGCCGGCCCGGTCGACATCGATTTCACCGCCGAACCGCTGGCCAGCGCCGGCCTGTTCGCCATCACCGGGCCTACGGGGGCGGGCAAAAGTACCCTGCTCGACGCCCTGTGCCTGGCGTTGTTTGGCACCGTGCCACGGCTGAACGACATTGGCCGCGAGGCCAAGGTGCCGGATGCCGACGGTGAAATCCCTACCTCCGACCCACGCAATCTGCTGCGCCGCGGTACCGGCAGCGGCTTTGCCGAAGTCGATTTCGTCGGCATCGATGGCCGCCGCTACCGCGCCCGCTGGGAAGCCAACCGCGCCCGCGACAAGGCCAACGGCAAGCTGCAGCACAGCCGCCAGAGTTTCTACGACCTGGACAGCGAGCAGGTACTGGGCAGCGGCAAGAACGAATACAAGCAACTGGTCGAAGCCCGCCTGGGCCTGAACTTCGAACAGTTCACCCGCGCGGTGATGCTGGCCCAGAGCGAATTTGGCGCCTTCCTCAAGGCCGACGACAAAGAGCGCAGCGAGCTGCTGGAAAAGCTCACCAACACCGCCATCTACACCCGCCTGGGCCAGCGCGCCTTCAGCAAGGCGCGCGAAGCCGGCGAGGCCCACAATGCCCTGAAGGACCGTGCCAGCCATCTGCTGCCGATGGCCGCCGAAGCCCGCGCCGAGCTCGACCAGCGCCTGGAGCAGGCGCAACTGCAATTCAAGGCCGACCAGGCCGGCGAGCGCCAGCTGGAACAGCAACGCAACTGGCTGAACGAGCAGCGCCAGCTGCAGGCCCAGCACGCCGAGGCCGGCGTCGCACTGCAGGCTGCCGAACAAGACTGGCAGCAACTGGCTGACCAGCGCCTGGACCTCGTGCGCCTGGAGCGCCTGGCCCCGCAGCGCCACCAGTTCCACCGCCAGCAGACACTGGCCGCACAACTGGCGCCGGTGGCAGCGAAGATCAGCGAGCAACAGCAGCAGCAAGCCGAACTGCAAGTGCGCACCGGCGAGCTCGAACAGGCGCTGGACGCTGCGCGCCAGGCGCTTGCCGATAGCCAGGTGCAACACAGCGAGAACGCCCCTCGCCTGCGCCAGGCCTTTGCCGCCCAGGACAACCTGGCCCGCCTGGAGCAGGAGCTGGCAACACAGCGCAGCGCCAGTGAGCAGGCCGAGCTGCAGGTAGCCGAAGGCCAGCAGCACTTGCAGCAACTGGAAGACAACCAGCAGCGCAGCCTGCAGCAACTGGCGCAGATCGACGCCGCGCTCGCCGACAGCCAGCACCTTGCGGGCCTGGCCAATGCCTGGCACGCCTACCTGCCACAACTGAAGCAAGTGATGCTGATCGGTGGCCGCCTGGCCAAGGGCCGTGAGGAGCTGCCCGGCCTGCAGGCCCAGGCCAGCCAGGCCAATGCACACTTGCAGGCCGAGCGCGATGCATTCGAGCTGCTGTTCCGCGAAGCCAAGGCCGAACCCCAGGCCTTGGCAGAACAGATCGACCTGCTGGGTGGCATGTTGCAGGACAACCGCAAGCAGCAACGCGCCGTGGAAGAACTGTCACGCCTGCATGGCCGTGAACTGGAACTGCGCCAGCAGCTGGAGGCCGTGCGCGTGCGTCAGCAGCAGGCCATGCAGCAGCGCCAGCAGCTGATTGGCGAAGGCACCGCCGCCAAGGCCGAGCTGGAAGCCGCCGAGCAAGCGCTCAACCTCACCCGCCAGTTGCTGGAGCGCCAGCGCCTGGCACGTAACACCAGCGTCGAAGAATTGCGCGGCCAATTGCGCGACGGTGAGCCATGCCCGGTATGCGGCAGCGCCGAGCACCCGTTCCACCAGCCTGAAGCGCTGCTGCAAAGCCTGGGTCGCCATGACCAGGCCGAGGAAGACGCCGCGCAGAAGCAGGTCGAAACCCTCAACGGCAAGCTGGTGGAACTGCGCACCCAGCTGGGAGTGGTCAACGCCCAGCTCAAGGATTACCAGCAGCAACAACAGCAACTGGGCGAACAGTTGCAACCGCTGGTGGCCCAGGTGCAGGCGCACAGCTTGTGGCCAGCCTTGGCGCCGCAGGATGACAAGGCCCGCAGTGCCTGGCTCGACAGCCAGCTGCAGCGCCTGGAAGAAGAAATCAGCAAGGACGAGAAACGCCAGAGCGCCCTGCTCGCCCTGCAAAAGGATGCAGCCCGTCTCAACCAGCAACTGCAGGCCGCCCAACAGGCCCAGCAGCAGGCCCAGCGCCACCTGGAGCAACAGCACCAGGCCCTGGCCAGCGACGAGCAGCAGTTGCAGCAAGGCCTTGACGACCTGGCCGACGTGTTGCCCGAAGAGGCCCTCAAAGCCTTGAACGACGACCCGGCCAATGCCTTCCTCGCCCTGGACCAGCAGATCGCCCAACGCCTGCAGCAACTGGAACAGCGCAAGGACGAGCAGGAAGAACAGCAAGCCCGCCAGGCCCAGCTGGACAAGCTGCGCGACCAGCAGCAGGCGCGCGTGCAGACCCAACAGCAGCTGCAGCAGAAACTTGCCGCCCTCGACGAGCAGCGCCAGCAGGCCCAGGCTTCGCTCGGCGGACTGCTTGGCGAGCACGCCAGCGCCGAGGCCTGGCAACAGCACATGGACGCCGCGCTGGAGCAGGCCCGCGCCCTCGACGCCGACACTGCCCAGCGCCTGCAAGACCTGCGCACCCAGGGCGTGCAACTGGCCAGCGAACTCAAGGCCAACACCCAGCAGCAGCAAGCGCTGGCCGCCGAGTGTCAGCAGCTGCAGGGCCAGATCGCCCAGTGGCGCGGTGAGCACCCGGAACTGGACGACGCCGGCCTGGATCGCCTGCTGGCCATGGAGGACACGCAGGTCAACGAACTGCGCCAGCGTCTGCAAGGCGCCGAAAAGGCCATCGAACAAGGCCGCGTGCTGTTGCAGGAACGTGAACAACGCCTGCAGCAACATGCCGCGCAAATGACCGTGGACACCTCGGCCGATGCCTTGGAACAGGCCCTTGCCGAATTGCGCGAGCGCCTGGCCGGGCATGAGCAGCAATGCGCCGAACTGCGTGCACAGCAGGCCGATGACCAGCGTCGCCAACAGGCGCACCAGGCGCTGGCAGCGGAAATCGAACAGGCCCACCAGCAGTGGCAACGCTGGGCTCGCCTGAATGCCCTGATCGGTTCGGCCTCGGGTGATGTGTTCCGCAAGATCGCCCAGGGCTACAACCTCGACCTGCTGTTGCACCACGCCAACACCCAACTGCGCCAGCTGGCCCGCCGCTACCGCCTCAAGCGCGGCGGCAGCGCCCTCGGCCTGCTGGTGCTGGACACCGAGATGGGTGACGAACTGCGTTCGGTGCACTCGCTGTCTGGCGGGGAAACCTTCCTGGTGTCGCTGGCCCTGGCCTTGGGCCTGGCCTCGATGGCCTCCAGCACGCTGCGCATCGAATCGCTGTTCATCGACGAAGGCTTCGGCAGCCTCGACCCCGAGTCGCTGCAGCTGGCCATGGATGCCCTCGACGGCTTGCAGGCCCAGGGCCGCAAGGTCGCGGTGATTTCCCACGTGCAGGAAATGCACGAACGCATCCCGGTGCAGATCCAGGTGCGCCGCCAAGGCAATGGCCTGAGTGATGTGGAGGTGTGCGGGTGATCCTCTACTCGTTCCGCCGCTGCCCTTGGGCCATGCGCGCGCGCCTGGCCCTGCGCTATGCGGGGTGCGAGGTGGAGATTCGCGAGGTGGCGATGAAAAACAAGCCGGCAGAACTGCTGGCCTTGTCACCCAAGGGCACGGTGCCGGTACTGGATACCGGTGCCGGGGTGCTTGAAGAAAGCCTGGACATCATGCGCTGGGCGCTGGCGCAAAACGACCCGCAGGACTGGCAGCTAAAGGCCGACCCTGTGGCAGCGCAGCATGCTGAAACACTGATTGCGCGCAACGACAGCACGTTCAAGGCGCAGGTCAACCTGTACAAGTATGCCGAACGCTACCCCGAGCATACCCGCGAGCATTACCGCCAGCAGGCCGAAGCGTGGCTGGCGGAGCTCGAAGGCCTGCTGGCAGGCAGGCCCTACTTGCTGGCCACACACCCGAGCATTGCCGATGCCGCGTTGCTGCCCCTGATGCGCCAGTTTGCCGGGGTCGAACCGCAGTGGTTCGCCGAGGCGGCTTATCCGCGGGTGCGGAGCTGGCTGGAGGGGTGGTTGGCTTCGGAGCTGTTCAGGGCAGTCATGGCCAGGTAGCTTCGCGCGATCCCTTGTAGGAGCGGCCTTGTGTCGCGATAGGGGCGCGCAGCGGCCCCAGGTTTTTGCGTCACAGCAGAAATTGCCGGGGCCGCTCTGCGGCCCTATCGCGACACAAGGCCGCTCCTACAGGGGACCGAGTCAGGTTCAATGGTGGTGCTTACCACTCAATGCCGCATGAAAATTGGCGCTCTGGCGCAGGTACTGCTCGGTGTAGCTGTGGGTCGCAGACGCCTTGCCGCTGCTGTCGGCATGGGCATGCGTCGGCAATACGACCGAAGCGGAAATGGCGGATGCAGCAATGACCGGGAAGAGATTGAAGTTCATCTGGGCTGACCTCGACGGCGGTGGTTTGACGTTGGCCCTTCTGGGCCTTGGGTCAAACTTACGCCGCCGAAGCCGCAGGCAAAAATTCATTGCGGCAGTATCGATTATCACGCCGATCGATATCACTCGATGAACTTCAGGTCCGACGGTGCATCCTGCTTCAGCGTCTGCACCGTCTCCAACAGCTTGCCGCTGCGCGGATCGCGGCGTATCACCACGATCTGGTTGCTCTTCTGGTTGGCCACCAGCAGGAAGTTGTCACTCGGGTCGAGGGCGAACTCGCGGGGATGATCCCCCTCCACCGAACGGCGCTGCAGGAGTGCCAGTTGGCCGTCCTGCTTGCCCACGCTGAATGCCACGATCTCGTTGGCCGTACCACGGTTGCTCACATACAGGAAGCGACCGTCTGCCGACAGGTGCAAGCCACCTGCCGCTTTCGCCGCGGCTTCCTTGCTCTCGGTCAGGGGCAGGCGCTGGCGTTCGACCAGGTTGCCCTCCTGCACATCGAACATCACCACTTCGGCACTCATCTCCAGGGTCAGGTAGGCATGCCGGCCCCTGGCGTCGAACAACAGATGGCGCGGCCCGCTGCCCGGCGGCAGGCCCACCGACGCGGGTATTGCCGGTGTCAGTGGGTGGTCTGCGCTGGCACCATCGTAACGGTAGATGAACACCTTGTCGGCACCCAGATCGCTGGCATACAGGTGTTGGCCATCCGGTGACAGCACCAGCGAATGCACATGGGCGCCGGCCTGGCGCTCGGGGTTGACCCCGCTCGCCTTGTGGCGAGCCTGTTGCACTACCGGCTTGAGCTTGCCGTCCTTGGCCACCGGGACAACCACCAGGCTGCCGCCGGGGTCGGGCTTGACCGCGTAGTTGGCCACGAACAGATAACGCTGGTCCTGGCTGAGGCTGGCGTGGGTCGGCTCATCACCTTGGCTGGCCACCTGGTTGAGGAGCTTGATCTCGCCTTTTGCACTGACGCTGAAACTGCTGGCATGGCCGTTCGGGGTTTCGTTGACCGCGAATAGCTGGCGTTGATCGGCCGACAATACCAGCCACGAAGGGCTGACACTCTTCACCACCTGCTGGGGGGCAGGGTCGATATGGCCGGTCTTTTCGTCGAACTGATAGCGGTAGATGCCCTGGCTGGCGCCATCGGTGTAACTGCCCACCAGCAAGGTGGCGGCGTGGGCGGGGATGGTCAGGCTCATCAGGCTAGCGGTCAGCAGGCTCGTCCAGGTCCGGTTCATCTTCGTCATCATCCGGGGCGCGAAAGGCACTCATACAGACTAGCCGATGCGCGCCGTTGGCATCGTCGAGCTGCCATTCATCACCGCTGGCGATAGCGGCGGTGATTTGCTCGGGGGTGAACGACCAGCGGCGGAGCTGGCGGCCGTCCATGCATTCGATGGTGAGGCCGGATTCATTGGAGGTGAAGTCGAAGGCGTGCAGGCCGTCGATCAGGAGCATGTCGCAGGACTGCAGGGCGGTAGCGAGGGGGGACATGGGGGTACCAATCTGAAATGAGCCGGCATTATAGCCCTGGGGCTGCTTTGCAGCCCATTCGCAGCACAAGGCTGCTCCTACAGAAGATTCGCAGTCCCCCTTGTGGGAGCAGCCTTGTGCTGCGAATGGGCCGCAAAGCGGCCCCCTGCAATTCAATGGGCGAAAATCGACCCGCCCTCCTTGCCCACCATCTTCTCCGGCTTGATCAGGAACCGCGCCAACGCCGGCAGCAGCCACAGCGCGCCAAACATGTTCCACAGCAGCATGAAGGTCAGCATCAGCCCCATGTCCGCCTGGAACTTGATTGCCGAGAAGATCCAGGTGCACACGCCGATGGCCAGGCACAAGCCGGTGAACAGCACCGCCTTGCCAGTCGAGCGCAGGGTCTCGTAATAAGCCTCCTGCAACGGCAACCCGGCGCGCAGGAAGCTTTCCAGCCGGCTGTAGATGTAGATGCCATAGTCCACGCCAATGCCCACACCCAGCGCCACCACTGGCAAGGTCGCCACCTTGACGCCGATGCCCATGTAGGCCATCAGCGCGTTACCCAGCACCGAGGTCAGCACCAGCGGCAGGACGATGCACAGGGTGGCGGCAAACGAGCGGAAGGTAATCAGGCACATCACCGCCACACAGATGTACACCAGGATCAGAATGGTCAGCTCGGCCGACTTGATCACCTCGTTGGTCGCTGCCTCGATCCCGGCGTTGCCCGCTGCCAGCAGGAACTGCAGGCCTTCCTTGTTGTGGCTGTCGGCAAACGCCTTGGCCACGGCAGTGACCCGCTCCAGGGTTTCGGCCTTGTGGTCGTTGAGGAACACCAGTACCGGCGCCAGCGAGCAGTCGCCGTTGTACAGGCCATCGGCACGGGCGATGGAGTTGTTGAGGATGTCCGGATTGCGCGACAGGGTTTCCCATTTCAGGCTGCCCTCGTTCATGCCCTTGATCACCTGCTTGGACACGGTCACCAGGGAAATTGCCGACTGCACGCCAGGGGTGTTCTGCATGGTCCACATCAGCTCGTCGATCGGCGCCATGGTCGAGTGGATCGAGCAGCTTTCCGGTGGGGTCTTGACCATGATCACCAGCACGTCGGAACTGGTCGAATAGTTGCTGATGATGAAGTTGTTGTCCTGGTTGTAGCGCGAGTCGGGGCGCAGTTCCGGCGCACCCTGGTCGAGGTCGCCGATCTTCAGGTTCTGGCTGTACCACAGGCCACCGGCGAAGGCGACCAGCGCCAGAGCCACCGACACCGGCGCCACCTTGGCACTGGCAAAGTTCGACAACAGGCGCCAGAACGGGTGCTCGCGGGTGGCGTCCTGCTTGCTGCGCTCTACGGCCTTCTTGCTGATGCCGACATAGGAGATGGCTACCGGCAGCAGGATGAGGTTGGTGAACACGATCACCGCCACACCGATGGAAGCTCCGATGGCCAGCTCACGGATCACCCCGATGTCGATGATCAGCAGGGTGATGAAGCCCACGGCGTCGGCAAGAATGGCGATCATCCCCGGCAGGAACAGCTGCCTGAAGGTGCGCCGGGCGGCGGTCAGGGCGTTGTCGGCGCCACTCGACTGCAGGGCGATACCGTTGATCTTCTGCACCCCGTGGGAAATGCCGATGGCGAAGATCAGGAACGGCACCAGCATCGAGTACGGGTCCAGGCCAAAGCCCACCGCATGCATCAGGCCCAGTTGCCAGACCACCGCCACCAGGGTGGTGATGAGCACGGCGATGGTGCTGCGGATGCACCAGGTGAACCAGTACAACAGCACCCAGGTGATGGCCAGGGCGACACCGAAGAACATCGCCACCATCACCAGGCCGTCGATCAGGTCGCCGACCTTCTTGGCGAAACCGACGATGTGGACCTTCACGTTGGGGTTCTGCGCCTGGAACTTGTCACGGATCTTTTCTTCCAGCTGGTGCGAGAACTGCTGGTAGTCCAGCTTCACCTGCTTGCCCGGGTCCTGCGGGTCGGGGTAGCTCTCCAGCAGCGGCACATCGACGATGCTGGACTTGAAGTTGTTGCCCACCAGGCGCCCCACCTGGCCCGACTTGAGCACGTTGTCGCGCAAGGTGTCGAGGCTGTCCTGCGAGCCGTTGTAGGTGTTGGGGATCACCTCGCCACCGGAAAAGCCTTCTTCGGTGACCTCGCTCCAGCGCACGCTGGGGCTCCACAGCGACTTCAGCCCGGCACGGTCGACGCCAGGGATGTAGAACACTTCGTCATGGATCTGCCGCAGGGTCTCCATGTAATCCTTGTCGAAGATGTCGCCATTCACCGCCTCCACCGAGATGCGCACGGTGTTGCCGAGGTTGGCCAGGTCGTTGCGGTGCTCCATCATCTGCTCGATGAACGGGTGCTGCAGCGGGATCATCTTCTCGAAGCTGGTGGACGGGCGGATCTGCGTGGCCTGCCAGAACAGGAAGATGCTGACCAGTACGCACAGGGCGATGACCACGGGGCGATTGTTGAAGATCAGGCGTTCGAGCAGCGTGGCCTTGTCCTGGTGATGCGGGTGCATGGTGATGCTCTCCCTGCTGGTCATGGACGCACCTCCTGGTCAGCACCCTGCGGGTCAGCCAGGTGCACGCCACCCTGCCCTACCAGCAGCAGGCCGCCATCGGCCCGGCCACTGACGCCGGCCAGGGCGATGCGGTCGGCGCGGTTGTAGACACTGAAGGTCTGGCCATCATCGGCACTGCGCAGCACGCTGCCGCCATTGCCGACCAGCACCAGGCTACCGTCCTCGACAAGCGTAGCGCCTGCCAGGCCGAATTCGAGGGTGCCACGTGCGGCCTTGAGTTCGATCGGCTGCCAGCTGTTACCAAAATCGGTGGAACGGAACAGGTTGCCGCGCAGGCCGTAGGCCAGCAGGGTGTGCGGCCGGGCAGTACCGATCACGCCGAACAGCGACCCCTCGTACGGGCCCTCGACCTTGGCCCAGGTCTGGCCGTTGTCGGCGGAGCGGAACATGCCGCCCTGCTCGCCGACGATGAACAGGCCAGCATCGCGCACCTGGGCGATACCGTTCAGGTGCAACTGGTCGGGGTTGTCCAGGCGCTCGGCCACGTCCTGCCAGTGCTGACCACCATCGGTGGTTTCCAGCAAGGCGCCGTAGGCACCCACGGCAAAGCCGTGCCGGGCATCGAGGAAGGCGACATCGAGCAAGGGTGCTTCGCGGGACAGGTCTTCGAACTGCTTGCTCCAGGTGGCACCACCATCGCTGCTGGCAAGGACCAGCGCATCATGGCCGACGGCCCAGCCGCGCTTGTCGTCGAGGAAGAACACTGCGGTCAGCAGTTGCCGGGTGGGCACCCGCGCCTGGGTCCAGGTGCTGCCCTGGTCGTCGGAGAACAGGATATGACCGCGATCGCCCACCACCACCAGACGCTTGCCGGCGTGTGTGGCATCGATCAGCAGGCTTTGGCTGGCCTTGGCCGATTCGGTGGAGTATTCGTCGGCGGCAGCGGCTTGCACGCTGTCAGCCCACACGCCAAGCCCCAGCGCCAGTACCGCGCCGGCTGCCAATGGCCAGGCAAAGCGCCTGTTCTGTTCCCTCATGACTGTCCCCTTTGTGTTTTTATTTGGCGGGTCAATGCATTGCAGGTACTGCGAAAAGCCTGATCTAGAGGCCTGCAATAGCTTGAGGGGATCGTAGCGGGGATGTTTGCGGGAACACAACGAACGGGGTGTTATGTTTTGTTATCGGCCCAAAAAGCTTCGCGGGTAAACCCGCTCCCACAGGTCCTCCACCGCCCATGAAAGCAGTGCAGTACCTGTGGGAGCGGGTTTACCCGCGAAGAGGCCAGCTCAGGCTACAGAAAACTCAAGCCAGGCTCTTGCTCACCACTTCATACACATCACTGGACAGCTCCCCAGAAGCCAGAATCCGCTCCAGCTCGCCCTTCATCAGGGCCTGACGCGCATCGTCATACTTGCGCCAGCGGGTCAGCGGTGCCAGTTGCCGCGAGGCAATCTGCGGGTTCAGCGCATTCAGCTCGATCACCAGGTCCGCCAGGAAGCGATAGCCCGAGCCATCCGCCGCATGGAAGTTGACCAGGTTCTGCCCGGCGAAGGCGCCAATCAGCGCACGTACCTTGTTCGGGTTCTTCAGGGTGAACGCCGGGTGCTGCATCAGCGCCTTGACCCGCGCCAGCCCGCCCGGCAGCGCACTGGCTGCCTGCACGCTGAACCACTGGTCCATGACCAGCGGGTTGTCCTTGAAATGCTCGGCAAAGGCTTCCAGCGCTTTCGCGCGTTCGGCCTCGAACGGCGAGTTGACCAGCACGGCCAGCGCGGTAAGGCGCTCGGTCATGTTGTCGCAGTGCTTGAACTGCTCCAGGGTCGCCTGCAGCACCTGCGGCTTGCCGCTCTGCATCAGGTACGACAGCGCGATGTTCTGCAGGCTGCGGCGGGCGAAATGCTCGGCCGAGGCCACATAGGCGGTGCTGCGCGACACTTCGCGGTTGGCCTGGTAGCGCGCCCACAGGGCGTCGAACAACTGCTCGGCGATCTGCTGGCGGGCGAACTCGCGGGCGGCGTGGATGGCGTCCACGTCGGCCACCTGGCTGATTTCGGTAAGGTAGGCCTCACCTGGCAGCGAAAGCATTTCGGCAACCATGGCCGGGTCCAGCGACTCGTTGCCGAGCACGGTGCCAAGGGCGGTGATCAGGCGCTGGTCGAGCTTGAGTGCTTCGCCACGCTGATGCTGGCCGATCAGCTCCTGCAGCACCTGCACCGACAACTGCTGCCCCGCCTCCCAGCGGTTGAAGCCATCGCTGTCATGCTGCATCAGGAACATCAGCTGGTCCCGGTCATAGGGGAAGCTCAGCTTGACCGGTGCGCTGAAACCACGCAGCAGCGACGGCAGCGGCTTGGCCTGGATGCCCTGGAAGGTGAAGGTCTGCTCGGCTTCTGTCACCGACAGTACGCGGCTGGTGCCCTGCGCCGCAGCTTCACCAGCCAGCTGCAGCGGCAGGTCGTTGCCTGCGGCATCCAGCAGGCCAAGCTCCACCGGGATCACGAACGGCAGCTTTTCGGCCTTGTCCGGGGTCTGCGGGCAGCTCTGGCGGAAGGTCAGGCTGTAGGTCTGCGCGGCCGCGTCATAGGCCTCGCTGACTTCCAGGCGCGGGGTGCCGGCCTGGTTGTACCAGCGTTTGAACTGGGTGAAGTCGACGCCGTTGGCGTCTTCCATGGCCTTGATGAAATCGTCGGTGGTCACCGCCTGGCCATCATGGCGCTCGAAGTACAGGTCGCTGCCCTTGCGGAAGCCGTCGGCGCCCAGCAGGGTACGAACCATGCGCACCACTTCGGCGCCCTTCTCGTACACGGTCAGGGTGTAGAAGTTGGAGATCTCGATGAAGCTGTCCGGGCGTACCGGGTGGGCCATGGGGCCAGCATCTTCGGCGAACTGGTGAGTTCGCAGGTAGGCCACGTCTTCGATGCGCTTGACCGTGCGCGAGTTCATGTCGGCGCTGAATTCGGCATCGCGGAACACCGTGAAGCCTTCTTTCAGCGACAGCTGGAACCAGTCACGGCAAGTGACGCGGTTGCCCGACCAGTTGTGGAAATACTCGTGGGCAACCACGCCTTCAACACGCTGGTGCGCGGCGTCGGTGGCCGTTTCGGCACGAGCCAGTACACAGCTGGAGTTGAAGATGTTCAGGCCCTTGTTTTCCATGGCGCCCATGTTGAAGTCGTTGACCGCGACAATCATGAAGATGTCCAGGTCGTACTCGCGGCCATAGACTTCTTCGTCCCAGCGCATGGACTTCTTCAGGCTGACCATGGCGTGGTCGCACTTGTCGATGTTCTCGGGCTCTACGTAGATGCGCAGGGTCACATCACGGCCGGACTGGCGGGTGAAGCTGTCCTCGACGCACCACAGGTCACCGGCCACCAGGGCGAACAGGTAGGCCGGCTTCATGAACGGGTCTTCCCAGGTCGCCCAGTGGCGGCCGTCTTCTGCCGGCCCGCTGCCGATGGGGTTGCCGTTCGACAGCAACACCGGGTAGCGATGCTGTTCGGCGATGACCGTGGTGGTGAAGGTGCTCATCACGTCCGGGCGGTCGAGGTAGTAGGTAATCTTGCGGAAGCCTTCGGCCTCGCACTGGGTGCAGAACATCTTGCCCGACTTGTACAGGCCTTCCAGTGCGGTGTTGCTCTCGGGGTGGATCTTCACGCTGGTGTCGAGGGTGAAGCGCTCGGCCTTGGGCTGCAAGGTCAGGCTGTCGGCATCGAGCTGGTAATCGCCCGGCTGCAGCTCCTGGTCATCCAGCGCGGCGCGCAGCAACTCCAGCTGCTGGCCATCGAGTTCCAGTGGCGGCAGGCCGGCACCGCGTGCCGGGTTGCGGCGCATGACCAGTTGCGCGTGAACCAGGGTGTGGTCCTCGAACAGCTCGAAGGTCAGGTGCGTCTCGTCGATCAGGTACTCGGGCGCCTGGTAATCCTTGAGGTAGATCACTTGCGGTTGTTCGGTACGCATGTGCAGGTCCTTTTACTGGAGCACGGCCAACTGGTAGGCCGTGTACTTGCGAATATTGATCACACCGGTGTCGAAGATCAGGTACTGGCCCTTGATGCCCAGCAGCGTGCCTTCCACTACCGGGTCCTTGTCGAGGTTGAAGCTGACGATCTTCGAGGGGTAGGCCTCGACCGGGTACTTCATCTGCACCACTTCGGCGTCGGCCAGCGGCTGGATGGCCTGCAGGCCGAAGCGCCCCTGCAGCTCGCGCAGGCCGTCGGCGCAGGCGTCGAACACCTGTTCACGAATGGCGACCAGGTCGAGCTCCTCGGCATCGCCCTTGAGCAGGGCGCGCCAGTTGGTGCGGTCCGGCACCTGGCTGCGCAGCAAGTCTTCGACCAGGCCGGACTGCTGGCGGGTGGCCACGCGCATGATCGGCAGGGCCTGGCTGGCACCTTGGTCGAGCCAGCGGGTGGGTAGCTGGGTGGCGCGGGTGATACCGACCTTGATCCCCGACGAATTGGCCAGGTAGACCACATGGTCGGTCATGCAGAACTGTTCGCCCCACGACGGTTCACGGCAGGTGCCAGCGTCGTAGTGGCACTTTTCCGGGGCCATGATGCACACATCGCACTGGGCCAGTTTGGTCATGCACGGGTAGCAGTAACCCTGGCTGAAGCTGGTCTTGGTGCGCTTGCCACAATGGCTGCAGTGAATGGCGCCGAGGTATTCAAGGCGCAGGCGCTGGCCGATCAGCGGGTTGACCGGCACCTGGGTGTCATCCAGGCGGAAGCTGTACTGCACCACTGGCGCCTGCAGGCTTACCGCCATCTTGCTCAACGAGCCACGAGCGAGTTCGATCAATGTACCGAGTCCGACTTGAACAGAATGTTGGCGATCGGCGCGGACTTCGAGGCGCATTCCTGCGGGCCCATGTAGCCGGTACGCTGGTCTTCGGGCAGGTTTTTCATCTCCCAGGCGATTACCGCTTGCAGCGACAGCTCTTTCTGCTCGGCAGTGAGCTTGCGGCCGTCCGACCATTTGCCGATTTCCACGGCCAGTTTCAGGCTCTCGTAGATTTCAGGGGTGATGTTTTCAATCATTTGCGCGAAAGTGGACATAGTGTCTCCTGATTCAAGCCGACAGTTTACGCCGGGCCAGCGCCCCACCCAAGAGCCCGGTCAGGCATCCGATGAGCAGCCCGCCGACGTGGGCGGCGTTGGCGATCTGGCCAAGGCCCAGGGTGTCGATCACGCCGCTCAGGCACACCACCAGCCAGATCAGCATCATCACCAGCACGCCCTTGGGCAGGTTGAAGTAACGGTTTGGCGCCAGCCACTGGAACAGCCAGATGTGCCCGAGCAGGCCGTACAGCACACCAGACAAGCCACCGAACAGGCTCGGCCCGCTGCTGTAGTGCTGGGCCAGGTTGGACACCAGGCTGAACAGCAGGGTCAGGCCCAGCAGCGCCCACGGGCCCTGGCGCAATTCGATGCGTTTGCCCAGCTCCCAGTACCACAGGCTGTTCATGGCCAGGTGCAGCACGCCGAAATGCAACAGCATGGGCGATACCAGCCGCCACCACTGGCCTTCGTCCAGGCTTTGCGCCAGCGGGCTGAAGTACAGGTAGTCGCCCTGGACGCGGAAATCGAGGAAGGTGAACCAGCTGATGGTGGTGAAGTTGTCGCCCAGGCCGGTCAGGCCGGCGACGATGAAGCACAGCAGCAGGGTGATAGTGGTGACTTTGCAGGCTTTGGCCTGTTCCGCAAGGGAGGGCTGTGTGGGGCTATTCGCGGGTGAACCCGCTCCCACAGGGCCCTGGTCGGCGTTGCCGTCAGGGTAGCGCTGGTAGAGTTCGCGGACGTCATCGGCCAGGGTGTCGGGGGCCCAGAGCACCTGGGCATCGCCCTCCTCGCTGACCCGGTGCGGCACTTGCAGGCGCTGTAGCAGGTGAACGAAGCCGCTGAGGTCGACCGACAGCGGCAGGCGCATCACTTCGATAATGTTCATTGGCTGGCCTGTGGGCGGTCGACATCGACCCAGACGAACTTGTGTGGGTCGATGCGGGTTTCATCATCCAGCCGGTAGGCAGCCAGCTTGCCGTAGAGCACGGCGCTGTAGTCCAGGCAGGCCAGGTTGGCGCGGATCGGCGCCGGGCGGCCGCTGCGCCAGTAATGGCCGACGAACAGCATGGGCTCGTCTTCGGCATAGCGCAGCAGGGCGTTCTTCTGGCTGTGGCTGAGCGGGGTGTTGGCCACTTCCGCGGGCAGGGCGTCTGGCTGGAACACGATGTCGCCGTAGGTTTGCGGGTCTTCTTCCCAGAACTTGGTACGGAAGAAGGCACGGGTCAGGCCGTCGCCACCGGTGAGGGTCAGGCCGTCCGGCAGGCGCATGTCGGTACCGCGCAACAGGCGATTGCACACGGTAGCGGCAAAGCTGCTACTCACCGCCGAGGCCTGGATGAAGTGCTCGTCGATGCGCCCGTCGGGGTACTGCTGGCGCAGCGGCTCGATCAGCCTCGGGTCCCAGCAGGCATGCACCAGGCGGAAGCGCCCGGCGTCGACGAACAGCGGCAATTCGTAGAACCAGTTGACGAAGTCGTGCCAGTCGGCGGGGTGGTGGGCAAACTGAGTCAGGGTTTCGTCGATCAACCGGGCGTGGCGCGGCGTATGCTCGCGCACGAAGGCCTTGCCGCTGCCAGGCAGTGCCGGAGTGACCCAGCCCAGGGCGTTGTACTCGTGGTTACCCATGATGCAGAACGCCTGGCCGGCCTCGACCATGTCGTGGACGATGTGCAGCGCCTCGCGGATGCGTGGCCCGCGGTCGACGATGTCGCCAAGGAACAGCGCCTGGCGCCGTGGGTGACGCCACACACCTGCCACACGCTTGTAACCGAGGGCGTCGAGCAGGCGTTCAAGGGTCAGCGCACAACCGTGCACGTCACCGATGATGTCGAAACTACGCGCCGGATCGAGCATCAGTCGTCCCTGCTTCCCAGGCGGCTGCCCCAGCCGAGCTTGGTGCGGCAGACCTCGTAGTAATTGTGGTCCAGCGGGTGGATCAGGCGCAGCTTCTGCGGCTTCTTGCTCACCGTGATGGTGTCGCCGGGGGCGCAGGTGAAGTGGTTCTGGCCATCACAGGATACTTGCGGGTAGATCTGCAGGTCCTTGGACACCACGATCTTCAGCTCGCTGTTGCCGTCGACCACGATCGGCCGGCCCGACAGGGTGTGCGGGTACATCGGCACGATGACGATGGCGTCGAGCTTGGGGTGCATGATCGGGCCGCCGGCCGACAGCGCGTAGGCGGTGGAGCCGGTGGGGGTGGCGACGATCAGGCCGTCGGCCTTCTGGCTGCAGACGAACTGGCCATCGATGTAGATCTCGAACTCGATCATGCGCGTGGACTTGCCCGGGTGCAGTACCACGTCGTTCAGTGCATCACCCTGGCCAATGGCTTCGTTGTGGCGGCGAACCTCGGCCTGCAGCAGGAAGCGGTTTTCTACCAGGTAGTGGCCGTCGAGCACTTCGGCGACCTTCTGTTCCAGTTCGTCAGGGCGGATGTCGGTGAGGAAGCCCAGGTTGCCACGGTTGATGCCCAGCACTGGAATGTTGTGCCGGGCCAAGGCGCGGGCGGCGCCCAGCAGGCTACCGTCGCCGCCGACCACGATGACCAGGTCGCAGACCTCGCCCAGCAACTTGCGGGTTGAGGTTTGCAGGCCATGGCCGGGCAGCACTTCGGCAATGGTGTCCTCGAGGATCACGTGCAGGTGCCGCTCGAGGAGGAATTTTTTCAGTCGGCGAATGGTGTCGAGCACCTGCGAGCTACCAAGGCGGCCGATGATACCGATATTGCGAAATTGCTCCATGGGGCTCCTGCGAGGCTCTGCGGCGGGTGACTATGCCGCGATTATGGGCGAAACCACCGGCTAGCGGCAAACCGGCTATGCTCGCAGGATGATGCCATTCGCCCTGCTCCACGACCTGCCCCGGCAACTACGTCGCCCCAACGTGCGCGACCTGGCCTGGGCCCTGCTGTCGCCCCCGTTGCTCAGCGCCCCGCCCTGTCCCCAGCGCCACCCGCTGGCGGGCAGCCTGTGGGCGGACCAGCCACAGTGCCTGGCAGACTGGCTGCGGGCGCTGGATGACGATGACCGCCCCTTGCGCGACTGGCTGGCGCAACTGGGCAGCCGGCGCCTGGGGCACTACTACGAACGGCTGTGGCAATTCGCCCTGGGCCAGGCGCCGGGCATCGAACTGCTGGCGGCCAACCTGGCGATTCGCGAAGCCGGGCGCACCCTGGGTGAGCTGGATGTGGTGCTGCGCGACCGCGACGGCGTGCACCACCTGGAACTGGCCATCAAGCTGTACCTGGGCCCGGAACACGCCGGGCGCGACCCCGGCGCCTGGCTGGGGCCAGGCTGCCATGACCGCCTGGGAAGCAAACTGGCGCACCTGGCACGCCACCAGTTGCCCATGTCGTCGGCGGCGCACAGCCGCGAGGTACTGGCGCGGCTGGGGGTGGAGCAGGTGCAGGCGCATGTGTGGCTGGGTGGCTATCTGTTCTACCCGTGGCCTGGGCATGCGCAGCCACCACTGGGCGCCAACCCGCAGCATTTGCGCGGGCGCTGGCTGCGGCGGCGAGACTGGGTCATGGGCGAAGGTGAGCGATGGCAGCCGCTGCAACGGCATGCCTGGCTGGCGCTGGCGCGGGTCGAGGCGCATGAGTGCTGGGCGGTGGAGCAGTTTGCGGCGTGGCTTTACGTGCTGGAGCGGCAGGCTCCGGCGCAGTTGCTGGTGAGGTTGGAGCAAGAGGCTGACGGGGCGTGGCAGGAGGCCGAGCGGGTGTTTCTGGTGGCTGACGATTGGCCGCATCTACCCGATGTCTGATGTTGCCTTTACTGGCCCTTTCGCGGGTAAACCCGCTCCCACAGGTTCCGCGCAGCACATGAAGACTGTGCAGTCCTTGTGGGAGCGGGTTTACCCGCGAAGAGGCCGGTGCAGACAACACAATTTTCACAGACCTGGCGCAAAGATTTGTGCCCCCATAGCCATTACAGTACTACCTGAGCGCCAGCAAGAGCGCCATTCCGACCTGATGACGAGGACCGATCAATGGTTTCATCCACCTCCGCGACCCATTACGCGCGCCTGTCCATCGCCTTGCATTGGCTGATGCTGGTGCTGCTGGCCGCTGTCTATGCCCTTATCGAACTGCGTGGCCTGTTCCCCAAGGACAGCGTCGAACGCAACCTGATGAAGGACTTGCACTTCATGCTCGGGCTCAGCGTGTTCGTGCTGGTCTGGTTGCGCCTGGCCATCCGCCTGAGCCGCCCGACCCCACCCATCGTGCCCAAGCCTGCGGCCTGGCAGACCGGCCTGGCGCACCTGATGCACCTGGCGTTGTACCTGCTGATGGTCATCCTGCCGCTGGCCGGCTGGCTGATCCTCAGCGCCGCCGACAAGCCGGTGCCGTTCTTCGGCCTGGAGCTGCCGCACCTGATCGGCCCGAACCCGGACCAGGCCAAGTTCATCAAAGGCTGGCATGAACGCATCGGCAGCTGGGGCTACTGGCTGATCGGCCTGCACGCGGTGGCCGGCCTGTACCACCACTACATCAAGCGCGACAACACGCTGTTGCGCATGCTGCCCTACAAGTAACCGCGCCGGCCCTGCAGGCCGCCGGTGTGTACGAAGAGCAGACGGGTGCCGGGCGCGAACAGCCCGGCCTCGACCTGCTCACGCAGGGCCAGCAGGGCCTTGCCGGTGTACAGGGCTTCGAGCGGCACGCCGGTGTGCCGCTCGCAGTCGGCGACGAACGCCAGCAGCTCAGCGTCGAACTTGCCGAAACCGCCACGGCAGGCGTCGTGCAGCTGGTAGCCATGCGCACCGGCCAATGTCGCTACCGCCTCCGGTACACCATGGCCCCTGGGTACAGCCATTGCACCATGCACGACATGTGCGCCCGCCTCGGCCATTACCAGGCCGGCCAAGGTAGTCCCCGTTCCGCTGGCCAGCCACCAGGCGTCGTAGCCCGACCAGCCCAGTGCCGCGATCTGCGCTTGCGCCTGTTGCATGATCAGCGCGCAGCCCTGTGCTCCGGCCAGCCCGCCGCCCCCTTCGGGGATGCAGTGCCAACCCGGGTAGCGTGCCTGCCAGGGCTCCCAGAAACCCGCTTCGTTTCGTGCACGGTAGCCGCCATAGCCCAGCCAGTGCAGTTGCATGCCCAGCGCCTGCAGGTCACGCACGGTTGGCGTGTCCTGGGCGTGGCCACGCAGCAGGCCGGCGGTGGCGAAGCCGAAGCGCTTGCCAGCGGTTGCCAGGGCGTGCAGGTGGTTGGAATGGTTGCCGCCCAGGCTGATCAGGCCCGGGGCGTTGCTGGCGCTGGCCTGTTGCAGGTGGTGGCGAAGCTTGAACCACTTGTTGCCACTGATCAGCGGGTCGATCAGGTCCAGGCGCAGGATGGCGGCTGCGACCTTGGCTTGCTGCAGCCAGGGCAGGTTCAGGGGGTGCAATGGGGCTTGGGGAAGGTCGAGTGCAGGCATGGATCGCAGTTTACAGGGAAACCTTGGGAGCCCGTTACGCCCCTGTGGGAGCGGGTTCACCCGCGAACACCGGCAGAGCCGGTGCCATGCACCGCGTGCCCTTCTTCGCGGGTGAACCCGCTCCCACAGGGCCGCGCAGCGGCCCGGCGATCTCAGAGTTCAGCCGCCAATCTCGAACCCTGGTTGATCGCCCGCTTGGCATCCAGCTCGGCCGCCACATCAGCGCCACCGATCAAGTGCACCGACTGCCCCGTCGCCACAAGCCCGTCCTGCAGTTCGCGCAGCGGTTCCTGCCCGGCACAGATCACCACGTTGTCCACCGCCAGCACCTGCGGCTCGCCATCGGCCACGCGAATATGCAGGCCGGCATCGTCGATGCCCAGGTATTCGACGCTGTTGAGCATCTGCACCCGCTTGTTCTTCAACCCGGTACGGTGAATCCAGCCGGTAGTCTTGCCCAGGCCGTCACCCACCTTGGATTTCTTGCGCTGCAACAGGTACACCTGCCGCGCCGGGGCATGCGGCTCGGCCTTGATCCCGGCCACGCCACCGCGTGCCTGCAGGTGGGTGTCGATACCCCACTCCCTCCAGAACGCCTCACGGTCCTGGCTGGTGGCCACGCCCTGATGCACCAGGTACTCGGAAACGTCGAAGCCGATGCCACCCGCGCCAATTACCGCGACAGCCTTGCCCACCGGCTTGCGCTCGAGCAGCACGTCCAGGTAGCTGAGCACCTTGGCATGCTCGATACCGGGGATGGCCGGCGTGCGCGGGGCGATGCCGGTGGCCAGGATGATCTCGTCGTAGCCACCGTCCACCAGGGCCTGCACATCGACCCGGGTGTTCAGGCGCAGGTCCACGCCGGTGCTGGCGACCTTGTTGCGGAAGTAGCGCAGGGTTTCATGGAACTCTTCCTTGCCCGGCACCCGCTTGGCCACATTGAACTGGCCACCGATTTCGCTGGCGCTGTCGAACAAGGTCACCACGTGGCCACGCTCGGCCGCTACCGTAGCCGCTGCCAGGCCCGCCGGGCCGGCGCCGACCACGGCAATGCGCTTGACGGTGCGCACCGGCAGGTAGTTGAGCTCGGTCTCGTGGCAGGCACGCGGGTTGACCAGGCAACTGGTCAGCTTGCCGCCGAAAGTATGGTCCAGGCAGGCCTGGTTGCAGCCGATGCAGGTGTTGATCTCGTCGCCGCGGCCGGCAGCGGCCTTGTTGACGAAGTCCGGGTCGGCCAGGAAAGGCCGAGCCATCGAGACCATGTCGGCATCGCCCTCCGCCAGCACCGCCTCGGCAACTTCCGGGGTGTTGATGCGGTTGGTAGTGATCAGCGGAATGTTCACCACGCCACGCAGCTTGGCGGTGACCTTGCTGAATGCTGCCCGCGGCACCTTGGTGGCAATGGTCGGGATACGCGCTTCGTGCCAGCCGATGCCGGTATTGATCAAGGTCGCGCCGGCTTTCTCGATAGCCTTGGCCAGCAGCTCGATTTCATCCCAGGTGCTGCCGCCCTCGACCAGGTCGAGCATCGACAGGCGGAAGATGATGATGAAGTTCGGCCCTACCGCTTCGCGCACCCGGCTGACGATTTCCACCGCCAGGCGCATGCGGTTTTCATAGCTGCCGCCCCAGCGGTCGGTACGGTGGTTGGTGTGGGCGGCGAGGAACTGGTTGATGAAGTAGCCTTCCGAACCCATGATCTCGACGCCGTCGTAACCAGCGCGCTGGGCCAGCACTGCGCAATTGACGAAGTCGGCGATCTGCTTCTCGATACCCGCCTCGTCCAGTTCCTTGGGCTTGAACGGGTTGATCGGCGCCTGGATCGCGCTGGGCGCCACCTGGCGCGGGCTGTAGGCATAGCGCCCGGCATGCAGGATCTGCAGGCAGATCTTGCCACCGGCGGCATGCACGGCATCGGTGACGATACGATGCTTGTCGGCCTCTTCCTCGGTGCTGAGCTTGGCCGCGCCGGAATACACCCCGCCCTCATCGTTGGGTGCAATGCCGCCGGTGACCATCAGGCCGACGCCACCGCGGGCGCGCTCGGCAAAGTACGCCGCCATGCGCTCGAAGCCGCCCGGGCGCTCTTCGAGGCCAGTGTGCATCGAGCCCATCAGGGTGCGGTTGCGCAGGGTAGTGAAGCCCAGGTCGAGCGGGGCAAGCAGGTGCGGGTAGCGGTCGGCGGCCATGGAAGAAGGTCCCCAGGTGGCGTGATCACGGGATGCGGGCGCCGCACCGGCTGGCGGGCCCCGTCGTTTGTCTGCCTGCGACATTAAACAGCCGTTTGAATGGGCTCAATGATCGAAACTGACAAGTTATTGATCCTCGCGCACAGCGCGACTACCCTAGGAAACTCTCGTTTCCAAGGCGCTGTTCTGCTCCATGCGAAAACTCCTGGCAAGCGCCCTGGCGCTGGTGATGATCGCCGCCCTCTGCGGCTATGGCTTCTGGACGATGCAACGCCCGGAAGGCCACTACCTTTCCGATTTACGAATCGAACTGGCGCTCAACCATGGCGTGCCGGGCGAGCACGGCAACCTGCTGGGTATCGAGCCGGTGCTCTACCCTGGCGATTACCAGAACCTGCAACGCCTGCGTCGCAAGCTCGCGGCGTACCTGGAGCAGGCCCGCGCCCAAGGGCTGGTGGGCCCGCGCACGGTGGTGGTGCTACCGGAGCACATCGGTACCTGGCTGTGGGCGCGTGGGGAAAAGAACGAGTTGTACCAGGTCACGCAAAGCCGTGAAGCCCTGCAATGGCTGGAACTGAGCAACCCGCTGCGCTATGGCCTGGCCATGCTCCGTGCCGACGGGGACGACTGGCGCGCCGACGCGCACCTGCGCATGAAGGCCGAGCAGATGGCTGCGGACTACCAGCAACTGTTCGGTGGCCTGGCCAAGGAATTCAACGTCACTTTGGTAGCCGGCTCCATCGTGCTGCCCGCCCCCTACGTGAAACAGGGTGTGCTGCATGCCGGTAGCGGCCCGCTGTTCAACAGCAGCGTGGTGTTCGCCGGTGACGGCTCGCTGCTGGGCCAACCGCAACACCAGCAGTTCCCCGACAGCGAAATGCGCCGTTATGTGCAAGATGGCCGCCAGCACCCGCTGCAGGTATTGCAAACCCCTGCGGGGCGCCTGGGCGTACTGGTGGGCAGTGACAGCTGGTACCCGGAAAACCACCAGCAACTGGCACGACAGGCGGTACAACTGGTCGCCAACCCGGTGTTTCTAAGCGGCAAGGGCAGCTGGCAAGCGCCGTGGCGCGGCAATCGCCATCAGGATGCCAGCGCCGGGCTGGCCTTGCAGCGCGGCGAAGTCAGTGAACAGGCCGCCTGGCAACGCCTGACCGAGGCAGGCGGGGCCGGCGTCAGCAGCATGAGCGTGTTCATGCGCGGGCAGTTCTGGGAACAGGGTAGCGACGGCCAGGGCTTTGCCCGCCAGGCCGGCGAACTGCTGGCGGGAACGCCCAGCCCTGGCGCCCGCCTGTTGAACCTGTGGTTGTAGGCCAATGGCTCGCCCCCGTGTGCGCCTGGGCGACCTTTCGGTCGGCTTTGTCCAGCCGCTGAGCGAGGCCCTGCGCGAGCTCGGCCACGACCCGGAGCCGCTGCTGCAGCGCTATGGCCTGGACGCGGCACGCCTGGGCGAGGCCAATGCACGCTTGTCGATCCCGCGCTACATGCACCTGGGGCACGCCGCCATCGAACTGTGCGGCGAGGCCGCAATTGGCCTGCACATGGGGCGCCTGAGCCGCCTGGCGCATGCAGGCCTGGCCGGGGTCACCGCTGCGCAGGCGCCGAACCTGGGCGAGGCGGCACGCACCCTGTTGCGCTTCGAGCCCCTTTACGCCGCCAACTACCGCGGCCACTCCAGTTTTCAGGAAGATGCCCAGGGCGCCTGGCTACGCTTCTACTCCATCAGCCCCTACAACGCCTACAACCGTTTCGTGGTCGATTCGCTACTCGCCGGCTGGCTTGCCCAGCTCGCCGACCTGGTCGGTACGGCGGTGCAGGCCGAACATATGGATATCGAGTTCACCGCACCCGCCTACGCCGCGCGCTACCAACCACTATGTAGCGCAACCGTGCAGTTCGCGGCCGACGCCAACCAGCTGCGCCTGAGCCGTGCCACGCTGCAACTGGCCAACCCCAGGCACTGCCCGAGCACCTGGCAGCACCTGCTGCAGTTGTGCGAAACGGAGATGCTGCAACGCACGCGCGTACGCAGCCTGGGTGAGCGCATCACCCATCTGCTGGGCCCGTTGCTCAATGGTGGCCGTGAACCGGACCTGGAAGAAGTGGCGCTGCACCTGCAGCTGCCAACCTGGACCTTGCGCCGCAAACTGGCCGAGGAAGGCACGCGCTTTCGCGACCTGCTCAACGAAACACGGCGCGACCTCGCCGAGACCTATATCCGCGATACGGAGCTGGCCTTCGGCGAAATTGCCTATCTGCTGGGGTTTGCATCGGCCGAGGCCTTCCAGCGCGCCTTCAAGCGCTGGACGGGCCTTACACCGGGGGAGTTCCGCCGCAGCCAGCGGCGGGTAGGCTAGAGCTCGGTAGCGTCGTCAGCCGGCTCCGGGGTGTCCAGTTCATAAGCCTGGAATTCGAGAAGCTCTTCCTGATATTCGTCCATAGCCCTGCGTCCTCTCATCTCATGATCTTTATCGGTGTCGCCTTCAACCTAAGCAGGTGGAGTGAAGGAATGATGACAAGCTTATGAGTGGTAAACGTAGCAGGTGTTCAAGAAGTTATCAGCGGGTGTCTGTAACAGGGGATGTGCACTGGCTGCGCCGGCCTCTTCGCGGGTAAACCCGCTCCCACAGGTACTGCGCAGTTCTCAACCTCTGCGCAGTACCTGTGGGAGCGGGTTTACCCGCGAAGAGGCCGGTACAGGCAAGCCATCAAAGTGCGGGGGCCGCGGTCTCGTCGGCCTCGGCAGGCTGGGCTTGCTGCTGTACTTCAATAGGTGCCGCCTCCGCTGGCGGGGCCACCGGTTGCGAGCCCTGGCTGTCATCCACCACCGGTGCCGCTACTGCCTCGCTGGCTGGGGTGACGGCAGCCGGGGCGGGCGCCGCTTCAACCAAAGGTGCCGCTGTCGGGGCCGGTGCCACCGGCGCCGCCGCAGCCTGCTCCGGGAGCCCCAGGGCAGCCGCCGGCGCTTCGACCTTCGGCGCGGGCTGCTCGACCTTGGTCTTGCTCTGCTGTTCAGGCTTGGGCTTTGGCAGGTAGCTCTCCACCAGGGCGAAATAGCGGTCATAGAACTGCGCCGCCGTCACCGTCTCGCTGGCCACCTTGACCATCGAGTCGTCGCTGGAGCCGATCGGCATCGACACCGATCCCAGTACACCAACGCCCAGGCTGGCGGAGGTATTGGACTTTTTCAGGGCGTAGCGGTCCTGCAGGGCGTTGGCGAACATGGTCGAACGCTGCTCGTCGCTCACATCCGGCGCACAGGTGACGTTGAAGCTGATCTGCAGGTGGTTCTCGCTGTTCTGCTGGAAGCTCTTGTTGCCCACTACCTGGTTGGCGCCGCTGCTGGTGATGATGTAGCCCTGGCTGAGCAAGGCGCGCCGGGCGGCCTCGCAGGAGCCGGCATCGGTCACCGGGAAGCTGCGCGAGAAGGTGCCCGAGTCATCGAAGTTCTCGTGCTCGTAGACGGCGGTTTTTTTCGAGGAACAACCGGTCACGCCCGCCAGCACCAGGGCCAGCCCGAGCGCACCAAAGACGGAAGATCTGGTCATTGCGAATTCCGGGTAAGTCGAGAAGGTGCCTATTGTGCAACACAGCAGGCAGGCACAGGAACCGCTGATCGGTGAAGAGTCTGTCAGGTTCGTGTAAATCTGGGTCAACGGCGGCAATTGCCAAGCGCAAAAACGAAAAAAGCGACCCGAAGGTCGCTTTCTCGTGGCTTCGAGGCGTTCAAGGGGCCTCGAGGCGAAGATGGCGCAGCGGACGGGACTCGAACCCGCGACCCCCGGCGTGACAGGCCGGTATTCTAACCGACTGAACTACCGCTGCGTATCATTCAGGCTTGCGCCCGATTGAAACCTGGGTCTACCCATTCGGCGCGATGGCCTCAGGGCAGGCACAAAAAAAGCGATAACATGATCGCTTCTCTTGTGTTTGCTTCAAGGTGTTCAAGGGACCTTGAAACGAAGATGGCGCAGCGGACGGGACTCGAACCCGCGACCCCCGGCGTGACAGGCCGGTATTCTAACCGACTGAACTACCGCTGCGTATCGTTCAGGCTTTCGCCCGATTGAAACTGGGATCAGCCCAAGGCGTTTACCTTGTGGCTTCAGACCGGTGCCAGGCACCCATCTGTACTGAAAAATGGCGCAGCGGACGGGACTCGAACCCGCGACCCCCGGCGTGACAGGCCGGTATTCTAACCGACTGAACTACCGCTGCGCAGTGCGTTCCTCTCTGGCTATCGGCTTCTTGCGAAACCTGAAGCACCAGGAACATCTCAGGAAGTGGTGGGTGATGACGGGATCGAACCGCCGACCCTCTGCTTGTAAGGCAGATGCTCTCCCGGCTGAGCTAATCACCCTCGCGATGTTGCTTGTTGCGTTTGCTTCGCTGAGGCCGCGAAATTTACGCAGATGGCGAAGCTAAGTCAATAGCCCCGTTGGATTTTTTTCAAAAAAGCAAAAGCGGTGTGGTTGTCTGTGCCGGCCTCTTCGCGGGTAAACCCGCTCCCACAGGTACTGCACAGGTCTTGAGAACTGTGCAGTACCTGTGGGAGCGGGTTTACCCGCGAAGAGGCCGGTACAGGATATGCAGAATGCTCAGGTGTAGATCATCTTGCGGGTCATGCCGCCATCGACCACGAACTCCTGGCCGGTGACGAACGCTGCTTGCCGAGACAACAACCAGGCCACCATGGCCGCAACGTCTTCCACCGTCCCTACCCTGCCCGTCGGGTGCTGGGCATGGTCCGCCTCGGTCAACGGCTCGGCACGGCGCTGCGACGGATCACGGGCATCGATCCAGCCCGGGCTCACCGCATTGACGCGGATCTCCGGGCCCAGGCTCATGGCCAGTGCATGGGTCAAGGCCACCAGGCCGCCCTTGCTCGCCGCGTAGGCCTCGGTATCGGGCTCGGACTGCCGCGCCCGGGTGGAGGTGAGATTGACGATCGCCCCATTGTGCGCACGCAGGTACGGCGCACAATGCTTGGCCAGCAGCATCGGGCCATTGAGGTTGACCGCCAGCACTCGGTTCCACTGCGCCAGGCTCAGGCTTTCCAGGGTCTGGTTGTGCGGGTTGGCGATGGCCGCATTGCACACCAGCGCGTCCAGGCGGCCAAACTGCCCCAGCACCTCGGACACCCCCGCGCTGACCTGGGCCTCATCGGCAACGTCCATGGTGATGAACCAGGCATTGTCGCCCAGGGCCTTGGCCGCCTTGGCGCCGCGCTGGCGATCGAGGTCACTGAGCACCACCTGCCAGCCTTCGCAGATCAACCACGCGGCAATGCCCAGGCCGATGCCGCGCGCGGCACCGGTCACCAGGGCTACCCGGCCGTTATGGCCGGGCGTACCGCCGCGGATTTCAATCACAGGGCAGCCAACCCGCGCGCCAGGTCGGCCTGCAGATCGGCCACATCTTCCAGGCCCACGGCAACGCGGATCAGGCTGTCGCGGATACCGGCGGCTTCACGCTCCTGCGGCGTCAGGCGGCCATGGGAGGTGGTGGCCGGGTGGGCGATGGTGGTCTTGCTGTCACCCAGGTTGGTGGTGATGGAAATCACCCGGGTAGCGTCGATGAAGCGCCAGGCGCCCTCTTTGCCACCCTTGACCTCGAAGCTGACCACCGCACCAAAGCCACTCATCTGGCGCTTGGCCAGTTCGTGCTGCGGGTGGCTCGGCAGGCCGGCATAGTGCACCTTCTCCACGCCCTCCTGCTGCTCCAGCCATTCGGCCAGTACCTGGGCGCTTTCGCAGTGCGCACGCATGCGCAGGCGCAAGGTTTCCAGGCCCTTGGTGAAGATCCAGGCGTTGAACGGGCTGAGGGTCGGGCCTGCGGTACGCAGGAAACCCACCACTTCTTTCATCTGCTCGGCACGGCCGGCAACCACGCCACCCATGCAGCGGCCCTGGCCGTCGATGAACTTGGTGGCCGAGTGGAACACGATGTCGGCACCCAGTTTCAAAGGCTGCTGCAGCGCCGGGGTGCTGAAGCAGTTGTCCACCACCAGCATCGCACCATGGGCATGGGCGATTTCGCTGAGCGCGGTGATATCGACCAGCTCGGCCAGCGGGTTGGACGGCGACTCGACGATCAGCAGCTTGGTATTGGCCTTGATGGCCTTTTCCCAGCCGGCGAGATCGACCAGTGGCACATAGTCCACCTGCACGCCAAAGCGCTTGAAGTACTTCTCGAACAGGCTGATGGTCGAGCCGAAGACGCTCTGCGAAACCAGCACATGGTCACCGGCACTGCACAACGACATCACTACGGCAAGGATCGCCGCCATGCCGGTGGAGGTGCCCACGGCCTGCTCGGCGCCTTCCATGGCCGCCAGGCGCTCCTCGAAGGCACGCACAGACGGGTTGGTGTAGCGCGAATAGACGTTGCCCGGCGTTTCGCCGGCAAAGCGTGCGGCCGCGTCGGCAGCCGTGCGGAACACATAGCTGGAGGTCAGGAACAGCGCTTCGCTGTGCTCGGCCTCCGGTGTACGGTTTTGACCGGCGCGCACCGCCAGGGTGTCGAAGCCGACACCCTCGAGGTCACTGTCCAGTCGCCCGGCATCCCATTGATCCGTCATGCCGTCGCTCCCGAAATCAGTTGTTGTAGAGGTCGATGATCGCACTGACCGCCTGGTTCTTGACCTTGGCCAGGTCGTTACGAGCCTGCTCGATACGGTCAAGGTAGGCTTCGTCGATATCGCCGGTGACGTACTCACCGTTGAATACCGCGCAATCGAAGTGGTCGATCTTGATCTTGCCGCCGCCGACCGAGTCGATCAGGTCCGGCAGGTCCTGGTAGACCAGCCAGTCGGCGCCAATCAACTCGGCCACTTGTTCGGTGGTACGGTTGTGGGCGATCAGTTCGTGAACACTCGGCATGTCGATGCCGTAGACGTTGGGGTAGCGCACCGCAGGCGCTGCGGAGCAGAAGTAGACGTTCTTGGCGCCGGCTTCGCGGGCCATCTGGATGATCTGCTTGCAAGTGGTGCCACGCACGATCGAGTCGTCCACCAGCATCACGTTCTTGCCGCGGAACTCCAGCTCGATGGCGTTGAGCTTCTGGCGTACCGATTTCTTGCGCGCGGCCTGGCCGGGCATGATGAAGGTACGGCCGATGTAGCGGTTCTTGACGAAACCTTCGCGGAACTTCACGCCCAGGCGGTTGGCCAGCTCCAGGGCCGCGGTGCGGCTGGTGTCCGGGATCGGGATGACCACGTCGATGTCGTGCTCGGGGCGCTCGCGCATGATCTTGTCGGCCAGTTTTTCACCCATGCGCAGACGGGCCTTGTACACCGATACGCCATCCATGATCGAGTCCGGGCGGGCCAGGTAGACATGCTCGAAGATGCACGGCTGCAGCTTCGGTGCTTCGGCGCACTGCTTGGTATACAGCTGACCTTCTTCGGTGATGTACACCGCTTCGCCCGGCGCCAGGTCGCGGATCAGGGTGAAGCCGAGCACGTCCAGGGCCACGCTTTCCGAGGCGATCATGTATTCCACGCCTTCGTCGGTGTGACGCTGGCCGAACACCACCGGGCGGATGCCGTTGGGGTCACGGAAACCGACGATGCCGTAGCCGGTGATCATCGCCACCACGGCGTAACCGCCGACACAGCGGCTATGCACGTGGGAAACCGCGGCGAACACGTCTTCTTCGGTCGGCTGCAGCTTGCCACGTACCGCCAACTCATGGGCGAACACGTTCAGCAGGACTTCCGAGTCGGAGTTGGTGTTGACGTGGCGCAGGTCGGACTCGTAGATCTCCTTGGCCAGCTGTTCGACGTTGGTCAGGTTGCCGTTGTGTGCCAGGGTGATGCCGTACGGCGAGTTGACGTAGAACGGCTGGGCCTCGGCCGAGGTAGAGCTGCCCGCGGTCGGGTAGCGCACGTGGCCGATGCCGATGCTGCCGACCAGGCGCTGCATGTGGCGCTGCTGGAACACGTCGCGCACCAGGCCATTATCCTTGCGCAGGAACAACCGGCCGTCATGGCTGGTCACGATACCGGCAGCGTCCTGGCCGCGGTGCTGGAGGACCGTAAGCGCGTCATACAGCGCCTGATTGACGTTCGACTTACCGACGATACCGACGATGCCACACATGCGACGCAACCCCTACTTTGACGAAACTTGAGTGAATAGCGCTCAGGGCTTTGCCGGCCCGAGCAACTGTTCCTTGAACGGAAGATCAGCTGGAGTGCCGATCAGCCCACTGGGTGTCCACTGGCCGGTAAAACCCAGGATCAGGTTTTTCGACCAGTCGGCGACCAAGAGAAATTGTGGTATCAGGCGTGATTCCTGCCACCAGGTGTCCTGTTGAACCGGCCCCAGGCTGATCAGCCCGATGGCCACCACCACCAGCAAGGCCCCGCGCGCGGCGCCGAAGGCCATGCCCAGGAAACGATCGGTACCGGACAGCCCGGTCACGCGGATCAGCTCGCCGATGAGGAAGTTGATCATGGCCCCCACCAGCAAGGTGGCGACGAAAAGAATGGCGCAGCCGGCGATGACGCGCATCGACGGCGTCTGGATGTAGCTTTCAAGATACACCGAGAGCGAACCGCCGAACATCCAGGCAACCGCACCGGCAATGATCCAGATGAGCAAGGACAAGGCTTCCTTGACGAAGCCGCGCTTGAGACTGATCAGTGTGGAGACGGCGATGATCGCGATGATCGCCCAATCGACCAAGGTAAATGCCACGGTGCTGCCTGCAGACGTTTGAGGCGGCGCATTTTAACAGAGCGGTGGGGGGTTGGGTAAGCGGAATGTCAGGTGGATTGGTGCTGGATCATTCGCGGGTAAACCCGCTCCCACAGGTGATGTGCAAACCCTGCCATTGCGCGCTCCCTGTGGGAGCGGGTTCACCCGCGAATGGGCGGCAAAGCCGCCCCAGGGATATCAGCTGCGCTCAGGCTGGAAGCGCACCACAAAGCCCTTGAGGCTGTTCTGGCGATTGATCGCGTCACGTACGCGTTCGGCCTCGGCACGCTCGATCAGCGGCCCTACGTAAACGCGGTTCATGCCACCGGCCGAGCGGATATAGGCGTTGTAACCCTGGCTACGCAAGGTTTGCTGCAGTTTCTCGGCCCCGGCACGGTTGGACAGGCTGGCCAACTGGATGGACCAACTGACCGGCAGGCCATTGACGTCGATCTTCGACGGCGCGGCCGGCTTGGCTGCCGGCTGAGGCTCGACCTTGGACACGGGCGCCTGCGGCTTGGCGGGCTGGGCCTGGGCCTGTGCCTGTGCCTGCACCTGAGGCTGGGTCTGAGGTGAGGGTGTAATCGGCTGGCTGGGCGTGCTCGCCGGCGCGGTGGACTCGTCCACCACCACCGGTGGCTGTTGCGGCTCTTGCGCAATAGCCTGCGGCTCCGGCACGGCGACCGGCTCCACCTTCACTTCCGGCAGGCTTGGCATGGCCGGCGCCTGCGGGGCCTCGACGCGCACCTGACGCATCTCGTCCTCGCGGGTGAACAGCATCGGCAGGAAAATCACCGCCAGCGCCACCAGCACCAACGCACCGACCATGCGCTGTTTCATCCCTTTATCCAGCACTGCCATCTACTCCACCCTCCTGGGCGTGCCGCTCCAGCCATTCCAGTGCCTGGGCAACACAGAAAAACGAACCGAACAGCAAGATCTGGTCATCCGCCGTTGCCTGCGCGCACTGCCCTTCAAGGGCAGCGTCGACGCTGGCATAAGACTTCACCGCGGCGCCGACGTTCGTCAAGGCCGTGGCCAGCTCCGCAGCCGGGCGGCTGCGCGGGGTATCCAGCGGCGCCACCGCCCAGTCGTGAATCAGGCCCTGCAACGGCGCGACAACACCGTCCAGGTCCTTGTCGGCGAGCAGGCCGAACACCGCCAGGCGGCGCCCCTTGAGCGGCCGAGCCGCCAGGCGCCGGGCCAGGTATTGCGCAGCATGCGGGTTGTGCCCCACATCCAGCAACAGCTCCACCGGCTTGCCCTGCCAGCTCAGCAGGCGGCGGTCGAGGCGGCCAGTGATGCGCGTAGCCAACAACGCCTGGCGAATCTGCCCGGCGTCCCAGGGCAGGCCCATCAGCAGGTAGGCCTGCAGGGCCAGCGTGGCGTTTTCCATGGGCAGGTCAAGCAAAGGCAGGTCACGCAGCTCTACCTGCGCACCATCAGCCGTAATACCGCGCCAGATCCAGCTGCCATCGGCACTGGCCAGGTCGAAGTCACGCCCGCGCAGGAACAGCGGCGCGGCCAGTTCGGCAGCCTTGTCCAGCAACGGCTGCGGCGGATCCAGGTCACCGCACAGTGCCGGCTTGCCCTGACGGAAGATGCCGGCCTTCTCGAAAGCCACCAGCTCGCGGGTATCCCCCAGGTAATCGACATGATCGACGCCGATACTGGTCACCAGGGCCAGGTCGGCATCCACCACGTTCACGGTGTCCAGGCGGCCACCAAGGCCCACTTCCAGCACCACGGCATCCAGCTGCGACTGGTAGAACAACCAGAAAGCGGCCAGGGTACCCATCTCGAAGTAGGTCAGGGAAATTTCGCCCCGCGCCGCCTCGACGGCGGCGAAGGCATCGCACAGGCGCTCATCGCTGGCCTCTTGGCCATCGATCAGCACCCGCTCGTTGTAACGCAACAGGTGCGGCGAGCTGTACACGCCGACCTTGAGCCCCTGGGCACGCAGCAGCGAGGCCACGAAGGCGCAGGTCGAGCCCTTGCCGTTGGTGCCGGTTACCGTCACCACGCGTGGCGCCAGCTTACCCAGCGCCAACCGGGCCAGCACCTTCTGCGACCGCTCCAGGCCCATGTCGATGGCCGAGGGGTGCAACTGCTCGAGGTAGGCGAGCCATTCGCCCAGGGATCGTTGTTTCATCACGCGACGGCAGCCGCCTCACGCGCTTGCTCCGGGGTTTCCTGGCCGGTCATCTGCGCCAGCAGGCGGGCCAGACGCGGGCGCAGCTCGCCACGGGAGATAATCAGGTCGATGGCGCCGTGCTCCAGCAGGAACTCGCTGCGCTGGAAGCCTTCCGGCAGCTTCTCGCGCACAGTCTGCTCGATAACGCGCGGGCCGGCGAAGCCGATCAGCGCCTTCGGCTCGCCGACGATCACATCACCGAGCATGGCCAGGCTGGCGGAAACACCACCGTACACAGGGTCGGTCAGTACCGAGATGAACGGGATGCCTTCTTCGCGCAGGCGCGCCAGCACGGCCGAGGTCTTGGCCATCTGCATCAGCGAAATCAGCGCTTCCTGCATGCGTGCACCGCCCGAGGCGGAGAAGCAGACCATCGGGCAGCGGTGCTCCAGGGCATAGTTGGCCGCGCGCACGAAGCGCTCGCCGACGATGGCACCCATGGAGCCACCCATGAACGAGAACTCGAAGGCGCTGACCACGATCGGCATGCCCATCAGGGTACCGCTCATGGAAATCAGGGCGTCTTTCTCGCCAGTCTGCTTCTGCGCGCCTGCCAGGCGGTCCTTGTACTTCTTGCCATCACGGAACTTCAGGCGGTCGACCGGCTCCAGGTCGGCGCCCAGCTCGGCACGGCCGTCGGCGTCGAGGAAGATATCGATGCGCGCACGTGCGCCGATGCGCATGTGATGGTTGCACTTGGGGCAGACATCCAGGGTCTTTTCCAGCTCCGGACGATACAGCACGGCCTCGCAGGCCGGGCACTTGTGCCACAGGCCTTCAGGCACCGAGCTCTTCTTCACCTCGGAACGCATGATCGAAGGGATCAGTTTGTCGACTAACCAGTTGCTCATGCTTTCTTTCTCCAGTATTGGCAGGCGTGGGCCGGTGTCGCCGGCCCTACCCTGCCCTTGAGCTCAAAATCTTTCATGAAACGATGATGGACCGGCCGCCAGGACTTCCAGCGCGCCACCCCACCGCTAATGTGTTGTCTTGCCGCCACAGGCGCAGGCGGCTGCCCCGCAGGGCTGCGAAAGCTATGGACGATGGCGCGCAGCCAGCCGTCACATCTGCTATCACGCCTGTTTCACCGCACGCATGAATGCCTCGATCTTCGCCGCGTCCTTGATGCCCTTGGCTTGCTCCACGCCGCCACTGACATCCACCGCGTACGGCCGCACCTGGGCGATGGCCTGGCCGACATTGTCGGCAGACAGCCCGCCTGCCAGGATGATCGGCTTGCTCAGGCGCGCCGGCACCAGCGACCAGTCGAACGCTTCACCGGTGCCTCCGGGTACGCCCGGCACATAGGTATCCAGCAGAATGCCGCGGGCACCAGCGTAAAGCTGGCAGGCCGCCTCCAGGTCGTCGCCCGGGCGCACGCGCAGGGCCTTGATCCAGGGGCGGTGGTAGCCTTCGCAGTCCTGCGGGGTTTCGTCGCCGTGGAACTGTAGCAGGTCCAGCGGAACCACTTCGAGGATCTCGTTCAGCTCGCAGCGCGAAGCATTGACGAACAACCCGACCGTGGTCACGAACGGCGGCAGCTCGGCGATGATCGCCCGCGCCTGGCGCACATCCACGGCGCGCGGGCTCTTGGCATAGAAGACCAAGCCGATGGCATCGGCCCCCGCCTCGGCAGCGGCCAGTGCGTCTTCGATGCGGGTAATCCCGCAGATCTTGCTGCGAACATTGCTCATGGACAGCGAACCCTGCTTGTTACGGTGAAAGGCCGGATGTTAGCAAATGACTTTTCGCCCGTCAGTCTGCCAATGCCTCGTAGCCGGTCAAAAAGTGCGGGCCGATGTAACGCTTGGGCAGTGCGTATTCCTCGGGGTACTCCACCTGCACCAGGTAGAGCCCGTACGGGTGCGCCGTGACCCCGCCTTCGCGGCGGTTGCGCCCCTCCAGCACCTCGCGCGCCCAGGTGACCGGGCGCTCGCCGGCACCGATGGCCATCAGTACACCGGCAATGTTACGCACCATGTGGTGCAGGAAAGCCGTGGCGCGCACATCCAGCACGATCATCTGGCCATGGCGGGTGACGCGCAGGTGGTAGATGTGCTTGATCGGCGACTTGGCCTGGCACTGGCTGGCGCGGAAGGCACTGAAGTCATGGGTACCCAGCAGGTACTGCGCGGCTTCGGCCATGCGCTCGACATCCAGCGGGCGGTGGTTCCAGGTCACCTCCTCGGCCAGGTGCGCCGGGCGGATCGGGTCGTTGTAGATGACGTAGCGGTAACGCCGGGCGCAGGCCTTGAAGCGGGCATGGAAGTCGGCCGGCATCGGTCGCGACCAGACCACGCTGATGTCATGGGGCAGGTTGAAGTTGGTGCCCATGGTCCAGGCGCGTTCGTCGCGCACGGCGCGGGTGTCGAAGTGCACGATCTGCCCGCAGCCATGCACGCCGGCGTCGGTGCGCCCGGCGCAGATTACCGAGATCGGCTCGTTGGCCACCTTGGACAACGCCTGCTCCAGGGCCTGCTGGACACTGGGCACGCCACTGGCCTGGCGCTGCCAGCCACGGTAGCGCGCGCCTTTGTATTCCACGCCCAGGGCGATGCGGGAGTAGCCTTCGGCCGCGGACTCGGCGGCGGTGTCGATGATGTCCAAGAGCATGAAACCTGTGGGGGTGTACGGAATGGCGGGGATTATAACGACAACGGCAGCCGTGTAGGGCTGCCGCTGAATGTGTGTCGCGCTTGAGGGCCTCTTCGCGGGTAAACCCGCTCCCACAGGGGCCCCACAGATTTCAGATCCTGTGAGTCACCTGTGGGAGCGGGTTTACCCGCGAAGAGGCCGGTACAGACAACCTCAGACCAGTCGGGAGAGCATGTCCTCGGCTTCCTGACGCTGACTGTCATCGCCATCCTTGACCACTTCATCGAGGATGTCGCGTGCACCCTGGTTGTCGCCCATGTCGATATAGGCGCGGGCCAGGTCAAGCTTGGTGGCCACTTCGTCGCTGCCGGAGAAGAAGTCGAAGTCCAGGTCGTCCAGTGGTTCAGGCTCCGGCTGGGCAGCCGCGTCCTCGCTGGTGAAGTGCGGCTCCAGCGACGGCGATTCGAGGCTCTGCGACAGCTTGTCCAGCTCTGCGTTGACGTCGTTCAGCTCCGAGGCAAAGCTCTTGGCTGCCGGCGAATCGTCTTCCAGCGACAGCGAAAGATCGAAGTCGGACGGCAGGTCGAACTCGGAAAGCGGGTCGAATGCTGGCTCGCTGTCGAAGGCAGCCAGCTCGGCAGCGACATCCACCGGGGTTTCGTCGACTGCAGCCGGGGCGGCCGGGGCAACCGGTTCGCTGACGTCGAGGTCGAAGTCGGACAGGTCCACAGCGGGCTGTGTATCGGCCTGAGCCAGCATGGCCTCGAACTCGGCGTCGGCGTCAGCCTGCAGCTCGGCATCCACGGCAAACGGCTCGTCTTCCGGCTGAGCCGCTTCCAGCACCGGTTCATCCAGTACCGGCTCGTCGACGACAGGTTGCTGGGCCAGCGATTCGTCCAGCAGCGGCGCTGCCAGCGGGTCTTGCTCGGGCAGCTCGTCACCCAGGCTCAGGTCGAAGGCACTGTCCAGGTCCTGCTCGTCCGGCGCATCGAGGGTCGGCACTTCATCGAAGGCATCCAGCTCAGCATCCAGATCAACTTCCGGCTCGAGCACTGCCTCAGGTTCGGCTTCGGCAACGGCCTCTGGTTCAACCGCCACCTCTGGCTCGGGCGCCATGTCGGCAATCACTGGCGTTTCAGGCTGATCCTGCAGCAGTTCCTGCACGTACTGCTCATCCATCTCGGCAGCCAGGGCTGCCGCGCCCAGGCCGGCAGCGGCCAGGCCGAGCATGGCCGGGTAGCGCTCTTTCAGCCCGGCAACCGCTGCACTGTTCTGCTCGCTGGCCGGCAGCTTGCGCTCCTGCTCGGCGAACGCGCTCTGGTCACCCTGGCGGGCATACACATCCATCAGTTTCAGGCGCAGGTCGTCACGCTGCGGCGCGGCCGCCACGGCAGGCTCCAGCAGGTCGGTAGCGCGGTTCAGGCGGCCTTCGGCCACGCATTGCTCGACCTCAGCCAGCAGCGCGGCGTAGGGGTCGGCTTGCGGCTCAGGCTGCACTTCGACGGCGGGTACCGATGTTTTTTCCGCGGCGGTAGCGGCGGCTGCCGAAGCGGCGACCACAGCCGGCGACAAGGTCACACTCGGAGCCGAGACCTCGACACCATCGAGGCTTGCGCTGTCGCTGTCGAAGCCTGCGCCCTGCTCTTCTTCCAGCGCCCGCGCCATGCGCAGGTGCTTTTCCGCCTCCTGCTGAGCCTTGCGCTTGCGCGCCAGCAACAGCAACAGAAGCAGCAGTACGAGGAAGGCACTACCGGCAATCAGCCCGAGCAGCAGCGGGTTGCCCATGATTTCATCGACCGCGCTGCCAGGCTCGCCAGCAGGTGCGGCCTCGGCGGCAGGCACCGGCTTGGGTGCGGTATCGACAGCGGCAGGAGCCGGCTTGACGACCGGTTGGGCCGGCGCAGCCGCCCCTTGGGTTTCAAGCCGGGCCAACTGGTTGTTCTTCAGCTCGATCAGACGCTGCAGCTTGTCCAACTGGCTCTGCAGGTCGGCCATGCGGCTCTTGAGCTCTTCGTTGTCGCGACGGCTGGTGTCCAGGCTTTCCTGGGCCACCGCCAGTTTGTCGTTGAGGGCCTTGGCCTGGTCGGCACCAGCCTGGTTGCCCGGGCTGACCAGGCGCAGGTTGTCGCCCTGGGCTATACGTGCCGGCGCTGCCTCGGCGGCACCGCGACGGGTGGCGTCCAGCTGGCGGGCACGCGGGCCCAGGCGGCGGCCTTCCCGCCAGGCGGCATACTGCTCGGCCACCTCGGCGGTCGCCTCGCCCTGCGGGATGTTCTGGATCTGCTGCTGGTCGGGCAGGCGCAGCACCTGGCCAACCTTCAGCTGGTTGATGTTGTTGCCGATGAAGGCGTCCGGGTTCAGCGCCTGGATCGCGATCATGGTCTGCTGGATCGAGCCGCCCTGTGCATTGCGCGCGGCAATCTGCCACAAGGTGTCGCGGCGCTGGGTGGTGTAACTGCCGGCAGCGGTCACCGCTGGCGCCACATTGGCTGCCGCAGGCTTGTCGCCCTGGGCCTTGGCCTGATCGAGCAGCACGCTGTAGTCACGCAGCAGGCGGCCCTGCGGCCACATTACCTGGACCAGGAACTTTACCACCGGCTCAGGCAGCGGCTGGCTGGAGGTAACCCGCAGCACGCTCTTGCCGTTGGGGTTGATCACCGGCGTGAAGGTGAGGTCTTCGAGGTATGTCGGCAGTGCCACCCCGGCCTTGCTGAACTCTTCCGGTGGCGCCAGGCTCGGTGCCACTTCGGCGGCGGTGAGGTCGCGCACGTCGAGCAGCTCGATCTCGGCGTCCAGGGGCTGGTTCTGTGCCGACTTGAGGGTCAGCTCCCCCAGGCCCAGGGCATTCGCCATGCCCGACGACAGCGCCGATGCTGCAGCCATGGCCAGAACCAGTTTGCGAATTCGAAGCATGACCTCTTCCCTTGTATGAAGCGTCCTGAAACCTGCATGCGGAGCAGGACAATAGTGCTCGCCAGTATCTTTTACGGCATGTGTTTAATCAACAATTGCGCCACTTGCACGGCATTGAGCGCGGCGCCTTTGCGCACGTTGTCGGTGGTCAGCCAGAGGTTGAGTTGCTGGTCTTCATCAACACCGTGCCGTACACGACCAACATAGACCACGTCCTGGCCCACTGCGTCGCCTACCGGGGTCGGATAATCGTCGAGCCCCACCAGTTCGACGCTGTCGGCCGCCTCGAGGGCCTGGTTGACCGCATCCAGGTCTACCGGGCGACGGCTCTGCACCGCCACACTGAAGCTATCGCCGAAAAACACCGGGACTTGAACGCAGCTCACGGAAATCTTCAGTTCCGGCAGGCCCAGCAGCACGCGCAGCTCGCTGACCAGGCGGCGCTCCAGGGCCGTGTGGCCATGCTCATCGGCGGTGCCGACCTGGGCCAACATATTGAACGCCATCTGCCGGTCGAAGAAGCGCGGCTCCAGCGGCCGGGCATTGAGCAGCTCGGCGGTTTGCCGGGCGAGCTCGGTGACCGCTTCACGGCCTTGTGCAGACACCGCCAGAGCGGCCATCACCTGCACCCGCTCGATATCCAGCAGGCCTTTGAGCGGTGCCAGGGCAACAGCCAGGGCAACCGCGGCCGAGCACGGGCTGACGATGCGGGCGGGCAATGCCAGGCCGGCCAGGCGTTCGGCGTTGGCTTCGGGCACCAGGGCCAGGGCGTCGTCCAAGCCAGCGGACAGGTCGATGACCGTGCAGCCTGCCTGCAGCGCCTTGCTGGCAAAGCTTCGGCTGACTGCCGCGCCTGCGGCGAAGAAGGCCAGCTTGACCTGGGCGAAGTCAAAGCTGTCCACTTCACGCACCTTCAGCTTCTTGCCAGCGAACATCACGCTGCTACCCGCCGATTCCATGCTGGCCAGCAGGTGCAGGGTGGCGACCGGGAAATCCAGCTCTTCGAGAATCTGCACCAGGGCTTCACCGACGCTGCCGGTGGCGCCGACGACGGCGATGTCCAAAGGGTGTGTCATGGAAGGGATCCTTTTGCTGAAAACGGCGGGGGCGGCACTTTACTCGGATTGTAGAGTTTTGTCTGTGCTGGCCCAAACCTAGAGCTGCGCTGCTCTTGATCTTGATCTTGATCTTGATCTTGATCTTCGCGACTTCAGGAGGCCGAACGCAGGTCTTGCGGAGGGAGGTGACGGGCATGGATGCCCGTCAAGCGCTGAGGCCCCATGGATGGGGCCTGCAGCGCGTACTCCCGGGAGCAAGACCGGAGTGAGGGAACCCCGGAGCGCAGCGCAGGGGCCGGATGATGGGAGCGCAGCGTTTTTTGGTTACTTTTTGCCGCGTTTGGCAAAAAGTGACTCGCCGTAAGGGCGAAAAGGTGAGTCAGCGTCGCCATCGCAAACGGACTGTTCGCCATATCAAAACCGTCGCTTAAGCTTTTTGGCTTTTTGCTTTTTGGATGCGGGCATTCACATCGAGTAGGCATTCATTCGCGATGGTGGCGCCAAGTCACCTTTCCGCCCTTACGGCGGGTCCCTTTTTGTCGTGGCAAAAAGGAACCAAAAACCGTCGGCTCCCATCATCCGGCCCCTACGCTTCGCTCCGGGGTCCCCTCGCTACGGGCCTGCTCCCGGGAGTACGCGCTGCAGGCCCCATCCATGGGGCCTCAGCGCTTGACGGGCATCCATGCCCGTCACCTCCCTCCGCAGTCCCTTCGCTCGGCCTCCTGAAGTCGCAATCGGC